>Ga0265325_10000027_pt1 | contig 106598 bp, 92 predicted proteins | sample 41420metaG_FD_202090 | JGI IMG/M metagenome (GOLD analysis project Ga0265325, IMG submission 202090) | Rhizosphere microbial communities from Carex aquatilis grown in University of Washington, Seatle, WA, United States - 4-14-20 metaG | ecosystem: Host-associated > Plants > Roots > Rhizosphere...
CACGGCAAGCAGATCTTCACGCTGGCCGCATCGTTCCAGGTTCAGGAAAAGGGCCTTGAGCATCAATTCGACATGCCCAAGGTGCCGGATCCGGACCAGCTGCAGGACGAACACGAATTGCGCAAACAGTTCCTCGACAAGATGCCGGAGGAACAGAGGGCCTGGATGAGCCGGCCGCGGCCGATCGAAATGCGCCCCGTCATCGTCGACGACTGGGTGAACAGAAAGCCGCGCGAGCCGTTCGACAATGTGTGGATCCGCGCCACCGGCCCGGTGCCGGACAATATCATTGTGCAACAGTCGGTCCTCGCATACGCCTCGGACATGTCACTTCTCGACACTGCGCTGTTGCCGCATGGCCGCTCATGGAACTCGCCGATCCAGATGGCGAGCCTCGACCATGCGATGTGGTTCCATCATCCGTTCAAGATGGATGACTGGCTGCTTTATGCGCAGGATTCGCCGAGTTCATCGGGCGCGCGCGGCTTCAACCGCGGCTCGCTCTACACGCGCAGCGGAAAGCTCGTTGCTTCCGTGGTTCAGGAAGGTCTGATGCGTCCGCGCGAAGACCGCGCCAAGCCCTAGGCCTAGGGTACGCGCGCGACCGTCAGGCTGCGGCGCGGGCGTTCATAGAACTGCGACGTGATATTGAGCGTGCCGACGATGAAGTCGCTGACCGGCGACTGGTACGGATAGCTCACCTCGGCAAGGATCGCGCTGCCGCCCGTGGGAATGACGCCGGTGGGAACAACGACCGAACTGTTCACGACGCGCGCCGTCGTATTCTGAGCGTCACTCCATGCAACCTTCGCACCGCCATGTCCGTCATCGACAAGACTCGTGATCACGATGTGAATGTTCGTCGTCGGGTACGGATAGACGATCGAATTGAGCGCCGAATAGACGTTGGCGATGTCAGCGTTCGTGACCTGTGTTTCCTGCGCCACAAGGTCCGAAGCCGTCGCCGCGAGGCCGACGACGCGCGAGTTGCACGACATCGCGTCAGTCACTTCGATCGCGCCAAGGAAGAACGTCGCCATCACCGGAGCAATGAGCGCGAACTCCACGGCCGCAAGACCTTCACGCGCGCGTGCGAACGAAAAGAGCTTGTTCAGCATCCGCCTACTCCACTTACGAACGGTTCGTTGCGGAACGCCGACGTTGCGGTGACCAGGTGATAGCCCCCCGTGATGTTGGTCAGGAAGGGCGACAACATCGGCGTGATGACCTGCCATGTGTAAAAGCTGCGTACGAGCACGACGTCGCACGCCGTTCCCGGCTGATAGTTGTTGAGCGTCGTCTTGAGATTGCCGCTGACGTCGGTCGGCGGAACAAAACCTGCCGAGGTGTAGTTGGCGTAGGACTCCACGTCGATCTGAAGATTTGTATCGCAGGCCAACAGAGGCGCAATTTCATTGCAGATTGCGGTGCGGAACTGCGCCTGGGTCATGCCGGCGGCCTGCGCCTGACCGGTTCTGATCTGGCGCGACACGTCGTCGGTGGCGTTCTGCAGTGTCGCGCCGGCAAAATAGATGATGCCGTTCTCCATGATGCCCATGAGCAGCATGAAGAAGACCGGCGCGATAAAGGCGAATTCCACGCCGGCAGAACCGGCGCGCGCGGTCGCGCGCATCCGCGTCAGCACAGAGCCAAGGCGAGAAACGATTTTTTGAGTTGCATACCGGAAACTGGTCACGGCCGTGCTACCTCTTCCATCGCGCTTGTTTTACGGCGTGAGCGCGGTGGGAAGAAGAAAAAGCCTAAAACAGTCTCAACAAATCCTTACCGCGATAGTAACACTTCGAAGGATATGGTTGCCGCGGGGCCTGCGGATTCAGGATTTGTAAATCTTCATTGACTTTGACGCGAAAGTTTTTCGCCTCGCTAACGATTGCCTAACCAAGCTCTGGAAATGCAACGGCATTGTCTCGTCATTTGGTGGATGATCGAGCCGCTGTAAGTCTATGCGGGTGAAGTCAGATGTCCATTGGCCCCAAGTTTCGCAATATTCTGGGACGCGCTCGCGCGTTCCTAAGCAACCGCGATGCCAACGTCGCGATGATGTTCGGCCTGTCGTTGATACCGATGACGATCGCAGCCGGCGCCGGGGTGGACATGTCCCGCGCGATGATCGTGAAGTCGAGCATGACCGAAGCACTCGATGCCGCCGCGCTAGCCGTTGCGAGTACCAATGGTTTGACGACAGCGCAGATGGACGCGCTGGCGCAGAACTATTTCAACGCGAACTACAAAACCGATCCGAGCTACGGCACCCCCGCGCCTGTGTCGGTTTCGACGGCCGGTCAGTCGGTCACGGTCACGTCGCATGTCCCGATGCCTACAATTCTGATGTCGGTCGTCGGAATGAATTCGGTTGATGTCAATTCCAGCTCTACAGTTGTGTGGGGTCAGACCAAGTTGTGGGTCAGCCTGGTGCTCGATAACACCGGCTCGATGACACAAACAGACGGAACCGGCACGTCGAAGATTTCTGCGCTCAAGACTGCGGTCGGCCAGTTGCTGACGATGTTGCAGGGCGCGTCGTCGAATCCCGGCGATGTCGAAGCCGCTATCATTCCGTTCTCCAAGACGGTCAATGTCGGCACCGGCAATGTGAATGCGACTTGGATCGACTGGACGGATTGGCTGGCCGCTCCGTCCGGCGGTGCGCCTTCCAACCTTGTTGGACCTGGCGATAGCTGCCCGTGGACGACCGGAACAAACGGATTTACTTGTCAAACCACGCCAGTCAACGGTTCTTCTACAACCGGGACAATACCAAACAGCGGCACGTACAAAGGCTATATCTGTCCGAGTGTTCACTCATCGAACGCAGCAACGGGTCAAGGCGGCCACTACTATAACGGCTGCTATACCTCGGTTGCTACGGGTTCGACTCAGACAGTCGCAACTGGCAGCGGCGCGACTTGCGGCACGCATAAAAATTGTTCCTGTACCGGCAGCGGCGCGGCCAAATCCTGCAAGGCCAGCCTCTACAATCACGTGTGGACGACCAATGCAACGAGTACGTGGGATGGCTGCATTATGGACCGGACGCAAAGCTACGACGTTCAAAACACGAGTCCATCGAGTACAGCAACCAACTTCCCGGCGGAAAATGCCCAGTCCTGCGTACCAAGCGTCTTGGGTGGACTGAGTTACAATTGGACGGCGCTGAACACCGAAGTCACGAACATGACGGCTGGCGGCTCGACCAACCAGACGATCGGTTTGGACTGGGGCTGGATGGCTCAGACGACAGGCAACCCGTTGAGCGCGCCGGCTCTGCCCGCGAACACTAGCCAGTACATAATTTTGGTCAGCGACGGCTTGAATACGCAGGACCGTTGGTCAGGCGACGGTTCGGCCCAAGACAGCGGTACCGACGCGCGCATGGCGCTAGCCTGCACCAACGCAAAGGCGGCGGGCTTCATTATCTACACAGTCTTCGTCGACCTCAACGGTACGCAGGGCAACTCGACGGTGTTGCAGAACTGCGCCAGCGACACGAACAAGTATTTCGACCTGACCACTTCAGGCGCCATCATCACGACGCTCAATACGATCGGTCAGCAGATCACCAACGTCCGAGTGACCCAGTAACTCGACGTATTGCCGCAAGCACTGAAACCTTTGCCTAATCAATGGCCCCTAGACTGTCGTCGAACAGTCTGGGGGTCATCATGACCGGTTCCTTCGCCATAGAAGTAATCTCCGGGTTTTCCCATACCCTCCTGCGCGTGCTGCCCTACATGGCCGGCATGGGCGTTGTCTTCGCCGCGCTGAGCTATTTCTCGCCGTGCAACGCCGGCAAGCCCTGGTGGAGCAAGAAGGGCCTCGTCACCGACCTTTGCTACTGGTTCATCGTCCCGGTCTTCACGCGTTACGGCCGCATCGGCTTTACGGTGCTGGCAAGCGTCTACCTGATGGGCATCAACACCGCGCAAGGCCTTGTCGCCTACTACGACCACGGCCATGGCCCGCTGTCGCGGCTGCCCTATTGGCTGCAGCTCGTCCTGTACCTGCTGTTCACCGAGTTTGCCCTGTACTGGATCCACCGCTTCTTTCACGGCGCGCGCCTCTGGAAATATCACGCCGTGCATCATTCGTCGGAAGATCTGGAGTGGATTTCCGCCTCGCGCTTTCATCCCGTCAATCTGCTGATGGGATCGATCCTGGTGACGACGCTGGCGCTGCTCGCCGGTTTCTCGCCGACCATCTTCCTCATCATGGCGCCGTTCGACACGCTGTCGTCCGGCTTCGTGCACGCCAATCTCGACTGGACGCTCGGTCCGCTGAAGAACGTGATCGCAAGTCCGGTCTTCCATCGCTGGCACCACGACAAGAAGGCGCTGGGCAAGAATTTCGCCGCAACCCTGTCGCTCTTCGACTGGATGTTCGGCACGCTCTACATGCCGGAAGGCGAACTGCCGAGCGAATATGGCCTTCTCGAAGCGGAAATGCCGCAGAGCTTCGGCGCGCAAATCCTCTATCCGCTGGTCAACTGACGCCGAATTCACGCTTGCAGAATGGGCGCCACATTGACTGGCGCCCATTTTCGACTGACGCCGCGTCGATGCGCCAAAACGCAAGAGCGCGCAGGACCGCTGCGGGCTCAGTGGTTCTGATTGAATTGCAGAGGCGAGGGCGGTTGCCCGTTTACTTGGAGCCCATGTCCTGGTGCTTGGAGAAGTCGCCCGAAACGTCGCCGTAACGCGCGTCACCCGGCAGCGGCGCGACTTCGCAGCGTTTGCCCGTGCAGGAGAAGGTGGTCTGCGTCGCGCCCTTCATGAGCGTCACCATCGAGCCGTTCGAGCCAGAGACGCTGACGAACGTGTTGGCGACCTCGTGGCCGCTATTGTCCAAGGCGATGATGTTCGTCGTGCCGAAGGATTTGCCAAGCACAAAGGCGTGGCGCGCGTCGATCATGTTGATGTCTGCGATCGCCGGGTTGCCGACATAGACTGTCGCAACGGGTTTGGCGAAAGCGACGGTGCGGACTTCATCCATCGGAACGGCGACGCCGCTGCCGGCAAACGCTTGTCCGCCGGTGAGACCGGCGGCAACGGCAAGGGCGAGAGCGAGGTTGCGGCGCATGGGGTTCATCCTGTTATTTCTCCCGTCGAATTTACGCTCCGCGCCGTAAAAGAAGATTTAACTTCTAAATCGCTTTGCCGAGCTTATTTGTCTCGAATGTGAACAACTGCCACGTTGTCGGTGTAGAGCCGACGCCAGCCTGCAAGCGCGTCCATTTCACCGGCGACGGGAGATTGCCGGCTGAGAATCGTCCAGCGGATGTCGTAGCGACGCAGCGTGTCGCGCAGGACGCTCGGATCGGGTGCAATGATCTGGGCATACCGCTTCAGAAAGGCGTCGCCATAGAGCTCCGCGCGGGAATCCACAAAAGGTCGCACGCCAGCGAAAATCAGATAGCCGCCGAAACTATAGTCGTTGAGAACGTGCTCGCCTTGCACTTCGCGGGGCACGTGCGCCAGCGCTGTGATCGGCGCGACCGGGCCGTCGTTGCGCACCGTGGGAACGACAAGGCGGAGCGCTGCAAGAACCAGCAATGCGGCAAGCGCGCCGGTGCTTGCCATCAAGGCCATTGGATGACTGCGGTCGCCTGACGACGACTGCAGCGCAGTTGTTGAGAGAGATGGCGCGAGCACAAGTGGCGCGGCGATCGCAAAAACAATCTGATGCCGCTGATGCTGGAACGCCATGTACAAAAGCCCAAGGCAGATTAGCGCCCGCCACGGCGGTATCCGCACGCCGCGCGTGACGAAGAAATAGATCGCGGCGAATGCAACGAGTTCGAGCGGCTGAAGTTGCGAAAAATCGAGCGGCCGCCACTCACCGATATTCCCCAGGCTTGAGCTGCCCATCAGCGCGAGCGGAAACACGACACCCGAAAGAAAGTGCGGATTGAGCAGAGCCGCCGCGCCGGCGCCGAGGCAGAACGGTACCCAGCCGCGCAGAGCCTTCGCGCGATTGTCCGCGGCGCCAATCGCTTCGAGCGCGAAGGCGCCGGCTAGTGCGAGGCCGAGCAGGAAACTCGCATGGATATTGACCCAAATCGCCATCAGGGGAAGAAGAAAAACCGTTGGCGCGCGTTCCTGGCTGCGCGCCATGACGAGTCCGGCGATCCAGAGTTCCAAGAGGGGAAGCGCCAGGAGATGCGGCCGCGCCAGCAGACTCGCTGTCATGCAGGACATGGCAAGCGCGGTGACGATCGCCTGTGCCGGCCATTCCATCCAGCGTCCGAGGTGATGCGCAAGAAATCCTGCGGCGGCCGACGCACACAACGCGAAGAGAAGCTGCAAGCCGCTCCATCCTGCAAACTGGTATGCGGCTGCCATGATGATTTCCGCGAGCCACTCATGCGCATGCCATGGCGCGTTTGCGAATGTGAAGGAGAATGGATCGCGATAAAGGACTGCGTGTTCGCGCAGCATGCGCGCGCCGGCAGATATGTGCAGAAATGTATCGCCGTCATTGAGAACTTGCGGTGCAAAGGCGGTGACGCCGAATGCGATCACTGCTGCGATCAACGCAATCGCGTGACGCGCGTCGGTGCGCGCCTCTGCGAGAAGAAATTGGGTACGATGTTGAGCGTCGACAGCCATGTCATGGGTTTTAAGACAGGACCGATGACGGAAAGATTGAGTAAGCGAGACGCGTCTTCGCAAAACGCGTATGCGCCCTCGGGCTTTCAAGAGATTTTTGCGGCGTTTTGGCCGTCTTGGTAAAGAAAGAGGAATTATTTATCACGCATCCCGGGAAAAGGTGCCGGTTCCGTGTCACCGCGGCACAAAGTAGACGATGCTTAGTTTGTAAGTTTAAGGGGCCATTAAGCCATCACGCCTATTCTCACGGCTGTCCAGGTTGGTCTCTCGCAAATGGTGCCGGCCGGACGTCCTAGGGTGTCACTATTGTGGAGGCTAACATGAACAACCTTTTCGCTCGCTTCGTTCGCGACGAGTCCGGCGCAACGGCCATTGAATACGGCCTGATCGCTGCTCTCATTGCAGTCGTCATCATCGGTGCGGTTACCGCTGTTGGTACCAGCCTGTCGACGACGTTCACGACCGTTTCGGGCAAGATCGCCTAAGCATCCGCTTTCTGCGTATGCTTGTGCACGGCCGCTTCCAAAAGAAGCGGCCGTTCGCGCTTAACAAAGCGTAAACGAGATGGCTGCCGAGATACTCGTCCTCGTCGTTTTCCCGCTGCTGCTGGCTGTTGCCGCCGGCTGGGACATTGCCAGCTACACCATCCCGAATTTTCTGCAGCTCGCGCTCATCGCGTCGTTCGCTGCATTCGTTTTCGCCACCGATATGGCGCCGGCGGTGATCGGCGCACATTTTCTGGCCGGCTTTCTTGGTCTTCTGCTGGGTTTCACGCTGTTCGCGTTGGGCTATATCGGCGGCGGCGATGCCAAGCTGTTTGCGTGCATCACGCTGTGGTTCGGCTTTCATTCTCTGCTCGAATACGCGCTCATGGCTTCGCTCATGGGCGGCGCGCTGACGATACTCATTATAACGATGCGGCAATTGCCGTTGCCTGCGATGCTGGCCAGCCAGCGCTGGATCGCAAAGTTGCATGAAGCACGGGGCGCGATCCCCTATGGGGTCGCGCTTGCAGCCGGGGCCTTTCTGATTTTGCCCCAGGCAGAAATCTTCCGGATGGCGGCAGCGCTCTGATTTTTCGCTTACGCGCGCACCGTATGTTTCATTTGCACAGTATTTTGTTAAGCAAATTCTAAAGGGTTCCGTGGTGGGATGATCACCAAAGGAGCCGGTCCCCATGAATATGTCGAGAATGCTCATCCTCGCAGTGGCTGCCATTGCCGCGGGCGCAGCAGCGTTTCTGGCGCGTGGATTTCTGGGCGGCGGAACCCCTGCGGTTTCCGCGCGGCCCGCGCCGCCGCCGATCGCAACCAGCGAAGTTCTAGTCGCGTCGACCGCCATTCAGCCCGGTCAACCGCTCAACGCCTCGATGGTTCGTTGGCAGAAATGGCCGGTGTCCAATATCGACTCCAGCTTCATCACACATCAGAACCAGCCGAGCCTTGATCAGGCCGTGACCGGAACCGTTGCCCGCGCGCCGATCCTCGAAGGCGAACCGCTCAGCGATACCAAGATCGTTCACGCCGACGCCGCCGGCTTCATGGCCGCAACGCTCAACCCCGGCATGCGCGCCGTGTCCATTCCGATCACCACCGAATCGGGCGCCGGCGGTTTCATCCTGCCAAACGACCGCGTCGATCTGATCATGTCGACGCTGATCTCCGATACGCCGCGCCGCTTCAACGCGCAGATCGTTCTGTCAAATGTGCGCGTGCTCGCGGTCGATCAGACGATCAAGCAGGACAAGGGCCAGCAGGTTGTTCTGGCCAAGACCGCAACGCTCGAACTGACGCCCGCCCAGGCGCGCGCGGTTGTTCGCGCGCAGGCGGCCGGACCGCTCTCGCTCGCGCTGCGTCCGCTCGGCGACGGCGCGACCGCGGTGGCGTCTGTTCAGCATCCCGCGCCGGCAACGGCAACGCCGGCACCAGCCAACGACGACGATAGCGTCGGCGATGGAGTCAGAATTATTCGCTACGGCGTCGAAGCCGGCGTCAACGGAAAGAAGGATTAGGCCATGCGCAAAATAATTCTCGGACTTGCGCTCGCCACGCTGGGCTACTTCGCAGGAACGGCTGGCGCCGCTCCGGAGCGTGCGCCCAACGAAGCGTCGCGTGTGATCACGATCTCGACGCATGGCGGCACGGTCACGCAGCGGATCGTCCTTGGTCTCAACAAGGCTGCGGTCGTCCAGCTCGATGCCGATGCGCGTGACGTTCTGGTTTCCAGCCCCGACATCGTCGACGCCGTCGTGCGTTCGCCGCGCCGCATCTTCCTGCTCGCGCTCAAGACGGGCCAGACCAACGCCTTCTTCTTTGACGGCGCGGGTCATCAGCTCGCCTCGATCGACGTGCGCGTCGAAAAGGACGTCACCGATCTTTCCGGCATGCTTCATACCGAACTTCCCGGATCGAACATCAAGGTCTCTGCGGTCAACGATCACGTCGTGCTGAGCGGCTCGGTCGCCAGCGCCCAGGAATCGTCGCGTGCACAGGATCTGGCGGGACGCTTTGCCGGCGATCCGACCAAGGTCGTGAACATGCTCAAGGTGCCGGGCAGCGAACAGGTCATGATCCGCGTCCGCATCGCTGAAATGCAGCGCAATATCGCCAAGCAGTTCGGCATCGATCTGACGGCAGCTGCGACCGTTGGCGGCGTGCCGCTGATGATGTCGACGGCCAATCCCTACAGCCTGCTCGGCCGTGCACTCAGCGATCTGTCGGGTGCGCAGGCCGGCTTCGCCTGCCCGACCTCGGTGCCGCTGCCGAACGCTTCGCCTGGTCAGTGCGCAGGTCACCCGAACAATCTGCAGGGTACCGTCAAGGCGCTCGAGCGCGTTGGTCTCGTTCACATCCTGGCCGAACCGAACCTCACGGCTGTGTCTGGCGAAACCGCCAAGTTCCTTGCCGGCGGCGAGTTCCCGGTTCCGGTCAGCCGCGACCGCGACGGCAACGTGACGGTTGAGTTCAAGCAGTTCGGCGTGGGCCTGTCCTTCACGCCGGTCGTGCTCAGCGCCGGCCGCATCTCGCTGCAGGTATCCACCGAAGTCAGCGAATTGACCAACACGGGAGCCTTCACCGTCAACACGACGTCCTCGACGGACTCGTCGGGCGTGACGACAACTGTGTCGGGCTTGACCATCCCAGCTCTGTCGGTGCGCCGTGCGCAGACGACCGTGGAAGTCCCCTCGGGCGGCAGCTTTGCGATCGCCGGCCTGATGCAGCACACCACCAAGCAGGACATCGATGCCTTCCCGGGTCTGAAGGACATGCCGATCCTGGGTGCGCTGTTCCGCAGCCGCGACTACCAGAACAACGAGACCGAACTCGTCGTCATCATCAGCGCCTATCTCGTCAATCCGACGGCCGAGGCCAACCTGGCTGCGCCGACCGACGGATATTCCACGCCGTCCGACGAGTCGACGATCCTGATGGGCCGTCTGAATGAAACCAACACCAAACCCACGCCAGACGCGGCCAAGCCGAATCCTTCGGCCTCCGTCGGCTTCATCGTTCAGTAGGGGGACACTATGTCGCTCGGTACAAAAGACATCCTGCGCCTGGCTTCTCTCGTCGCCATTCTTGCGGCGGGAAGCTGCTCGGCGCCCTTCAACGACAAGGACGGACTGGTCGAGGATCCGATGACCAATCACCCAATCCAGGTCGAGCCGAACTATCGCACGCTGAAGCTGTCCTTCTCGGCGCCGAATGCCGGATTGATGCCGGAAGATTCGCAGAAGTTCGACGCGTTCGTCGCCGACTTCATCGCACATGGCAACGGTTCGATCTCCATCACCGTGCCTTCGGGACATGATGCGGATGCGACGATCGGCTATTTCGGCGAACGCATGGCCAATGCCGGCGTGCCGCGCGACCGCATTCTGGTCGGAACGCGCGACAAGGTCGGTTCGGACGGGCGCGTCGAGATCGGCTATATCAGCTACCAGGCTTCGACCGCGCCTTGCGGCGACTGGTCGACGAACCTGGCGTACACCGCGTCCAACACGATCAATCCGAACTTCGGATGCTCGGTGCAGCACAATGTGGCCGCACAGATCGCCGATCCGCGTGATCTGATCACGCCGCGCGACATGACGCCGGCCGACGCCGCACGGCGCGCCGTCGTCTACGACAACTACAAGCAGGGCAAGCCGACTGGCGCGACGTTGACGCCGGATCAGTCTGCCGCCGTTTCCGACGTAAGCAAGTAATCGAGGGTCGCCATGGAGAAGTCAAAAGCGCCGGACAAGGACGAGGCATTCGGTGCCGCGCCGCACGAACGGCCGGTGCCGCGCATCTCGATCGCCGCCTTTGTCGAATTTCCCGACACGGGTGCAGCTCTACAGCGCGCCGGTTCCGACCGCCGCCTGGCCAAGGCGCACGTTACCGTGCAGCTCGGCGGCATCCAGGGCGCAGTCGACCAGTTTCACGGCCAGGTCACGCCGAACCTGCTGATCGTCGAGACGCGCCTGAAGGGCCAGGAAGCGTTGGACGAATTGGATCGTCTGGCGGAAGTCTGCGATCCCTCGACCAAGGTGATCGTCGTCGGACGCGTCAACGATGTGGAGCTGTATCGCGAACTGATGCGCCGCGGCGCGTCGGAATACCTCGTGGCGCCGCTCAACCCGCTGCACCTGATCGAAGTGATTTCGGGTCTCTATCTTGATCCCGATGCGGCACCGATCGGCCGCATCGTGGCGTTCGTCGGCTCGCGCGGTGGTGCCGGATCCTCGACCCTGGCGCACAATGTCGGCTGGTGCATCGCCGAAGAGCTGCACATCAATACGACCATCGCCGATCTCGACCTGCCGTTCGGCACGACCGGCCTCGACTTCAACGACGAACCGGGCCAGGGCATCGTCGATGCGCTGTCGTCGCCGGAACGCCTCGACGACATGCTGCTCGACCGTCTCCTGGTCAAGCGCGGCGAACACCTCTCGATCTTCGCCACGCCGGCCTCGCTCGACCGCGACTATGACGTTCCGCCGGACGCGTTCGAAGCCGTGCTGGATGCCGTGCGCCAGACGACGCCATGCGTGATCGTCGACCTGCCGCATATCTGGACCCCATGGATCAAAGCGACGCTCATCGCCGCCGACGATATCGTGATCGTCTCGACGCCCGATCTCGCCAGCCTGCGCAACACCAAGAACATCGTCGAGCTGATCCGCCAGGCGCGTCCCAACGATGCGCCGCCGCGGCTGGTCATCAACCAGGTCGGCGTCGCCAAGCGTCCGGAAATTCCGGCTAAGGATTTTGCCGAGACCGTCGGACTTGAACCTGCGCTTGTCATGCCGTTCGAACCGGCCCTGTTCGGGCAGGCGGCCAACAACGGCCAGATGCTGAACGAAGTCGCGGCGAAGTCGCCGACGGCGGACGGCATTCGCCGCCTTGCCGAACTTGTCACGGGCCGCACGCCGCAAGTGGTTCAGAAAACGTCGCCGTTCCTGTCATTCCTCAAGGGGAAGAAAAGAGCGTAAGGCATGTTCGGCAAGCGTTCCGCATCCAACGACGCGCCGCCTCCCCAGGCTGCGACCTCAGCCGCAGCTCTGCCCAAGGCGGACGCGCCGCCGCGCGCGGCTGCACCCAGCGGTGCAGTCCAGCGCTCGGAACCGGTGAAGCCGTCGGCGGCCAAAGTGGCGACCGACACGCGCTCGGAAGACTATTACCAGATCAAGACGACGATCTTCTCGGCCCTGATCGACACGATCGATCTGGCCCAGCTCGCCCAGCTCGATCCGGATTCGGCGCGCGAAGAAATCCGCGACATCGTCAACGAAATCATTTCCATCAAAGCCGTCGTCATGTCGATCGCGGAGCAGGAACACCTGCTCCAGGACATTTGCAACGACGTTCTCGGTTACGGCCCGCTTGAGCCGCTCCTGGCGCGAGACGACATCGCCGATATCATGGTCAACGGCGCCAACCGCGTCTTCATCGAAGTCGGCGGCAAGGTGCAGCTCACCAACATCCGCTTCCGCGACAATGCGCAGCTGATGAACATCTGCCAACGCATCGTCAGCCAGGTCGGCCGCCGCGTCGACGAATCCTCGCCCATATGCGACGCGCGCTTGCTTGACGGCTCCCGCGTCAACGTCATCGCGCCACCGCTGGCGCTCGATGGCCCCACGCTCACCATTCGTAAGTTCAAGAAGGACAAGCTGACGCTCGACGATCTGGTCAAGTTCGGCTCGATCAGCCAGGCCGGCGCCCGCGTTCTGGGCGTCATCGGCCGCTCGCGCTGCAACATCCTGATCTCCGGCGGTACCGGCTCGGGCAAGACCACGCTGCTGAACTGCTTGACCGCCTACATCGACGCCGAAGAACGCGTCATCACCTGCGAAGACGCCGCCGAACTTCAGCTGCAACAGCCGCATGTGGTGCGGCTGGAAACCCGTCCTCCGAACCTGGAGGGTCAGGGCCAGATCACCATGCGCGACCTTGTCAGAAACTGTCTGCGTATGCGTCCCGAGCGGATCATCGTCGGCGAAGTGCGCGGACCGGAGGCGTTCGACCTCCTGCAAGCCATGAACACCGGCCATGACGGCTCGATGGGAACGCTCCACGCCAACTCCCCGCGTGAAGCCATGTCGCGTCTTGAGTCCATGATCACGATGGGCGGCTTCCAGCTTCCGACCAAGACGATCCGCGAGATGATCGTCGGCTCGATCGACGTCATCCTGCAGGCCGAACGTCTGCGCGACGGCTCTCGCCGCATCACCAAGATCACCGAAGTGGTCGGCACCGAAGGCGACGTTGTCATCACGCAGGACCTGCTGACCTACGAAATCTCGGGCGAAGACGAAACCGGCCGCCTCAAGGGCAAGCATGTCGGCACCGGCATCGTGCGCCCGAATTTCTGGGAGCGAGCCCGTTACTACAATCTGGAGCGCGAATTGGCCGAGGCGCTCGACGCCGTTCAGTCGTGAGGCAGCAATGGGCCTAGCGATCATCGTCATGTTTCTGGTTCTGGCAGGCGGCGGCGGATACTTCGCCTATGCCAACGCGACCGACCGTTCCGCCAAGCGCGTGACGGCGATCGCCAAGCCGCAGGCCTCGGGCCGCGGCGGCAAGGTTCCGGTCGACGCCGCGCTGAAACGCAAGAACGTCCAGGCGCTGCTCAAGGAAATCGAGACCAAGTCGGCCGACGCCAAGAAAAAGGTCACGCTGCGCCAGCGGCTGCAGCAGGCCGGCTTCACCAACGCGACGCCGCGCCAGTTCTGGATCGTATCGGGGTCCGCCGCCGGCATCGCCGCGTTCATGTGCCTTGTCACAGGGCAGACGCTCATCGTTACCGCGCTCGCCGCGTTCGTGATCGGCCTCGGCCTGCCGCGCTGGGTGCTCAACTTCCTGAAGTCGCGCCGCGAGAAGGCGTTCACAGCTGAATTCGCCAACGCAATCGACGTCATCGTCCGCAGCGTGCGTTCCGGTCTTCCGACCAACGAAGCGCTGCGCATCGTTGCTCGCGAACTTCCCGATCCCGTCGGCAGCGAGTTCAACACGCTGTGCGAAGGTCTCAAGGTCGGCGTGACGCTCGAGCAGGGCGTCAAGAAGATGCTCGAAAGCATGCCGACGGCCGAGGTGAACTTCTTCGGCATCGTGATGACGATCCAGCAGAAATCAGGCGGTAACCTGTCCGAAGCGCTCGGCAACCTTGCCAGTGTTCTGCGTGACCGCAAGCGCCTCGAGGGCAAGATCAAGGCCATGTCGTCCGAAGCCAAGGCTTCGGCGGGCATCATCGGTTCGCTGCCGCCCGGCGTGATGGGCATCGTCTATCTGACGACACCGGACTACATCAAGCTGCTGTTCACCGAACACATGGGCAATCTGATGTTGGCGGGCTGCGTCATCTGGATGAGCGTGGGAATCGGCGTAATGCGCAAAATGATCAACTTCAAGAGCTGAGGCGAACATGCTCAGCACCGGCTTCTTCGAAATCCTGTTCGACCCGACGTTCCTCGCGACGGCGGCTGCGGCCATCTTTGCCTTCGCCACGATCGTCACGCTGGGCCTGCCCCTGGCCGATCGCGACAATCTGGGTCAGCGCCTCAAGGCGGTGTCGGAACGGCGCGAGGAATTGCGCGCCAAGCATCATGCCGCACTGAACGCCAAGCGCGGCTCGCTGCGCAGCGAGCCTGTCGGCTACATGAAGATGACGCTCGACCGGCTCAACCTCGGCAATCTTCTGGAATCCGAAGATACGCGCGACAAGCTGGCGCGGGCCGGCTATCGCGGCCAGGGCCCTGTGGTCACCTTCATGTTCTTCCGCTTTGTGATGCCGTTCGTGGTGCTCGTTCTGGCGCTCGTCTACCTCTTTGCGCTCAGCCATGTCGCCTGGGGCACCTTCATGAAGATCAACGCCTCGGTGGGCGCGGCGCTGCTGGGCTTCTATCTGCCCGACCTCTTCCTCAACAACACGATCGCGCGGCGCCAGCAATCCATCATGCGCGCGTTTCCCGACGCACTCGACCTGCTGCTGATCTGCGTGGAGTCCGGCATGTCGGTGGAATCCTCGTTCCAGCGCGTCGCGTCGGAAATCGGTTCGCAGTCGGGCGAGCTTGCAGAGGAGCTCGGCCTGACGACCGCCGAACTCTCCTACCTGCCTGACCGCCGCCTGGCGTTCGAGAATCTTGCCAAGCGCTGCGGCCATTCTGGCGTCAAGGCCGTCGCCACCGCGCTGAACCAGGCCGAACGGTATGGTACGCCGATGGGACAAGCACTGCGTGTCGCCTCGCAGGAAAACCGCGAACAGCGCATGGCCAACGCCGAACAGAAGGCAGCCTCGCTGCCGGCCAAGCTGACAGTTCCGATGATCCTGTTCTTCCTGCCTTGCCTGTTCGTCGTGATCCTGGGTCCGGCGATCATGAAGATCATGCACATGGTGCATCACTAGGCGGCACGCCCTTCGTCCGCCTGGCGTTGCTGCGCCGGCAGCATCACTCCGCTTATCCCTGTAAGAAGATCGGCCACACTGCGCGCATTGCGATTGGCGCACGCATGCCGTGGTGCGCGCTAGACGTGTGACGCAGCATCGCGGCCGTACAAATTCCGGCGCTGAATTGGTTTTACACGGGCGGCGGTCGCGCTTGCGAATCGACCCACGACGTTGGGCCATGCAGCGCGCGCGGAAGCTTGCGGGCGGTTGAGCCTTAAGGCTTGTTCGCGTCCGCCGTCATACGCAGCGCCGGAATCTGATTGGCGGCCGGCTTGGCGGCGGTCTTGACGGCCTTTGCCGGCGTCACCGGCTTTGCGGGTGCCGTCGCAGCGACATGCAACGGCGCGACTGTCGTGGCGACCGCCGTGGGCTTGACCCATTTGTGCGTCGTACCGGCGACCTTGCCGGCCTTGGGATCGACCGGAATGGCCTGCATGACGATGCTGATGCCATTGTGCGTGATCTGGGTCGGCGCGGCGTTCGCAACGCCCGTAACGGGCGCAGTGCTGGCCAGCGGCGCTGCCGGATGGGGCGCGGCGGAAATCGGCGTATTCACCGCGATCGTTGGAACCGCGCGCACCGCAGCCGGCGTCACCGGCGCCGGCGCTGTCGTGTGCAGCGGTGCGGGGGGAAGAGCGTTCACCGCCACAGCGGAAACCGGATGCGCCGCAGCCGGCGTCACGGCGACAGACGCAACAGGATGCGCTGCCGGAGCGACGGTTGCGGCCGGCGCGAGGGCGCGGGCCGCGACAGGCGCCGGTGCATGTACCGGTGCTGGCGCAACGGCGGCAACCGCACGAACAGGAGCCGGAGCAACCGCCGCGACGACAGGCGCCGGCTTGGCGGGTGGCGTCATGCTGTCGAGCAGCGCGATGTTCTGGTCGATCTTGGGATCGGTCGAGCCGTTCGCCTTGGCCTGCAGCAAAAGCGTACGCGCGCTCGCCGTATCGCCGGCGAGCATGCGCGACATCGCATAATTGTTCAGGATTGCCGGTTCGCCCGGCTTCAGGGCAAGCGCGTGTTCATAGGCATTCTTGGCATTCGCCGGATCCTTCAACTGGTCATAGGCAACGCCCAGAGCGGAATAGTATGTCCAGTCCGACGGCTCCAGCTCCACCGCGCGCCGCAGGAACTGCGCGGCATCGTCGGAACGGGCCTGCTGGACGAGCAATTTTCCATATTCGCCGACGACGCGGGCATCGTCCGGCGCGGCGAGCATCAGCTGGCTGATGACGCGCGTGGCGCCGTCGAGGTCGCCCTTCACGCGCAGCATCTGAGCCTGGTGGATAGCGGAGGTGAGGTCGTTTGCGATCGCCAGCGGACTTGAGTTGTTCGCACTCGGCGGTGCCGCCGGTTTGTCTGCGCCGCCACCCATCACGCTGCAAGCTGTAAGCGCGCTCGAGCAGAGCGCCAGTGCCGCAACCCGAACCAGCATCCGATGCATGTGCAAATTCCTTCCCCAGACGAAACTAACCGGGCTAAGGATGTGCCAACGCGGGTCAACAAACCCTTAAGTATATTCGATGATAAAGAGATAAAGACGCGCGATGGCGCGCCGGGTTGGGAACGGAGCGGCGATGCGGGATCTTGCCGCCGAAACCGTCCAAATCCTGACGCAAAGATGGGATGAATTGCGGCATGAGTTTGCGCCGCGCAGCCGTTTGCATCCTGGCAGGCCTGACCGTTCCGGTCCTGGCGGCGTTAATGCTTGTTGTCAGTTTCGGCGCCGCGCAGACCATGCCGGCGCGAATTCCTTTCCAAATCGTTACCGGTTCCACGGGCGGTACGTACTTTCCGGTCGGCCAGCTCATCGCAGGACTTGTGAGCCATCCGCCCGGCGTCGACCGCTGCGAAAGCGCGCCCGTTTGCGGACCGTCTGGCCTGATCGTGACCGCCCGCACCTCGGACGGTGCGGTTTCAAACGTTCTGGCCGTCAACGCAGGGACTGCGGATTCCGGTTTTGCGCAGGGCGATGTCGTCGCCGACGCGGTTGCGGGCAAGGGCGTCTTCAAGACGGCTGGAAAGCAAAGCCAGATCCGCATCATCGCGGATCTGTTTCCCGAAGACGTTCATCTCATCGTCGCGCGCAACTCCAAGATCGCCAAGGTCTCCGACCTGCGTGGCAAGCGGGTCTCTCTCGGCGTGGAGAGTTCCGGCACAAGCGTGACGGCGCATGCGATCCTCCTGGCCTATGGCATCGCCGAATGGCGGCTGAAGGAGCGGCACGATGGCGCGGACGTGGATGCGCAGTTAATGCAGAAGGGTCAGCTCGACGCGTTCTTCTTTGTCGGCGGGCCGCCGGTCGGACTGATTGACGATCTGATTTCACGCGGCGTCGCGCGGCTTGTGCCGATCGACGGCGACGCGCGCGCGGCGCTTCTGAGGGCAGCGCCCGCGTTGCAGGCGGGAACGATTCCGGCCGGCACCTATCACGGCACGCCGGCGATCGAGACGGTAAGCGTGCACGCCTTGTGGATCGTGAATGCGCACGCGCCGGAGACACTCGTCTATGGGATCACCAAATCCCTGTTCAATCCCGCGAACCGGCCTACGCTGCTGCAGGAAGGCGGCTCGGCGGCGCTCATCAGGCTCGACACGGCCGCGAGCGATCTGCCGGCGCCGCTGCATCCCGGCGCGCTGCGCTTCTTCCGCGAATCCGGCCGTCTTTCGAAGACCAAGCCTGCAAAAAGCTAGGCAATGCCGGCGTCGACTTCCTTCTGAGAATCCGCGCCCCAATCGCGCATCGACGGCAGCGCCATGACGCGGTCCATATAGGCTTTCACGATCGCCGGCACATTGACGCCATAGGTGACGAAACGCGAGACGACCGGCGCATACATGCAGTCGGCGACGGAAAATCCGCCGAACAGATAGCCGCCATCCTTGCCGAAGCGTTCGAGCGCTGAGGACCAGGCATCGATGATACGGGCGAGTTGCGCGCTGGTGGCGTCGCGTAAATCGGGCAGGGGCTTGCGCCGCACGAAATCCATCGAAAGCTGATCGCGCACGTCGGGAAAGCCCGAGTGCATTTCGGCAGCGTAGGAGCGTGCTTCCGCGCGCGCGAAGGCATCGTGCGGCCAAAGCTTTGCTTCGGGATGACGCTCGGCCAGCGTTTCGCAGATGGCGAGACTGTCCCACACCGTCACGCTGCGACCATTGTCCTCGATCTTGAGAATCGGCACGCGTCCGGCCTTGGAAAATTTGGTGATCTCATTGCCGGTGAGCGGCTGCTGGCGCAGCGGAACGAACACTTCCTCGAAGGCGACGCCCGTCGCGCGCAGCGCCACATAGGCGCGCAGGCTCCAGCTAGACCAATCCTTGGTGCCGACGACGAGCGTATAACGCGTGCTCATGATGTCTCCCTGTTGCGCGAGTGCGGATGATCGCAGGATTCGCCTGCCTGTGGCAGTGTCACTGGAGCGCACCCGCATTGAGGCGTGCGCAATTCGGTTTGACCGCTGAAAATACGGGGCAGGATGGCCACGGTCGTTGCGTCGCCGATGACCCGGGCTTATCCATGGACGAGCAAACCGCAGGGACAAGGCTCACACGATGCATACCAGTTTTGCCAAGGCCGCTCGCAACTCCGTTCCTCTTCATGCGGTGACGGCGGGCGATCTGAAACGGTTTATCTCGAAGCGTCCGGCACGCGAAGCGGCGTATCTGAAGAACAGCGGTTTTGTCGCGCGCGACGGCGATCTCAGGCTGGTGCCCAATGCATCGGGCGGCATTGCCTGTGCGGTGCTGGGTCTGGGCAAGGGCGGCGACAGCCTGGCGCTCGCGACGTTCTCCGAACAATTGCCTGCCGGCACCTATCACTTCGAAGATGTGCCGGCCGCGGTGGGCGGCGCCAACGGCGCGCTGGCATGGCTGCTCGGCACGTATCAGTTCACGCGTTACCGCAAGGCCAAGACTCCTGGAGCCAGGCTAGTCGTGCCCGAGAATGTCGATGCCGAAGAAGTCATGCGCATCGCCGGGGCGGTGTTTCTCGGCCGCGACCTGATCAACACGCCGCCAAACGATATGGGCCCCGAAGAACTGGCCAATGCGGCGCGCGATCTGGCGAAGAAGCATGGCGCAAAGTTTTCCGTGATCGTCGGCGATGCGCTGCTCAAGCAGAACTATCCGCTCATCCACGCGGTCGGCAAAGGATCGGATCGCGCACCGCGTCTGGCCAGCTTCACCTGGGGCAGAGCCGATGCACCGAAAGTGACATTGGTCGGAAAAGGCGTTGTGTTCGATACGGGCGGCTATGACCTGAAGCCAGCCGCGGGCATGGCGTCGATGAAGAAGGATATGGGCGGCGCGGCGACCGTGCTTGCCATTGCCGATATGGTGATGGGGGCCAAGCTCGACGTGCGGCTGCGCGTCTTCGTGCCGGCGGCTGAGAATTCGGTGTCCGGCACGGCGTACAGGCCAAGCGATGTATTCCCGTCCCGCAAGGGTCTGACAGTCGAGATCGGCAACACCGATGCGGAAGGCCGCCTGGTTCTCGCCGATGCGCTGACCGAAGCGGACTCGGAAAAGCCGGACCTCCTGATCGATATCGCCACGCTGACCGGCGCGGCGCGGACCGCGACGGGTTTCGAGCTGCCGCCCTTCTTCACCGACGACGAAGCGCTCGCAGCGGAACTGATGGAGCATTCTGCAATGCAGAACGATCCGATGTGGCGTCTGCCCCTGTGGCGCGGGTACGAGTCGGCCTTGAACTCGTCGGTTGCAGATCTCACGAACAACCCCAATTACGGCTATGCCGGCGCGATCACCGCGGCGCTGTTTCTCAACCGCTTCGTCACGCAGGCAAAAAGCTGGGTGCATCTGGATATCGCGGCCTGGGTCGACCGGCCGAAGCCAGGACGGCGCGCCGGTGCCGAAACGATCTCGGCGCGCGCGATCTACTCGCTGCTGAAGGCGCGATACGGGCCGTGAAGGATCCGCGCACCACACCGATGCGAAACGGCGCGGAGGTGACCGGCCTTACGGGCACGCCGCATACGATCGCGCGCGGCCGCGCGAGCCTGCGCAATTCTCCGGCGCACGATGCGGTGCAGGACAATGAGCTTCTGTTCGGCGAAGCGATCACGGTGTTCGAAAGCCGCTTCGGCTGGGCCTGGTGCCAGTCCGCGTTCGACAATTATGTCGGCTATCTCCACTCCATCGCCGTCTGCGACCCGGTAAAGCCGGATCATCGCGTTGTTGCGCTGTCGACGCCGCTTCTGACCGGCCCGGACCTCAAGCTTCCCGCGCGCGACATGCTGCCCTTCAATGCCAAGGTTCGCGTCCAGCGTCGCGCCAGCGGCTACGCGCTGATAGAGCAGGGCGGATATGTCTTTGAAGGCCATCTCGCGCCGCTGGAGTTCAAGGCGCCCGACTGGGTTGCGACCGCAGAACGTTTTGTCGGCACGCCCTATGTCTGGGGCGGCAACACACATGCTGGGCTCGATTGTTCCGGGCTGCTGCAGGTGGCGCTTGCCGGTTCGGGCATCGCGGTCCCGCGCGACGCCGACATGCAGGAGGCCGCGTTGAGCGAGGACTGCACGGGCAGCCCACGGCAGCGCGGCGACATCGTCTTCTGGAACGGCCATGTCGGAATCATGCTCGATGCAGAACGGATGATCCACGCCAACGCGTTCCACATGCAGGTGGAGACCGAGCCGCTGCTGCAGGCCGTCGAACGCATCACGCCGGTCGCCGGCGCCGTGACGAGCATCAAGCGGCTTTGAAACTGATCTCCTGAATCACCCGCAGTGCCATGGCCCGCAAGGCGGGTCATCTGGCTGAAGAACCGCAACCGTCGACAGTTCACACTCCAGGAAGTCTTCGAGAGCGTCTTCGCTTCACCTGGGCGGCCCGTTTTTGCGGGCCGTGACAAGAGTGCTTGCCAGAAAGCGCGCGAACGGTCGTCTAATACCCGCGTTCCATGTCGACGATGTTTGCGGGCTTCTCGCCGCGTTCCATTGCGGCGATGCCGTCGATGACGTAACGCGCGGCCGCGATGGGTGAGGTGATCGCGGCCACATGCGGCGTCGCGATGATCTTGGGATGCTTCCAGATCGGACTGGTTTCGGGCAGCGGCTCGGTCTCGAACACATCGAGCGTCGCGCCGGACAAATGTCCGCTGTCGAGGGCGGCGATAAGCTCGGGCTCGTTCACGTGACCGCCGCGCGCCACATTGATGACATAGGCGCCCTTGGGGAGTTTGGCGAAAAGCTGCGCGTTCAGGATATGACGCGTCTGCGGCGTCAACGGCAGGACGCACACCAGAATATCGCTCTGCGCGAGAAACGCGTCGAGCTCGCCGGCGCCTGTAAATCCTTTCACGGCCGGAACCGATTTCTTCGTCCGGCTCCAACCTGACACGGGAAAGCCGAGATCTCGCAGGCGCTCCGCCACGACCGTGCCGATTTCGCCGATGCCGAGGATGCTGATGCGCGTCTGTTCCGTCGGACGCCCCAGCATCGCCTGACGCCATTTGCCCTCGCGCTGCGCGGCGGCAAAGGTCCGTTCGGCGCGATGCTGAATTAGGACATGCATGACGACGTACTGCGCCATCTCGCGCGACAGGGTCTCGTCGACAAACCGCACCAGCGGAATGTGCCTGGGAAATTCCGGGTCGATCAGGAATCCGTCGATGCCCGCGCCGAGCGAGAAGATCGCCTTCAGCTTTGGCAGCGTCTTCAGAAAGCCTGGCTTGGGACGAAAGCCGAGCGCGTAGTCGATGTCGCCCGGCGCATACGCATCCTGGCCATGGATAAACATTTTCACATTCGCTGCGGCGAGCGGCTCGTGCCAGTATTTGCCCCAGCCGGGCGGAACGATCAGCAGAATATTCGGGCGCGTGCTCATGGGCGCACGCAGCAGCGTTTACGTGATCCGATCAAGCGCTACTTACTTGGTAGCAGGCTTGCTTGCATCGGCGGGCTTGGCCGCATCTGGGGTCTTGGCAGGAGCCGGTGCCGGGATCGGCGCTGGCGAATCTTCCTTCGTGCGCAGATAGGCGAGCAGGTTGATGCGGTCATCCGCGCTACGCAGGCCGGCAAAGCTCATCTTGGTGCCCGGCACCATGGCCTGCGGCGACTTCAGATACTTGAACAGCAACGCATAGCTCCACGGCGTGTGGTCGCTGCTCATCGCGCTGGAATAGGAGAACGTGGTTTCCGACGCGCGGGCGCGGCCGATCACGTTCCACAGCTCGGGACCGATCTTGTCCGGTCCGCCCTTGGAGATGTCGTGGCACTGCTGGCAACGTGCGGCGACGGTCGAACCGGCCTTCACGTCTGCTGCGGGAAGAACGGTGCCGAAATCGGGAACAGCCTCTTCAGCGGGAGCCGCGGCGGCGCCGCCGGTCGATGCGCTGGCCGTCACCACGCCTTCGACGTGATAGGCCTCTTTGGCTGGCGGCTGGACGGTGAAGAGGGACTCGGTTGCAAACCGGATCACGAGGACAAAAATCAGCGTACCCAGGACCGCTCCTGCGATCTTGTTCCACTCCCAGGAATCCATAAGGTCACGCTCCGCTTGGCTAAGGGCCGAATGCCGGGCGACATTACCCATGGCCCCGGTGCCGTCATTGCGGCGAAGCGTCGCAGAAATCAAGGGATTCAAGGGTTTCGATGAGACCGATCGTTCTTATCCCCGCCCGCATGGCTTCCACGCGATTGCCGGGCAAGCCGTTGGCCGACATTGCAGGGGTGCCGATGATCGTCCGCGTGTGGCGCCAGGCCATGGCGGCGGGCGTCGGACCGGTCATCGTCGCGGCGGCGGAGCGCGAAATCGCCGACGCCGTCGAATCAGCCGGCGGCCGGGCCGTGCTCACGCCGCCTGATCTGCCGTCGGGATCGGACCGGATATTCGCCGCGCTGCAGAGCGTGGATGCCAGGGGCGAGCACGATGTGATCGTGAACCTGCAGGGCGATCTGCCCGACCTTGATCCGGCCTATGTGCGCGAAGTTGCCGAGCTTCTGTCAGACCCGGCCATCGATGTCGGCACGCTCGCGGTCGAGATCGACAATGACGAAGACCGAACCGATCCGAATGTGGTCAAGCCCGTCGTTGCGTGGAACGGACGCATGGGCCGCGCGCTCTATTTCAGCCGCGCGACCGTTCCGACGGGCGAGGGGCCGGTGTTCCACCATCTCGGCATCTATGCCTATCGCCGCGCGGCTCTGGCGCGGTTTGTCGCGTTGCCGCCGTCGCCGCTGGAGAAGCGCGAGAAGCTTGAACAGCTCCGCGCCCTTGAGGCCGGCATGCATGTCGCAGTCGCTCGCGTGGACAGCGTGCCGCTCAGTGTCGATACTCCGGCCGATCTCCAAAAAGCCCGTACGTTGCTGGGAAAGAAGACTTCGTCATGAGCGGATCCGCCATCAAGAGCGCCAAGCGCGTCGCCTTTCAGGGTGAGCCCGGCGCCTATGCCAACCTTGCGGCGCGCGAAGTGCTGCCGCATGCGCTCGCGGTGCCGTGCCCGACTTTTGAAGACGCGGCCGAAGCGGTGCGCAGCGGGGAGACTGACCTCTGCATCATCCCGGTCGAGAATTCGCTGATGGGCCGCATCGCGGACATCCATCATCTTCTGCCCGACGCCGGCCTGCATATCGTCGGCGAGCACTTCCTGCGCATTCAGCATCAGCTTCTGGGATTGAAGGGCGCCAAGGTCGAGGGACTGAAGCGGGTCTTCAGCCAGGGACCTGCGCTGGCGCAATGCCTCAAGATCATTCGCGAACTGAAGCTGAAAGCGGAGAACTGGCACGACACCGCCGGTTCGGCGCATCACGTCGCCGAATTGAAGGATCCGAGCGTCGCGGCCATCGCCTCGTCGCTGGCCGGACAGCTTTATGGTCTCGAAGTGCTGCGCGCCAATGTCGAAGACGAGTCGCACAACATGACGCGCTTCCTCATCATGTCGCGCGAGCCCGACGATGCGCCGAACGAGGGCAAGATCATCACGACATTCGTGTTTCGCGTCCGCAACGTTCCCGCCGCGCTCTACAAGGCCATGGGCGGTTTCGCGACCAACGGCGTGAATATGACCAAGCTGGAGAGCTACCAGATCGGCGGCTCCTTCAACGCGACGCAGTTCTATGCCGATATCGAAGGTCATCCGGACGACCGGCCGGTGAAGCTGGCGCTCGAGGAACTGGCGTTCTTCACGTCCAAGCTGACCGTGCTCGGAATCTATCCGGCATCGCCCTTGCGGGATCAGTTGCCGTAGCTTCACTTGTCATTCCCGACTCTAGATTGCTATCGCAATGCTCAGCCGGGAATGACATTTAGGGGATACTCCTAAACCAGCCGCAAACTCGTGCCGATGTAGGGCAATCGCAGTCGTGCGATCACCCGTTGCGACGAGAGATTGTCTCTCGTGGTGCTGTAGATCAGCGTCCGGTTCTTCAATTGTGGCAGGCACGACCAGCCGGCGGTGACGGCGGCTGCAAACCCGCGTCCGCGAAAGGCCGGCATCGTCGCGAGACCGAGCGCCGCGCCGGTGTCGCCGAGGCGGGCAGCGAACGCGACGGCCGCAATCTCATCGCCTTCCATGGCCACGCACCAGGGTTCCCAGAAATGCGAGACGTCGGCAAAGCCCATGTCGACCATCGCCTTTGGCAATCCGTGACGCTGCAGTACCGCAAACAGCTTGTCGCCCTTCGCGGTGCCCTGTTGCACGAGCTGGATGTCATGCTCGTATGCCAGGCCGTTCGGCAGCAGATGCATTACGCCGAAGTTTTTTTGTTCGACCGGTGCGGTGATCGACAGCAAGGCGCGATAGCGATCGAGAAATTCTGGAACGGCCTGCGGCTGCGCAAACGGCGGTTCCTGCGCGACAAGCGCGGCGATTTCCCGTGCGACGTCGTCGTCGACATCGGTGCGCAGCCGGAAAAGGTTGCCGGTCTCGCATCCCGAGAGGAACAGGCGCGGCGCGGCAGAGCGGTCCGGATCGTTCTCGTGCAACATGCGGCCGCTTGCATCGAATACAAACAGAGTGGCAGCGTCGATCTCGAGCAGCTTTCGTGCGTCTATTGCTGCCACTCTAGGTCATTCCCCGCAGCTTTTTGCCCTGAGTTCAATTCATCCACAACGCATAGCCATTTGGCGCAGACCTGTGCGACGCCAGGCCAAATCGAAGCTTTGATGATGCACCCGCTTCCCGAACATTTTCAATGTCAATAAACCAACGCTGCGTCTGCTGCCTTGGATGGCGTAGGTTCGTCTGCTAAACGGCGGCTCTCGAGCAAACTGAACGACGTGTTGTCGATCAGTCCCGGCAGGGAACCGCTATGCTTATCGAACAACAGATCCGTCTTGGCTTGCTCAGAGGTCCGGGCAAACAGGAAGCGCTGCGCCGGGCCGGCTTGGAATTGATTGACGAGGATGGCAAGAGCTATCCGCTCCTCGGCGGCCGCGTGCCGGTTCTCTTGCCCGACATGCAACAGGCGGATGCGTACGCGCGTTCGTCCAAACGAATGAACAAGGACTATTCGGCTACGGGCATGGAAAGCGCGCGGAGTCCGCTACAACGCCTGAAGGCTTTCCTGACGCAGGACTACCGCACCAAGAGCTCTCGCAATGCCTTTGCCGCGCTATTCAGGACGAAGGATGATCTCGTTCTGTCGGTCGGCGGTGGGCCGCTCAGGCCTCACCCGCAACTCACAAATCTGAACATCGGACCGTTTCCGAACGTGGATGTCGTGGCAGATGCGCATGTGTTGCCTTATCGGGATGTTGTGGTCGACGCCATCTACTGCGAAGCAGTACTCGAGCATCTGAAGGCGCCGCACGCGGCGCTGGCCGAGATGCATCGCGTGCTCAAGCCGAACGGTCTCATTCTGGCGATCACGCCGTTCTTACAGGCTTATCATGGCTATCCGCATCACTATCAGAACTTCACACTGACCGGCCATTGCGCCGCGCTCGAAGGCGCCGGCTTCACGATAGTTGAATCCGGTACATGTGTCGGACCCATGTACACAATGGTCAGTCTGACATCGACGGTATTGGCGGAGTATCTCCCGAAGTTCATCGGAGTGCCGCTGCGCGCTGTGTGGTGGATATGCGGTGTCTTCCTGCGCCCCCTCGATCTGCTGATCGCAAGACGTCAGAACGCACACATCGTGGCGTCGACGACCTATGTGCTGGCTTCCAAAAACTAGGCTCAGTCGTCAGCCAAATTGCAGGCGCAAGCCTGGTAGGACGATCACCCCGGAGCGATTTCGATAACCGGACCTATGCCTACGCCTCTCCGTCCGCGAACGCCTTGATCAGGTGATGCGCGATGGCAAGCGCGGGCGGAACGGAGATGTCCGGCATGCGCTCGCCATAGATCAGGCGTTTGGCGGTTTCGCGGTCGAGCCAGCGGGCGTCGGCGATCTCCGTGCCGTCGACCTTGAAATCGCGGCTTTCCGCTTCGGCGATGCAGCCGATCATCAGCGAAGAGGGAAACGGCCAGGGCTGCGTCGAGTGATAACGCACGCTCTTTGCCTTCACCGACACTTCTTCCATCAGCTCGCGCTTGACCGCTTCCTCGATCGTTTCGCCGGGTTCGATGAAGCCGGCGAGCGCGGAATAGAAGTTGCCGGGAAAATTCTTGTTGCGGCCGACCAGGCAGCCATCGCCATGCACCGCGACCATGATGACGACGGGATCGGTGCGCGGGAAATGCTCCGCCTTGCATTCGGGGCAGGCGCGCTTGTAGCCGGCTTCTTCAAACGTCGTCGGTGAACCGCAGCGGGCGCAGAAGCCGTGCCTGTTGTGCCAGTCGATCATCGCCTTGGCCTGGCCCATGATCGCGGCGTCCTTGATCGGGAGCGTGGCGGCGGCGGCGCGGGCGTCGCGGAAATGGCCAAGGCCCGCAATCGGTCCCTCGCTCACCGGATCGCGTGCGGCGGAGATATCGAGCGCGAACATCGCATTCTGTCCTTCAAGGCCCAAGAACACGCAGGGCGCGTCCGGCGCGGCCAGCGAGTCGCAAAGGCCCGGACGCAGCAGACCGAGTTCGACCGGCGGCGAGGCTTTTTCGCCGCCCAGGATGAATGGTTGCAGGCGCCACATTGGAAGGATGAGCGAAGACGCATCGCGCCGCCTGGCCGCAATCCATTCGGCGTCGACGCGTTTTTCGCTCGCGCGATCGAGCGGATTGCCGGAAAAAGGGATCATCGAACACCTGCGCCTTGCTGTGGGAACTCGAAGCTAGCGTCTGGCGAGACGAAGGCAATCAAAAAGCAACTGAACCGGCACATCGGCTATGTAGAATTGCGTATCCGTTCGACGCGAGAGTTATCACCAAATTTAGAGGGCGACCACTAGACTTGCGCGAATTGGCGCAGCCTCAAGGTTCGATAGGCCCATGTTTCGCGTGCTGGGGTGCATCTTTGAACAGCATGATCAGCGGCTGGTTCTGCTGGCCGGTGTGCTCTGCCTGTTCGCCTGCGTGACGGCCATGAGCATGATCTGGCGCGCGCGTGTCGCGCCAGCGAGGCAGAGCCGCATCTGGCTTGTGGCGGCCGGCGTTGTTGCGGGTTCGGGAATCTGGAGCACGCACTTTGTGGCGATGCTCGCCTATCAGGGCGGGTTTCCGGTTGCCTACGCGCCCGGCCTGACCGCGCTCTCTGCCCTCATCGCGATGACGATGTGCGGCGTCGGCTTCGCGACCGCGCTGATCGGACGGCAGCCGATTCTGGGCGGCGGCATCACCGGTGCCGCGATCGGCGCGATGCATTATGTTGGAATGGCGGCGGTGCGTGCGCCTGCCGATGCGTTCTGGGACTGGCGCTACGTCGCTGCTTCGGTGGTGATCGGCGTCGGCCTGATGGCGTACGGCATGCACTTCACTCTGCGGCGCACCACGCTGCGTTCCTACTTCGCCGGCGCGGTTATCTTCACATTGGCGATCTGCAGCATGCACTTCACCGGCATGTCCGCCGTGACGTTCAAGTTCAATCCGCAGATTCTGGTCACCGGAACCGTGCTCGAGCCCGTGACGCTTGCCGTCGCGGTGGCCTCGGCCGCCATCCTGATCGTCGCACTCGGCCTGATCGGGGCGCTGATCGATCATCATCTGGTACTGCGCGGCCAGGGCGAAGCCGAGCGCCTGCGCAGCCACATCGTCGAGCTGGAAGCCACCAAAGCCGCACTCGAGGACACGTCGCGTGAGTTGTCGCGCGCGCTCGGCGTCGCGGCCGCGGCGAACCACACCAAGTCGTCCTTTCTGGCGAACGTCAGCCACGAACTGCGCACGCCGCTCAACGCTATCATCGGCTTTTCCGAAATGCTCGGAATGGAAATGCTGGGGCCGCTCGGTCACCGGCGTTATCAGGATTATGTCGGCGACATCCATCAGAGCGGCGTCCACCTGCTGCAACTGATCAACGAGATTCTGGACCTGTCGCGCATCGACGCTGGCGACAAGCGGCTGGACGAGGAAGTTGTCGATCTGCGCAAGCTGATCGGGCAGTCCCTGAAGATGATCCGGCCCCAGGCGCTCGCCGCCGGCATCGAGCTCGAGGCCGATCTGGAATCGGCGCTCCCCGCGTTGCACGCCGATCCGCGGCGCCTCAAGCAGGTCCTGATCAATCTGCTCGGCAATGCCGTGAAGTTCACGCCGGCCAAAGGCACCGTCACCGTGTCGGCGCGCGAAACCGGCGAAGGCGTTGTAATCACCGTCGCCGATACAGGGATCGGCATCGCTCCGGAAGACATCCCGCGCGCGCTCGAGCGTTTCGGCCAGGTCGACTCCCGCCTGTCGCGAAAATACGAAGGCGTCGGCCTCGGCCTGCCGCTCGCCAAGCAGTTCGTCGAGCTGCATGGTGGCACGCTGACACTGGAAAGCGCTCTCGACGTCGGAACGACGGCGACGATCACGCTTCCGTCCAGCCGGATCGTGTCGCAGGCCGCATCCGAAGGCATCGCCGCGGCCTGAGCGTCCCGCGACTCGCTTTTTTTGGGCTCCGGCCTTATATCCCGCCCGGGAGGTTGGTGCGGACGCAGTTCTCGCCAACCCGGTCAGGTCCGGAAGGAAGCAGCCGTAACGAATCTTCTGCGGGTCGTGCCAGCCTCTCACTTACCCCCAAACATCGGCTCAAAAGCCGCGCGACGCCGCCTGCCGCCTTGCTATAGTGGGCCGGCATCCCAATTTTTGGTCCGATGAGCGACGAACCATCCCTCGGCTTTGATCCGCCCAAGCGCGAGGCGCAAAGCGCGCCCTATCGCGTTCTGGCGCGCAAGTACCGGCCGTCCGACTTCACGGGGCTGATCGGGCAGGAAGCGCTCGTCAAGACGCTCTCCAATGCCTTTGCCACCGGGCGCATCGCCCATGCCTTCATGCTCACCGGCGTGCGCGGCGTCGGCAAGACGACGACGGCGCGCATTATCGCGCGCGCGCTCAACTGCATCGGACCGGACGGCAAGCGCAGGGAACCGACGATCCAGCCCTGCGGCGTGTGCGAGCCCTGCATCGCCATCGCCGAATCGCGCCATGTCGATGTGCAGGAGATGGACGCCGCCTCGAACAACGGCATCGAGGAAGTACGCCAGATCATCGATGCGGTGCGCTACGCCCCGGCAAGCGCGCGTTATAAGGTCTACATCCTCGACGAAGTGCATATGCTCTCCAAGCCGGCGTTCAACGCGATCCTGAAGACGCTGGAAGAACCGCCGCCGCATGTGAAGTTCATCTTCGCGACCACGGAAATCCGCAAGGTGCCTGTGACGATCCTGTCGCGCTGCCAGCGCTTCGACCTGCGCCGCATCGAATCGGCTGAGCTCGTCGGTCTGCTGGCCTCCATCTCGGAAAAGGAAGGCGTGAAGATCAGCCGCGATGCGCTCGCACTGATCGCGCGCGCGGCGGAAGGCTCTGCGCGCGACGGTCTCTCATTGCTCGACCAGGCGATCGCGCATGGCGAGAAAGGCGAGATCGGCGCCGACATGGTTCGCGACATGCTCGGTCTCGCCGATCGCGGCCGCGTGCTCGATCTTTTCGAAAAGGTGATGGGCGGCAAGATCGCAGAGGCGCTCACGGATTTGAGCAATCTCTACGATCACGGCGCCGATCCGCTCGCGGTGATGCAGGATCTGCTGGAGATCGTTCACTTCCTGACGCGCGTGAAGGTCGCACCGGGCGCGGAAGGATTCTTCGACGGAAGTTCGGGTGAGGCCAAGCGCGCCGCAGAGATGGCGGGGAAGCTCTCCGTGCCATCACTGACGCGCGCCTGGCAGATGCTGCTGAAAGGCCTGATCGAAGTGCGCGACGCGACGCGGCCTGTCGCGGCGTGCGAGATGGCGCTGATCCGCCTTGCCTATGCCGCCGATCTGCCGCCGACAGACAAGCTGGTGCGCGACCTGATGGACGGCGGCGCGCCCGTGCCGAAATCCCCGGTCACGCCGGCGCCGGCTCGCGGACCTGTTGCGTCCGCTGTGCCGACGGGCTCGGGGACGAGCGTTCAGCGCGCACCGGAACCGACGATGTCGGCCGTTCCGCACACGATGATCCGTTCCCTCGACGAGATCGCGGCGCTGGCGCAGGCGAACGGCGCGCCGGTTTTGAAGGTGCATATCGAGAACGACATCCATCTTGTCCATCTGGAACCCGGCAAGATCGAGTTTCGGCCCAGCGCCCGCGCGCCGCGCACGCTTGCCGGCGATCTCTCGCAGAAACTGAAGGACTGGACCGGCATTCGCTGGTCCGTTTCCATCGCGCGCGAGGGCGGCGCGCCGACTCTTTCGGAACAGAAGAAATCCGCCAAGGCGGCCAAGTTCGAAAGCGCGACACAGGAACCGATGGTGCGTGAGATCCTCGACCGTTTTCCCGGCGCCGAGATCATCGCGGTGCGCAACATCGCCGAGGAAGACGAGATCGTAGCGGCGGCTCCCGAAGCAGAGAGCGAATGAGCATGGGCGCCACGCATTTCCCTTCCCGTTTGCGGGGGAGGCCCGGCGACGCCGGGGAGGGGCGGACACTGATCATTCCCCTCCGTCTCGCTGTGCTCGACACCTCCCCCGTATACGCGAGGGAAAGACACTGATGGCCACGCTATCGGCCGGTCCGGAAATCGAACGTTTGATCCAACTGCTTGCCAAGCTTCCCGGGCTCGGCCCGCGCTCGGCCCGGCGTGCGGCGCTGGCGTTGCTCAAGAAGCGCGACATGCTGCTTGAGCCCTTGTCGGCCGCGATGCGCGATGCGGCCGCCGCGATCAAGACCTGCGAGACATGCGGCAATCTCGATACCGTCTCGCCCTGTTCGATCTGCCGCGATACGCGCCGCGACACGCATGTGCTGTGCGTCGTGGAGGATGTCGCCGATCTGTGGGCTCTGGAACGGGCCGGCGTTTTCCGCGGCAAGTATCATGTGCTCGGCGGCGCTCTTTCCGCGCTGGACGGCGTGACGCCGGAACGCCTCAACGTCACCACGCTGCTCGAACGCGTGAAGAGCGGCGTCGACGAAGTGATCCTCGCCATGAACGCGACGGTCGAGGGCCAGACCACGGCGCACTACCTCATCGACACGCTCAGCGCGTCCGGCGTGCGGGTGACGCGCCTGGCGCATGGCGTACCGGTCGGCGGCGAACTCGACTATCTCGACGAAGGCACGCTCTCCGCCGCATTCAAGGCGCGGCGTTCGCTGTAGCCACCCAACTTATCCAACAGAATCTTCGAGTTTTTTCTGCCTGCGGGCGGAATTCATTGCGCCGAGTGTTGGATTAGTTCGCGCGCGCGGAATTTCGCTGAGATTTGTTTTGTAAGAATGCAGCGCGCTCTTGAACCGAGTCGGTGCAATCACCAATTGCGCTATATCCCGACAATTGCGTGCGATGCACGGAGCGGTTTCATTCCTGAGCCCGCCATCCATCTTTCGGCAAGCTCATCCTGCGCCAAGCTCAGGATGTGGACCGCACCAAGGCCGTCAACCCACGCTTCTCAATGGGCGAGGGCAGTTCGACGACCACGATGTCTAAGTCCCAGACGGGGGCTGCGGAAGTGATTCCGGCCGGTTGAGTTTGACTTCGCCGATGCGTTCGGCGTGGCGGTCGATGCCCTTCATGGAGGTTTCGATTTCGCCGATGTCCTTGCTGGTGCGGTCGAAGTGCTGGCGCAGGTTGCCGACGCGTTCGCCAAGGCGTTTGACGTCCTGCAGCAGCAGGCCGACTTCCTTCTGGATCTCATAGGCCTGCTCGCGCATCTTGGCGTTCTTCATCAGGGTCTGGATCGTGTTGATCGCCAGCATCAGGACATGCGGCGACATGATGACGACCTGTTGGCGCCGCGCTTGCTGCACGACATCGCCAAAGGATGTGTAGAGCTCGGCATAGATCGACTCGGAGGGCACGAACATGATGGCAGGCGTCTGGACTTCGCCGGGGATGAGATATTTCTCGGCGATGTCCTTCACGTGCTTCTGCACGTCGGCCTTGAGCTTGGCCGTCGCCTGCTTGCGGTCTTCATCGCTCGCAAGGCCGCGCAGCGTTTCGAATGCCTCGAGCGGGAATTTGGAATCGACGACGATGATACCTTCCACGTTCGGAATGCGGATGACGCAGTCCGGCCGCTTGCCGTTGGAGAGCGTAAATTGGAAATCGTACTGATCGGGCGCCATCTGGTCGGCAATGATCGCTTCCATGCGCTCCTGCCCGAAGGCGCCGCGCGCCTGCTTGTCGGAGAGGATCTCCTGCAGCGAGACGACCTGGCCGGAAAGAGCGGCGATGTTCTTCTGCGCATCGTCGATGACCGTGAGGCGCGCCTGGATTCCGCCCATCACCTCGGAGCTCTTGGTGGCGCTTTCGCTCAGCGTGTCGCCGAGCCGCTTGTTGAGCGCATCGATGCGTTCGGAGATGGCTTTCTGCAGTTCGGCCTGGGCGGCGATGGTCTGCTGGAAGCGGCCGGTGATGTCGCCCTGCCCGGCGATCACGGTATCGAGGCGCGGGTCGGGCCTGGGCGGCTCGACCGCGACGGGAACAGGCCTGCGAAAGGCGAAGGCGAGGATGATCGCGGCGGCGACGATGCCGACGGCCAGTACGATAAGGGCTATTTCCATGCGTTTTCCGGCGTTCTCTTGACCCCAAACCGGTCCAAGACTATTTCCCGCTCATGACCATTCGACCCATCCTTACCGCGCCGGACCCGCGCCTCAAAGCGGTCTCCAAGTCCGTCGATTCGGTCGATGCGGCCACCCGCAAGCTGATCGACGACATGATCGACAGCATGTACGAGGCGGACGGCATCGGCCTTGCCGCCGTACAGATCGGCGTGGCGCAGCGCGTCATCGTCATGGACCTCGACCAGAAGGACGGCAAGAACAACCCGCGCGCCTTTATCAATCCCGTGATCACCTGGCGGTCGGAGGAACTGGCGACCTTCGAGGAAGGCTGCCTCTCGGTACCGGAGATCTACGAGGACGTCGAACGCGCGGCGCAGATCAGGGCGGAATTCCTCGACCGTGACGGCGTCAAACAGTTTCTCGATGCGGACGGGATGCTCTCAACCTGCCTGCAGCATGAGATGGACCATCTGGAAGGCGTGCTGTTCATCGATCACATCTCCAAGCTGAAGCGCTCCATCGCGCTGCGCAAACTGCAAAAGGCCAAGCGTCTGAAAGAGACCGGGTGAGTGCGCGCGAGCGCATGGGTCGACGAGCTCACCATGAGGGGTATTGCTCGATCCTCATTCTGGGCGTGTCGAAGGATGAGGATCGCGGATGACCCTGCGCCTCGCATTCATGGGCACGCCGGAGTTTGCGGTGCCGACGTTGGTCGAACTGATCGGGCAGGGCCACGAGATCGCCTGCGTCTATTCGCAGCCGCCGCGTCCCAAGGGGCGCGGCCTTGCGACTGAGCCGTCGCCGGTGCACGCGCTGGCACTGGCGCACAAGATCGCGGTGCGGACTCCGGTGTCGCTGAAGGATGCCGCGCAACAGGAATTGTTCGCGGCGCTCGAAGTGGATGCGGCGATCGTCGTTGCCTACGGCCTCCTCTTGCCGAAACCGATCCTGGATGCGCCGAAACTGGGCTGCTTCAACCTGCACGGCTCGCTTCTGCCGCGCTGGCGCGGAGCCGCACCGATCCAGCGCGCGATCATGGCAGGTGATACGGAAACCGGCGTGATGAGCATGCGCATGGAGGAGGGCCTCGATACCGGTCCGGTGCTGATGGCCGAACGCACGAAGATCGGGCGCAAGACCTATGGCGAGCTGCACGACGAGCTGGCGCGGCTTGGCGCTGACCTGATGGCGCGAACAGTCTCGGCGCTCGAACGTGGTTCGATCGCCGAGCAGAAGCAGACCGAAGATGGCGTGACCTACGCCAGGAAGATTTCGAAGGAAGAAACGCGCATCGACTGGACGAAACCGGCGCGCGAGATCGATTGCCTCATCCGCGGACTCTCGCCCGCACCCGGCGCCTGGACCGACGTGAAGGGCGAGCGCGTGAAGATCCTGAACTGCGAACCGGCTAACGGAGTGGGAACGGCGGGGACACTCGTCGACGATGCTCTGACGATTGCCTGCGGAACCGGCGCGCTACGCCTGACCCGTCTGCAGCGGCCGGGCAAGTCCGCGATGGACGCCGGGGAATTGCTGCGCGGATTCGCGCTGCCGCGCGGTACGAAGTTCTCCTGACATGCCGCGCTTTCGCCTCACAGTCGAATATGACGGCAGCGACCTTGTCGGCTGGCAGCGGCAGGAAAACGGCCCGTCGGTGCAGGGTGCGCTCGAAGATGCCATCGAGCAGCTTTCGTCGGAACGGGTGACGGTGCACGGCGCCGGCCGCACCGATGCCGGCGTGCATGCTCTGGGACAGGTTGCGCATTTCGATCTGCACAAGGAATTCACGCCGGATCGCGTGCGCGACGCGTTGAACCACTATCTCAGGCCCGCTGCGATCGCTGTGCTGGAGGCGGCGGTCGCGGCGCCGGACTTCCATGCGCGGTTCTCCGCGACCGCGCGGCACTATCTGTTCCGCATCCTTGTGCGCCGCCCACCGCCGGTGCTCGAACGTGGCCGCGTCTGGCACGTGGTCCATGCGCTCGATGCCGAGGCGATGGATCAAGCGGCGCAGGCGCTGGTCGGCGCGCACGACTTTACGACCTTTCGCGCGGCGGAGTGCCAGGCGAAATCGCCGGTGAAGACGCTGGATAAGCTCAGCGTACGCCGAGCCGCTGACGAGATTCACATCGAGGCGTCGGCCCGCTCGTTCCTGCACAACCAGGTGCGCTCGATGGTGGGGTCATTGAAGCTCGTCGGCGAAGGAAAGTGGAAGGCGCGCGATCTTGCTGACGCGCTGGACGCGAAAGACCGCTCGCGCTGCGGCCCGGTGGCGCCACCGGACGGGCTGTATCTCGTGCGCGTCGACTACTGAAGATCGATGAGTTCGACGGCGCCGGGATCGATCGGCCGGCCGAGGAAGATTTCGCCGACACGGGCGAAACGGTCTGGCGCATCGGTGGCGAGGAACCTGACGGACGGAACGCCCGATGTATTCGCAAGATCGCGTTCCGCAAGAAGCGCTGCGACGGCGTCCGCGGTCGTGGTCGCACTGTCGACGAGCGTAATTTGGCTGCCGGCGATGCGCGCGATCATCGGCTTCAGCACAGGGTAGTGCGTGCAGCCGAGCAGAAGACACTTTGGTTTGGGAACTGTTGCGAGAACCGGATCGAGATAACGATGGATTACGGCCTCCACGATGGGACCATCGATCAGGCCTTCCTCTGCCATCGGCACAAACAAGGGACAGGCCTGTTGGACGATGGGTACATTCGATCCGCCGGCGCGAATCGCGCTGCGATAGGCGCCGCCTCTGACCGTACCTTCGGTCGCGATGACGGCGATGGAACCGTCTGCCGCTGCCGCAAGTGCGGCTTTTGCGCCCGGTTCGATGACGCCGATCACCGGCAATGGGGCGAGCGCGTCCTTGAGCGCCGGCAGAGAAACCGAGGCCGTGTTGCAGGCCACGACGACGAGTTTCACGCCGCGCGCCACGAGCGCCGCCGATGCCTGGAGCGCATAGCGGCGCACGGTATCTGCGCTCTTGGTGCCATAGGGCAGGCGCGCGGTATCTCCGAGATAGAGAAAACTTTCGTGCGGCAGGCGCTGCATCAGCGCGCGCATGACGGTAAGACCGCCCATGCCGGAATCGAAAACGCCGATCGGCGCACTCATCTGGGCGGATTGGCGAAGTAGGCAGCGATGACTTCGAAGTAGATGTCCGTGAGCAAGCCGATATCCTCAACTGTCGCGCATTCATTAGCCTTGTGCATTGTGGCGTTTGAAAGACCGAGTTCTGCAACCGGACAGTGATCCTTGATGAAGCGCGCGTCGGATGTGCCGCCGGTGGTGGAATAATCCGGTCGCGCGCCCGTCACTTTCTGGGCCGCGTCGGCGAGGAGTTCGGTGAACGCGCCCGGTTTGGTGAGGAAGGAAACGCCGCTGACCTGGAACACGGTTTCGATCTCGCAGCCGAATTCCTTCTTCGTCGCGTTGACGGCGTCGGCAATGCGCTTCTGAAGACTTGCTGGCGTGTGCTGGTCGGTGAACCGGATGTTGAACCCTGCGCGCACTTCAGCAGGGATGACATTCGTCGCAGTATTGCCGGTATCTATGGTGGTGAAGGCGAGAGTCGAAGGATCGAAATGCGCGTTGCCCTGATCGAGCACTTCGGCCGACAAACGCGAAACCAGCGACGCGATCGCCGGCAGCGGATTGGCCGCTTGGTGCGGATAGGCGACGTGGCCCTGCGTTCCGCGCACCGTCACGCGAGTGTTCATCGAGCCGCGCCGTCCGATCTTGATCGTGTCGCCGGCGCGCACGGTGGCGGTTGGCTCGCCGACGAGGCAGTGATCCAGACGCTCGCCATGCTCATTGAGCCAGGCGAGCATCTTCTGCGTGCCGTTGATGGCGATACCCTCTTCGTCGCCGGTTATGAGAAGGCTGATCGATCCGTATGGTTTGCCGGTCGCCAGATAGCGCGCGGCGGCGGCGGCAAAAGCCGCGATAGCGGATTTCATGTCCGCAGCGCCGCGGCCATAAAGCGTGCCGTTTTCAATCGTTGCGGCGAACGGATCGTGGCGCCACAATTTTGCATCGCCCGGCGGAACGACATCGGTGTGGCCGGCGAAACAAAAATTCGGTCCCTGCGTGCCGATCCTTGCGTAAAGGTTTTCGATCGGTGGCGTGTCGGCGTCTTCAAAACGCAAGCGGTGGCACGCAAAACCAAGCGGTTTCAGTGCGGCTTCCAGAACGGCAATAGCGCCGCCATCCGCCGGCGTCACGGACGGACAGCGGATCAGGGCCTGCGAAAGTGCCACGGGATCGGGAACGGTCATCGGTTGCGATGTACGCGCACGGCTCGCTATGGTCAATCAACGATAGTGGGAGGAAGTCATGGCACGCCGTCTTGAAGGTAAAGTTGCGGTCATCACCGGCGCCGCCAGCGGCATTGGCCGGGCGACCGTGGATCTGTTCGTGTCCGAAGGCGCGCGCGTGGTCGCGGCCGACATCCAGGACGACAAGGGCGCGCGGATCGAGGAAGACCATCACGGTATGGCGCGCTATGTCCGCTGCGATGTCATGCAGGAAAAGGATATCGAGAACGCCGTTTCCGCGGCCCGGAAACATTTCGGCCGCCTCGATGTGCTGTTCAACAATGCCGGCACCGGCGGCGCAAGCGATCCGCCCGACGGTGTCACGGCGGAGGGATTCGATTCGGTCATGCACCTGCACGTCCGCGCTGCCCTATTCGGAATGAAATATGCGGTGCCGATGATGCGCGCGGTGGGCGGCGGTTCGATCATCTCGACGGCGTCGGTCGCCGGCATACGTACCGGCTACGGCCCGCTGCTCTACTCGATCGCCAAGGCCGCGATCGTCCACATGACGCATGCGAGTGCGGCGACGCTGGGTCCGGAGAATATCCGCGTCAACTGTATCTGCCCGGGACTGATCGCGACGAACATCTTCGCGCAGGCCTTCGGCATGCCGAGCCAGCTCGCCGAATCACGCATCGAAGCCATCGCGGAATCGACCAAGCAGTCGCAACCGATCCCGCGCGGCGGTCGTGCGCGCGATATCGCCGAAGCGGCGCTCTACCTGGCCAGCGACGGATCGGGATTCGTCAACGGACACGCGCTTGTGGTCGATGGCGGTCTCACGCTCGGCGCAACAGGCATGGCGCAGATGGCGGTGTTCGCACCGATCGTGCAGGCGCTGGGCGTTGATCCCGAAGTGGTCGCAGCGACTTTGTCGGGGAAGCCCTAGGTCCGCTTCGACAGCGGATCAGAACCGAACCGATTGTCGCCGGCAGTGCCGGAAAGACAGTAAAGCTCGACGAAGGCCCACAAGGAAATCAGCGTTGCGGCGCCACGCGTGATCGTCACCAGGGGCGGTTCGAGCGGCGGCAAGGGCGGCGCGGCATTTGTCTGGGCGGCGTGGATCACATTGGACAGATGTTCGAGCAGGACGGGCAAATAGGTGAGCAGTGGTATCTGCAGCGCCAAAGGCAAGGCGATGAAGACGAGGAGCCACCAGGCGCTCTTGTTGCGGTCATGCAAGCGCTTCGCGGATATGGCGCAGCCGACGTAGAAGGCAACCAGATAGAGCACGACGAAGGCCATCGCGAAAATCCGGGCCTGGGGCGACTCCAAAACCGCACGCAGCATCGTTTTCCCTTGAACGACATCGGCGATAGTCAGGAAGCCGATTGTTTCGGAGAAGATGATGCCGACAATGTTGGCGTGCACCAACGTGACCAGCAGTATGGCCCATTGCTTGGCGCGGTTGATGCGTCCGGAAAAGCTGAAAAGATAGTGCGCGATATCCATCGATGCCCCCTTCGTTCAGCGAACACTATCGCCCGAAAGGCGCGGCCGCGAAAAGGTGCCGGCTCACCTATTGTGCTAGTCGCGCAGCAACTCGTTGATCGAGGTCTTGGACCGGGTGCGTTCGTCGACCCGCTTGATGATGACTCCGCAGTAAAGCGACGGCTTGCCGGGCCCGCCGCCTAGCGATCCCGGAACCACGACCGAATAGGGCGGCACAAAGCCGGTGACGATCTCACCGCTGTGACGGTCGACGATCTTGGTTGTAGCCGTGAGGAACGTACCCATCGCAAGGACCGAGCCTTCGCCGACGATGACCCCTTCTGCCACTTCGGCGCGTGCGCCGATGAAGCAATTGTCCTCGATGATGGTGGGCGCGGCCTGCAGAGGCTCCAACACGCCGCCAATGCCCGCTCCGCCCGAGATGTGGCAGTGCGAGCCGATCTGGGCGCAGGAGCCGACCGTTGCCCAGGTGTCGACCATGGTGTTCTCGCCGACATGGGCGCCGACATTGACGAAGCTCGGCATCAGGACAACGCCCTTGGCGATAAAGGCAGACTTGCGTACCACGCAGCCCGGAACGGCGCGAAAGCCGGCGGCTTGGAATTCCTTTTCACCCCAACCGGCGAATTTGGAATCGACCTTGTCCCACCAGGACGCATCGCCCGGCGCGCCGGCGATGAGCTTCATGCCGTTGAGGCGGAAGGAAAGCAGAACCGCCTTCTTCAGCCACTGATGGACGAGCCACTCCCCGTTGAGTTTCTCGGCGACTCGCAGCTTGCCGGCGTCAAGCTCGGCCAGAACCGTCTCGACCGCATCGCGCACGATGCCCTTGGTGTCGACACTCAGCGTGTCACGGGCTTCCCAGGCTTCGTCGATGGTGCGTGCAAGGCTCATGTCGTCAGATCCTGATGGAGTGGAGAAAGGATACGAGATCGCCGGTCTCATGGTCGATGTGCCGTTCGGCATCCTCGATCTTCCAGTGCGACTGGCCCTGGCCATTGTTGAACCAGATTGTGGTCATGCCAAGGGCGCGGGCGGGCACGAGATTGCGCGCGCTGTCGTCGAACAGGGCGGAACGCTCGGCGGTCACGCCGCAACGTTCGATCAGCGCCGTGTAGGCGGCCGGCCGTGGTTTGGGGATGAAGTTCATGGCGCGGGCATCGACAATGTCCGCGAACAGCTCGCCGACACCGAGGCGTTCCAGAACGTCGCGTGCAAAACGACCGCAATTGTTGGTGAAGACGAAGCGCTTGCCCGGAAGCCTCGCAAGCCCGCTTCGCAGCATCGGATTAGATGAGAGCTCGAGTGCCTCAATGTCGTTGACGAAGTCATGATAGGCATCCGCATCGACGCCATGGTTCGCGACAAGCCCGCCAAGTGTGCTGCCATATTCGCGCAGGTAGCGCTTTTGGATTTCCCACGCCGGTTCGCGCGGAATGTCGAAATGGCGCTGCACGAAGAGGCAGATGCTTTCCTCGACCCGTGAATGGTTTGCGGCGTCCATCAGGTACAGAGTGTGGTCGAGATCGAAGATCCACGAATCGATGTGGCGCAAATCGGGACGAAGTTGCTCGGCGGCGGGTTGCATGGCCGGGAACATGGTCGAACAGGGCGTTTGAGGCAAGCTTCGTTAACGCGGGTCAACCAAGTCTCTTAAACATGGATTAAAGCGCGAACGTCCACACTCCGGAACGTTCAGGGGACAGATATGCCAAGCAAAGGGCAGAACGCCGCATTGCCTGCGCCAGAGGGCAACATGACGCGCGAGGAAGTTCTCGCGCTGCTGGAACAGCGCGCCCAGTTGGCCCAAAGCGAATTGGCCAGCCAGACCGACGCCGGCGAGGATGTCCTGCATTACCTCGCGCAGAACGGTGCAGTCGCCACCCGCCGCGCCGTCGCAGCCAATCCCGGCGCCGCGCCGCACACCAATCGTCATCTCGCGGACGACGTCGACGATGATGTGCGCATGGAACTGGCGCGCAAGATCGCACGTTTGATGCCGGATCTCGGCCGCGAGGAAGCGCAGCATCTTCACGCCATGACAATCGCGACCATGGAGCGGCTGGCGCGCGACCAGTTGCCGCGCGTGCGTGCGGTTCTGTCGGAGAGCATCAAGTCGCTCGACTGCATTCCGAAATATATCGTCCTGACGCTGGCCCGCGATGCGGAATCGATGGTAGCGGCGCCCGTGCTGGAATATTCGCCGCTGCTTTCGGACACCGACCTGATCGAGATCATCGCGACGGCCAAGGTCGAGGAGATCATCTCCGCGGTGGCCCGGCGCAAGCCGGTGAACCCTGAGGTGGCAGACGCCATCGTCGCCTCACTCGATATTCCCGCGATTTCCACTCTCCTGGCCAATCCGGACGCCAAGGTGCGCGAGAAAGCGATGGATAGCATCGTCGAGCAGGCCGAGAAAATCGAGGAATTCCAGCAGCCGCTGACAATGCGTACCGATCTGTCCAAGCGCGCGATCTGGCGGCTCGCATCGTTCGTCGGCGCCAGCCTGATCGAGCAGTTGATGATGCGCTACGGGCTGGACGAGGACATCAAGCACCAGCTCAACAAGGAGTTGCGGGCGCGTCTGCAGGAAGACAGCCAAAAAGAAAGCACGCCACTCGATAAGGCCAAGAAGGACGTCGCCGCTGCGCTCGCGGCGGGCAAGCTGGACGAAGCCTTTGTCGACCGCTGCGCCAATGCCGGCCAGCGCGATGCCGTCGTCCTTTCGCTGGCGGCTCTTGCCAAGGTGCCCGAAGCCATTGTGCGCAAGATCATCCAGTCAGGCTCCGCCAAGCCGGCGATTGCGCTGGTCTGGCATGCGGGACTTTCCATGCGGGTAGCGTTCAAGATCCAGAGCTTTGTGATGAAGCTGAGTGCCAACGAATTGCTGCCCGCCCGCTCGGGTGTGCATTTTCCCATGACGGAAGACGAGATGCGCTGGCACCTGGGCTATTTCGACGTCGTTCTGTAGCCGGACGCAACCAGCCCGGCCTCACCGATATGGGCGGCATAACCTGACAGGTTCTTGACGCGCGTCTCGCCAAAACCGACTTCGTTCAGGCCGCGATCCTTGCAGCGCGCACGGCCCTGGATATCGAATTCGATGTCCGCCGTGCAGAACTTTGCGCTGCCCGAAACCAGTGCGGCGCCACCGACCCTCTGGGCGAAGAGGTAGATGCTGTCCGCTGCAAGCGGTGTGGTGATGGCGCGGGCGCAGCTTCCTGCTTCCACCTTCCACCAGCCGTGTGAGACCCAATCGGCGCCCTGTTTCTCGCCGATAGCCGCTGCCAGCGGTTTGGCCGTATCGTTGCAGATCGAGTAGCCGGCGGATGTCGTCACTTTCAGTGCGCCGGTTTCCAGCGCATCGAACAAATCGGCGCTCGATGTTCGGACTGAGACACGAAAACGTTTGCGGAAATCGGCCAGGGCCGCGCCTGACGCGCTGTCCCATCGCGCGCCGATCGGCGCGATTCGGTAGCCAAGATCCTTGAGCAGCCGTTGCAGGCCCGCCGTCCTGGCCTGATCGAGCGAGGCGATGTTCGGCCCTTCGCTGAGCATCATCGTCCATGACGGAGCATGATGCGTATCGAGCGCCGCAAACGGCAGAGGGAAAAAATCGTCTGATGAGCAGTCGCGCGCGGTGGACGGTTGGCGCGAGGCGAAGTTCACATCCTTGACGCAGACCGGCCTGTCGCCGCCCCACGCGCGCGCAGGTCCTTCATGTGCCAGCGACGAACGCGCGTAGACGTAATAGGCGCTGGCCGTCAGAGCGCCGGGAATAACGGGCCGGCAGGCGCCGGGCGTGATCCGGCTCCAGCCCTGCGTTGCGACTTCGGTCGTGGTGACGGCCGCCGTAGCGACCGACAGGACATAGGAGGTTTGATTGCAGATCTTGAGGTCGGCAGCCGCGGGCCCCGCCGACGCGCACAGAAGCAGGGCGGCAAACGCACTGTTGCGCGCCGCGCCGTTCATTCGGCAGTGATCAACGTTCCTGCGCCATGCTCAGTGAAGAGTTCGAGCAGCAGCACATGGGGGATGCGTCCGTCGAGTATGACCGCCGCATGCACGCCGCCGTCGACGGCGTCGATGGCGGTCTGGATTTTGGGAATCATGCCGCCGTTTATGGTGCCGTCGGCGATCAGTGCGCGCGCTTCGGCGACGGTCAGACGCGGGATCAGCTTCTTGTCGCGGTCCAGGACGCCTTCAACATCGGTGAGAAGGATGAGGCGTTCTGCCTTCATTGCGCAGGCAACGGAGCCCGCGACCGTGTCCGCGTTGATATTGAAGGTTTCGCCGTGTGCCCCGACGCCGATCGGTGCGATGACGGGAATGATCTCCGAGCGCATCACGGTGTGCAGCACGTCGGGGTTCACCTTTTCCGGTTCGCCGACGAAGCCCAGATCAACGCCGTTCTTCATCAACTTCCTGGCAAGGATGAGCGTGCTGTCCTTGCCGGACAGGCCCACCGCGCGTCCGCCGGCGGCGTTGATGCCGCTGACGATCTGCTTGTTGATCGATCCGGTCAGAACCATTTCGACCACATCGATCGCGGCCTGGTCCGTTACGCGCAATCCGTCGACGAAGGTGCTGGGGATCTCGAGCTTGGCGAGCATCGCGCCGATCTGCGGACCGCCGCCATGCACGACGACGGGATCAATTCCGGTCTGTTTCATCAGGACGATGTCCTGGGCAAAGTCCGCAGCGGTGCCGCCTCCCGCCATGGCGTTGCCGCCGAACTTCACGACGATCGTCTTCTGGTCGTACTTCAGAATGTATGGCAGCGCCTCGACCAGCACGCGCGCGGTCGAACGCCAGCGCGCCATCACGCGCATATTGCGTTCCTGGGCGAATTCGTCCTGTAGCGCCATGCCGAAAACCTTTGCGAAACCGCGGCCTTATAACCCAATCGTCAGTAGTCAGCCAGCGCCGCGAGCTGAACCTTCAGGGGATCAAGGCCCATGCCCCGAAAGGCCGATGTGGCGCAGATTTCCGGGAATGCCGCAGTGTGCTTGCGCGCCTCGGCATCCGTCGCTGCGACCACGGTGGCGATTTCTTCAGGCGACAGCTTGTCGATCTTGGTCAATACGACGCCAAAGGAGACTGCTGCTTCGTCGAGCAGGCGCATGACCTCCTTGTCGAGGTCGAGGACGCCGCGGCGCGCATCGATCAGCAGCGAAACGCGGCGCAGGCTCGCGCGCCCGCGCAGATAGGAGAAAATCAGTTTCTGCCATTCGGTCGTCATTGTCTTGGACGCCTTGGCGTAGCCGTAGCCCGGCAGGTCGGCGAGCATCAGCCTGTCGCCAAGCTTGAAGAAGTTGATTTCGCGCGTGCGTCCCGGAGTGTGCGAAACGCGCGCCAGAGTTTTGCGGTTGGTGAGCGCGTTGATGAGGCTCGACTTGCCGGCGTTGGATCGCCCGACGAATGCGATTTCAGGAAGGCTCTGCGGCGGAAGGCTGTTTATGTCGCCTGTGCCCCAGACAAAGTCGCAGGCGCCGGCGAACAGTTTGCGTGCCGCCGCCAGCTTCTCTGCGGCTTCGTCTTCCTCGCTTGTCACTCGCCGGCGGCCGGTTTGGTGCCGCCGGTCAGCCGCTGCACGAGTCCGTCGAGGCGCAAGTTCTTGAACAGGTGAACTTCCACGCCCTGCCGGCGCATGATGTACCACTGCTGAGCGACGCCGAGCAGGTTGTTCCAGGTGTAGTAGATCACCAGACCGGCCGGGAAAGTCGCGAACATGAACGTGAACATGATCGGCATCAGTCCGAACATGCGTGCTTGTATCGGGTCGGCCGGCGCCGGATTCAGCTTGGTCTGCACCCATTGCGTGATGCCCATCAGGATCGGCCAGATGCCGATCGACAGGAACGCTGGAACGAAAGTCGGCACACCGAACGGCAGAAGGCCGAACAGGTTGATGATCGATGTCGGATCCGGCGCAGCCAGATCGTGGATCCAGCCATAGAAGGGCGCCTGGCGCATTTCGATGGTGACAAAGAAAACCTTATAGAGCGAAAAGAACACCGGAATGACGAGCAGTTGCGGCACGCAGCCGGTGACGGGATTCACCTTCTCGCGCTTGTAGAGCTCCATCATAGCCTGTTGCTGTTTCACCGGATCGTCGGCGAAGAGCTCCTTGATCTTCTCCTGCTCGGGCTGAACTTTCTTCATCTTCGCCATCGTCTTGGCCGACGCGTTGGCGATGGGGAAGGTGACGAGCTTTACCGCGACGGTGAGCAGAAGAATGGCGAGGCCAAAATTGCCAAGCAGTTTGTAGAACTGGTCCAACACCCAGAAGAGCGGCTGGGTGATCGGCTTGAACCAGCCCCAGTCGATAGCCATGTCGAAGTTGGAAATGCCGAGCGTGTGGTCGTAGAACCGCAGCGTATCAACCACTTTGGCGCCGGCGAAGAGGTGGTGGACGACATGGACCATGCCCCCTGCGGCTGCCGTATGGGCGCCCAGGCGGTAGTTGGCCTCATAGGCTTTGGTGCTGCCGAACGGCGTGGCGAGGTAGGAGCCGTCAAAGCTCTCGTTCTGGGGCGGCGCAACGGCAGCCATCCAGTACTTGTCGGTAATGCCGACCCATCCGCCGGTCGAGGTGAACGTCTTCGGCGGCGTAGCCTCGTCCTTGAAGTCGTCATAACTCGCATCCTTCAGCGTGCCGTCTGCGACACCGACAAAACCTTCGTGGAGCACCCAATAGTGCTGGCTTGCGGGAACGCCGTCGCGCACGACGAGCGCGTACGGATAGAGCGTCGCGGCGACCGCGCCTTTATTCTGGACGCTGTCCGTGATCGTGAACATGAACTTGTCGTCGACCGAAATCTGGCGCGTAAAGATGAGACCGTGGCCATTGTCCCATTGCAGCGTCACGGGCTTGTCGACCGCAAGCTTGTCGCCTTTCGCGAGCGTCCAGACGGTGTTGTCGCTCGGCAAAGGCGTCGTGACGCCGTCGGCGTTCGTCCAGCCGAAGTCGACGAAGTAGGGATAGGCAGTTCCCTTGGGTGCGAGGAGAACGATCTCCGGGCTCTTCTTGTCCGCCGTCTCGTGATAGTTTTTGAGACGCAGGTCGTCGAAGCGCGCGCCGCGCAGCATCAACGTTCCGTCAACCGAAGGCGTGTCGATCTTGATGCGTGCGCCGCCGAGTGCGAGCGCCTTCTCGCGCGGCACCTGGGCAGGCGCACCGCCTGGAATCGGCGCGCCGGCGGCTGTCGCCTGCTTATGTTCCTTGGCGAGCAACGCCTGCTTGGCCTGATCCGCCTTCATGGCGGGCATCGCGACAAAATACTGCCAACCGAATAACACCGCTGCGGACAGTGCGATTGCAAGCATCAGATTGCGATTGGGACTGTTGTTGTCGTTCATCAAGAAAACCTATCGGGGCGGAACCGGATCGAAGCCCGACGAACCGCCGAGCCAGGTGATGGGATGACAGCGTGCAAGACGGCGCGCCGCCAGGAGAAGGCCCTTCAGCGGACCATGAGTCTGGATGGCTTCTATCGCATATTGCGAACAGGTCGGCTGAAAACGGCAGGCCGGCGGAAACAGCGGTGAGACGAATGCGCGATAGAAGCGGATCGGCGCAATCAGTGCCGCCGCGGCCATCCCGCGCAGTCTCGTCATACTCACGGTCAACGGGTTTCTCCTGCCCGGCCAAGCTTCACATGGGCCGCGCGCAACGCTTCGGCAAGGTCCGCAACCAGGCTGTCGAAAGGCCGGTCGACCGTGTCGCGGCGCGCGACCAATACATAGTCGGTGCCCGGCAGGCCGCAAAGGGGAAGCACCGCCGCGGCGGCCGCCCGAAGCCGGCGCTTGGCCCGATTTCGCACAACCGCGCCGCCGATTTTCTTGCTGGCAGTGAAGCCGACCCTCAGTGAACGATCTTTAACGCTGACGGACGGGCTGGGGCAGACCTCGAGCGTAATTCCTGGTGTGGTGCGGCGAATACCCTTCTGGGCGCGCAGGAAATCGGCGCGAACCCTAAGGTGCTCAAGGGAAAGCCCCTTTTCAGGGCTGGAAACAGGCCTGCTCAGGCGGACAGCTTCGCGCGGCCATGGGCACGGCGGCGGGCCAGGACCTTGCGGCCGCCTTTGGTCGCCATGCGCGAACGGAAGCCGTGGCGCCGCTTGCGGACGATTTTGCTCGGCTGATAAGGGCGCTTCATGGCGGTTCTCGAGTGGCGGCGAAAAGAGGGCGGTTTCTAGGGTTTGGCCGGTGCACTGTCAACCGTCGGGGGCAGGGCAGGCCCAGCCGCCGCCGCACTGTTATTTGAGCCTCTCTTGGGGCTTTATGGGCTCATGCTTGGTCGTGTTCGCGCCCGACTTGCCGAAGCCTATGGGCTTGTCGCCCATAGTCTTTCGGGCCGACTGCTTCTGCTGACCATTGTTTATGTGATGGTCGGCGAAGTGCTCATTTTTGTGCCGTCGATCGGCCGATACCATCGCGAGTTGCTCGAGAACCATATTCAGTCCGCCGAGCTGGCAATCCTGCCCTTCACCGAGCCGGGCGGCGACCAGCTTTCGCCGGCGCTTCGTCAGCAGCTTCTCAAGCGGGCGGGCGCCGCCGCCGTGCTGCTCAAGCGGCCGGAGCAGCGCGAGTTGTTCCTCGTCGAGGGCATGCCGCACGCAATCGACAAGACCATCGATCTGACACACATGATGATGATGGGCCGTCTGGGCGACGGCCTCGACTGCCTGCTGAACGGTGGTGACCGGACGCTGCACGTCATCGCTCCCACCAGAATCAAAGGTGCTGAGTCGGTCGGCATCATTCTGGGCGAGGGACCGATCCGCGCCGCGCTGATGGACTATGCCTGGCGGGTCATCATCACCGGATTTGTTGTTTCGCTCATCAGCGGGATCCTGGTTTTCGTCAGTCTCTACTTCGTCATGGTTCGGCCCATGCGCCGCATCACGCGCGCAATGGTGTCGTTTCACGACAATCCGGAGGATCCTTCACGCATCATAAGCGCCAGCGCGCGCAAAGACGAGATCGGTCGAGCCGAGCGCGAGCTGGCGGCGATGCAGCGTGACGTTTACGGCTTCTTGCAGCAGAAGGCCCGGCTTGCCGCGCTGGGCGCTGCCATCGCGCGGATACAGCACGATCTACGCAACATCCTGTCCACCGCGCAGTTGGCCTCCGATCATCTGGCCACCGTACAGGATCCGGTCGTCAAGCGGCTTGCGCCGCGCCTGGTCGCCTCGATCGATCGTGCCGTGTCGCTCGCGACGAATACGCTGCGCTACGGTCGGGCGGACGAGCGTCCGCCGAAACGGAAGAATCTGAAGCTGGCCCCGCTCGTCAGCGAAGCGGCCGATGCGGCCATCGACGCGCGCATCGCGCCCATCTGCATCACGTTCGACAACCAGGTTGATGCGAATCTGAGTGTTGATGCCGATCCGGAACAAATTTATCGCATCCTGCTCAATCTGATCCGCAACTCCGTGGAGGCGCTGGTTGAGCGGGGTGCGGAAGGCTGGATCCGTGTGACAGCCACGCGGCTTGGTCAGCGCATGCGGATCGAAGTGATCGACAACGGTCCGGGAATTCCGTCAGGCTTGCACGCCAAGCTCTTCCAACCGTTTGTGACAACGGCGCGCAGCGGCGGTTCGGGACTGGGCCTCGCGATTGCGCGCGATCTTGCGCGTGCGCATGGCGGCGACATCGTGCTCGTCACGACAAGCGACGAAGGCACTGTCCTGCGCATCGACATTCCGGATAGCGAGCTGACCTGATGGTTTGGAACCCGACCGTCTACATGACATATGCCGAGGAGCGCACGCGGCCGGCGGTCGAACTACTTTCGCGAGTTCAGCATAACAATCCGTCCCGCGTCATCGATCTTGGTTGCGGCCCGGGGAATTCTACGGCCGCGCTTGCTGCACGTTGGCCGCACGCGCATCTGGAAGGACTCGACTCGTCGCCGGAGATGCTCATGCAAGCGCGCGAGTCCGGACTTCAGACCGAGTGGATCCATGCGGACATTGAGACCTGGTCGGCGAGTGAGAAGTATGACGTGATCTTTTCAAACGCGACGCTGCAATGGCTTGGCGACCATCACCGACTGCTCATGCGGCTCATGTCGTTCATTGAACCGGGCGGAACGCTGGCGTTCCAGGTACCGCACAACATGGATGCGCCCTCACACACCCTGATGCGCGAGGCGGCAGCAAGCGGACCCTGGGGCCTGAAGCTGAAGAATGTCCGCGAAGTGGCCGTACTTCAGCCAGCGGAATACTTCGACATTTTGAAAGCGTACGGCGCTGAAGTGGATATTTGGGAGACGGAGTATCTCCACGCCCTCGACGGCGAGGACGCCGTTTACAATTGGGTCAGCGGCACGGGACTTCGGCCTTTCGTGCAGGCCCTGGAAGGCAGCGAGCGCGATGCGTTCATTGGCGACTATAAGGAACGGTTGAATAAGGCCTACCCGAGGCGCAGCGACGGCAAGACTCTCTTTCCGTTCAGGCGGCTCTTTGCAGTGGCGCGTCTCTAGTCGCCCAACGCGACGCCATCGCGTCTGGGATCGGCGCCGCCGATATAGCCGCCGCGAACACGCTCGACTATGTGCAATCCGCTTTCGAGATCTCGCGTAACCACCGTGTGACCCATTGCAGCGAGCTGCGGCGCGAGCGCCTCGAGCGTGGTGCCTTTCTCCAGGATCGTCGGGCTGTTGAGATTGAGCGGATGGGGAAGCGCCGCCGCATCTTGTGGGCCCAGTCCACCGTCGATCATTGCGATCAGGGATTGCGCGACGAAATCGATAATTGCTGGTCCGCCGGGAGAACCGGTGGCGATGGCGAACTTACCGTCCGGCCCGAAAACGATCGTCGGCGACATCGCACTCATCGGCCGCTTGCCTGGTGCCGGCGCATTGGCGACAGGCTTGCCGTCGCGCGTGGGCTCGAACGAAAAATCGGTCAACTCATTGTTGAGGAAAAAGCCGTTCGCCATCACTTCTGAGCCGAAAACGAATTCGACCGTCATGGTCATGGAAACGACCTCGCCGCGATCATCGACGATGGAAAGGTGACTGGTGCCCGGAAGTTGCTGCGTGCGTTGCGGCGCAAACTCGGCGTGCTTCTGCGGCGGCGTTCCGGCGACTGCCATACCCATGTCCTTCGTCGGATCGATCAGCGCTGAGCGTTGAGCGAGGTAACCCTTGTCAAGCAATCCGGCTACCGGAACATGGATGACGTCCGGATCTCCGAGATACATGGCGCGGTCCGAGAAGGCGAGACGGCTCGCCTGCGTGAAAAGCTGTACTTCGCTCAGCGTGTTGGGCTGCAGTTGTGACTGCGGGAAGCGCTCCAGCATGCCGAGGATCTGCAAAACGGCAACGCCGCCCGAGCTCGGCGGACCCATCGAGCAAAGACGGTAGGCGCGATAGGTACCGCAGACTGCCGGCCGTTCGACCGCGTGATAAGCCGAGAGATCGGCCAACGTCATGCCGCCAGGATTGACCGGTGCGTGCTGCACAGCGTCCACGATGTGTTGCGCAATCGCGCCCGAGTAGAACGCCTTCGGTCCGCCCTTTGCGATAAGGCGCAACGTTCGCGCCAACTCGGGATTTTTGAGTGTGTCTCCCTGTGCCAACGGTGTTCCATCCGGTTTGTAGAAGTAACGCTTGATGTCCGGCATGCCTGCGAGTTGCGGAAAGGCACGCAAAGTCGCTGCCAGCTTGCGGCCGACCGGAAAGCCATTGGAGGCGAGCTTGATCGCGGGCTCGAACAACCTTGCCCAAGGCAGGCGTCCATATTTCTTGTGCGCCATGTCGAACATGGCGATGACGCCTGGCACGCCGGTCGAAAGTCCGCCAGGGACCGCCGCAAAATGGTCCCGCGGCTTGCCGCTCGCATCCAGAAACATGTCAGGTGTGGCCGATGCAGGCGCCGTCTCGCGGCCATCAAAACTTGTCACCTTTCCGGACTTCGGATCGTAGACCATCATGAAGTCGCCGCCGCCGATGCCAGACGATTCCGGCTCCACCAGGGTGAGAACGAGCTGCGCCGCGATGGCCGCATCGACAGCCGAGCCGCCCTCGCGCATCATCTGGCGCCCGGCCTCGGCGGCATAGGGATTGGCTGCCGAGATGAGGTGATGTCTGGCAATGGTCTCCGCGGCGCTCGCCGGCAGGACTGACGCCAGTGCTAGGGTGACAACATAAAGCGCACGGCGCACGATGTTCATGAGACCTTCTCTTTCCGGCTGCAAACACTAGCGTGACACATATGGTTCGTTCAGGCGCGCGAAATCTCATCACCGACGTGACAGGGTTGCGCGTCGGGCATGCCGAAGACCACAAGGTTCGCACGGGCGCAACAGTGCTTGTGGCGGACCAACCCTTTCTTGCCGTTGCGGATGTTAGGGGCGGCGCGCCAGGATCGCGGGAACTTGAAGCCCTTGATCCCACAAACCTGGTCGGAGCAGCGGACGCCATCGTTCTTTCAGGCGGGTCCGTCCATGGGCTCGACGCTGCATCGGGCGTTGTCGCTGCCTTGTTGGCGGAGGGCCGCGGGTTTCGCATGACACCTTCTGCGCCGCCCGCTCCGATCGTGCCGGCAGCAATCCTGTTTGATCTCGTCAATGGCGGTGACAAGAACTGGGGCGAAGACTCGCCCTATCATGCGCTCGGCCGCAAAGCGTTGGCGGCTGCAGGTGACAACTTTGCGCTCGGCAATGTGGGTGCCGGACTTGGCGCGCGCGCAGGAATCTATAAGGGTGGCGTCGGTAGCGCATCTGCCGTCACGGACGATGGTTACACAGTAGGTGCGCTGGTCGCAGTAAATTCACTCGGCTCGCCACTTATGCCCGGCACCGACGTATTCTGGGCTTTTCCATTTGAACAAAGTGGCGAATTCGGCAACCGGCGGCTCTCTGGAGCGGTGGCGAAAGATCTTGATCTACCGTCCGACATGAAGGGCGCTGCGCCAGGAACCAATACGACGATTGCGATCATAGCCGTAGATGCCGACGTTTCAGCGGTTGAACTTAAACGCATCACAATCATGGCCCCGGACGGTCTGGCGCGTGCGCTGCGGCCCGTCCACACCCCTTTCGATGGTGACATCGTATTTGGCGTAACAACCGGAACGCGCACCGTTTCCGAGCCGCGCGCGCGCAATCTGATGCGCTTGGGCAGCATCGCCGCTGACTGCTTGTCCCGAGCCATCGCGCGCGGTGTGTACGAGGCCGAAACTCTTGGGGCGATGCAGGGCTATCGCGATCTTTTCCCGGCAAAGGCGCGCTGAGCTGCCTGGTCGCTGCGCTTGTCCTCGGGAAGATTTACGACCTCTTTGAATCGCAAGCACTGTGCAAGACGTGCGCCAGCAGAAATAATCGCGATAACATCGTTTCAGAACGCGAACATGGAGGCACGCATGGACAAACCAATTGCAGACTCATTCCCGATTGCTCGGCGAACATTTGTGACGACCCTTGTCGCGGGTTTTACGTTAGCGGCGGGCCCCGTGCGCGCAGACGCGATCGTGACGGATGCCGTTGGGCTTGATGCCGGCGCCGTCGATGTGCCCGTTGCTGACGGCAAGATTCCCGCCTATCGCGCAAGACCTGCGGGCAAGGCGAATGTGCCGGTCATTCTGGTCGTGCAGGAAATTTTCGGCGTGCACGAGCACATCAAGGATCTGTGCCGCCGTCTTGCGCACAACGGTTACTATGCGATCGCGCCGTCGCTGTACTCTCGCTACGGCGATCCGGGAAAATACGACATGCCGCACATCATGGACCTGATGAAGGATGTCGTATCCAAAGTGCCCGACCATGAAGTGATGAGCGACCTGGACTCGACGGTCGCGTTCGCAAAAGCCGAGGGCGCCGCCACCGAACGCCTTGGAGTTACCGGCTTTTGCTGGGGTGGCCGCGTCGTATGGCTCTATGCGGCGCACAATCATGGACTGAAGGCTGGTGTCGCCTGGTACGGACCGCTTGCCGGTACCGACAATGACATAAGGCCTCACACGGCCATCGAATTGGCGCCAGATGTGAAAGCGCCGGTGCTTGGTCTGTATGCCGGTCTCGATCAGAACATTACTGCGGCCGACATCGATGCCGTGCGAAAGGCGCTGACCGCGTCTGGCAACTCAGCGTCACGCATCGACGTGTTTGCAGACGCGCAACACGGGTTCAATGCGGACTATCGGCCGTCTTATAACGAAAAAGCCGCAAAGGACGCCTGGGCACGCATGCTCGACTGGTTCAAGGCGAACGGCGTTGTCTGATCCGCGGGCAAGCAAAAAGGCCCCGCGGGAAAACGGAGCCTTTTTCACATCGAAATTGTCCTAGCGGATAAAGACGCGTACTTCGCTTGAAGTAGCGTTCGGATCAGTGGCCGAAGCCACCGCGAGCCGCGTCGCAGGAACGCCCATATCCGTGATGGAGCGCAGCACTTCCTGTGCGTGGTTCTTGGCTGACGTCTGCGCGAGCTGGACCGCAGCGGCGGTTCCGCGTGTCGGCGACACGGCGACGACCGAGAAGCCGGCATTGGGCTTGCTCTGGAGTGCCTGGGTGAGCGCCGCATAGAGGATTTGCTGATAGTCGACACCGGGGTGATCGAAGCGGATCACGACGAGCGGTGTTCCAGCGTAAGCGAGCGTCGCGGCCGACATGGGTCCGCCGGCCGACGCGAGGGCGGGTGATCCCAAGTCGGAGTCGTAGAGTTCGCCGTTTTTGATCGCCGCCGCCAGCGTCGTGAGGTTGGCGCGTTCATTGGCAGCGTAAGCCGTCTGGCGCTGGGTGTTTTCCGACGTCGATTTCAGTATGCGATCGATCAGCACGATCGTCTGGTTCGTTTCGTCTTCGAGCATGCGCAGCTGGCGATGATCTTCATCAACCGCGCCTGAAACGTTGTACGTCGCCTCGATCTGGTCGAGCGCAAAGTGAGCAGATGACGAATCCGTTGCGATTGCCGCCCCAAGCGCATTCAGATTGTTGATGTTGGTGGCAAGCGCGTCGAGTGCGCTCTGCGCGACGTTCCATTCGCTGACAAGTTCTGGATTGCCGCGGGTCGTTCCAACCTGCAGGCGTGTCGTGATGCGCGCCTTGGCATCCTGATAGCTGCTTGCCGCGTCCGCGCCCTGGTTGCGCAATTCCGTCAGGCGGCCGGCGTTGGCCGACAGATGCTCTTCCAGCGTGACGATCTGACTGCGCAGCGTTGCGATGGTTCCGCTGACTGCGGTACCTGTGTTGCTGCCCGGATCAATTGCCACCGGTGTAATCGCGATGACCGGCGCTGAGCCCGGCGCAGCCGCTGCGCCTGTTGCCGGTAAGGTTCCGGCCGTCGTTCCACCTGGTCCGCCGAGCGGGAACTGGTCTGAGGAGCCGGCCGCTGGCGTGCCGCCCGTATCTGCCTGATCGCCGAACAACGCGTTGTCCAGATCGGAACAGCCCGCAAGACCAAGACCCGCAGCGAGCGCCAACGCACTGAAAAGGCGAGACTTAATTCTTGGGTCTGTCGCCAGAATTCCCCACATATGCCGATCTCCGCGCAACCGGACCTCACTCCCCCGACGGAGGTGTCCGATTTTTCCAGCCCACCCGCGCAAATCCTGTGCGAGTCCGGAAAGCAGTCTTAACCAGCGCGCGCCATGGCGACAAGGGTACGCGATGACGCTTTCTGGGGAGATTTTCCCGGTCAGCGGAAGGACTTGGACCAAATCGCCATGGTACGACCCGTGCCGTAACATCGCTTGCGTTTGAGCGCGCCGATGCATAGGTTCTGCGCCCTTAAACGCACCCGTAGCTCAGCTGGATAGAGCATCAGACTACGAATCTGAGGGTCGGGCGTTCGAATCGCTCCGGGTGCGCCATTTTCTCCTTACTGGGGAAACAGCCTCAGCCTTCAACCGTGAATGTGAGTCCGGCTCGCTCCGGCAACCGTTTAACCAGAGTTGGCGCCATAGCAGCGGCCGAGGTCCAGCAACCTCCTGGCGTCCTGCTCCGCGGAATTTCAGCCAACGCCAGCGCGGCCTCCGCCAGAATTTTCGATGTCGAGCCGTAGCCAGGATCGCTGTCGCCCTTCACGGCGGCGCGAACGGTTCTGCCATCATGTGCTTCGGCGATGAAAAGAATGTCGTACCAGCCTGCGTCGCGCTCTTCCTTCGTCGGTCCATCGCCCGGTTTGGGCATGCCGCCTGCGCCGAAATTGAACCCGCCGAGACCGGCGGGCCCCCTGGGCGGACCATCGAGCATCTGCATTTCGTCGTATTGAAATTCTCTGCCCCACGGATGTCCGAGCAGAAGATTGGTGCGGTGTACGGCCTTGGTGTTGATGCCGGCCATCATGAAGGGCCCCACCCAAGAACCGGTCACTTTGTCTTCATATGGCGTGTCGCCGTCGGGCTGGGACGGACCTTCAAATCCTGGTGTGAGCGCAAAGGGATTGGCAAGCGTCTCTCCGATTGCGGGATCCTTCTGCGCAGCCGCGATCGTCGCCTGACCACTGGCCAATGTGCCGCCGGAAAGGCCGCCCTGCAGTCCCCGAATGCGGCCACGCACGCGCGCGCAGTAGCTTCCAAACTTCTGCTTGGCCGCTTCTTCGACGAACCAGACGCCAAGGTCGAACGGAATAGAATCAAAGCCGCAGGAAAACACTATCCGGGCTCCGGAGCTCTTGGCCCGTTCATGATGCGCCGCAGTCATGGCTGAAATCCAATGAGACTCGCCTGTGAGATCGACATAATCCGTGCCGGTTTTCGCGCAGGCCGCGACAAGGTTCGAGCCATAAAGCTGATAGGGGCCGGCCGTGCTGATGATCACCTTGGCGCGATTTGCCATTGCTTCCAGTGATGCAGGATCGTCAGAATTGGCGATGACCGTCGGTAACGACGAGGGCGCGCCCAGAAGACTTTTGACCTCGGTAAGCTTGCCGGCATTGCGGCCGGCCATTGCCCATTTGACTGGGCCATTGACGCCATAGGATTTGAGGAGATGCTCGGCGACCAAACGGCCAGTGTAGCCCGTCGCGCCGAAGACGATGACGTCGAATTCCTTGTTCATGCTGGTCCCCAGGTCGTGACGTGCTGCGGCTAGGCCGGAATTCGCACCGGCATGGCTTCAAAGCCCTTGACGAAGTTCGAGTTCATGCGCTTTGGCTCGCCAACGACCTCGATGCGCGGGAAGCGCTTGAGGATCTCTTCCCACATGATGCGCAATTGCATCTCGGCAAGGCGCATGCCGACGCAGCGGTGAATGCCGAAGCCGAAGGAGACGTGTTGGCGGGGACGTTCACGATCGATGATGAACTCGTCCGGACGGTCGATCGCGTCTTCATCGCGATTGCCCGAGACGTACCACATGATGACTTTCTCGCCCTTCTTGATCGGCTTGCCACCGATCTCGGTATCTTGCATCGCCGTGCGGCGCATATGCGCGACCGGGCTTTGCCAGCGAATGATTTCCGGCACCATGTTCTCGATCAGCGATGGATCGGCGCGAAGTTTGTCATATTGCTCGGGATTCTGGTTCAGCGCGAGAAGCCCGCCAGTAATCGAGTGACGCGTCGTGTCGCTGCCGGCGACGATGAGCAGGATGATGTTGCCGAGATAGTCCTCCGGCGTGTCGCGCCGCGTCGCATCGGCGTGCGCAAGCATCGAGACCAGATTGTGCGCGGGCGGTATCGCGATTCGTTCGTTCCACAGCCCGACGAACTGGCCCAGAATTTGGAACAGCTCAACCTGCCGCTGTTCCTCGCTCTCCACGACGCCGCCCGGCTCCGGCTGGGCGAGGATCAGGTCTGAACAGCGTGGCAGCACGCGCCGATCATCGAAGGGAAAATCGAACAAGGTCGCCAGCATCTGGCTGGTCAACTCGACGGCGACGCGGTCGACAAAGTCGAAGGTCTCACCGCGCGGCAGTTCGTCGAGGATTTTTGCGGCGCGCGACCGGATCAGCGGCGCCAGAGTGGCAAGGCTCTCGGGCGTAAACATCGGCATGATGACCTTGCGCTGGGCGTCATGCATTGGCGGGTCGAGAGCTATGAAGCTGGACTGCTGGCGCGGTTGAAACCCATCCATGATGGTGATCCCGCCGATCTCGGAATCGGATGAGAAAACGCGATGGTTGCTGTCGACAGCGATGATGTCGTGATGTTTGGTCACCGACCAGTAGGGACCGAAGCGGCTTTCGCGGCACAAATGGACAGGGTCCTCGCGCCTGAGGCGCTCGAACCATGGCCAAAGCGTATCGTTGCGAAAGAGCTCCGGGTCCGCAACATCGAACTGTTCAAGCGGCGTCGAACGCGCCTTGGCGTTGGCTTCTTTGGCTTTTTCGGTTGCTGCGGTGTCCATGACGCCTCCACCCATTGAGGCAGCCATGAGACCCGAAACTGCTCCGCGGACGCAAGTGGCGTCTGCCGGTCCTCAGCCGTGCCATGTCGTGGCGATGTGCTCGGGATCTTCCTGTGCGTTACGCTCTGACGACAGGAAGTCGTAGTAGCCGCAGCGCCCGCCGGGATAGGTCCGGCAGATTGTCGGACGTGCCATATAGATGGTGCAGCGCCGCTTGTCGGTATCGAAGAAACGGCAGATCTTGCCGAAATGTTCGTCAGCTTTGCGGCGCATCGCATATTCTTCGTCACCATCGACCTTGGTGAACTTTTTGCGAGCCGCTGCGAAGCTCAGTTTGAAATGATCCGCCAGCCTTTGAACGTCTCGCTTGGTGAGCGGGATGACGGGATAGGAACAACAATAGCCGGGGCATTTCGAACAATTGTACATGTGCTGCCGATGGATGGTCCGATCTCTCGATAGCGGATTCACGTCGTGCAATGCAAAGTGTTTGATGTGTCTGGTGCACACGCCGTTGTCACACTATTGTCGCTGAATGAGCGACTACACCTTTATCCAACTGTCAGATGTTCGCCTTCGCGCCGTGGTGGAGGGCAAAGGCCCTCTTGTCGTCATGGTTCATGGCTTTCCGGAGTCCTGGTTTTCCTGGCGTCATCAACTCAGCCCGATCGCCGATGCAGGGTTCACAGCATGCGCGATCGATGTTCGCGGCTATGGTGGCTCGGACAAGCCCAAGGCAATTGCAGATTATTCGATGGAGCGGATGATCGGTGATGTGGCGGGCGTGATTGAAGCGCTGAGCCCCGAACGTCGTGGCATTCTGATCGGCCATGACTGGGGCGCGCCCATCGTCTGGAACAGCGCCCTGGTGCGGCCCGACCGCGTGAAAGCCGTTGCGGGCCTCTCTGTGCCCTATCTCGGCCCTGCAACCAGGCCGTTTACAGAGATCTTCGATGAAATCTTCACCAAGCGCGGCCGCTTCTTCTATCAGGCCTATTTTCAGAAAGTCGGCGCTCCGGAAGCCGAAGCAGAGGCCGACCCGCGAGACTTCCTGCGCAAGTTCTACTACGCGATTTCCGGCGACGCGCCCAACGGTACGTGGCCGACGAACAAGACGTCCGAGCAGCGACTTCTTGAGGGTCTGGTTGATCCCGACCCGTTTCCGGCATGGCTGACACCCGCGAACCTCGACTATTATGTCGGTGAATTTGAACGCTCCGGTTTTCGCGGACCCATAAACCGCTATCGCAATCACGAACGCGATTTCGAATATCTGCGTGCCTTTGCCGATCGCAAGATCGAACAACCAGCCCTGTTCATCGGCGGCAATCGAGATCTTGCTTTCAACATGCTCGGGCGCGGCGACCCCGTCGCTATAATGCGCCAGTATGTGACAGACCTGCGCGGCGCCGACGTATTGGACGGCTGTGGCCACTGGACCCAGCAGGAACGGCCGGCCGAGGTGAATTCGCGTCTGACGACGTGGCTGAAATCGCTTTAGACAATCTCTTCCTCGAATTTATAAGCGCCGTCGAGCCAGCCAATAATCTCGCGGGCGGCATCGTGATCGACGGAGCCATAGCGGCGTCGTAACCTGTCAACCGCCTTGCCCAGCCGTTCGAGCCCGACATCCTGGAAATAGAGAATGTCGTCCTGCAGCTTTCGGGCGAGTTCGACTCCTGCAACAGTCTCTGCCGCGTGCGAGAAAGCCGCGCCATACTCGTACGCGTCGCCGAGCCGGTAGCTCTCCGCAAGGCTGATCGCGGGCATGCGGGAAAGAACAGGCTGCAGCGCGGGATTTACACTGTGCGCCGAGAGATGTGCACCAATGCCAGCGTGGCGGCCGGTGAACGCGCGCACATGAAGGTACTGCGACATGCGCGGGCCGTCATTGACGGGATAGTTATCCCAGAGAAAGGGCTTGCGGCGCAGCTGATCGGCGACGCGGGCAAGATGCCCGGGAGAATATTCTTTCGAGCAGACTTCTTCGCCAGTCCAGAAGACTTCGATCGACGGATTGAGCAGACGTCCGAAATCTTCAAGATAATTTGGCGGACGCTTGCCAAAGAATCGATCCAGTACCGGATCATCGGTGTAATAGCTCGGGCAGACGATCAGCTTCTTTGCCTTTGTACGCGCACCAACCCAATGCATGATCTCCACCTGCGTGACGGCAAGATCTGGCAAGTCGCCGCGCATATCGTCGAACAGGATCGCAAGGATCTCGACTCCCCAATCGTCAAATTGCGCCAGCTTGTCCGCCAACACAGCCTGTGCATCCGGATTGAAGTCGCGATAGAGCTCATAAGGACTGAGGCCGACGCCGAAGCTCACCTTCCTTTTGCGGCAATGCTTGGCCACATGGCGCAGCGCATTTTCCGCATCGGACGGATGATTTTCACGCCAGCGTTTGCGCAAATGGGAATCGGCCTTCGGCGCATAGATGTAAAAGTCGTATCCGTGCGGCTTCAGGAACGAAATTGTTTCCTCGCGCGCCTGCCAGCTCCATGGTCTGCCGTAGTAGCCTTCAATCAAGCCGAGCGGCGGGGTCATGGCGATCCTTTCAGCGCGCTGCGTATGTCCAGCGCCAGATAAAACAGCGCGACCAGCGCCGACAGGTCCAGGAAATAAAGATAACGATAGTCGCAGGCGATCGAAATCACGAAGAAGCTGGCTGCAAATGCGCAAACCGCGACAAGCATCGCGGCGAGTGCAATGTCTTCGGCGCGGCGGCGCCGCAGCAGTAGCGCCATCGCTATAAGGCCCATGCCTGCGAACGCCAGGTGCGAGAACACAGGTGTGTTCAGCAGATAGAGACCGTAAGTCTGCAACCTGTTGTCGGCCGCTGTCCGGCGCGCCGACAATCCCAGCACCTTCAGAGCGTCGGGCGGTCCCTCGACACCGACAAAGAGTGGGCGGCATTGAAAAATATCGGGGGTCGCGAGAACCCACCAAAAAACCTGCGCTCGGATCGTCAAATATGTGAGCGGATGCGCAGTAAAAAGTGTAATCCAGTCGGCGCCGAGCGCGTCGACGTTTGCGTTGCGCAACTCGGTTTGTAGCGCCGAAGATGATGCGATCGGATCGACGCGGGCCGGCGTGTAGAGGTGCGCTCCCTCGGACCGGATCAGCCGCTCAAGTGCAGGTTCGGACCTCGCCAGGTGACTGAGCGGAAATCCGGGTTCGGCGGCCACTGCGCCTGAAAGATCGTACAGCTCAAGTAGTTTCACCTGCTCGCTCGGACCGGAGTCCCCGTTGCTGCGCAGGTTCACGGCGCTGGTCGCAAGCGTGACCAGGAATCCCGCTGTCGCGAGCGCGGCCGAGCCGGCGATGATTCCTGTCCGAACGCTTCGTGTTCGGCGCATGACGATCCAGCCACATGCGGCGGCGGCCGGTGGCAGAAGGAGCAGTCCGTTCTGGCGCGTCAATGCGGCCACGCAAAGCAAAGCGAGCGCCAGCGCGCCCCAAGCCGTCCGCCATGGAGAACTCGGCCAAACTCTCGCCACATGGGCAAGGCAAACAAAGCCAGCCACCCCGCAGTCGGCAAACAACACGTCCTTCCAAACGATGCCCTGATAGAGCAGCAATTGAGGCAACAAGATGAGGGCCAGGGCGAAACATAGCGCTGACCAGCCGGGCTTGGGCCCTCTGAAAGCCAACAGACTGAGGAACGTGCCAAAGCTCAGAACCGACTGAAAGGTCACGTACAGAGCCGCGCCGGGAACCAGCGCGTCACCGATTCCAAGTAACCAGGCCATGACCGGAGGATGCCATGTGTTGTAAATGCCAGTTCGGCCTTCCAGAAGCTGGAGCACCGAGTCGTATGACAATTGTCCCGGGAGATTCAGAAACAGCGCGAGCGAGAAACCCGCCACAATGAGCAGCCCCGGCAGGATCATTCCGGATGGCCGGGCGGAAGGCTCGTACATGTGGCCCTTCTTTGGCATCGCGCACGCGAATACGCTAAAGTATGAAAGCCGTCGCGACGTCTGCGTTGCGCCGCGCATGGAGCATAGAATGACAATCGATCTTTGGGCGACCGGTGCAGCCTCGGGGCGGCGCGGAACACGGTAGGATATGTCCGACAAGCCCGTTTTCTTTGATGCCAGCGGTCGACGCGCGGTCGGCGCATCCGTCGTCGGTTGGACGGCGGCCGTCGTCAGTCTTGTACTTGGCGGGGTGTTCGCTGCCAGCCTGATCGCCGTGCCGCAAGCGGCCCAACTCCGACTTCCCGGCCGTCTGACGGCCATTTCCACGCAAAACCTGGAAAAAAAGGCGCTCGATCCCGGCTTGCTGCGCTCTGCTGCCCGGCTCGCTGCTGAAGCACAAATACGGCGCAAGGAACGCGCGCGCCTGCGCCTGGAGAGGGAACAACGCCACCTACCCACGCGCGTTCTGTCGTCCATGCTTAGGCCCCAGCCGGATCGTCCACTGACGATTGCGTTCTATCCCAACTGGGGACCCGACCCGTTTCCGTCCCTGAAGAACGCCTTGCCGAAGCTCGATTGGCTGATGCCGACATGGCTCGCGCTTCAGGGCCCGGAGCTCAAGTTCAAGGCGGTGCCTGATCTGCGAGTCCTGACAGAGGTTCGGACTACGAAAGCGAACCTCGCCGTGCTGCCCGTGCTGGTGAATTCTACTTTGGGAAAGTTCGACGGACCCGGCCTCGCGCAGTTGCTCGCAGACAAGTCACGCACGGATGATTTGCTCGAGAAGCTCGTGGCTTTCGTCGTGGCTTACAAGCTGCAAGGCGTGACTGTTGACTTCGAGGAGGTTCCGCAGTCGGCCCAGGGCGATCTGGCCGCGTTTCTCAAGAAATTGTCGGCCGCCTTCATGCCGCACGGCTGGATCGTCGTGATGGCCGCTCCTCTCGATGATGACACGTGGCCCTACGCCACCTATGCGCGCGACGTCGACTACACGCTGCTCATGGCGTATGACGAACACGAAAACTCCGGCCCCGCAGGCAGTATCGCGGGCCAAAGCTGGTACGAGAATTTACTCGACAAGCGCATGCGCGTGCTTGCGCCGGGACGCACCATCGTTTCAATCGGCAGCTACGCCTATGATTGGAACGGCGGGAGCGTGGACAATCTGAGTTTCGAAGACGCAGTCGTTGCTGCCCACGACTCCGAAGCCAGAATCGATTTTGACGATGCCACCAACAATCCACATTTCTCCTACGTCGAAGACGATCAGACCAAGCACGATGTGTGGTTCCTCGATGCAGCGACCGCCTACAACGAAATTCACTCGGCTGACATCTACAGACCGGCCGGCTATGCATTATGGCGTTTGGGAAGCGAAGATCCGTCAATCTGGGACGTGATGGGCCGCAAGTATGGTGAGGGCGCGCCGACAGCCATACGCGACATCCCGATCAGCGCCGACATCGACTATGAGGGTGAAGGAGATTTCCTTCGCGTCGAGGCCGAACCCCAGTCGGGCAGCCGGACAATCGAAATCGATCCGGTCAGTGGCGACATCGCGGACGAAACCTATACAAAGATTCCGACGAACTATGTTATTCGCCAATATGGAAGCGGCGTAAAAAAGCTGGCACTGACGTTTGACGACGGTCCCGATCCGGAATGGACGCCGCAAATTCTCGACATTCTCAAGGCCAAGCATGTGCACGCGACCTTTTTTGTTATTGGTGCGAACGCGCAAGCCAATCCGGACCTGATTCAGCGCATTGTCGCCGAAGGCCATGAGCTTGGCAGTCACACCTACACGCACCCCAACCTGGCCGACACGCCGCAGCAGGTTGTTTCTCTTGAACTCAATGCGACGCAGCGGCTCGTAGAGGCATTGACGGGTCGTTCGATGCGGCTGTTCAGGCCGCCCTACCTTGGCGACAACGAACCAGGCGATCCAGGCGACATCATCCCTGTCGAGATTGCGCAGAACATGGGTTATCTGACCGTGGGGGAGCGCGTCGATCCGATCGACTGGGCGCTTCCGGGACCCGGCGTGATTGTTCAAAGGGCGCTGACGCAAGTTGCGCGGACCGGAGGAAACGGGGAGACGATTTTGCTCCACGATGCCGGCGGCGATCGTTCACAGACCGTTGCAGCGCTACCTGTTCTGATCGATAAGCTGCGTGCGCAAGGTTATGATTTTGTCCCGGCGTCACAGCTCGCCGGTCTGACGCCCGAACAGTCGATGCCGCGCCTGCCTGTCAGCATTGCACTGCTGAACGATCGCGTTGTCTTCCTGGCGATGAGCTGGGCGGGGCGTTTTCTCTACTACGCATTCATCGCGGCGATCTGGCTCGGCATCTCTCGCCTTCTGTTCCTAGCTGGACTGAGTTTGTGGAATGCGCGACGCGAGTCGGAGCAGGCGGTTGCAGCACTAGCCGATCCGCGGCACGTATCCGTGATTGTGCCAGCCTACAATGAGGAAAAAGTCATCGGAACAACGGTCGAGCGCCTTTTGGAAAGCGATCACCGTGACCTTGAGGTGATCATCGTCGATGACGGCTCGCAGGATCGTACCGCGGAAGTCGTGCATAACAAGTTCGGCAACGATCCACGGGTCGTACTTCTGCGTGTGCCAAATGGCGGCAAGGCAAATGCGCTGAACGCCGGTCTCAAGCTGGCTCGCGGTGAGATCATTGTCGCCCTCGATGCGGACACCCAGTTCCAGACGGACACGATCGCGCGGCTCGTGCGCTGGTTTGCAGACGAAAAAGTCGGGGCCGTGGCCGGTAACGCGAAGGTCGGCAATCGAACCAACATGGTCACGCGCTGGCAGGCTCTCGAATATGTGGTGGCACAAAATCTGGAGCGTCGCGCCCTGGCTGCCTTGGGAACGTTGACCGTGATCCCCGGGGCCGTGGGTGCATGGCGGCGCTCGGCGCTGGAAGGAATTGGCGGTTTCCGCTCCGACACTCTCGCCGAAGATCAGGATCTGACGATCGGCCTTCAGGAAAAAGGCTATCAGGTCCGTTTCGATAGCTCAGCCATTGCCTGGACAGAGGCTCCCGCAACATTTCGCGCGCTCGCAAAGCAACGGTTTCGCTGGGCTTACGGCACGTTGCAGTGTCTTTGGAAATATCGTCGCCTGACTTTTAACCCACGCTTCGGCGCGCTCGGCATGATTGCGCTGCCGCAGGTGTGGCTGTTTCAGATTGCGTTGACAGCGCTCGCGCCCCTCGCAGATCTCTTGCTGATCTGGCAACTCATCAGCCAGTGGATTGCCTATGCGCAGCACGGTGCCGAATTCAGCAACACCGATCTTGTCACCGTCGGCATTTATTATGTCGTGTTCGTGATCGTGGATCTGCTCGCGGCGACATTCGGCTTCCTGATGGAACGCAATGAGCAGTGGGCGCTCTTGTGGTGGCTCCCGTTGCAGCGGTTCGGATATCGCCAGCTCATGTACTATGTCGTGGTGCGATCAATCTCCACAGCCATTAGCGGCGGGTTTGTCGGGTGGGGCAAGTTGGAGCGGACGGGCACGGTCAAGGTTGCGCACTAGCGGGGAGTCAGAAACACGCGGTCGCCGTCACTCCGAGCGACAGAGTAGTTAAGTAGAACCGCACGCTCGACCGATTCAAGCAACGGAAAAGGTTTGAGAGACTCCAGTTGGATCATCGAAAACTTTTTCTCGGAAATCAGCTTTATCAAGTCTGCGTCGCTTTGTGCGCCGGTGCGGTAACGCTGGTCCATGTTGAAAACATCGACTTGCGGAGACCTTCCGGCCCAGTAGCAGAGCGAAAGCATCTCACAAACGGCAGGATCGGGTTTGGACCGGAGTAGCATAATCTCCTGAGACGCAACGCGGCGATCCTCCGCCATCGGCTCCAGCCAATACATTCGGCTGAGCCAATCTTGATCAGAGTTGCAGAGCAGCAAGGCCAACGGAATCAAGTACAGCGCGGCGCTGACAGTCGCCCATATTCGACTCTCCAAGCGATCGAACAGAAGGCTCGCGCAAAGCGCGAGCGCGATGTCTGCATCAAATAGGACGTTTGCATCGACGCCTGCGCCGCCCGAAAACGCCAGTCCGCCGACGGTTGCAACTGCGGCGTAGATAGCGGCGAACACAGCAAACTGGTCTCGCCGGCCAATCCAGAACAGCAGCAGTGCGCCGGAGATCGGGACCGCTGCCCAAGGGAGCCAACCCAGCACCGCATCTCGAATATTGTCGAGCGCATACGCCCTGGCGGAATCGATCTGGTGAAAGAAGCCCGTCGCAAACGCGTCGCGAAATGCCCCAATGCCGATCAACACGAAAATCAAACCACTCGCGATGAAAGTGACGGCGCGGCGGCGATCCACCAGCAGCATCCAGGCCGCGAGCGAGAGGGGCAAGAGGACAAGATTGTGTTTGACGAAGAAAGCGATCGCGAGCAGCAGCGCGGAGATCACCATGCTGCGGGAGGTCCGTGGCCTGCGCAATGCGACCATCATGCCCCAGACTGCGATGGCGTGACCCAGCAGCTGCGGATCATCCATGCCAACATAGTCGCTGGTCAGCAGCAGGCAGGCGATGAAAAGGAGACCGGCAAACGCGGACTGCTCCTTGCTGCAACCGGACTCGCTTGCCGTTTTCGCGATTCCAAACGCGATCACGCCAAGCGACAGAAGAGAAACGACGCGTCCAACGACAATCGCATCTCCGAATATCCGCGTAAGCCCCCCAATCAGAAAAAAAGAAAGTGGCGGATAGTTGTTTACGAGAAATCCTTGTTCCGCCGGGTACGGCGAGCCCGTCGCGATGGCCATTTGTGCGAAGTAGGCGTTCCATCCTTCGTTGGGATCAAACGGAACATGGAAATTCAGTACGGATGCCGAGTGAACAAGACCCAGGGCACAACCAACTGCCAGAGTCACAAGGATGATCCGAAATCCGAAGGCCTGCGCTGATGGCTTCATTGCGTCGAGCACATTTTGTCGGGAACGACGTCATAGAGCGCGTAGAAGCTTCCGGAATGTTTCAGACGCAGCATCGGCGGGATTTTCGACAGCGGTCCATCGCCGTGAATGACGACGGCTTGGTCGTAATGGCACTGGAAGTAAAGGAGGTAGGGCAACACGTTGCGAATGTCTTCGTCTGCGTCCCTGCGGCCTGCCGCAAGATCGTTCAGCTCGTCAATGTCGGGAGGCGACCCTTGTTGTGCCGTCGCCGCGGCGTATTGGTTCATCGGCGGCAGGACACGGATGATGTGTTGGCCGCGCGTAGCAAACAGCAGCGGCGTGAATGCGCCGCGATCGATCACGGCGAATTCGGCCATGTGCCAATAGGGCTGGTCGGCCGACCAACCGAGCGAGTCGCCATCCAGCACCGTCAGCAGGCGCGCGCCGGGGCTGATGGCGCTTGCCGCGGCGCGAAACTCTCTGTAGCGCGCATCGACGCGTTGCCAGTCGGCCGTCAGGATTGCCGCCTGGCATGCGAATAAGATCGTCATCGCGATCATGCCTGCGGATGTCTTGTGGCGAGAAAGCGATACGTCCGATGCCGCAAAGAGCATGACCCCCAGTACCGCCGGCAGCCGAAAATGCACACCCCAGCCTCCCAGCGCCCACTCCGGCGCCAATAGAGTGCAAAGAAAGAGGACTATAAGTCCGGGTATCATTCGCGGTGCGATCGTGAGATGGCGGGTCAGGAGTCCCGCGAGGAACGCTAGGATCAAACTGCCCGTGAGGGCGTAGGCCGGCAGATCGAAGTGGAATTGAACGGCCGCCTCAAACCGCTCCGCCATCGTGTCCAAAAAGTTGAATTGTAGGTTCAGGCCGCCGCCGTGCGGGATCAAAAAAAGATAGGTTAGCGCTACTGGCACGCAGAGCGCGGCGAGCAGGGACATTCGCCGTGCCATGTCCGTCGGAGAAAAGCCTCTCCCGCGCCAGGCGCCTGACAATTCGAAACACCCGATCAGCATCAAGAGCGTAGCCAGTGCAAACAGGTGCGCAAAGTAAACAAGAATGAAGGCAATGGCGAAACCAGAGAGATGAATGGGCTTTCGCTTAGCGTCCGTCGATATCCACGCCGCGAAGACAAAAAAGCTGATACCCGCCGCAAAGTCGTAGTTGAAAAAACCCCACATGAAGGGCGCATTGTAGGCAAAGGCTGCCGCGATGATGCCACCCAGTCCCACCCTGCCGAAAAGCGCCCACTGTACGGCTGCAGGTCCAAGGACCCACATCGCGATTGCGATGCTGAGAAAGAGTTTGGTCGCGACCCCAAGCGGCACAAGCTTGGCAAGAAGCGGGATGATCGCTTCTCCGGCCAGATTGGGCAGGAACGCCCACTCGACCCGGTAATAGTTCGAGAACCCGCCGCCGATCAGATAAAAGCTCGCCAGATGCGCGGGATAGTCGGGCATCGGTGGGGACGCGACGCACCACAAAGGCACTGCGAGAATGACGCAGGCCGTGATTGAGACGAGGAGCGGCCAACTCAGACCGCGAATGCTGTTCATGACCAGATGGTGCTTTGCCCCGGAGCAAAAGCGTATAGACCCGCTGCGGCTTAATGAAAATCCCGCGACTTGGGCAGGATTCGCATCTGTCGCGGATGATGGGGGCTGCGGGAATCCGGCCGCTGGTAAGCCAGATCCTCCAACTTGCCCTGAAATGGTCGCAACGTGTCTTCCGACAGCCGGTCCAGTTCATGTGTTCGATCGAAGACCCGTTCAGCCACCAGATGCACCACACCCTCGCTCTTTTGCACCTTGCCTTCCACCTGCAGCAGGCGCGAACCCATGATCTCGCGACGGAATGTTTCGACCAGCTTAGGCCATACCACCACATTGGTGATGCCGGTTTCATCGCTCAGCGTGATGAACACGACACCGGCATCCCCCGGCATCTGCCGTACCAGGATGACACCGGCACAGCGGACGCGCTTGCCATCGTCTGTGGCTTCGACCTCGGCGCAGCTTTTGACTTTCTCGGCCGCGAACAGCTCGCGCAGGAACTGCATCGGGTAGCCTTTCAGCGACAGGCGCAGCGTCTGATAGTCCGCCAGCACATGTTCGCTCAGAGGCATCTCGGGCAAGGGCGAGATGTGCTCGGTCGGCAATTCCTTCATCCGCTGCGCTTCGAACAAGGGCAGCGTGTGCTGGTCGGGCAGGCGGCGCACGGCCCACAGCGCCTCGCGCCGGTCCATGCCGAAGGAACGCAGGCCATCCGCCTCCGCCAGAACCATCAGCGCTTTTTTCGGCAGGTCGCTGCGGCGGAGAAACTCGCCAAAGCTCCCATAGCCATAGCCGCGATTTTCGACGATCCGTCGCGCCCAGTCTTCGTGAAAGCCGTCAATCTGGCGAAAGCCGAGCCGCAGCAAGAGTGAAGGGCTCTGCTCCAGCGTGTTGTCCCACTCGCTGAAATTGGCGTCGGGCGCGAGTACTTCTACGTTATGTTCGCGCGCGTCACGTACGATTTCGGCCGGCGCATAAAATCCCATGGGTTGCGAGTTAAGCAGCGCGCAGCCGAACGCCGCCGGGTGATGGCACTTGATCCAGGCTGAGATGTAGACGAGCAGCGCGAAGCTCGCGGCATGGCTTTCGGGAAAGCCGTAACTGCCGAAGCCTTCGATCTGCTTGAAGCAGCGTTCGGCGAAATCCTGGGCATAGCCGCGGCGCATCATGCCGCCGACCATTTTTTCGCGAAACGTATCGATGGTGCCGACATTGCGGAACGTCGCCATGGCGCGGCGCAACCCGTTCGCCTCTTCCGGCGTGAACTTCGCCGCAACGATTGCAAGCTTCATCGCCTGTTCTTGGAACAGCGGTACGCCCTTGGTCTTGTTGAGAACCCTATAGAGTTCGTCAGGCGGCCCATGTTGGGGCGAAGGGGAAGGATACTCGACCGCCTCCTTTCCGCTGCGCCGGCGCAGGTATGGATGCACCATGTCGCCCTGGATCGGTCCGGGCCGAACAATCGCGACTTCGATAACAAGATCGTAGAAACAACGCGGACGAAGGCGCGGCAGCATGTTCATCTGCGCCCGGCTTTCCACCTGGAACACGCCGACCGCGTCGGCCTTGCACAGCATGTCATAGACGGCCGGATCCTCGCGCGGAACGTTGACGAGATCGAAGTTCTTTCCTTCATGCAGGCGGATAAGGTCAAACGCCTTGCGGATGCAGGTCAGCATGCCGAGCGCCAGAACATCGACCTTCATCATGCCGAGCCGGTCGATATCGTCCTTGTCCCACTCGATGAAGTAGCGGTCGTCCATTGCGGCGGGACCGATGGGCACAATGGTGTCGAGGCGGTCATGCGTCAGCACAAAGCCGCCTACATGCTGCGAAAGATGCCGCGGGAAGCCCATGATCTGGTTGGCAAAGCTCACCGCCTGCACGATGGCTGCGTTCTGCGGATCCAGCATGCCCTGACGCACCTGTTTTTCCTTCAGCGCACTACCCCAACTGCCCCATACGCTGCTGGCCATGGCGGCGGTGATGTCTTCGGATAGGCCAAATACTTTTCCGACCTCGCGGATGGCGCTGCGCGGGCGATAGCAGATGACGGTGGCGGTCAGCGCCGCCTTGTCATGGCCGTAGCGCTTGTAGACGTCCTGGATCACTTCCTCGCGCCGCTCATGCTCGAAATCAACGTCGATGTCGGGCGGTTCCTTGCGTTCCTGCGAAATGAAGCGTTCGAACAGCAGATCGTTCTGCGCGGGATCGACAGCGGTAATGTCGAGCACATAACAGACCGCGGAATTGGCTGCCGAACCGCGGCCTTGGCACAGGATGTTGCGCGCGCGCGCGAAACCGACAATGTCGCGCACGGTGAGGAAATAGGGCGCGTATTCGAGCTTTGCGATCAGCGCCAGTTCTTTTTCCAGCGTAACGCGCACGGAATCCGGAATGCCGTCCGGATAGCGCTTGTGGGCGCCGGTCCAGGTCAGCTCGCGAAGATATTCATTCGGCGTTCGTCCCTTCGGCACAGGCTCTTCGGGATAATTGTATTTCAGCTGTGACAGCGAGAAGGAGATGCGATCCGCAAAATGTGTCGTTTCTGCAATCGCGTCCGGCGCATCGCGGAACAGCCGTGTCATTTCCTCGGGTGATTTCAGGTGACGCTCGGCATTGGCTTCCAGGAGTTTGCCAGCTTTGTCGATGGTCAGATGTTCACGAATGCAGGTGACGACATCCTGCAACTCGCGACGTGCCGGTTCGTGATAGAGCGCATCGTTGACGGCAAGCAACGGCACACACATTTCCTGTGCCAACGCCTTCAACCGCTTCAAGCGCCGCCGGTCGTCGCCACGATGCAACATGGACGCGGCTAGCCATAAGCGATCAGGTGCTGCTTCGCGCAATGTCTTAAGTGCGTCTCGAACTTTGGTGAGTGCGCCGCGCATGGGCGGCATCACGGCGAGGAGCAGTCCTGTCTGCCACTCCAGAAGATCGCTCATATAAAGCGTGCAATCGCCCTTCTTGGCGCGCAATTTTCCGACCGTCAGCAGGCGACAGAGATTTCCATAGGCTTTGCGGTCGACGGGATAGGCGAGGATGTCCGGCGTCCCATCTTCAAAGACGAGCCGTGCGCCCACCAGGAATTTCGGTTTTTCTTTCGGCAGTTCCGGATCGTCAAACCCGGCATAGGCGCGGACGACACCCGCGAGCGTGTTGCGGTCGGCGATGCCGATAGCGGCATAACCATGTGCGCAAGCCTGTTTGCTCAATTCTTCCGGACGTGATGCGCCGCGCAGGAACGAGAAATTCGACGTCACCGCGATTTCCGCATAGCCAGTCATGCGAACAGCCCATGCACATACCAGCGCGGCGCGAATGGCTCACGGCCGTAAAGACCGTCACGATAAAGCCAGAAGCGCTTGCCGGCTTCATCTTCGACGCGGAAATAGTCACGCGTCGGCTGAGGGTTCTGGTTGCGCCACCATTCCATCGCGATGCGCTCGGGGCCTTCGGCGCGCGTGACCGCATGCAGCGCGCGGCGCCAGCGAAAGCGCAAAGGCGGTCCATCGGGCACCTGCGCCATGACATCGATGAGTTCGGGTCTGGAGAGCATGCGCAAGGGCCGTCGCGGGGCTTCGCCTGGGATGCGTGTTTCCCAGTTGAGCTTTGTATCTGGTGCATGCTGCGCCGGCACGGCCACGCCGGCTGCTTCGGGAATATGCGTGTCCTGCGGCTGGAAAGTCAGGATGCGGTGCGAGCCGAAGCGTGCCGCCAGCCGATCGATCAGGAAAGCGATCTCCTTGGCGTCATCCGGCCTTGCCTCCAAACCGACGCTTTCCGGCACCAGACGCTCGGCATGCAGTGCGCCAAGTCTGATGAGGTCGAAACCGAACCCCGGATCGATCGGATCGGCCAGCGCATCCAGCCGGTCTCGGAACAGGCGCGCGATAATCTTGGGATCGCGCAAGGGCCGTGCAGTTTCAAGCGTGATGCGGCTGACTGCGCCGTCACTGCGAAAGAAGCTTGCCTCCAGCGCGCGGGCGCCTTGGCCGCGTTCTTCCAGCAGACTGCACAACGAACCTGCGAGAGACAGGATGGAATCGGCGACAACCGCCTCGGCCGTCACCGGTTCGGCAAAGCGGTGCTCGGCCATGTAGTCGGGCAGAATGCGCCGCGGCGAGATCGGCTTTTCGCTCTGGCCGAGGGCCCGTTCGAGCTTGAACACCATCTCCTTTCCGAAACGTGCGGTCAGTTCGGCGCGGGCGCGGCCCGCCACCTGCGCGATGGTTTTGAGACCGGCGCGGCGGAGCGCATGCGTATCTTTGGGATCCAGATCCAATGCTGCGACAAGAAGAAATGCGACGGCTTCTGCTTCTGTTCCCGGCGCGGCGACCGTCGCGTCCGCATAACGTGCCAACGCCCGCGCCGCAGCGGCGGTTCCGGCAAGCGCCGCGCGTATGGTGAAGCCCTGGCGCGCGATAGAGGCCCGAACAGTTTCAAGCATCGCTGCCTCGCCGCCGAACAGATGCGCCGCGCCGGTTATGTCGAGCAGCAGTCCGTCCAGGCCATCGGTCGCAACAAAGGGCGTGAAGCGATCGCACCAGTCGGCGATGCCGGCAAGCAGTCTGGCATCCGCGGGTTCATCGGCTTCGACAACGGTCAGTTCACGCACCATCGCTCGTGCGCTGGCCAAGGCCATGCCCGGCGCCAGCTTCAGCCGCGCGGCTTTGAGGTCCACTGCATAGAGGATGCGCGCATTGTTGCTCTTTATCGAAAGAACAAGCGGCGGATCATCCGGCGATGCGCACCTTTGCCGCTGCAGCCGGTCTGTCGGCAGGCGTGCGAACCACAGCGCCAGGATGCGCCGTCTGATCACAGGGCTTGCGGAAAGCTCCATCGTCACAACTCCATTCCATCACCCAGTGCCCGGTTTCTCCCTGCCGGTTGCGAACAAGCGCCGCCTCGAAGCGCGGCATTCCCCAATCGTCTGTATCGGCGGAGCGGCTGTTGTGAACCTGCCAGCGTGTCTGCGCGGCGCTCGGTTCGGCTTGCGCGCTCTGGCGCAGAAGAAAAGCGGTGACGCCACGCTGTTGGGCCGCAAGCACAAGCCTGCGGCTGGCGACGAGATCGAGAACTTTCGGATTGCCGGTGATCTCCATGATCACCGCGCCAAGGCCTGTGCAAGACAAGGCATCGACGCCGGCTCGCAGAGCATCAGCGGCATCGGCCGTGCGCAGCAGAAAGAGTTTCGACGGATCGATGCCCAGTTCCGCAAAGCCGGACGGCGCGAGTGCGCCATGTTCGAGTGCGCAAAAATCCTGAACGATCCAGAGCATGTGTTTGGTGCTGCTCACACGCCGGGCTGCGCAGGCCGTAAAGCCCGATGCGCCTGCATCGCCGGCGAAAATCTCATGCAGTGCACCTTGCGCAAGGCCTCCGCCCAGAACCGAATCGCTATCCGCATGGCCAAGCGCGCAGCGTGCAAGGCTCCTGCCTTCGCCCAGAATGGGCTCGAGGAGTTGGCGAGTTCCTTCCAGTTTTTTGACGGCATCTGGCATTATATGTTCACTATTTGTTCTAGTATGCCGGGGCTCGCGAAGCAGAGTCAATCACCTGATAACAGGCTGTTTGTATTGGGATTTAAGCTTGACGCGCGGTGGAGCGGGACAGGCAGACAGCCCGGAAGCCTTCCGCAGTATACTTCACTAAGCGAGGTTCAATCTGGTCAAAATCCTCGGAGTGGCAAAGCCCGCCGGACAGACGCTCGATCGCACCATTGGCGATGTTCACCGTCGTCAGTGATCCGGAGAACATATGGTAACTCCAGAACAGGTCCGACTCGTCGACATTCGGCATCGCTTTGCGCAAGAGGCCAAGAAAGCGATTTAGTATCGGATCAAACTTCAGCGCGAATATCTCCGCCAATTCTGGCGCAGACGTCAGATTGCCGACAAAAGCGCAGAAATTGCGCCAACCCTGACCGCCCTGACGATTGAGACTGAACACCGGGCGCAGATAAACGGCAATAATCGCTTCCAGGTCATACTGGCCGCCATTTTCTGCTTCGTAGCGATCCATCTCCCGCATGCGCTCCGAATTCAGAACGTCGGCGCGCCGCGCGAAAACGGCATCGAACACGCCGCGTTTTGACTCGAAGTAGTAATGCAGGAGTGCCGTGTCGACATTTGCGAGCTCTGCGATCTCGCGCATCGTCACGCCGTAAATCCCATGCTTGGCGAACAGTTCTTCGGCGGAATCGAGGATGCGTTCGCTTGTCGCCAAGCTCCTCTGCGTTCTCTTGGAGGTTTTGTCATCTAGAAGTGCGCGGCGAAATGGACGGCGGTTTTTCCTGCCAGCGCGATCTCTGTCTTTACGCCCCGCTGCAGGGGCGACCACACCATGAATACTCATATTGCACCGAACCAAACGCGCGCGGCCAAAATCAGCCGAATTTTTACATCACTTGATAAATGACTACTGCGAAATAACGTGCGTTGTAAATGGCCTTTCACCGTGGATTTTCAGCGTCAACCGGTCAATTTCATTGACGAATTTCGCATTTCCGATATGTCATTGATCAGTCAATGAATTTATCCTACTGCCACCAAACGCATTCGGTCCATAGGTTACCCACCACATGGCGCTCTCCCCACGAGCTCGGTCGGTGGCTGAATCTCTCGGCTGACGCTCCTCCTCAGACTAGGCCGAGGGATTTTCTTTTGGTCTTTGTGCGTCGGACGATCGCCGATCATATTGGGCAGATCGAGAGGGTAACAACCAAGCTGCAACCTTCGGCTCAAAATTGGACGACCCACGCATGCCACTCAATATGCTTTTCATCACCGCGGATCAGTGGCGTGCAGAGTGTTTGTCAACACTGGCCCATCCCGTAGTTCAAACGCCCAACCTCGATGCCCTAGCCAGAAATGGCGTCCTCTTTAGGAAACACTTCGCAAACGCCGTGCCTTGTGGGCCGTCTCGCGCATCGCTGCATACCGGCATGTACCTGCAAAACCATCGCTCGGGCACAAACGGAACGCCGCTCGATGCGCGCCACACAAATTGGGCCAAGGAAACTGCTGCCGCGGGCTACGATCCGGTCTTGTTCGGCTATACCGACACAAGCCTGGATCCGCGCCAACTCGACGACGATGATCCATGGCTGCGCACTTACGAAGGCCCACTGCCCGGCATTCGGCCCATCGTGCTGATGGGCGAAACTCCATACGCGTGGACGAACTGGCTGAAAGCCCAGGGCTACAAAGTGCCGGAACCCGTCTCGCTGGCCTACGGCCTCCGCAATAGCGGCCCGGACTATGAAGACGGCGCGCCGGTTCCAAAGCCACTCATTTATCCGGAGCCGGTCGACGACACGAATTTTCTCGTCGATCGATGCATAGAATACATCACCGACTCCCGCGGACCGTTCGTCGCTCATTTGTCGATTTTGCGGCCACATCCGCCGTTCGTGGCGCCTGAGCCGTACAACGCAATGTATGATCCGATGACAGTTCCCGGATTTTCGCGCAAGGAAACTCCGGAAGCTGAATCTGAGCAGCATCCATGGCTTTCCTATCAACTGTCGCGCCGCCAGTTCCGTGCCGGCGCTGACCAGAAAAAAATGCGCAGGTTGAAAGCCGTCTATTATGGCTTGATGACCGAAGTGGACGCCGCACTGGGAAGGCTATTCGAATTTCTCAAGCGGACTGGCCGGTGGGATGACACGCTCATCATATTCACGTCCGATCATGGCGAACAGATGGGAGACCACTGGCTGCTCGGCAAGTGTGGGTATTTCGATGCCTCCTACCACATCCCTCTGATCATTCGTGATCCACGGCGCGAAGCGGACGCAACGCGCGGCTCGACAGTGACAAGCTTCACCGAAAACGTCGACATCATGCCGACAATGCTCGAAGCCGTCGGCGTGCCCGTGCCGTTTCAGTGCGACGGACGATCATTGACACCATTTCTCCAGGGCAGCCCGACTCCCGCAAATTGGAGAAGTGAGGCGCATTGGGAATTTGACTTTCGCGACCCGGCGGACACGGGCGTGGAGCAGCACCTCAATCTGACGCTGCATCAATGCGCGATGAACGTCATTCGTGACGACAAATTCAAATATGTCCACTTTACCAAATTGCCGCCCTTACTCTTCGATCTGCAGCAGGATCCTGGAGAATTCACGAATTGTGCAGGCGATCCACGCTATTTGGCTATAATGCTGGAATATGCACAGAAGCTGCTCTCCTGGCGCATGAACCACGATGAGCAGGTTCTGACGCATATCGCGCTCACCCCCGACGGGCCAGTCGTGCGTCCTGCGCCACGCCATTGAAGATTGCTCAGTCCGGCCTATGTTTTCACAACAGGGGGCAAACATGCTGTCGATCAAAAACCTGTCTCACGTCTATCCCGGAGGCGTACGCGCGCTCCACCAAGTCAATCTAGAGATCCCGGCGGGCATGTTCGGCCTTCTCGGACCGAATGGCGCCGGCAAATCAACGCTGATGCGTTGCATCGCGACGCTGCAGGCGCCGAGTAGTGGCTCAATACATTTTAAGGACATCGATGTCGTTCTCGAGCCTGAAAAACTGCGCCAAGTACTTGGATATCTGCCCCAGGATTTTGGAGTTTATCCACGCGTCTCTGCCTACGACATGCTCGACCACATGGCAGTGCTCAAAGGTGTGACGCAGGCCGCCGAGCGGCGTGAAACGGTTGAGGCGCTGCTTCAGCAGGTCAATCTCTGGAACGTCCGCAAGAAGGCGATCGCCGGTTTTTCGGGCGGCATGCGCCAGCGCTTCGGGATCGCGCAAGCACTCATCGGCCGCCCGACTCTGCTGATCGTAGACGAACCGACCGCTGGTCTAGACCCTGAAGAGCGCAATCGATTTCTCAATCTCCTCGCTGAAGTCGGTGAACAGATCGTCGTAATTCTCTCAACCCACATCGTCGACGATGTTTCGGATCTTTGTCCACGCATGGCCATCATCGCCGAAGGCCGGATTGTGGGATCCGGGGCTCCCGATGAGCTGACGGCATCACTTAAGGGGCGTATCTGGAAGAAAGTGATCAGCAAGGGTGAACTCGAAAACTACCGCCAGAAATACTCGGTGATCTCCACTCGCCTTGTGGGCGGTCAAACAGTTGTTCACATAGTTTCCGACAGGGACCCCGGAAATGATTTTGAAACAGTCGAGGCGGGCCTTGAGGACGTCTATTTTGCCACACTGAGCAACACGCGACGGGCAGCCTAGAGCGATGTTTGCAAAAGTCGCTGGCTTCGAGTTCCGCTATCAAGTGCGCTCCCCTGTTTTTTGGGTCGCCTTCGGCATTTTCTTTTTGCTGACGTTCGGCGCGACAACCATACCTCAAATTCACATTGGATCTGGGGGGAACACGCATGTGAACGCGCCTTACGCGATCCTTGAGGAACTTGGGATCATGAGCGTGTTCGCGATCTTTGCGCTCACCGCTTTTGTAGCCAATGTCGTCGTCCGCGACGACGAAACCGGATTTGGACCGATCATCCGCTCCACGCGCATCACCAAGTTCGACTATCTGTTCGGCCGCTTCACAGGTGCCTACTGCGCCGCCGCGGCGATGATTCTCTCCTTGCCGCTCGGGATCATCGTTGGATCGATGATGCCGTGGCTCGACCCCGTGAAGGTCGGCCCATTCCGGCCCGAAGACTATCTTTACGCCTATTCGGTCATCTTGCTTCCGACCCTGTTCGTACTGGGCGCCGCGTTCTTCGCGCTTGCCACTGCGACCAGGTCGATGATGGCGACCTATGTCGGTGTGGTCGCGTTTCTCGTCGCGTTCTTTGTGTTGACCGCACTTTTTTCCAAACCGGAGTATGACCACATTGTCGGTCTGCTCGAGCCGTTCGGCATCGGCGCTGTCGATGAAGTCACGAAATATTGGACGGCATCCGACCGCAACACGATGTTGCCTCCACTGATCGACACCATTTTATACAATCGGGTGATCTGGTTTTCCGTGGCTCTCCTGTTCCTCGCTATAGCGTATCACGTCTATCGCTTTGAAACGCGCGGCACCAAAACCGCCAGCGTGGAAGAGACCGAGTGCGCCATCATTCGCACACGGTCCGGACCGCTTCCCGAGCCAAGCTTCGACACGGCGAGCACGTTGACGCAGTGCCTTAAGTGGACGCGGTTCGAGATGGCGCAGGTATTCAAGAGCCCGGCATTTTTCGTCCTGCTCGCACTCGGGCTTCTGAACGCGATCGGCGGCCTTACGTTTGCGACCGAGCAGCGCGACTTCGTCGTATTGCCCGTTACGAATCTGATGATCACGACCCTGAACGGATCGTTCACCATCATCCCGATGATCGTGGCGATCTACTATGCCGGCGAACTGGTCTGGCGCGAGCGCGACCGGCACACGCATGAAGTGTTCGACGCCTGTCCGGTTCCGGACTGGGCATTCGTCGTGCCGAAAATATTGGCGATCACGCTCGTCCTTGTCGCGATGATCGCGATTTCGGTGTTCGTGGGCGTCGGCATTCAAGCCTTTAACGGCTACTTCAACTTCGAGTGGTGGCACTATGTCGTGCGCTACGTCGTCCCCAATGCGATCGAGGCTACTGAAATCGCGGCGCTCGCGATTTTCGTTCAAGCCATGTCGCCGCACAAATACATCGGCTGGGGCGTGATGGCGCTCATCCAGATCACGCTCATCACATTCGGCAATATTGGCTACGAGCATCACCTTTATCTGTACGGAACGACGATTGCGGTGCCGCTGTCCGACATGAACGGGCAGGGTACATTCTGGATTGGTCGCGCCTGGTTCCAGATCTACTGGTGCGCATTCGCTCTTCTCCTGTCCATCTTGTCGTATGCGCTTTGGCGGCGCGGCACCGAAACGCGATTGCGGCCGCGGCTGATGCGGCTGCCGCGCAAGCTGGCGGGTTATGCCGGCGCACTGATGGCGTTTGCAGTGGTCGTTTGGGCCGCCAGTGGCGCATTCATTTTCTACAACACCAATGTTCTCAATTCCTATCGTACCAGCGTTGAGGAAGAGGCTTGGACCGGGGACTACGAAAAGGCGCTCTACAAATACAAGGACATCCCGCCGCCGCGGATCACCGACGTCGCGCTCAACGTCGCGATCTATCCGCATGACCCACGCGTTGTGACAACCGGCCGTTACACGGTTGAGAACAAGACGCCGCAGCCCATGAGACAGGTTCATGTGCGCTGGGAGCGGGATCTGAAGGTTGAGAGCCTGAATGTCGAAGGCGCCCACATTAGCCAGCGCTTCGACCGCTTCAACTATGTGATCTATGCGTTCGACAAGCCCATGCAGCCCGGCGAGACGCGCGCGATCACCTTCAAAACGGTGTGGGAACAAGTTGGGTTCAAGAACCGCGCCAACCTCACGCACATCGTCGACAACGGCACCTTCGTCAACAATCGAGAGATTACACCCGTTCTCGGAATGGACCGGAACAACCTGCTCACCGATCCGGTCAAACGCCGGCGCCAGCATCTGACAGCCGAACTTCGTCCGGCAAAGCTCGAAAATGATTCGGCGAGGTCCTCGTCGTACATCGCCAATGACGCGGATTGGGTGACTTCGGACATTACAGTTTCGACGGTTGCGGACCAGACTCCGATCGCGCCCGGCTATCGCGTTTCGGAAATCGTGCGGGACGCCCGGCGCACGGTTCGGTTCAAGTCGGGTGCGCCGATACTCTACTTCTTCTCGATGCAGTCCGCGGCATATGCCGTGAAACGCGACAAGTGGCACGATGTCGAACTCGCGGTCTATTACGACCCGCATCATCCTTATCAGATCGACCGAATGCTCCGAGCCATGATGGCGTCCATGGACGTCTTCAACAAGGCGTTCAGCCCGTATCAGTTTCGCCAGGCTCGCATTCTTGAGTTTCCGGGCTACGAATCCTTCGCCGAGTCTTTTGCCAATACGATCCCATATTCGGAAGCCATTGGCTTCATTCAGGACGACCGCGCGATCCGGCGCGACACCGACAAGATCGACATGGTCACCTTCGTGACCGCGCACGAGCTCGGCCATCAATGGTGGGCACATCAGGTGATCGGCGCGAACATGCAGGGCATGACGATGCTGTCCGAAACCTTCGCGCAATATTCGGCGCTGCTGGTCATGGAGCATCTGTATGGCCCAGAGCATGTTCGTAAGTTCCTCAAGGAGGAGCTTGACGCCTATCTGCGCGCGCGGGGCAGTGAGGAGGTCGAGGAGCTGCCGTTGGATCGCGTCGAAGATCAGGGCTACATCCACTATCGCAAAGGCGCGGTCGTCATGTACCGGCTGAAGGAAGCGGTTGGCGAAGACGTTGTCGACCGGTCGCTGCGCCGCCTTCTTGCGCAGTACGCATTCAAACCGGCGCCGTACCCATCGTCCAAGGACTTCATCAAGATCCTTCGCGAGGAAGCCGGTCCGAAATATGATGCGCTGATCACCGATCTGTTCGACAAGATCACGCTCTACGACCTGACCGCCAAGAGCGCGGGCTGGACGAAGCGGCCAGACGGAAAGTACGACGTCGCCATCACCGTCGATGCCCACAAATACTATGCCGATGGAAAGGGCGCGCAGACCGAGGTCAAAATGAACGAGCCCGTCAGCATAGGGCTGTTCCTCGCCAAGCCAAGCGACCCCGACTTCGGCAAGACCAAGATCGTCACGCTTGCACCGAGACCTGTTGTTTCCGGTCCCCAGACGTTCCATGTGATCACGAATGTCGCGCCGGCATTCGCCGGAATCGATCCCTACAATGAGTGGATCGACCGCACTTCGGATGACAATATCGTACCGGTCAGCACCGGCGGGGCGGGCTAGTCCACGGTACTGGCAATGCGCACCAATTTGGTCTAGCAAATCTGGGCGATACGGAGCCCCGCGCCCTTGGAATCGGTTGACCAGCTCGACGGCGTTTTGCCGGTAAATCAGGCGCGCAGCCGCGATGCGCGCGACCGCCTGCTGCATGCCGGAGAACGCGTGTTCGCCAAGGTCGGTTACGACGCGGCGCATGTGACCGACATCGCATCGGCAGCGGGTTGCTCGGTCGGCAGCTTCTATCGCCGCTTCCGCGACAAGGAAGCCTTCTTCAAGGCTCTTCACCATCGGTTCACGGAACGCAATCTCGAAAATTCCGCGCGCTTCTTTGCGATGGAGGATTGGCGGGAACAGCCGACGTCGGTTGTCGTGCGCACGCTGATCGAGAACACCGCTCACATCATGAAGCGAAACCACGGATTCTTCCGCGCGCTTTTTCAGCGTTCGCTTGCCGGTGCCGGCGCAGACTATTGGCCGCAGATGCGCGCAGGGACGCAGCGCCAGGGCGAGCTGCTTGCCAGGTTCCTTGCGGCGCGCGGCGAAGGCACGCATGAGAACCTCGAGGCCGCGTGCATTTTCGCGCTGCGATCCGTCGACGGCGTGCTCGTCCATCGGCTGCTCAATGACGGCCCTTATTCCGATGAAGTCTTCGTGCTCGATTCTCTGTCGCGCATGGCGCTGTCGTTCCTTGGCATTGTGGATCATGGTGGACCTGCCAGCCAAAAGCCGGCCAAGCGCAAGTGAACCGGCCTGACCGGCTCGCGGCGCTGACCATTGGCGCCATCGCGTGCCTGCTCGCGGCCGGCATCTGGTTCGCAGTCGGGGTTCCCAAGTCCTCCGAATATACCGCGCGCTGCCTGGATCTCACTGCGCCCGCTCCGCACCATGGCATGGTGTGGATTCCCGCCGGGACGTTCGATCAAGGCGACACCATTTATCCTGAAGAAGGTCCGATCCGGCCCGCTCGGGTCAGAGGCTTCTGGATGGACCGCCACGAAGTCACCAATGGCGAGTTTGCCGCCTTCGTGAAAGCGACCGCCTATGTGACCACTGCGGAGCGAGCGATTGATCCGAAGCTGCATCCCGAACTGATGGGCGACATGCTGAAGGCCGGCGCGGCGGTGTTCGTCATGCCGAAGGACGTTCATGGCATGGAGGACATCTCGCAATGGTGGCGCTATGTGCCGGGCGCCAACTGGCGGCATCCCGCAGGCGCCGGCAGCGACATTGTCGGCCGCGACAACTATCCCGTCGTCGAAGTCACGCATGACGATGCGCTCGCCTATGCGCGCTGGAAGGGCCGCGATCTGCCGAGCGAGGCCGAATGGGAGTGGGCGGCGCGCGCGGGAAATCCGAAAGCGGCGATGGATCACGACCAGCCGAAGAACGCCAACACCTGGCAGGGAATCTTCCCGGTGATGAACAGCGGCGATGACGGTTTTGTCGGTCTCGCTCCTTCCGGTTGTTACGCTGCCAACGCCTACGGTCTCTACGACATGATCGGCAATGTCTGGGAACTCACGACCGACATCTACCAGCCACGCCATGGCGAGACGCCGGGCCCCGACCAGATGCCGATAATGGGCGAGACCAAGCGCTATGTGATCAAGGGCGGCTCGTTCCTCTGCGCGCCCAATTACTGCATGCGCTACCGCTCAGGCTCGCGCGAGGGCCAGGAGGCCGATCTCGCGGCCAGCCATCTCGGCTTTCGTACCATCCTGCGCGCGCCGCGCGAGCCGGGGCCTTAGGCTTCGGGCACCATTTTGGATTCGATCGCGCCGATCTTGTCGATCTCGACGCGCACCGTGTCGCCCGCCTTCAGGAGTTTCGGCGGCTTCATCGACTGGCCGACACCGCCGGGAGTTCCCGTGAAGACGATGTCGCCCGGCTCGAGCGTCATCGCCTGGCTGAGATAGGCGATCTGGTCGAAGCAGTTGAACACCAGATTCTTCGTGTTCGAATTTTGCCGGGTCTCGCCATTCACGAGGCAGCGGATGCCGAGCGCATGCGGATCGCCGATTTCGTCGGCCGTCACGATCCACGGTCCGAACGGCGCATGGGTGTCGAAGGACTTTCCGACCAGCCATTGGGTGGTGTGGAACTGCCAATCGCGCACGCTGATGTCGTTGCCGGCGGCGTAGCCGAAGATGACTTCGTGCGCCTTTTCCTTGGTCACATGGCGGCAGCGCTTGCCAATGACAAAGACAAGTTCGGCTTCATAGTCGATCGCGCTCGATGCCTTTGGCATCTGGATCGGATCGTACGGACCGTTGATGGCGTTCCCCAGCTTGGAGAACCAGATCTGCTTTTCGGGAGTGGCCGCGCCGCTTTCGGCGATGTGGTCGGCATAGTTGAGGCCGATGGCCATCACCTTCTGCGGCCGCGGCACCGGCGCCATCAGATGCACATCCGCGATTTTGTATCGCGGCTTGGACTGCGCAGCGATGCGCGCGACAGTGTCCTTGTGCTTGGGCCAGTCGGCGATGAGTTCGATCATGCCGGACGGAACGTCTTCACCCGTGAGATCGACGATCTCGTCCCCCTTAACGACACCGATACGTTCGTGACCGGCGGCCTTGAATGTTGCAAGTTTCATGCGCGTGCTGCCCTTGGTTTTGTACCCTTGACGCTGGTTCTTACCATCTCGCGGCGATGACCGTGATAGTCGTTGAGCGCGAAGTGCTGCGTGCAGCGATTGTCCCAGATCGCCAGCGTTCCCCGCGCCCACTTGAGCCGCCAGGTGAAATTCTCGTTCACGGAGTGCTTGTAGACATGGCCGAGGAGACCCTCGGACTCCGCCTTCGTCCATCCGGCGATGCGCTGGGTGTAGACCGGATTGAGGTAGAGCGACGGCCTGTTCGTCTCGGCATGTGCGATGACGGCGGGATGAACCTGTTCGCGATAGGCATCCTTCGACGGTTCGATCCTGGTCGACATCTTGTCCTTCACGCCGTCGAGATAGCCGCCGGTGCCATAGGCCGGACCCGCCGAGTGGACCGCGTTCAATCCCAGCAACGTGTCGCGCAGTCCCGACGACAGTGTCTCGAATGCCATGTACTGGTTTGCCCAGACCGTGTCGCCGCCGGCCGGCGGCGTTTCGAGACAATACAGCACCGTGAAACTGGGCGGCGCCTCGAGATAAGACAGATCGGTGTGCCAGGCGTTGGCGAAGTTCAGCTTCTCGTGCGGCTCTTTGAGGATGCGGATGACGTGCGGACGTCCCTCGACCGGCTTGACGAAGGGCGTGATATCGCAGCCGCCGAGCGCGTCGGTAAAGCGCTCCAGATCATCGAGCGAAAGATTTTGGCCGGGCAGGCCGATGACGAGATTGTCGAGCAGCGCCTTGCGAATGCCGGCGATCTCCTCGGCATTGTTCTTTCTGGAAAGATCGACGCCGGTCACGAACGCGCCGGCCGATCCGCCGTCCCGCGAAACGGTGAGTCGCTCCTTTGTGTGAACCGCAGCGGACATGGGCGTCCTCCTATTTCAGCGCGGACGAGAAGAACTCGACCGCCATGCGGTGCGACAGCCTCGTCGTTTCGGGATTATAGCGCATGATGACGTTGCCGCCGCGGCCCTGATTGCCGAATGGATCGTTCACGTCCATGTCGACTCCGGGCATGTCGAAACCGTGATGACTATCGGGCATGACCTGAATCCGGATCTTTTCGCGGTCGGACGGATTCAATCCGGCTACCAGTTTCGCCGAGACGTCGGGATCGTTGTCATACTGGTCCGAAGCGCCGGTGATCAGCAGCAGCGGAGCATCGACCAGGTCCCCGAACTCGAAATCCGGAACCCGATTGTAGGTCCAGGTCGCGGGATAGACGGGCATGAAGGCGCGGAAGTGATCGCCGTCGAGAAACCTGTCGTTATGCTTGTGCGTGGCCGCAAGCATCGCAGCAACGCCGCCGAACGAAAATCCGCCGACGCCGATGCGCGCGGAATCGACGGCTGGATGCCGCTCAAGGAAGGCGCGCGCACCGAACAGGTCGGGCAGGGTCTCGAGCACGGTGCGCGGCCGCCCCGATGCGCCGCCAGCCAGCCCGCGCGCAGACCACTGGTCGGGCTCCAGCGTGACGAACCCCGCCTCGTTCAACACATCGGCGTAACCGCCCTCGCGAAGGCTGGGACCCGCCGAGCCATGTAAAAGAATGACCGCGGGATGCTTGTCCCTGCCGTCCGTCGGCACGCGTAGCCGGGCCGCAATCGAAAGCGGCTGCTCGTGCAGAGAGCGGAACGTGACGTAGTGGAGTGTGGGCATCCCTCTACTCTTTTTTTTCGGGAACAAATCGCGCGATATTTTTAGCTATCCGATTGAGATCATTTCACGTTCGCGCATCGGAGACGACTCCGGAAGCGACAGCGAAACAACGTGTATCACCGTCTCTCATGCGACGGCCCGATACAGCTGCCTGAGCAAAGTAAAATGTGTCGAACGACTGCCATTTTGGTCCTCCCGAGGTCTGCGGACCTAAAATAGGAATATTATCTACATCGTCAAGGGGCGCGGCACACTTTTCTTCAAACCCCTGCCAACCGTCGTGCCGCCGTAAATTTCACGGGCATCGTCTGCGGTCCGGAGATGAAGTTCGACGGCAGCCATCTGGGTTCGCCTGCCAGCCGGAAATCCTTCATGCGCGTCAGCACTTCAACCAGCATGGCATCGATCTCGATGCGCGCGATGTGCTGGCCGAGACAGCCATGCGGACCGGTGCCGAAGGCGATGTGTTCGTTCGGCTTGCGCGACAGATCGAGCTTGCCGGGATGTTCGAACTTGTCCGGATCGCGATTGGCCGAAGCGAAATACATCACCGCCTTGTCGCCTTCGTGCAGCGTCTTGCCGCTGATCTCGATGGTGCGTGTGGCGCGGCGGCGCATGTAGATCACCGGGCTGCACCAACGCAGCAATTCCTCGCGCGCGGTGGGCAGCCGTCCCGGAAGATCTTCCATCAACCAGCGTAGCTGATCCGGATTTTCCAGCATCGCGATCATGCCGGAGGACAGAAGATTTCGCGTCGTGTCGCCGCCCGCATCGATGAGCAGCAGGAAGAACAGTAGAAATTCGATGTCGTCGAGCTTTCTTCCGTCGACCTCGGCCTCCAAAAGCTTGGTGGCGAGATCGTCCTTGGGCCGCGCGCGTTTCTCTTCAATCACCTTGCGGCCATATTCGAACATCTTGAAGACCGCGACGGCGCCTTCCTGTGTCGGCGTGCCGCCCGCCGTCGTATGGATCGCCTCGGTCAATTTGTAGAGCTCGCGCCCGTCATCGAGCGGAATGCCCATCAGCTCGGCGATAACATAGGATGGCATCTCGCCGGCAACCTGGCTGACGAAATCGCATTCACCCTTCTCGATCACCTCATCGACGATCTGGCGCGCGAGCTGCTTCATGCGCGGCGTACGATCGGCGGAAACCGGCACCGTGAACTCTTCCCGGATGAGCCGACGGAACGCAGTGTGCTGCGGCGGATCCATCATGAGCATCATCTTGTACGGGCCAAAGCCGTTCGCGCCCTCCGGCGCGTCCTGGATCATGATCGTCGGCTCGGACGAGAAGGCCTGAAAATTCCGGTCGACCTCGTACACGTCCTGGTATCGCGTAATGGCATAAAAGCCGGGACCTGCGGGCTCCTTCTGGAAATGCACCGGATCGTTGGCGCGCAGCCACTCATACTGCGCGTGCGGATGACCGTGCGCGAAGGTTTCCGGATCCCACAGGTCGATCTTCATTTCTTCAATCCCGTCGGCTTTCCGTCCACGATCTGATCGAGATATTCGCTGAGGCCGTACCCGGTCATGCCGTTGCACTTATATTCCGTCATGCCTTCGGTGATGCGGGTGTTGAGCTCCTGGCCGTCCGGCGTCTTGCGGCGGTTGCGCAGCGGAATGAGCGAGAGAACCCTGCCGCTCACTTCATAGCGTGCGCCGGATTCGGTCTTCACGTTGGCGCGCAGGCCGGTCTGGTACCAGTTCTCGTCCCAGTCTGTGTCGATCGCACATTCCGTGATGAGGTCGTACTTGCCGTCCTTGAACACCATGCCGCCCTGGCGCGGTTCGCCCTCCGTACCGGCGACGATCGACAGCATCATGCCGAAGTCGCGGCCGAAATTCATCGGGCACCAGCGATACCAGTTGATCGCCTGCCAGTAGCGCGGACCCCAGCTCTTGTCGCGCAGGCCGAAACCTTCGACGACGAACTTTTCGCCGCCTATGGTGAACGTGCCCTTTGCTGCCATGTGCTGTTCGTAGTGCGCCTTGGCGAAGGATTTCTCCGGGTCGATTTCCATGGGCTTGCCGTCTTCGCGCACGGTCTCGCCGCCGAACATGGGCGAGACGCCCTCATAGTCCAGCTCGACCCTGCAATCGACGGTCGCATTTTCGCGGAACGCCTTGGAAGGCTCGGCCATGTCGAACGGCTTTGCGAGCACGCAGGCCTTGCCGTCATAGGTGACTTTCAGTTTCTTGAACGGCTCGATCACCTCGACTTTCATGCCGCCGGCGTTCATCGCCTTGTTGTCTGCGATCTTGGGGCGGCCATACATGAAGGCGACGCGTCCGTCGGGCAGATAGAGGCAGGTCGTCATCTCCGCCTGGCCTTCGTTCGGCCGGTTGCCGAGCCGGAACCAGCCGCCGATCTTTCGGACCGGATCGAAGACATTGAAGTACATGCTCTCATTGTAGTTGGAGGCCGCGTCCGGCGTGTGCGTATACTCGTCCTGTGGCTCCAGGCGCAGTTTGAAACCCGTTCTTGCTGCCATGACGGCCTCCCTTGTTGTTTTCCTGATTTTGTCGCCTTTGTGCGGGCAATCGCAATCGCGTTGTTCGCGGGCGAGACACTTATTAGAGTGACACAAAAGAGCGCGGGGCATGCTTCCCCAGCGTTAGCAGCCGGGGAGTGAAAAATGGCGTGGAACTTTGGCGACTTGCTGGATGCGATTTCGACGGTCATTCCGCCGGATGCTCCGGCACTGATCCACGGCGATCGGGTGATCAGCTGGGGCGAGACGGCCAGACGGTCCAACAACCTCGCGCGCGCCCTGATGCGCCGCGGCGCCAAGCCACGGGCGAAGGTCGCATTTTATATGCGCAACCGGCCGGAATATTGCGAAACGCTGGCCGCCTGCTTCAAGGCGCGACTGACGCATGTCAACGTAAACTACCGCTACAAGCCGGAAGAGGTGTTCTACATCTTCGACAATTCGGACGCGCAGACCGTGGTCTACGGCTCCGAATTCCGCGACACGATCGCCGAAATCCGCTCGCGCCTGACCAAGGTCGAGAATTTCGTCGAAGTGACCGACGACGGAAAACCGGCGGACTTTGCCATCGACTACGAAACCCTTGCCGCAGAAGGCGACGGAACGCCCGTCAAGATCGAGCGTTCGCCGCAGGACGAGTTCTTCATCTACACCGGCGGTACGACCGGCATGCCAAAGGGCGTGATCTGGACGCACAACGACCTGCGCGAAACCTCGCTCGTCGCGCTGCGCAAGCTTGGTCCGGTTCCGGAAAATACCGAGCAGGTGACCGAAGCGATCCGCCTAGCCGGCCCAGGCAACCGTCTCATTCCCGCCTGTCCCTTGATGCACGGCACCGGACTGCTGATGGCGCTGAACACGATGCTGGCCGGCGGCTGCGTCATCACGCTGAAGCATCACTCCTTCAGCGCGCACGAAATGTTCGAGGCGACGCAGAAGAACAGGGCCATGACGCTCGTCATCGTCGGCGACGCCTTCGCCAAGCCGATGCTGAATGCGCTCGAGGAACAGCCCGGCCGCTACGACACGTCGAGCATCGTGAACATGGTTTCGTCCGGCGTGATGTGGAGCCGCGAGGTCAAGCAGGGACTGCTCAAGCATATTCCGCAGGCGATTCTGGTCGACAGTTTCGGCTCGTCCGAAGCGGTCGGCTTCGGCACATCGATGATGACGAAGGACGGCGAGGTGCAGACCGCCAAGTTCCAGATCGGCGACCGCTGCAAGGTGTTCGACGAACAGAACCGGCTTGTCGAACCCGGCTCGGGCACGCCCGGAATCATCGCGATGAGCCCGCCCATTCCGATCGGCTATTACAAGGACGAGAAGAAGACCGCCGAGACGTTCAAGACGATCGACGGCGTGCGCTATTCCATGCCGGGCGATTGGTGCGTGGTGGAGAAGGACGGAACGCTCACCTTACTCGGCCGCGGCAGCGTCTGCATCAACACGGCCGGCGAGAAGGTCTATCCTGAAGAAGTCGAGGAGACCTTGAAGCTGCATCCCACGATTGAAGATGCGCTTGTCGTCGGCGTGCCGGATGAAAAGTGGGGCCAGGCCGTGACCGCCGTGGTGGCCGTTCTGTCGAAGGACGATTTCCGCGAGGACGATGTGCGCCAGCATGTGCATCAGCGGCTGGCCGGCTACAAGACGCCCAAGCATGTCCTGATCGCAGGCGTTCCCTTGCGCGCCTCGAATGGCAAGGCGGACTACAAGAGCGCACTGGAATTCGCCAAGCGGGAACTGGGAATCGTCTGAACGATATGCCCCGGCGACGCGGCGACGATCACGCGCGAAAGAAGGCCGAACCGCGTACGCGGCCGACGATCAACGATGTCGCGCGCCTGGCGCATGTCTCCAAGAAGACGGTTTCGCGCGTCATCAACAATTCGCCTTTTGTGCGCGCCGCGACGCGCGACAGGATCGGCGCAATCATCAGCGAGATCGGATTTTCGCCGGACCCGCAGGCGCGCGGCCTCGCCTTCCGCCGCTCCTTCCTGATCGGTCTGCTCTGCGACGATCCGCTGCCGGCGAATGTGGGGGAGATGCAGCAAAGCATACTCGACGCACTCCGCGGTACCGGATTTGAACTCCTCATCCGTGCCTTCAATCTCAGGGACGCGAAATTTCTCAGCGAAGTGCAAACCTTCGTCGAAGGCCAGAGACTCTTTGGTGTCCTGCTTGCATCGGCATTGCCTAGCGAAACGGGCCTGAGCAAACTGCTGCGCGAACTCGACATTCCGCACGCCGCGATCATCGCCGCCGATCGGGCGGGAGCCGCGGCCGCCAGCTTGATCGCCGCTACGCGCCTGTCCGCTCCTTGAAAAATGCGATCACGCGCCGCTCGGTCTGGCGCGTCATGCTGTCCGGATCGCTGTCGCGCAGGTTGAGCGTCAGCACGGAGTGCGGACCGAACCCTGGCGCAGGCTCGGCATGCTCGTCGTCGAGTTCGATGGCTTCGAACTTGTCGCCGAACGTGTCCTTGAAAGACTGGAAGCGTTCCTTCGTCACGATCGGATCGCCTTTGAAACGCAGGCCGATGGCCGAAAGGTTTTCATCGTTGAAGCGGCGCTTGGCACAGGCAATCTCGTCCGGCGAGATTCCCATGGCCGCCTTGGCCGCCGCGCTGAAGCCGAGCGGAAGCGAGGGCTGCGACAATACGGGTGCGACCACCGAGGGTTCGGTCATCATCGACATGGCGAAGTTTCCGGTGAAGCACATGCCGACAGCGCCGACGCCCTTGCCGCCGCACTCGCCATGGACCTTCTTGGCCAGGGCGCGCAGCCAGTCGACGATCGGGCTCGAACTGTTCTGCGCCCAGACCGAGAACTCTCGCCGGATGCAGATGCCCTTGAGCATCTCGCCGATGGCGTAGCCTGGCGTGACCGGCCGGCCCGGTTCGCCGAACAGGACCGGCAGAAACACCGTCATGCCTGCCTCCGCCACGCGGTTGGCAAAGCGCACGACCAGGGGGTGCAGCCCGGGCATCTCATGGATCACGATCACCGCGGGCCCGCTGCCGCGCCGGTAGACCGGCCGCGTCCAGCGACCATTGTCGTAGTCGAATCTCGTATAGTCCTTCAGAACATCGTTCATTCCTGCCCCTTTCGGTCCCTGCCACCGGCAACCTAACATGTGAGTCGCACCACTTGGCCAGCCCGGCGATTTTTCGATGGACCAGACAAGATCCGACGAGATGGTCCTGCCACGGCCTCGCGCCTCGCTGCGTGTCGGCGTCACCGGACACCGTATTGGCGCCAAGTTTTCCGAAGCGCAGGCCACGGACGTACGCCAGACGGTCGACGCGATCCTGAGCGACGTGGCGCGGTTTGCGCGCGCGACTATGGCGAAGGATGCGTGGGCTTTTTCGGAAACAGAGCCTGCCCTCTCGACCGTCTCGGCGCTGGCGGAAGGTGCTGACCGCATCGTGGCCGATGCGGGATTGGCTGCCGGTATGCCGCTCAGCGTCATCCTGCCGTTCGGGCGTGCCGAATATCGCAACGATTTCACGTGTGAGGAGTCGCGCACGAGCTACGACTCGCTTCTGTCGCGAGCAGACGTGGTGTTCGAACTGGACGGCAGGCGCGATGCCGCCGCGCGTGCCTATGAAGCGGCCGGTCTTCTGATGCTCGCCAATGCGGACATCGTGATCGCGATCTGGGACCAGATGCCGGCCGACGGCATCGGCGGAACGGCTCTCATCGTCGAACATGCGGTGGCCGAAGGCGTTCCGGTGATCCTGATCGACCCGCGAAAGCCGTCCGATGCGTCCATTCTGTGGCGCGCGGACGTGGCGCTGCCAACGGCGCGCTCCGGTATCGAGGACGTTCCACGCCGTTCGCTCGCTGCACTTCTGCCCGACCTGATCTCGATCATGCTTGCCCCGCCGCAAGGCGTGGAGCGGCGCGCATTCCAGGCCCTGTTGTCCGAAAAACCGCAGGGTTGGAACATTGCGCTCTCCTATCCTGTTCTTCTTTTTCTGCTCGGCGTGCGCGGACTACGTTGGAGCGATCTGCGCGCGCCTGCGCACGACAAGGATGGCTCTACGCGCTGGCGCGACTATCTCAAGGCCGATGCGCGCAATGCCGGGCTCTCGCCGGTCGTGACCGGAAAGCTGCTGGGCGCATATTCATTTGTCGACCACCTTTCGATCCGCTACGCCCAGATCTATCGCAGCGCCTATGTCTTCAATTTCGGCGCTGCGGCCGCGGCCGTGCTTCTTGCGTTGAGCAGCCTGCTGCTGCCGATGAACCTGAAACCCTTTCTGCTGGCATTCGAGATCGGTCTGATCGGCCTGATCGTCGCCGTGATCTGGATGGGCGGCCGGCGCGAATGGCATCGTCGCTGGATGGAGTATCGCAGGCTCGCAGAGACGCTGCGCCACTTGCGCATTCTCGCGCTGATGGGCGCCGCGGCGCGCCTCGACCGGCCCGGAAAACGCTCGCATAGCGCGCAAGGTTGGGTCAGCTGGTATGCGCGCGCGCTCGAGCGGGAAATTCCTGTTCCCAGTCTCGCCGTCGATCACGCCTATCTTTTGGCCGTGCGTGACGCTGTCCGCAACGCGGAGCTCAGGAATCAGATCGACTACAACCACCACAACGCAGAGGCGATGGAGAAAGCGGGCGAGCGACTGCATCTCGCCGGCTCGATGCTCTTTCTTGCCACGCTTGCGATCTGCGTCGGTTATCTGGCTCTGTACTTCGGCGCGCCGGAGCTGTCGCATGCGTACCGGAACTGGACTGTGTTCCTGACGGCGCTGTTTCCGACCGTGGGTGCGGCGATCAACGCGATACGCGCGCAAGGCGATTTCCAGTCTGTGGCCGACCGGTCGCGCGAAACTGCGCTCAACCTCGAAGAACTGGACGCTGCGCTGGCAGAAGAGCCGCTGGAATTCGCACGCCTTGCGGACCGCGTCGACAAGGCCGCCGATCTTCTGATGGCCGATGTGGCCGAATGGCACGTTCTGTTCCGCACGCGGCCACTCAGCCTGCCAGCCTAAGCCTGAGGCGAAATCCAGCCTTCGATCGCAGCGGCAAGATCGCCGGACAGACGATCCTCGAAAGCGTTCAGGGACTCTGCGCCCCGCCAGATGAGCCTGAGGCGTGCCGGGCGCGCGGCGAGGAGCGTTTCTGCTCTGTCGATCTGCGCGGCGTCTGCGCTATCCACCAGCAGCACGAGCGTGACATCGGCCGGAACGCCGGCAGCATCGCTGGACGGATCGACGAGCGGCACGACTTTTTCGCGGCACAGCAAATAACCTGCTTTTTGCGCGATCGCCGGAATCCGGCGGACCTGGTCGCGGTTCCAGCTGCGGCTGTCTTCGGGTATCTCGCTCCAGTCGCGCAGAAGCGGATGCAGTTTGCGGACATCGTCGCGCCGCGGAGCGTACTGCCAGCCTGACGCCCATTGTTCGACGCACCAGCGCCAGTGCACGGCGCGGGCGAGCGCTTCGACGGTCTCTGCCTCGAACGTCACCGCCGCGCCGCTTCCCGCGACCAGCCTGTATCCGCCGATGCGCAACAGCACCGGCATGTGATCGGCGAGCGCGCGGTTGGATTGCTTGAAACGTTCCGGCAGGCGCGCCCACGGAACGGCGGCAGGCGAGCGGTCGTTGCGGCTGAGGGTTTCGAGATACGCCTCGTGCGCCGCGCGTGCCAGATGATCCAGGCCCGTGCCGAGCAGCATCTCGGGGCAGGTAAGCTGCCGTAGATCACCAAAGGATATCAGACGGTCCGGCAGAAGCGGGTGGCTTTCGACCTGACGCATGAATTCGCCGAGCTTGCGTTGATGGCGCAGGCGCACGAACACCGGAGTCTCGAGCTGGCCGAGCCGGTCGAGCGAGCTGCGGAACTGCAGTGCGGCGCGCAAGGCGTCTTCGTCGTGCTCCAGCGTGACCACGACCATGTCGGCGCGCAGTCCGGTCAGCGACTTTTCGATGTCGAGCCAGGATGCGGCGTCGTCGTCGGCGAAGACGCAGGGGTTGAAGGAAAAATCGGCAAGACCGTTCAACCCTGCGTCGCGCAGCTTGAACAACTGGCCGAGAGGGCCGGCGTTCTTGTCAAAGATCGTGACCGCAAGGCGCGTTCCGGGCGTGGCAAAGCTGGTCTGGATCGCGTGGCGGACAATCTCCTGTCCGGCGCTGCCGAAGCCGGCTAGCACGATGTGCGGCTTGGCGCCGTATTCGAGGAACGCGCGTTCGAATGCCGCGGAATGGAGGAGCGAGCGCGCCGAATTCTCGTAGAGATTGAAGAGCTGCATCTCCGCCGACTTGCGGCCGAGGACGGCGGTGCGATGACCGGCAAGCGATTCCCTGAGCCAGTCACTGCGCAACTCGGCGAGCAGCTTGACGGCAGTGTCCCCTTTTTCCGCGTCCAGCATTTCGCCGGCGCGCAGGCCGATCTCCAGATTCTGCGCGTCCGAACCGGTCGTCATGATCACCGCTTCGGCCCGCCTCAGTCCCGCCAGCGCCAGCATGCCGGCCTGCGAGGCGTCGCCTTTCAGAACCGCGACGCTGAGATTTTCGCAGGCCAGCGCATTGGCCTCGTCCGAATCCAGCGTGACGGCAACGACGGTGCGGCCTGCCTCGACAAAGCCTTCGACGATGTTGCGTCCCGTGTCGCTGAGGCCGCAGACGATGATGTGATTGCGCGCGCGGTGGGCGAGGGCGACGCGAACGTCGCGACGCACATTGACCAAGAGGAGCTTGGCGCCGCCCAGCAGCGCCATGGCCGGCAGCGCGAACTGGGCCACGACGAGCTGCCAGGGATCCGAACCCAGAACGTAGTTGTTCGACAGGCGCAACAGGCCGATGGCGCGGACAAAGGCGTCGAGCTGGGAGACCGCATGGCACGGTCTCGCCGGGTCGCAGACCAGAAAGCCCCAATAGCCCAGGGCGATGGCGGCAAGGCCGAGCGGGGCGAGGATGAGCCAGTCGCGCGAACGGAACAGGTTGGAGAACATGCCGGATCGGCCTTTCCGGCCCTTGCCTCGCCCAAACACTAAGAGAAACGCCCCGCTCCGGGTAGTACCGGTTAACAGGGGTGTAACGCCTTGTCCGCCATCATGAATGCATGAGCCGCCTGGGACAAATTGCGCGCGGTCTCGGCCGGTTCGTCCCGGCGGACATCGTGCGCCCGCTTGGCCGCCCTGCGGCAGTCTTCTTCCATGGCGTGGAACGCGAGACGCTCGATTCGCGCGTGCAGGAAAACCATCACGAACTGGATGCCTTCGTCGCCATCGCCGAGACGCTGAAGGAAAATTTCGACGTGCTGCCGCTGGCGGCAATCGGTGACGTTCTGAAATCGCCCCAACGCTACAAACGCGCGGTCTTCCTGATGAGCGATGACGGCTATGCCAACACGCATGACATCGCCGCCGATGTTCTGAGCGGTCTGGGTCTGCCCTGGTCTCTCTTCATCAGCACCCACCATGTCGATACGGGAGAGCGCAACCCGATCTTCCTGACGCTTCTTTTTCTCTTCTACGCAGCCGACGGCAGCTACAGAATTCCGCATCTGCCCGAGCCGGTCATCCTGGACGCCGACCGCGAACGGCTTGCGCAAAGCATCGTCTGGAAGGTGCGCGGTCTGGACATGGCGCGCGCGCAGGAAGCGGTGGATGCGATGATGACGCTCTTCGCGCCCGGCGAGCTGGCTGCGCGATTGCAGAAATTTTCGTCCGAATCGTTCCTCAACTGGGACCAGGTCCGTGCGCTGGCGGCGCGCGGCGTCGAGATCGGCGCACATGCCCATCGTCATTGGCCGATGCATGAGAACCAGATGTCAGAGATGCTGCGCGAACAGGCCGAGCGCCCGCGTGCGCTGATCCAGCGCGAAGTGGGACCATGCCGTTACTTTTCGTATCCGTTCGGCAACAAGGGCGACATTTCGCGCGAAGCCTGGCACGCCGTGCGCGACGCCGGCTACGACTACGCTTTTTCCACCCTCTCCGGGTGTCTCGGCGAAGGGCAGAACCGCTTCCTCCTGCCGCGCTTCGGCATCGGACCGCGCGAGCTCAACCTCGCATCGCTGATTCCGATGCTGCGCTCGGGAAATCCGCGCCTCAAGCGCTGGCAGCACGAACTGGCCGGCTGACCTGTCTCGATAAGAGACAGATTTTCCGCATCCCTTAACACAGTCTTACGGCTGTTCCGGACGCGGTTCGAAACCGTATCGTTTCGGCACGATTTACCGAAAAAATCGTGGCGCATCCGCTGCATTTCTCAAGGCAGACCGACCTGAGGACTGCGCTTGAGCACCCGCGATCAACTGGCCCATAGCCAGGAAACCGTCATCTCGGCGAACGGAATTCTGCGTGCCGCCTTGCCGCACAATCTTGCCTATTCGAGCGCGCCGCAGTGGAGCGTGCCCGCCAACGTCAATGCGCAACCCGGAAGCATCGAGCCGCTGCTCAAGCGCGTCGTCGATGTCGCCGTCGCCAGCTTTGCACTCATCCTCGCACTGCCTGTTCTTGCGCTGATCGCGCTCGTGATCCGTCTGGACTCGCGCGGCCCGATCTTTTTCCGCCAGACGCGGCTGGGACTAAATGGCCGTCCGTTCGACATTTTCAAGTTCCGCACGATGAACGTGCTGGAAAACGGCGATACGGTCGTACAGGCCTGCGAGAACGACAAACGCATCACGCGCGTCGGGGCCTGGCTGCGCACCTCGAGCCTCGACGAACTGCCGCAGCTTCTCAATGTCCTGTCCGGCGAGATGTCGTTGGTGGGTCCGCGGCCGCACGCTCGCGCGCACGACGCCTACTATGCCGCCCGGATCGCGGAGTACGAGATGCGCCAGGCGGTGAAGCCGGGCATCACCGGCTGGGCGCAGGTTCACGGTCTTCGCGGCGAAACCAAGACGGTCGAGGACATGCGCCAGCGCGTGGCCTATGACATCTGGTACGCCAAGAACGCCACGCTCGCGACCGATCTGTTTGTGCTCCTGCGCACGCCGCTCGAAGTATTTCGCAGCCGGAACGCACGCTGATGAGCAGCGCTCTCAAGATTAAAGAGGGTGAATTTTCAGCACCGGCACCCGCGAACGATCTGATCGCGGAAGTAACGGTCGGCGGTCTCAGAACCGCATGTGTCACGCGTGAGCAGCTCGCGACCCTGATGCGCCTGGACTGCCGCGCCGCCAAGTCCGGCATGCAGGCCCCCAAGCTCGTCTTCGCTTCCAACGGCCACGCCATAGCGATGGCTGCGATGAATTCCAGATTCAAGGCGCTGCTGGAAACCGCCGACATCATCCATGCCGATGGCCAGCCCGTTGTGCTCGCCTCGAAATACCTCACCAAGTCGCCGATTCCCGAGCGCAGCGCGACCACCGACTTCATCCACGATGCAGCGGCAACCGCGCGCGTCTTCGGCCTGAAGATCTTTCTGCTCGGCGCGACCGAAGATGTGAACGCGCGTTGCGCCGACATGCTGCGCCTGACCTATCCCGGACTGCAGATCGCCGGCCGGCGCAATGGTTACTTCAGCCGCGGGCAGGAAGCCGAGATCTGCGACGCCATCAATCAGTCGGGCGCCGACATTGTCTTTGTCGGCCTCGGCGTGCCGTTCGAATATGAATTCTGCGTGCGGAACAAGCCGCGCCTGCGGGCCGGCTGGGTCGTGACCTGCGGCGGCTGCTTTAACTTTGTCACGGGTGACTACCGGCGTGCGCCCGACTGGATGCAGAAATTCTCGCTGGAATGGCTCTATCGGCTGGCGCGCGAGCCTAGGCGGTTGTTCTGGCGCTACGCGGTAACCAATCCGCTGGCGCTGTTTTTGTTGCTGACCCGCACGGCCTGAGGGCCAAAGTTGGCCCCGGGATTGCAGTTCCTCTTACCGATGCCTCGTGAATTTGTCCCAATCGGGACAGGCACATAGGGGTCGTCAGACCGGGAACTGCCGTGCCAGCCATTTCCATTGCCCTCGAACCGGCCAGAGCGCCGACTGCGCTGCAAAAGCTTGTCCGGCTCGCGGCACGCTATTCGCTGTCCGCGCTTGGCCCGGTGAGCATTTCGGCGGCGCACTTTCTGGGCGCAGTTCTGGTCCTGCACACATTGCCGCGTCTGCAGTTCGGCCTGTTCTCCTTCGTGATGACCATCGTTCCGTTCTGCGTCAGCGCAGCATCGGCGCTGGTCGGAGCGCCGACGATCATCGGCATCCGCCAGCGCGGTCATGTCGATGACGCTGAGCTCGCGACGTTCCAGAAGGCCAACTTCGCCCTCGGCCTTCTGGTGTTCGCCGTCGTTTCCGCTTCGCTGCTCGGCAGTGGCATGCGGCTCGAAGCCTCTTTGCTGTTTGGTCTCTATGGCGCCTTGATGAGTTTGCGCCTGCTTGGCCGCACCTATGCCTACGCCGTCGATTCGCCTGCGCGTGCCGCAATCTCGGACGCGGTCTACAGCGTGATCGTGCTGGCCGGGCTTTGGGCGCTGCACTTCGTGGACCGCATCGGCATGACGAATATCGCGATGCTGTTCTCGCTCGCCGCGCTGTCCAGCATGGCGGCGTTCGACCGCGACTATCTGCGCAAGCAGTTCCGCCGTCTCGGCGCCGGCACGCTTGCTGCCTATGCGCCGGTGTGGCGCGATCTGACGCGCTGGTCCTTGGTCGGCGTTGCAGCGACGGAACTGACCGTCAATGCCCACGCCTATTTCGTGACCTTCTTCTCGGGTCCCGGCGCATTCGCTCTGCTCGCGCTCGGCGGACTTCTGATGCGGCCGGTATCGCTTGTCTTGTCTGCGTTCCCCGACATGGAGCGGCCGATCATGGCGCGCGCCATTGGCGCAGGCGACCTCGTGCGCGGCTTTCGCGCCGTCAAGGAATTCCGAATGGCGGGCGTCGCAGTCCTGCTCGTCACGATCGCGCTGGCTGCTGTGCTCCTGTTCCGGTTTCCGCAAGTTGTTCTCAAGCAAGGCTACGACTCGCACCAGGCGCTTCTGATCGTTGCGGTGTGGATCGCGATCATGGCGATCCGCGTGCTGCGGACGCCGGAAGCGGTGTTCCTGCAGGCCGCCGGCGCGTTTCAGCCATTGGCCAACGCGAGCCTGAAGTCCTGCGCGGTTTCGCTTGTCGCCACGTTGGTGCTGTTGATGGCGTTCGGACCGATCGCTTCGCTGCTCGGCATCGTCGCCGGCGACTTGGTATTGACCGTGAGCATCTTCAGCCTGATGCGCGAGTGGAGGCTGCAACATGGCTGATGTCACTGTCGCGATCCCGACATTTCGCCGCCCACAGGGTCTGGCGCGGCTGCTGGCTGCACTCGCGGAACTGCGCACCGATGCCTCGGTGACCGTGCTGGTCGCGGACAATGACGCGGAAGGGCGCGAAGGCCTTGCAGTGTGCGAGCGGCTGCGCGGCTCCTATCGCTGGCCCTTGCAATCCGTACTGGCGCCGCAACGCGGCATTTCCCATGTGCGAAACGTTTTGGTGGAAGCGGCGCTTGCGCGGCCTGCCATGCAGTTTCTGGCGATGCTCGACGACGATGAATGGCCCGAGCCGCAATGGCTCGACTCGCTGCTCAAGGAACAGTCCGCGACCGCTGCTTCTGCGATACAGGGTTCGATCCTGTTCGACTTCGAGAAAGAGCCGCAGGGCTGGGCGCATTATTTCGACGGCATGTCGGACATTCGTCATGCCAGCGGAGCCGTGGAGACCGTGCAGGGGACCGGCAATCTGCTGCTGACGCGCGCCGCCTTGGAATCCGTCGCCACGCCCTGGTTCGACCCGGCGTTCGCGCTGACGGGCGGCGAAGACCGCGACTTCTTTATCCGGCTGCATGCCGCCGGCGGTTCCTTTGCCTGGAGCGACGAAGCGCTGGCGCACACCTTCGTGCCGGCCTCGCGCGCCAATCTGAAATGGGCGCTGGCCCGCGCCTACAGCATCGGCAATTCCGACATGCGGGTGTTTCTGAAGTACCGGCCGGATCTGCGCTGCTGGTTGCGCGAGTTGTCTAAAATCGCCGGCGCGCTCTTGTTGTCGCCGCCGCTGTTCGCCATTCTCGTTTTCGACGCGAATCGGCGCACCAACGCGCTGCGGCGGATGTATCGCGCGGCCGGAAAAATCAATGCGCTGTTCGGACGGCAATACAATGAGTATTCCGTAATCCATGGCCAATGAGCAGCCTGCACTGACGCGGCCCAACTCCGGTTTCGACCGCATCGTTGCCGAAGCCGGTTTCGTGCTGCTTCTCCTTCTCATCTTCGTGGGCACCACGCCGTTGGACGACCGCAGCGTCGCTTCGCTGGCGGCACGCAATGCGACGTCGGCGTCCGGCGACCTCATACGCCAGGTCAGTTTCCTTGGCACGTTTGCGATCATTCTGTTCACGGCGCTGCGCAAGCGCGGACTTGCGGCGATCCGCGCGACGCCGCCCAGTCTTGCGCTGTTGATGGGCTGGTGCATCCTCAGCGCCGTGTGGGCGGCCGAGCCGGACATTGTCGGGCGCCGCGCCATGCTCGCCTCGATTTTTGTTCTCTCGATGATGCTGAGCGTCGATACGCTCGGCACGGCGCGTGCAATCGCCCTGTGGCGGTATGTCGTTGCCGCCGTGATTGTCGCCGATCTCGCCTCGGTCGCGCTGTTCCAGAACGCCATTCATCTGCCGAGCGATGTCGAAGCCAATCTGGCAGGCGCCTGGCGCGGGCTCCACTCGCACAAGAACACGGCGGGCGCATTCGCGGCGACGTCGGCGATCATGTTCTTCTATTTCGCAATCGAGACGAAGCGGCGAAGCGACATCCTCCTCTGCGCAGCGTCGATCCTGTTCCTCGTCATGACGCGCTCGAAGTCGTCGCTCGGGCTTCTCCCGGTGGCGCTGATCGCAGGCGGCCTTTACCGCGTCGCCTGGCGCAGCAAGCTGGATCGCGCCATTGCCGGCGCCGCCGTCGCGCTGCTGCTGATTACTCTTGGCGTCGCGCTCGCGGTGCAATGGCAGTTCGTGGCGCGGCTTCTCGAGGATCCGCAGAATTTCACGGGCCGCGCCGCCATCTGGCAGGCCGAGTTCGCCTATATCCGCGATCATCCGCTGCTGGGCGCCGGATTCGGCACCTTTGGCAACACCGGCACGCGCTCGCCGATCTACCACTATGTCGGCAGCGGCTGGGTCTCGCAGATCGGCGAGGGTCATAGCGGCTATCTCGAAATGCTGGTGACCATCGGCGGAATCGGATTCATCCTCGGCATGACAGCGGTTGTCGTGCTGCCGTTCCTGCAGTTCTGGCGGTCCGAGCGAACCGACGCCAATCTCAATGCGATGCTCTTCGCCGTCTTCCTGTTCGACATCCTGCACAATTTCATGGAGTCGGACTTCATCCAGGTCACGGCGGTGCAGTGGGGACAGCTCCTGCTGATCCTGGCGCTGCTGCGTGTCTCGATGCGCGAGTGGACGCGTCCGCATGTCCAGGTGCCGACATGAGCGATGCGCCGTTCTTTTCGGTGGTGATACCGGTCTACAACCGCGAGAATCTCCTCGGCGCCGCGCTGCGCTCGGTTCTGGCGCAGACGGAGCAGGATTTCGAGCTGATCGTCATCGACGACGGCTCGCGCGACGATCCCAAAGCGGTCGTGGACTCGTTCGGCGATCCGCGAATCCAATTTTTGCGGCAGGACAATCGCGGCGGCGGAGCAGCGCGCAATGCCGGCATCGACCGGGCGCGCGGCCGCTTCATTGCGTTTCTTGATTCCGACGACGAGTTCCTGCCGCACCATCTCCGCGCCATGCGCGAAATGCTGGCTGGGACAAAGAATACGGCCGGGTACGCCCGGATCGTGGTGGACCGCGAAGTCGGACGCACATTCCTGAAACCGCCGCGCGCCATCGCTCCCGGCGAGGACATGGCGAGCTATCTGCTCTGCGATCGCGGCTTTACGCCCACCAGCACGCTTGTGGTGCCGTCCGATCTCGCCCGCACAATCCGCTTTCACGAGAAACTCAGCGAGGCGGAGGATACCGATTTCGCCGTGCGCCTCTCGCTTGCCGGCTGCCGTTTCGTGATGGCTGAGCGCCCCGGAACGATCTGGAAGGACCGCTACGATCCCAACCGTCTCTCGGCAGGGCGCAGCAGCGAGCGTCTGGAGCAATGGCTGGAGACGATGAAGCCGCAGATTCCGCACAAGGCCTATCTTGGCGGCCGCGGCTGGGCGGTGGCGAAGGGCGTGGCGCAGTCGAGCAGGTGGCGCGCTCTCAACTATTACCTCGCGGCGGTTGCGAGTGGCTGCTATCGGCCGGGTCTTGCGGCGATCATCTTCCTGCAGATTTTTCTGCCGGACCGGCTTTACCGCGCCATCGCGGATGGCGCGATCGCCTGGTTGCGCGCAGGCTTTCGCAATCCCGAGGCCCAGGCGCCTGTCGCCGACTTTCATTCCGAAAGACCATGCTGACACGACGCGCCGTGCTCGGTGGCATTGGGGCAGTGGGTTGCGTAGCGCCTGCTCTCGCAGAGATTTCGCTCCCGGATCTCGAGTATGAAGGACCATCGCTCCGCAAGCTCGCGGCGGCGCGCGGATTTGTCTTCGGCTGTGCGACCGGAAACTACGAACTGCGCGAGGAGGATTTCAGATTCGCCTTCCTGCGCGACTGCGCGATGATGGTTCCGGAGTATGAGCTCAAGCGCGATCTGATCGAACCGGCACAGGGACAGTTCGATTTCTCCGCACCCGATGCATTGCTCGATTTCTCGCGCGAGCATGGTCTTTTGTTCCGCGGTCACCCGCTCGTCTGGTACGCGTCCAACCCGCCCTGGCTCGAGCAGGCCGTCGCCGAGGCGTCCGACGAAGCAATCCTTACCGGCTATGTCACCAAGGTCGCGGCGCATTTTCGCGGCCGCATGCATTCCTGGGATGTCGTCAACGAAGCGATCGAGCCCAAGGACGGCCGGGCCGACGGACTGCGCAATTCGTTCTGGCTGAAGAAGTTCGGCCCGGACTATATCGATCTGGCGTTCCACGCGGCGCGCGAAGCCGATCCCGCCGCGCTGCTCGTCTACAATGACTATGGCATCGAAGAAGATGGCCCGGAACGTGACGAACGGCGGCGCCAAACGCTGAAGCTGCTTGAGGGCATGATCGCGCGCGGCGTTCCGGTCGGCGCGTTCGGCGTCCAGGCGCATTTGCAGGCCTTCGGACACACGACCGACGCGAAGAAGCTGGAGGCCTTTCTTGCCGAGGTCCGCGCAACGGGTCTGCGCATCCTTGTTACCGAGCACGATGTCGACGACAGCGGCGGCCCGATCGATTTCCTCTCACGTGACCGCGCGGTCGCCGATGCCAGCCGCCGCTTTCTCGACGTGGTGCTCGACAATCCGTCGACCATGGCGGTGCTGACCTGGGGACTATCGGATCGCTATCTTCGCGCCGAAGGGATGCGCAACACGCTGCTGCGCGGCAATCCGCGCAAGCTGCCGCTGGACTCCGACATGCGGCCGACGGCGATGCGCGACGCGATGGCGCGCGCCTTTGCCGGTGCGCGAAAGCGCTAGGCGGCGCGGCGCTGTCCTGCGGCGGCCGCGATGCGGCGATGCAGGTGACCGCACAGGCGCGGCGCCGCGAATTCCGAGCCGCACATGAAGCGCAGCAGCGGCCCGAAGCTGTTGGCGGCAGCAAGGCCCACAAAGTAGAGGTTCGGGACTGACGACTCGAAATTGTCCGTCAGGATCGGCGTGCCTTCGACCTCCGAAATCTGGTCGCGCAGACTCACGTCGATGAAGGACAGGCGAGCGAGATCGGCGCGATAGCCGGTGGCGGCAACGACGTGATCGGTCATCAGGATTTTCTCGCGGCCCTCGCTTTTGCTCAGTTCGAGTGCGACGCGGCCGTCGACGATGTGAGCACTCTTGAGCTGGAGATCGGTCACGACCGGGATCTTGCCGACGAACTTGTCGCGCGTGAACCAGCCGGCCGCAGGACCGAGATGGCGGCGCGTTGCTTCGAGCCGCAGCGTCTGCGGCAGCCGATGGAACAGAAGCGGGGTGTTGACGCAAAAGAACGAACGCCAGCCGGGGCCGATGCCGGTATCGGGATTCTGAAGCTGACGCAGAAGGCTTGGTTCCTGGTTGTCCGGCGCGTTGTGGAACCAGATCGACTTACGGCGGGTGAGCACCTTCACGTTCGCGCCCGCTTCGTGCAGCGCGATCGCGGTATCCACGGCCGACGCTCCGGCGCCGAGCACGGTGACATCGCGTCCGGCGAACTGGCTGCAATCGTGATGATCGAAAGAGTGGCTGACGAGAGTCCCGGGCAATGATGCCAGTTCCCGCGGCATCCACTTGAAGGACGTGATTCCGACTGCGAGGACGACGCGTCGGGCGACTGCGATCGTCCCGTCTTCGAGCAGGAGCGCATAGCCGTCGCTGCAACGGTCCAGGCCGATGACGTTTGTCTGCTCGAGCGTCGGCACATAGGTCCGCGTGAACCAGTCTGCGTAGGCAACGAAATTCTGCAACGCAACGGGCGACTTCTGGGGCGCGTAGGCGACGTCGTTCATCCTGCACCAGGACTCGAGCGTCGAATTGCGGTCGGGCGCCGAAAGGTTGGAGGCAAAGCCTTCCGACTTCAGGTGCATGCCCTTGGGCATGTGGTGGCGCCACGTGCTCATCGGCTTGCCGAAGATGCGAAAGGAAATTCCGGAGGCGCGAAGATGGGCGGCGAGGGAAAGTCCGTAAGGTCCGGCGCCGACGATGGCAACATCGCAGATGTGGGGCATGACATCCTTCTGAAACAAAAGGAACGCGGGGCGAATCCGGTGTTCCGAAATGGGACAAGACTCTCTTTTTGGAACGCCGAATTCCGCCATTTCGACGTCTCGCAGTCACACCTCCACGTTGCGTGCCATGTTCAGAATTGATTGAGAGCCAAGCGGTTAGGGTGCGGGATGGTCACGCGCATCCTGCTCAGCACCACCGTCCATTGGCCGTCCACTGCGCGTCTGGCGAGCGCGTTCGCGGCAGTGGGTGCGCAGGTCGATGCGCTTTATCCGGCCGGGCATGTGAACGCCAAAAGCCGCTTTGTCTGCGGGCGCCACCTCTACAACCCGCTCCTGCCACTGCCGTCGCTGGCGCTCGCGATCGAAGAATCTTCGCCGGATCTTATCGTTCCATGCGACGACCGCGCGGTTCGGCATCTGCTGTCGCTCCACAGCCGTAACCCCAACAGCGATGTCGGCAGCCTGATCGCGTTCTCACTGGGCCGGATCGAGAGCTATCCGGAAATGTTTTCGCGCAGCCGCTTCATTGCCGCAGCGCTGCGTGAAGGCGTCGCCGCGCCGCATACTTTGGATGTGGAAGACGGCGATGCCCTTGATCTCGCACTGCTCGAGACGGGTCTGCCCGCCGTTCTCAAGTCCGATGGCAGTTGGGGAGGAGGCGGTGTCGTGATCGTGCGAACGCAGGAACAGGCGCACAAGGCCTTCGCGCGGCTTTCGGCTGCGCCTTCGCGTCTGCGCAGCGTGGCGAGGACGTTTCGCCGCCGCGACGCGCATTTCCTTCTCGACGCACTGTCTCCCCCGCAAGCGATCGTCAGCGTTCAGGCCTATGTCGCGGGTGAACCTGCAACGACGTCGATCGCCTGCTGGCAGGGCCGCGTCCTTGCCAGCATTCACATGGATGTGCTCGAGACCAGCGGCCTGACCGGTCCGGCCAGTGTGTTGCGGCGGGTGGACTGCCCGCAAATGGAGGAGACCGCGCATCGCCTTGTCGCGCGCTTTGGGCTTTCGGGTTTGCACGGGCTTGATTTCGTGCGCGACGCAGCCGGCAATGTTCATTTGATCGAGACCAATCCCCGCGCAACGCAATCCAGCGCGCTGGCGCTGGGCCCGGGCCACGATCTGGTCGCCGCCATGGCGGGCTGCATCGCGCCATCGGTGCGCGGGGCCAGACCGCTTGTCACCACGAACGACATCTTCGCGTTGTTTCCGCAGGAATGGCGGCGCGATCCGAACAGCGGCTGGTTGCGTACCGCTCACCTGGACGTGCCCTGGGACGATCCGGAGGTCCTGAAGGCCTGCCTCAATCCGGGCGAACCCGCGCCGAAACTTCCGCAAGCGGACAGCACATCGGCCGCGATCCCAAAAGTGTTAACGGCTGAGTAAGGTGAATTAATCCTTACCCTGTTAACCATTCGTCAGTTGATTGGGCCCTAAATCACGTCCCAGAAGTTAAAGGCTCGCGCGCGATACCGGCGGGACAAAGGGCATGTCGATTCAGGGAACGAACCCACAATCAGTCGCGTCGTCCGAGTCCGCGCCTGCACGCCCGGAACGTTCGTATGAGTTCTCCGATCTTGTCGAGCTTGTGCAAAACCAGCTCGGATTGATCGTCCGCATCACCATGCTGGTCGTGGCGGCGGCGGTGATCATCGTGATGCTCCTGCCGACGCGGTTTTCATCGTCCGCCGTCGTCATTCTCGATCAGCGCAAAAACACGATCGCCGATCTGACATCGGTGCTGTCGGCTTTGCCGACCGATCCAGCCTCGCTGCAGAACCAGATTCAGATCCTGCAGTCCCGCGATCTCGCGGCGGAGGTGATCACCAAGCTTAAATTGTATGACGATCCGGAGTTCAACGGCTCGGCGCAGCCCTCGCTCATTGGCGCCTTTCTCTCCGCGCTGAACCCGAAGCGTTTGCTCGATCCGAATTTTGCCGACGTGCCGGTCGACGGCGCGGTGCGGCGCGATGCAATCATCGATGCTTTCCTGTCGCATCTCTCCGCGGACTCGCTCGGCCTGTCGACGACGATCACGGTCACCTTCGTGTCGCGCGATGCCGGCAAGGCCGCGCTCATCGCCAACACCATCGCCAGCACCTATGTGGAAGATCAGGTCTCATCGAAACTGCAGGCCACCGAGGCGACGAGCGCCTGGCTGACGCAGCGCATCCAGGATCTCGCCAAGCAGGTGCAGAGCCAGGAAACCGCCGCGCTCACCTACAAGGCGCAGAACAATCTGGATTCCAGCCCGGGCGGCACTTCGCTTGTCGAAGCGCAGA
>Ga0265325_10000028_pt1 | contig 106082 bp, 82 predicted proteins | sample 41420metaG_FD_202090 | JGI IMG/M metagenome (GOLD analysis project Ga0265325, IMG submission 202090) | Rhizosphere microbial communities from Carex aquatilis grown in University of Washington, Seatle, WA, United States - 4-14-20 metaG | ecosystem: Host-associated > Plants > Roots > Rhizosphere...
AGCGCCCGAGCTCGGCGAGGAGCTCGGTGAGCGTGCGGAGCTGCAGCGGATCGACGAGGCCTTCCGCGCGGACCTTCGCGACGAGCTCGTCGCGCGGCGGCACGCGGTCGAGCCCGAGCCGCGTCGCCAGCTCTTCTTCGAGCGCGCTCTTGAGCTCCAGTATCGCGAGCGCTCGTGAGGCGTGGGGCGACGCCAAGCCCGCCGCGTGTCCCGCGACGCCGCCGTGGAGGGCGGCCGGGACCGCGCGCACGAACTTCGGCGAAACCGCCCTGTGCTTCCTGCCCACCCTCGCGCTCGTCCAGAGGACGACGCCGATGCCCACCGCGAGCGCGGCAAAGTAGGCGGCGCCCGGCGGCAGCCCGTCGCGCCGCAACGTCTCCAGCCCGAGTGCGAGGGCGCGCCGTGCCTCGCCGGCGGTGGTCTTCGCGTGGGAGGGGTCTCCGAAGGCCCCGGTCGTGCGAAAGCCGTTCGAAACCAGGTAAAGCGTGCCGCCGCGTTTGCCCCACACGTCGTCGTCGGTCGCGTAGCGCACGAGCGCTCGCGAGAGCGCCCGATTTCCCGGATAGCGCATCATCGCGTTGATGGGGATCGAGCCGTCGCCGACGGCGACGAAGCGTCCATGGCCCACCGCGCCGGCGACCGCGAGAAGGACGTCGGGCTCCCCTTCGCCGTGCACGACGAGAAGAGGCGAGAGCGCCTGGTGCTCGAGCCCGGTGGCGTGGTTGGTCACGACGTGAGCCACGTCGCGTACCGTGGGGTGAACGCTCGCCGGCTCCGCTATCGCCAGCGACGGATTGTCGCGGAGCATCTCCGCGGGTCGGGCCGGAAGAGATACGCGCCGAATTTCGAATCGGGTGAGAAGCTCGTCGCCGGTGCCGTAGTCGTCGAGAAGGACGAGCCGGCCGCCTGCCCGCATGAACGCCGAGAGCTCGTCCACGTCGAGCGGGCGATCGGGGTGAACCATCAAGATGCCGTCCTCGCGCTTTAGGTCGCCTAGCGCGAGGGTCGTCGTAACGGCGACTCGCGCCGTGCCAAGCTCGCTCTGCGCGACGCGCACAAGCTGCGAGAGCCCCTCCCAATCCTCGCCTCGTGGATCGAACGGGGCCGCGAGTGCGGCGTGCGGCTGTCCCCCGAGAAACGCGCAAAAGATCAAAAAGAGCGAAAAACGAGAAAAACGAGAAAAACGAGAAGAACGAGAAGAACGAGAAGAACGAGAAGAACGAGCGAGAATCCTCGCCGGGTTCGGGGCCGGGAAAGGTTTGCCCGGGCAGCGTGTACGCAAAGCGGGCCCGCTCCTCACCTTGACCGTGGCACTTGCGTTGCTATTTTGCAAAGTAGAGTGGGCCCCTAGAGCTTCCCCGGCACTTGTCGCGCTTCGCTTCTACTCAAAGAAGGTACCAACATGCTGCCTCCTTTCATCATCGAGCAGATTCGCCGGCGTGAAGAGCAGGACCGCGTCCGTCCGGAGCAGCCCCACCTCGAAATCCCGCTCGAGCGGCCGGCCCCGCGCGCGCCGCAGGCGCCCGACGAGAACAGAGACCGAGGGGTCGTCATCATCGACCTCATGGCAAGCGATATCGACTGAGCGTTCGGGCGACCGAGCGGTGGTGCCGACCGGGGCGAGGGCCTGGCGTGGAGCGCCAGGCGGCTCGACACTTCCGTGGGGGGTGACTAGTCTGCGCGCCCCATGGGGTTTTTCTCGCGGGCGGGGCAGATACTGCTCGGTGCCGCTCTGGTCGGAGTCGCAGCCCCGTCTTGCTATTCGGCCGGAGGGGGTACGGCTCCTCCTCCCGACAGCTTCTATTTTCCGGTAGGCCTCGCCGTCTCCACGGATGGCGCTGTTCTCTACGCCGTCAACTCGGACTTCGACCTGCAATGGAACGGCGGGACGCTGCAAAGCTACGACCTCGCCCGGCTGCGCGCCGACGCCGCCAACCAGATCGCCAACCCGCCTCTTGGATGCCCTGGGAGTCCCCCGCCAGGCGGGACGCTCCTCGGCCAGGGGTGCTCGCCCGTCACCCCGTCGCAGAGCTACATCGGCGACTCGGTGACGATCGGCGCCTTCGCCACAGACCTCCAGCTCTCGGTCGCTCCGAACCATAGCACCCGGCTCTTCGCCCCGGTGCGGGGCGATGCCACGGTGACCTGGGCCGATGTCGAGGGCGACCCCAACAACCCGTTGAAGATCGACTGCGGGCAGGGCGCCGACGGCAGGTGCGCCGCGAGCCATCAGGCGGGCAACGACCCCAATCAACTCGGCAACACCCGCCATGTCACCTTGCCCGGGGAACCCTACGGGATGGCCCAGAGCGAGAACGGGGCTTACATTGCCGTCACCAGCCAAACCACGACGCAGTCGTCGCTCCTGACGACCGGGCTCTCGACGCCCGCCGCTCCGCCGGTCCCTCCGACGATGGAGTTCGTGCTGGGCGGAATGCCCGTCGGGGGCATCGGCATCGCGGCGGTCCCGCACGACCCCGATGCCCCTCCGCCAGGCACGGTCGGCGTTCCCACGGGGATCTCGTCGCGTTGCGAAGACGTGGGCGACGTCCCTCCGTGCGTCCGGCCGGCGTTCCTCGAGACCAGCCGCGACGCCGCGGAGATCGATCTCCTTCGCCTCTACGATGACGACGGCTCGTCGTTGCACCGCCCCTTTCTGCAGAGGGAAGGCGTGTACCCGATCACGTCGAACGCCGTCGGAACCGACTCGCGCGGAATCGTGATCGACCCTACGCCGCGCATCGCGTGCAAGACGCAGTGCAATGGCGATCCAGCCTGCAACGCGGCGTGCGGGCAGCTCGCCGCGCGGGTCTTCTTCGCCAGCCGAACTCCGCCTGCGCTCGGCATCGGCGAGATCGGCGGGCCGCCGCCGAGCGGCCTCGGCACCTACGATCCCGACCGATTGGTGCTCACGGGCAACTGGCCGCTGCCCATCGGGCCGTCGAACGTGTATTTGGCCCCGATCATCGATCCAAATGGAAACTTCGCGCTCCGGGTCTTCATCGTGTGCTTCGACGCGAGTCAGATCGTCGTCTGGGACCCCGATGCCGAGGCCGTCGAGACCGTCATCGACGTCGGGGCTGGACCTTTCGCGATGACGTTCGATCCGTTTTCAATGACAGATGTGGGCGAGCACAACCCCGCTCCGCCACCCCCCGCGCCCAACCAGCCAAGACCGTACCGGTTCGCCTACGTGGCGAGCTTCACGCAATCGTACGTGCAGATGATTGACCTCGACAACAGCCAGCCGACCGCCGAAACCTTCGAGAACGTCGTCTTCACGCTCGGCCAGCCGACGCTGCCGAAGGGCCAATGATCATCCTGCGAGCGCGTATCGCCGCGGTCGCGATCGCCGCGGCGGCCCTGACGGCCGGCGTGTCGATCGCGGGCGCCTCCCTGTCGAGCTGCGCCCAGACGCCGCCCAATGTCACGACCCACACGTTCCATCAGGCGCAGAAGGTCGACTTCATCTGCATGCAGGTGAACGACGCGAACGGCAACGCCATCGCGCAACCAATCCCGGTCGCGCAAGCCAACTGCGCGCCCGTGCCGCCCAACGTGAACGGGGCGATCTTGGCCTTTCACCTGTACGCGGTGGTCACGCAGACCACACCGGGCGAGCTCGCCGTGGTCGATCTGACAGCGGGCGTCGTCGTCGACAACGACAAGGACGCGCCTGGGATCAACTTCATCCCCGTCGGCGCCAACCCGACGGACGTCGCGGTCGCGCCCTACGACGCCCCGTTCACGTTCGTATCGAGCCGAGACCCGAACAAGCTGGCCGTCTACGCCATCGACAACAAGCGGCTCCTCGGGAATTCGACGGGAACGAGCCCCCCGCTGCCGCTCAGGCTTCCGGATCTCATGGCGTGTTCGCTACCGCAGCCGCCGCAGGGACTCGCGGTCGTTCCGTCCTCCGGTCCTGACGGCGGGGCCGCGGGGAGTGCGTACGCGCTGGTGGTTCTGCTGGCGGGGTCGGCCAGCGGGCCGGCGACGGTGCTCACGCTCGATCCGACGGTACTGGCATCGGTGCCTCCGGGATCGCTGACGCCGTGCACGTCGCTGAGCGGCGCGGTTCTCGCCGCGACGGCGCTGTCGGGGGCATTCCCGTCGACGTGGGCCCCGGGTCCCGAGTGGCCGGACGGCGTGCCGTACGCCGACGCGAGCGGGCCCACTCCGGTACCTCAGTGTCCGTCGGAATTCGTGGTCGACGCGGGCCCGGTGGACGCAGCGTCCGATTCCGCGGACGACGCGGAATTGGACGCCGGAACGGGCGACGTTGCACCGGCCGAGGCGGGGGCCGCCCGGTCGGGCGCCTTCACCCTACCGCCCGAACCACCGCACCCGACGGCGATCGCCATGCGCACCGACCTGCCGGTGCTCTACGTCGCCGACGAAACGGTGCCGGTCATCCACGTGATCGACCTGCACGACCCGTCGAACCCGATCGAACTCGACCCACTCCTCGCGACGAGCATCGTGCAGCCGGCGCGGCACGTTTCTGTCGGCGGGCTCGCCATCAGTCCCCCGACGCGCGACTACAAGATCTACCTCTACGCGATCGACGCGAGGCAGGGCACGCTGATGGTCTACGACATCACCGATCCCGTGGCGTCGCCGCGCACGCCGCTGCAGCGCCCGCACCCCGAGCTCAACCCCCTCGCGCTTCCCGACCGCCTCACGTTCTCGGCTCCCGTCGCCGCGGTGTCGTTCGTGGCGCACGACTGGCCCCTTGCCTCGCCGCTGGTCACCCCGACCGACACCGTCCACGATTACACGGGGCTGCTTTGCAACCCGAACCCGAACGCCCATCCGGACGCGAGCGCCTTCGTCGATCTCGGCGCGTATTACCGGGCGGACCAGACGTCGCGGATCCAGGCGACGGACACCCAAGGTGGCACGGCCCAGACCCTGCCCACGCGGCTTCGGGGGGTGTTCGGCTTCGCCACGCTTTCGAACGGCAACGTCGTCATCATCGACGTCGACGACTGGGACGCGCCATGCCGCCGGCCGGACCCCATGGCGGTCGGTGTCATCGCCGATCCGTCCAACCCCGGCATCACCTACGACGGGGGCATCACGGGCGTTCTCGATATTCCCCAGCCCAGCGCAGGGCCCGGCGACCTCGACCCGTACCACGCGCCCATCACGTACAATAGCGCGATCTCCGAGAGCGCCGCCGTGAGCCTCGAGGCCTTTTTCCCCGTCTCGGCGCCGCACCGCCTTCGCTCCAACGCGCTCCTCCGGAACGACCCGACATCGGGCGTCCACGTGCCGAACTTGATCGGCCTTCCGCAGCTCTTCAACGCGAGCGGCGCCCCTGTGTCGACGACCGGCGCCTCCGGCGCAACCAACCCTCTCATTTTTCCGGCGCCGCTGCCCCCCGGGTTTTTCGATCCGACGTACGTGCAGAACCCGACCGAGCCGAACCCGAACGCGCGGACGGTGACGTCGCCTCTTCTCGCGAGCGCCGGCGCTCTCGGGGCGCCCATTCCGGCCCCTCTATTCCCGACGGTCTCGGGGTCGGTCTCGCCGGGCGTGCGCGTGTCGTTCGACGATCCGACGGCCCATATCGATCAAGACTGGACCGTGACGTACGAAGGGGCGCTTCCGACCGTCAACGGCATCGCCGCGAACATCAGGTCGACCGTGATACCGGAGAGCGACCCGGCCGCCTACCAGACGCTTACGCTGTCGGCGCCCGGCGTCGGCTTTTGCGAACGAGGCATCGAAGACTGGACCGTCGGGCAGACCCGGGTGAACCAGCTGCTCGGGGCGCTGCAGGACGCCAATCTCCCCGCACCTCCGGCGTTCCAGCTCACGGGGGCGGCGCCGCCCGCGCTCGCCCCGCTGTCGCAGTGGACCGCGGACTACGTCGAGTTTGCCGACGACCTTCTGCCCTCCACCGATCCGTACTGGACTCAGTCGTTTTCCACGAACGCTTGCTGGGACGGAACGCTGCAGAACGACAGCGATCCCAACATCGCGAACAATCGATACAACGCCTGCCTTCAGACATTCGGCACCTCGGCGACGGACGACACGTTTCTCGCGCGCGACTTTCCCATCCTTCACGCGCGCGACGACTCGCTCGAGGTCGGTCGCTTCGCCTGGTATCCCGCCGATCCCAGCACGGGCAACGCCGTCGCGGAGCAAACGACCAATCGAATCGTCGTTCCGGCCGATCCGGGCAACGCACCCTTCTTGCGCCTGGCCACGTGCTGCTTCCACCGCCAGGCCACGTTCAAAGTGAGAACCGGCGGCGAGTGGGTGGCGGTCGGGAGCAGCGTCGGCTTGCTCCACCGCGTCGTCCGAGACGCGGCGGGATCGTGCGTCCTCTCCTGCGACCCGCGCGACGCGCTCATGAACGCTCGGGCGTTCGACGTCCCCTGGGCGACCTGGTCTCAGAGCGCCGGTCAATGCACGGCAGCGAATGCGCCGTCGTTCGACCGAGACAGTCCGCTGGCCATGCGAAACCCGATGTTCTCGTTCGTCATGTGGGCGGGGTGCGGGAAGCCCGCGGGATACGGCGACCATACCCTCAGCGCGCGCGATCTCACCTGGAGGTACTCGCTGCGCGGAAGCTTTGCGCCGCTGACCACCTCGCTGGTGAACCCGTCCAACGGGACGGCCGTGAGTCCGCAGGCGATGCGGTTCGTCGGTCCGCTCGGCCAACTCGCGGTCGTCGACGGGGAAACGCAGGGTCTCGTCCTCATCGACCTCAACCTCGTCGCCGTCGCGCATAGCTACTACTGAGGGGCGGCGCTCCCGATGTCCAAGTCCGCGCAGACGCCGGTGATGCGTCAGTATCTCGCGGCGAAATCGGGACACCCGGACGCGCTTCTCTTCTTTCGGATGGGCGACTTCTACGAACTCTTCTTCGAAGACGCCGTAGTCGCCGCCCGCGCGCTCGACTTGACGCTCACGGCGCGCAACAAGGGCGCGACCGACGAAGTGCCGATGGCCGGCGTGCCCCATCACGCGGCCAGCGGGTACGTCCAGAAGCTTCTCGAGCAGGGATTCAAAGTGGCGATCTGCGAGCAGATGGCCGACCCGTCGACGGTGAAAGGCATCGTGCCGCGTGAAGTGGTCCGGGTGGTCACACCCGGCATCGCATACGACGACGCGGGGCTCGATGCGCGGCGCAACCACTTTCTCGTCGCGGTCGACCGCGAGCTTCCCGAGCCATTCGGCATCGCCGCCCTCGACGTGTCGACGGGCGAGCTGACGGCGTGCGAGGCGGCGGACGTCGCGAGCGTCGTCTCCGAACTCGTGCGCCTCGATCCTCGAGAGGTCCTCGTCGGTCCTGGTGCAGGCGAGGTCGCCGAGCCGATCGAGGAGGCGTGCGCCAAGGCCGTCGTGCGTACGGTCTCCGAGCCGCTCGACGCCGTGGGAGCGGAGGCAATCTTGGGCGGACAGCTCGGCGTGGGGGAGGCCGCGGCGTCGTGTCCTTCCGAGCCGGCCCGCCGCGCGGCTGCTCGGTGCGTGGCCGCGGCGCGCGCGAGCGAAGCAGGTCGCCCCGTCCCCGTGGCCAGGCTCGTGTCCTACGCGCTCGGCGACACCCTGGTCTTGGACGACGCCACGCAGGCGCACCTCGAGCTCGTACGCACGGTCGACGGGAGCGAGCGGGGGTCGCTCTTGGCGCAAATCGACGCGACCACGACGGCCGCGGGCGCCCGGTTGCTCCGGCGGCGCTTGCTCGCACCGCTGACCACCGTCGCCGAAGTACGCCGCCGCCAGGACGCAGTCGAGCTCTTCGTCACCCAACCCGGAATGCGCGCCGAGCTGCGGGAGCGCATGGTCGACGTCGGCGACGTCGAACGCCTCGCGGTCAAGCTCGCGCTCGACCGTGCCGCGCCGCGCGATCTCGGGGCCTTGCGCCGATCGCTCGCGGCCCTTCCCGGGCTCGTCGACACGCTCGAACGCTGTCCCGACCGCTCGGCCCGCGATGCGCTTGGGCTCGAGGACGATCAGCCGTGGCTCGACGAGTGCAACGATCTCTTCGATCTCCTCTCCCGAGCGGTGGCCGACGACCCGCCTGCCCGCGCGAGCGACGGCGGAGTCATTCGGGACGGCTTCGATCGCGATCTCGACGAGGCGCGCGACCTGATGCGCGGCGGCCAGCGCCTGATCGTCGACTTGGAGACGCGGCTCCGTGAATCGTCTGGGATTCCCAGCTTGAAGCTCCGATTCACGCGCGTCTTCGGCTGGTACATCGAGGTCACCAAGTCGCACGTGGTGAAAGCGCCCGCCGAATGGCGCAGAAAGCAGACGATATCGAGCGGCGAACGCTTCACGTGCGACGCCCTCGACGAGGTCGCCGACAAGCTCGCTCACGCCGAGGAGCGCGCGGCGTCGCGCGAGGCCGATCTATTCGCCGAGACCGTCCGTGATCTCGCCCGTCACGTCCAGCGCCTCCGGTCGCTCGCCGCTTGTTTGGCCGCGTGGGACGTCGCGGCGGCGCTCGGGGAAGTCGCGCACCGCGACGACTGGTCGCGCCCCGTCATCGACGAGTCGCTCGAGCTCGTCCTCGAGGACGCGCGCCACCCGGTGGTCGAGAAGCTGTCGGCCGGAGGCCGGTTCGTGCCCAACGACGTGACGCTCGGCGCCGGCGAGGGGCGGCCCCGGCTTTGGCTCGTCACCGGGCCGAACATGGCTGGCAAGTCGACGCTCATGCGCCAGACGGCGATCGCCGTCATCCTCGCGCAAATGGGTTCGTACATTCCGGCCCGGAGCGGACGCATCGGAGTCGTGGACCGGGTACTCACGCGCGTCGGGGCGAGCGACAACCTCTCGCGCGGCGAGAGTACGTTCATGGTCGAGATGAAGGAGACGGCGAACGTGCTCCGGCGCGCCACGACCCGCTCGCTCGTCGTGCTCGACGAAATCGGGCGCGGGACGAGCACCTACGACGGTCTGGCGATCGCGTGGGCCGTAGCCGAGCACCTGCACGACACGGTCGCATGCCGCGCGATGTTCGCGACCCACTATCACGAGCTCACGGAGCTCGCGACCACTCGCGCGCCGACATGCGAGACCTGGAGCGTCAGCGCGCGCGAGCACGACGGGGACATCGTCTTCCTGCACAAGCTGCAGCGAGGTGCGGCATCGCGAAGCTACGGCATCGCGTGCGCGCGGCTGGCAGGCGTGCCCGAGCCGGTGCTGGCACGCGCTCGGGTCCTGCTCGGCGAGCTCGAACAAGGCACCGCCGCAAGAAATCTCGACCCTCCACCCCGATCGGGGTCGAAAGCCGCGCGGCCTCAGCTCGGCCTCTTCGAAGCGGCGGCCAACCGCATCGCGTCCCATCCGGCCATCGACGCCCTGCGCGCCGTCGATGTCGATCGCCTCACGCCCCTCGAAGCGCTGGGGCTCGTCGCAAGCCTTCAGAAGATGGCCAATCGCACGTGATGCGAGGGACCCCGCGAGCGTTGCCCTACCTCGCGGTCGCTCTCGCTGCGAGCAGCTGGGGGACCTGGGCGCTCGTCGTACGCCGGGCGGAAGCGATAGCCCCCATGCCGTCCGCTCTCGAGTCGACGGTCGTCATGGCGGTCATCACGATCGTCGCCGGCGCCACCTCTCTGCGCGACCGCGTCGCCGCGCGCCGCACCTGGCAAGCGTGGGCCAGTGTCGCGTGGTTCGGGGTCGCGGACATCTTGAACGTCTTGCTCTTTTTTGCCGCGTACAAACTGACGATCGCGGTCGCTGTTCTGACGCACTACCTGACGCCGATCTTCGTCGCGTTGGTCGCGCCCTTCGTTTTGCGAGAGAGAATGACGGCGCGCACCGGGTGGGCGATCGCCGTGTCGTTCTTGGGTCTCGTGGTGATGATCGCTCCGTCGGCCGCCGCGGCGAGCGGGGCGACGGTGTGGAAGAGCGCCGCGCTCGGAGCCGGGAGCGCGGTGTTCTACGCGTCGAACGTCCTCGTGAACAAGTCGATCGTCGGTTCGTTTTCGACCAGCCAGGCGATGTTTTGGCACGGGATCGTCGCCACGGCGGTGGGGCTTTCGCTCGTGCCTCCGGGCAGTTGGGCCCGGATCGATTCTCACGCGATCATGTTTTTGGCGCTGGCCGCGCTCGGACCGGGTGCGCTCGGGGGGCTGGCGTTCGTGTGGGGTTTGCGCCGAATGCCTGCGGCGCACGCGTCCACGTTGACGCTGCTCGAGCCAGTGGTCTCTCTGGTGCTCGGTGCGTGGGCTCTCGGCGAGAGCGTGGGTGCGCCGGCGATCCTCGGTGGCGCGATGATCTTGACCGGCGGGCTCCTCGTAATGACGCAGCCTCGGGAGCCGGTGCTCACCGAAGGGTCCAAGGGGTCCGTCATTCCCTAGATCGCTCGGACCGCCTGAAGCGCCTGGGCCACGGAGTCCCAGTCCAAGGTGGGAAACCCGTACGCGCCGTTCTTCGCCGCCCAAGCCTTCCCGACCGCGCGAAGCGCGTCGATGCGCGTCAAGCCCGACTCGCCGATGCTGGGCCGGTCGGGCGACTGACGGGCGTGCGCCACGGCGCTGAAGCCAGACCCGCCCTCGTCGCTCGGGAGCGGCGCAATTTGGACCGTGAGGCGCGTGTCCTCGCACGAGAGGTCGTAGACCATCGCGTTGGCGCTTCGGAACTGGTTGGTGATTCGAACGCGTAGGGCGTTCTTCTCTTCGCGCATCGATGAAGCCTGCCTTTCGCCGCCGGTCGTGCCAAGGTAGCATCTCGCCGCGTGGAGCGCCGCATCCGTGTCCCATCCGTACCTCTATGCGCGAGCGCTGGCGTCGAGCCGGCATTCACCCGCTGACGCGGCTGAGGTATTCGAGCGCGACGGGGTTCTCGTCGTCGTAGTGGCCGATGGAAGAGGGGGCATCCGTGGCGGGGACGAGGCCAGTCGATCTCTCGTCGCCGTCGTCAAGTCGGCCGTGGACGATCCCGCATTCACGCCAAAAGACGTCGGGGCTTGGGTCGATTTGTTCCGGACGCGCGATACCGCCCTCGCTTCGAAGGGCGCGGGCGAGACCACCGGAGTGGTGGTGGCGCTCTGGCGTCAGGGCCTCGTGGGGGTCAGCATCGGGGACAGCGAGGCTTGGGTCGTGACGCCGCGCGGAGTCGACAATCTGACGGTCGGCCAGCAGACCCGTCAAAGACTCGGAAGCGGCCGGGTCAACCTGGCGACGTTCGCGCGACCGTCCCTCGGGGGCGTCCTCGTCATCGCCACGGACGGACTCTTCAAGTTTGCGTCCCAAGACATCATCGCGGGTGTGGTCCGCGCCGCGCCGTTCGAGGCCGCCGCGGAGCGCCTGGTCGAGTTGGTGCGCAACCCGAACGGGACGCTGGCCGACGACGCGGCGGTGGTGCTCGTGAGAGGCTGACTCACGCCTAGGTCGGATGAAGAACCTCTCCCGTCCGACGCTCGTACAACTCTTCGTGTGGACGACGCTCGCGATTGCGTTGGCTATCGGGGGCACGTTCTTCGTCCTCTTGGATGCGTCACGCCGATCGATCGTCGAGCGGTCCAATCGCCTGCGCGACGCGGAGGCCGCACGCATCGGAACCCGAATTTCGACCGAGCTCGGAGTGGCGGTTACGGCCCTCGAGGACGTCGAAGCGTCCCTCCGGTTCGGGGCGCTGCGCCTCGATGACCCACTTGCCGTGGAGACCCGCCTCTTTTCGGAGTTGCTCGACCATCCGGCCCTCGCGGACATCGCCATGACGCACGCGACGCTGCTCGGCTACGAAGCCGGCGGAGAAGCGCGGCTCGCGGCCCCCGACCGCTGGCAAATGATGGTGTTTCGGCGAACCGCCGATGCCGCGAGCGAGCTTTTCACCCGACGGATCTCGAGCGAAGAAGGGCGCTTCGTGGTCCGCGTCCGGTCTCGCCCCCGCGGAGGGGGCCTGCTCGCCGCCCCGCTCGATCGCGGCGGGGACGGCGACGATCCAACTGCGCATCCGACGTTCCGAACGCCGGTGGCGCGAGACTTCTACGGGAGCGCGATCTGGAGCGATCTCTCGTTCTCCGAGCTCGATTCCGCGCTTGCGCCGGCCGATCGACGGGTGGTGGTCACGGTTCAGAAAGCGGTGGAAGACGCTCCCGGGCACTTCGCGGGGGTCTTGCGGGTGGGACTGCTCACGCAGCGCATCGATGAGCTTCCGCGGCTGGTGACGAACGCTTCGCAACGCGTATTTCTGTGCGACCCAGAAGGACGCTTGATAGCTCGCCTCGATCCGCGCGATCGACTGGAGGCCGTCGGTGACGACCTTCGCGTCGCCTCGGAAGGAGTGCGCCCGGAAATTGCGGCGGCGCTGTCGAGCCCCGCCCTTCGCGAGCTATCCGAAGAGCGGCCCGAGCGAGACGCGCGGCTGGTCGTCGGAGGAGCGACCTATCTGGCGACGTTCCGGGCGCTCGAGAACTCCCAAGGATGGGTCGTCGGAGTGGTCGTGCCGGAGGCTTACTACACGAGCGACCTGCGGGCGCTTCGGGCGCGCTTCTTCGCGGCTTTGGTCGTCTTGACGGCGGCCGTCCTCACGGCCGGCTGGCTGACGCTCCAACGTCTGCGCTCCTCGCTGTCGGGCGTCGTCGCGGCGACGGCGCGCATGCGCGGGTTCGACTTCTCCGCCACTCCGGTGAACGCTTCCTTGCGCGAAATGGCGGAGGTCATGGACGGCGTGGAGCGCGCCAAGACGTCGATGCGCGCGCTCGTCAAATACGTGCCGATCGACCTCGTGAGGGAGCTCTTTCAATCGAACCGCGAACCCGAGCTCGGCGGAGAGCTCGTCGAGATATCTCTCCTTTTCAGCGACATCGAGGGATTCACCGGGCTCTCCGAGCGATTGACGCCCGGCGCACTGGCTGTGGCGCTCGGGCACTACCTCGCTGCCATGACCGCCGGCGTCCGCTCGACGAACGGCACCGTCGACAAATTCATCGGCGACTCGGTCATGGCGTTCTGGAACGCCCCGACGCGTTGCCCGGACCATGCCCGTCGCGCGTGCCGCGCCGTACTCGCCTGCATGCAAATGACCCGGGAGCTCTACGCCTCGCCGCGCTGGACCGGGCTGGCGCCACTCTTCACCCGCTTCGGCCTTCATCGCGCAACCGTGATGGTGGGGAACTTCGGTGCGCCCGAGCGCCTCAGCTACACGGCGCTCGGGGACGGCGTCAACCTCGCTTCGCGGCTCGAAGGCCTTTGCAAACAATACGGCGTCGCCGCGCTCGCGAGCGAGGCGATCGTGACGGAGACCGGCGAGGAATTCGCGTTCCGCTTCATCGATCGGGTCGCGGTCAAGGGAAAGGCGGAAGCGGTCCGCGTGTACGAGCTGCTCGGACTGCGCGCCGCATCGCAAGACGCCCTGGCGCGCGCCGCCGTCTACGAGCGCGCGCTCGACGCGTACTTCGCTCGGAATTTTTCCCAGGCGCTTGCGCTGCTCGGCACCTTGCGCGACGACCCCGCCGGTCGCGTGCTCGCGGTTCGATGCACGGCGCTCTTGGCCCACCCTCCTCCCCCAGATTGGGATGGGGTCTACGTGGCGACGGACAAGTGACTCGGCCAGACTTGCTTCGGACCGGGCAGAACGGTCAAGCCGGGCTTCGAGCGTCGAGCCGGTCGAGCAAAATGGCCACGCGAAGGCCGTTTGCCATGAACTTGAGGGCCGGATTCGTCCGGCGACCGCCGGATGCCTCAGCGTGCCGTGGTCACGCCGGACGGACCTCGCTCCTGGCTCTTTGCCTCGAAGCTACGCCGCAGCTCCGGCAGGTTCGCCGATAGCACGCTGAATTCGCGTTTGGGCAGGGCGAGCACGTCCATCGGTTCCAGACAACGCACGGTCGCGTTCCTCTGGCCCTGCTGAAGCAAAGCGGTCTCGCCGAAGAAGTCTCCGCGTCCGAGCGTCGCGACGCGCTGCTCGTCGCGGACGACCTCCACCTTGCCGTTCAAGATGATGTAAATGCGGTCGCCGACGTCGCCTTGATGGAAGACCTCTTGGCCGGGTTCGAAGTGTTCTTGCGTCACGCCCACTGAGTTATCGAGCTTCATTTGAACGAGCTCGGGCGGAAGGAAGAGGTCGAGTGTCCACGACGCGGCGACTTTGATACGCCTGCCCCATCCAGGTATCTTCATTAGATAAATCGTGCGCCAGAGAAACCACGCGGGGAAACCCGAGATCGGAATTCCGAAAAGCTCGGCGACCGCGGACTGATGCCCGAGCGAGCCCATTTTACCGAGCCCGGTGAAGGCAAACGGCTTGAGCGGCCCGCCCCGCAGCCTCGCCAGAATGTTCTCGGCGGCGGTTCTGGCCTGCCGCGTCGCGTGCTGAGCCGTGGGCGGCGCGAAGCCGCCGCCGGGCGCCGGAACGACCGCGCAGTCGCCCAGAGCCCACACGTTGTCGTGGCCTTTGACCGCGAGCATCTCGTCGACCTCGATTCGGCCGTTCTTCGTCTTGGGAATAGGGAGCGCTTCGATGAGCGGGTGTGGGGAGGCGGGCACGGTCGACACGAGTGTCTTGGTCGGAACGATCGTGCCGTCGGCTAGGATGGCCGCTTCGCCCGTCGCCGCTTGAAGTCGGGCGTTGAGGACGATCTCCACGCCTCGCCGTCTCAGGATTCGCTGGGCGAAGAGCGCGAGGCTCTCCTTCATCTCCGGGAGAACGCGGTCCTGCGAATGAACGAGCACGACGCGGACTTCCTTTGGGTCGATGCCGCGGTAGCTCCGTGCGACCTCGCGGACGAAGTCGTTCAGCTCCGCGCACACTTCGACGCCCGAGAAGCCGCCTCCGGCGACGACGAACGTCAGCAGGCGCTTGCGAAGGACGGCATCGCGCTGCTCGATCGCCGCCTCTTCGAGGGCTCGAATGACGTGATTGCGCAAATGGAGGGCATCGGTGAGCGTCTTGAATGGGAACGCGTGCTCGGGAAGACCCCGGAGACCGCGAAAGTCCGTGACCGTGCCCAACGCGAGGACCAGGTGGTCGTACGGAAGGACATGGGGATGGGGATGAAACCCGGTGCTCGTGGTCACGGTTCGAGCCGCGAGGTCTACGGACTCAACCTCCCGGACATGGAGCTCGGTCTTCGGCAATAGCCGCCGGATCGGGCTGACTACGTCGAGCAGTCCGATCGTGCCCGTGATGACCTCCGGGAGAAGCGGCTGAAAGACGAAGTGGTTCTCTTTGCAGACGAGGATAATCTCGCAGTCCTCGCCTCCCAGCTCCTCGAGCGCCGCGGCGGTGTATACGCCGGCGAACCCACCGCCGAGGATGACGATGCGAGGCTTGCCCGACTCTTTGCGCAATGGGACGGGAGCCGGCGGCCGCCGAGCGACGAGCAGGAGGAGAAATAGCACCAATGCCGGCAACGCGGCCACGGCGAGATAAATCATGGGCTCTCCTCGATGTGGGTCTACTACGCGCCTCCGGCGGGCCGGTTACCTCACGCAAAGCGCAGCGCGGGGCACTGGCCGAGTGCTTCGGCCACCGGAATGGCCCTTTGGCCGAATCCCAAGCTGACCGCGGACCAGGCCTCGGTCTTGTTGATAGACACACAAACCCCTGCTCGGTAACGAAAGACCCGCTCGCGCGTAGCTGTGGCGAGCGCGCCGCCAAGCGGACCTGCCCGTCGGCGAAAACCCACCGTTTGCGCTTCTTCTGGAGGAAACCATGAAAAATCTAGCGTCCCACGCCATCTTGTCCGCCGCGGTGTCCGGCATTCTCTTTGCGCTGCCCGCGGCGGCGGGCGGATCGCCCCGTCCGTCCGGCGCTTCCCCCGGATTCGATGGCCCGACGGCCAGCCCGCTGGGGGATACGCCCGACGCTGGCAGCAAGCACGCCTGCAAGGGTCAGAACGCCTGCAAAGGGCAGGGCGGCTGCAAAACCGACAAGCACGCCTGCAAGGGCCAGAACGCCTGCAAGGGCCAGGGCGGCTGTCGAACCGACGGCAAGAAATAGCGCCTCCGGGGCTGGGCCCGCCATAGGCCGGCGACCGCCCGGCACCACGCTTCCGCTGAGGCGCGAGCCGGCATTTTCCCGTCGGGTTTGGGGGGGCGTGAAAATGCGGGCCAGTTGGCGACCTGGCTGTACAAGGAGTATGGATTTGGGGTGAGTTCTTCTCCCAAGGACATGGCCCCGTCCGGCCGCCGCGAGGCCTTGGTGCGGTTGGGGACCATGGCCGCGGTCCTCGGTACCGCAGCGGTCGGAGCTCGCCTCGCCTGGGACAAGGGGGGCTTCGACGTCGCGCAGTCCGCGGGGGCTCGTCAGGTGCGCGACTACCGGATGAAGGAACGCGGCGATCCGGAGCACGCCGAGCTGGCGATTGCCCGGGCCGCGCCCAAGGAAGTCGGGGACGACTCGCCCGCCCCGACGGCCACCCCGGAGCAGCTCGTGCGCCGCGCGGTGGACGCGCTCGGCGGCATGCCGAAATTCGTCTCCCGCGGCGATGTCGTCGTCGTCAAACCGAACATCGGCTGGGACCGGATGCCGATTCACGCCGCCAACACGAACCCGGATGTGGTGGCGGCGGTCATCAAGCTCGCGTACGACGCCGGCGCGAAGAAGGTCGTCGTGGCCGACGGTTCGTGCAACGACCCGAGCCGCTGCTTCCAACGCTCGGGAATCTGGCGCGCGTCCTACGAAGTCGGGGCCGAGGTGGTCCTGCCGCAGGAGCATCGGTTCCGAACGATGCGCCTCAAGGGCGACGTTCTCGACGAGTGGCCAATTTTCACCACGCTGGTCGACGCCGACAAGGTCATCAACGTACCGGTGGCCAAACACCACAACCTCGCCAAGTACACCGCGGCGATGAAGAACTGGTACGGCGTTCTCGGCGGTCGCAGGAATCGTCTTCATCAGAACATCGATACGTCGATCGCAGACCTTGCGACGTTCATGCGGCCGACGCTCGTCGTCGTGGACGCCTGGCGCGTGCTCATGCGAAACGGCCCGCAGGGCGGCAATATCGACGATGCGAAGGACATGCACACCGTGATCGCGACCGTCGATCAGGTCGCCGCCGACGCCTACGGTTGTACCCTCATCGGGCAACGCCGAGAAAACCTTCCGTATCTCGCCATGGGCGAGAAACGGGGCCTCGGAACGATGCGCTGGGAGAGTCTCCGCGTGAAGGAGGTCTAACCGTGGCGCAGTCGCAAGAGCGGCCGCACGCCGGTGTAAAGCTCGCACCTTCGGTCATCGCCATCGCCGGGCCCGAACTTCACCCGGAGGTCGAGCCCATTCCGTGGAAGACCGGGCGGGTCGGGGTCGTTCCGCCGTTGGATGTCGAGACGGCGTCTCCGGGACCTGCCGCGGTCGGGCTTGGCCTGGGTGGGTCTACGTGCACGTCCACGACCACGACCACGACTGCATTGCGGGTTGCGGATGCGGCCAAGGTGGTCGAAGGGGCAGGGACGGCTCGACCAAAGAAGAAGCTCCCGGGATCGGGAATTCCCCCTCGGCGGATCGCCGTCGTCCTCAAATGGTCGCGTCGCTGCGCTCAAGTCTTCTTCTTTGCGCTGTTCATGTACTTCCTCTTCCAGACCGGGTTTCGCGGCAGCTTCGCCGCTCGGGCCGACGCCCCCGTGCGACTGCCGCTTCCGGTGGAAGCGTTCCTGCTGGCCGACCCTTTCGTGGCCGCGATGACGCTGCTCTCGACGCATACCGTCTATCGCGGCCTGCTCTGGAGCGTCGGCCTCCTCGGGCTCACCATGCTCGTCGGCCGCGTCTTCTGCGGCTGGATCTGCCCGTTCGGAACGCTGCACCATTTCTTCGCCTGGCTCCTGCCGAGCCGCAAGGGCCGAGGCGGACCGCGCGTCGAGGCCAACAAGACCCACGCCTACCAACGCGCCAAGTACTATCTGCTCTACGCGTTCCTCGTCGCGGGAGTCGGAGGGAGCGCCATCGGCGGCCTCTTCGATCCCATTTGCATCGCGGTGCGCTCCATCGGTCTGGGCGTCATCCCCGGCATGCAGTACCTCACCCATCGCGCGCTCGGCGCCGCTCAAGGCGTGCCCGTACGATCCGTGCAGGCGGCGGCCGACCACTCGCAGGATTGGCTCGCGCAGACCGTCTGGCAGAGCAAGCAGTTCTATTTTCACCAGACCTGGTTCATCGTTTTTCTGCTCGTGGCGGTTCTCTTCGCGAACCGATTCATTCCGCGCTTTTGGTGTCGCGTGCTGTGCCCGCTCGGAGCGTTTCTCGGCGTCTTCTCCCGCTTCGCGCTCTTCGGGATGAAGAAGGACCACGCCAAGTGCACCGACTGCAACCTGTGCCTGGTGCACTGCCAGGGCGCCGACAGCCCGCAGGGGGGAGTGAAGTGGCGGCAGGACGAGTGCCACATGTGCATGAACTGCGAGAACGCTTGCCCGGAAGACGTCATCAAGTTCACGTTCCTGCCGAATCGACGGAGCACCGTCACCGTACCGGACACGCAGCGGCGGACGGCGCTGGCGGCAGTCGGTGCCGGAGCCATCTTTTTGCCCGCGGCTCGTGCGGCCGACTCGCTGGACGTCAACTACCAGTCGAAAGTCATTCGCCCTCCCGGCGCAGTCGAGGAGCGCGCGTTCCTCGAACGATGCATTCGCTGCGCCGAGTGCATGAAAGTGTGCCCGAACAACGCGCTTCATCCCGCCTTTTTCGAAGCGGGCATCGAGGGTGTGTGGACGCCAATTCTCATCGCACGGATCGGGTACTGCGAGTTCTCGTGCGTCCTCTGCGGCCAGGTTTGCCCGACCGGGGCGATCCAGAAGATCACCGAGAAAGAGAAGATGGGCATCGGGCAGCCGCCCGTGAAAATAGGGACAGCCTTCTACGATCAAGGGCGCTGTCTGCCCTGGGCAATGCAGACGCCGTGCATCGTCTGCGAAGAGTTCTGCCCGACTTCGCCGAAGGCGATATGGGTTGAAGAAGTCGACGCGACGGTCCGGGACAGCAAGCCGGGTCCCGACGGCGCCCCGCCCGCGTATAGAACAGTGCATCTGCAGCGACCTCACGTCGACCCGAGCCTATGCGTGGGGTGTGGCGCTTGCGAGAAGGTCTGTCCGGTGCAGGATCAGCCTGCCGTCTACGTGACCAGCGTCGGAGAAACGCGGAGCAAGACGAACGTGATTCTGCTCGAGAACACGAATTACAATCAGAAGAGCTGATCGGCCCCTCCTTGCGAAGGTAGGGCTAATGCTATCGTCCTCTCCGTGAACGATCGCTTCCTCCGCGCCTGTCGTCGCGAGTCCGTCGACCGGACGCCCGTTTGGTTCATGCGGCAAGCCGGCCGCTACATGCCGGAATACCGGGCGCTTCGTGAGAAATACACCCTCCTCGACATCTGCAAGACGCCCGATCTCGCGCTGCAGGTGACGCAGCAGCCGCTGCGTCTCGGGGTCGATGCGGCGATCCTCTTCGCCGACATTCTCTTGCCCCTCGAGCCGATGGGGGCGTCGTTCGAATTCGCCAAGGGCGAGGGCCCCGTCATCCACGAGCCGATCGCCACGCGGGCCCAGATCGACCGCCTTCGCGTCATCGACGCGGAGGAATCGCTGGGATATGTCCTCGCCGCGATCCGCCTCCTCCGGCGCGAGCTGAAAGTGCCCCTCATCGGCTTCGCGGGCGGTCCCTTCACCCTCGCGAGCTACCTCGTCGAGGGCGGAAAGAGCGCGAACTTCGCGAAGACGAAGAAGCTCATGTTCGGCGCCCCCGACGCGTGGCACTTGCTTCTCGAAAAGCTCGCGGAGGTGGTGCGGCGGTATCTGCGCGCCCAGGTGACGGCCGGAGCCCAGGCCGTGCAGCTCTTCGACTCGTGGGTGGGCGACCTCGCGCCCGCCGACTACGTTGAGTACGTCCAGCCGCACACGCGCCACGTGCTCGCCGACGTAGCGAGTACCGGTGTGCCCGTCATCCACTTCGGGACGGGAACGGCGACCCTGCTCGAAGCGATGCGCGACGCGGGCGGCTCGGTCATCGGCGTCGATTGGTGCACGCCGCTCGACCAGGCCTGGTCTCGCGTTGGGTACGACCGGGCGGTCCAGGGAAACATGGATTCGTGCGCGCTCCTGGCGACCCGCGAGGTCGCCGTCAAGCACGCCCAGCGCGTGCTCGACGCCGCGGCGGGGCGCTGGGGACACATCTTCAACCTCGGTCACGGAATCTTGCCCGAGACGCCGGTCGATCATGTTCGCGCGGTCGTCGATTACGTGCATACCCGAAGCGAACGGTAGGTGAGGGGTGGAGCGCGCGGTTCTTCTCGTCTCGCACGGCACGGTCGACCACCTCGACGATCTGACCGCCTTCGTCACCAACGTTCGCCGCGGGCGGCCTCCGAGCACCGAGCTGATCGCGGAGCTTCGCCGTCGCTACGAAGCGATCGGCGGCCAGTCGCCCCTCAACGCGACGAATGCACTCCTGGCGAGCAAGCTCGAGCGACGTTTGAGCGTCCCTGTCGCCTGGGCAAACCGCCTCTGGAAGCCGTTCGTTCGCGACGCCCTCTCCGAGTTGGCTCGTGCCGGAGCAAAGCACGTGGCAGTCGTACCGCTCGCGCAGCACTCGGCCCAGGTGTACGCAGACGATGCGCGCCAAGCCGCGGCGGGAATGGGAATCGAGCTCGCTTGCGCGGCGAACTGGGGGAGGGCGCCCGCGCTCGGCGCCGCTTTCGCCGAGCGCGTTTCCAGGGCGCTCGTCCTCGAGCGCGAAACCTCGCGTGCGTGCGTCGTGATGACCGCGCACAGCCTGCCTCGATTCATCGTCGAACGCGGCGACCCGTACGAAAGCGAAGTGCGGGCGGCGGCTGCCGCCGTAGAGTCCATCTTGCGGGGTCGCTTTGGCGAGACCTTCCGCACCACAGTCGCATTTCAAAGCCAAGGGATGGACGGACCGGGCGGCAAGCCCGTGGAATGGCTCGGCCCGGACCTCCGCGCGGCCCTCGATGAGGCGAAGGCGCGAGGGGATCGGAGCGTCGTACTCGCGCCGATCGGCTTTCTCGCCGACCACGTCGAGATTCTCTACGATCTGGACATCGAGGCGCGCGCCATGGCCGAGGATCGCGGTCTGGGGTACTCGCGCGCCGCATCGCTCAACGCCGACGACGACTTCGTCGAAGTCCTCGTCGAAGTCGCGGGCCCGCTTCTGAGGAGCTGAGCCGCGTCTCATGGCGGACAAGCGAATCGTCATCATCGGAGGGGGGATCGCCGGTCTCTCCGCCGCGCACGCCGCCGCCGCGCGGGCGCGAGATTCGGGCCGTCGAATCGCGCTGACCGTTCTCGAACGATCGCCGCGCTTCGGCGGAAACCTCGTCACCGAGCGCACCGACGGCTTCGTGATCGACGGGGGTCCGGATTCATGGGTGGCGAGCAAACCGGAAGCGACCGCACTCGCTCGCGAACTCGGGCTCGGGAGCTCCATCGTCGGCACGAACGAGGCGACGCGTCGCTACTACATTGCGTGGGGCACCCAGTTGCACCCCGTCCCCGAAGGGCTCGTCCTCGGGGTCCCGACCCGGGTTCTGCCGCTCGTGCGTTCGAAGCTTTTCTCTTGGAGCGGGAAGGCACGGATGGCGATGGAGCCGCTCGTGCCGGTGCGCGCTTTCGACGGCGACGACGACGAGTCGATCGCGGACTTCGCGGCACGGCGTCTCGGACGCGAGGCGGCCGAGCGGCTGGTCGCGCCGCTCTTGGGTGGCATCACGTCGGGCGACGCCAGCGACGTCTCCGTCCGCGCCACGTTTCCCCAACTCGTCGCCATGGAGCAGGAGCAAGGTTCGCTCGTACGCGGAATGTTGGGGCTGGCGCGGCGGCGCAAGAACGCTCCGGGGGCGAGCGCGTTTCTTTCGCTCAAAGAGGGAGTCGGCACCCTCATCGATGCACTCGTCGATCGCTTGCGGGGGGAGGGGGTGGTGCTTCGTTCCGGAACGGCGGCCCGCTCGCTCGCGAGAAACGGAGCCGGCTGGACGGTCGACGTCGAGTCGGGAGAGTCGGTCGCGGCCGACGCGGTGATTCTGGCGGGGCCGGCGCACGTCGCCGCTCACCTGGTGGACGTGCTGGACGCCGCACTGGCACGTGACCTCAGGGCGATCCCTTACGGGTCGAGCGCCACCGTGTTTCTCGCGTACCGGCGCTCCGACGTGGCCCATCCTCTCGACGGGGTGGGCTTCGTCGTTCCTCGCGCAGTCGGGCGGTCGATCCGCGCCGGGACGTGGGTCTCGAGCAAATGGCACGGCCGGGCGCCCGAGGGCTATGTGCTTCTTCGCGCGTTCTTCGGCGGCGTCGGCGGCGAGGTCGATCTTGCCCTCGACGACGCCGGCCTTTCCGCTCTCGCGCGTCGCGAGCTCGGCGTGCTCATGGCCCTCGAGGCGGAGCCCATCTGGTCCAGGGTGTTTCGCTTCGACGCGTCGAGGGCCCAGATGCGCGTCGGCCACCTCGCGAAGATACGCGCGATTCGAGAACGGCTCGACGCGACCGCACCCGGGCTGCGCGTCGCCTTCGGCGGTTTCGACGGCGACAGCATCCCCGACAGCATCCGGCAGGGGCAAGACGCCGGGCGCTTCCTGGCGTCGTCGGGGTGAGCGCGGTGCTTCTAGAATTCGGCCGGATCGCTGTACGTGCCGAAGACGTCGCGGAGCACGTCGCAGATTTCTTGCTGCGTCGCGTAAGCCTTCGCCGCTTCGATGATGGGGGGCATCAAGTTGACCTCCCCAGGTTTGCTCCGGGCGGCCGCTCTCACCGCGGCGAGCGTGGCGCTGACTCGGGCCGCGTCGCGTGAGGCTTTCACGCGCTTGAGGTTCGCAAGCTGCGTGCTCTGCACGACTTCGTCGATCCGCAGAAGGGGGATCGCCCCTTCGTCGTCGCTGTCGTACTTGTTGACCCCGACCATCACTCGCTCACCGGCCTCGAGCTGCCGCTGAAAGCGGTACGCGCTCGCCGCGATCTCGCGCTGCGGATAACCCTTTTCGATCGCGCTCACGACGCCGCCCATCTCGTCGATACGCCGGATGTACTGCTGCGCCTCGGCCTCGAGACGGTTCGTGAGATCTTCCAGGTACCAGGCGCCGGCGAGCGGGTCGATCGTGCTGGCCACGCCGCTCTCTTCGGCCAGTATCTGTTGCGTACGGAGCGCGATTGTGACCGTTTGCTGCGTGGGAAGCGCGTAGGTCTCGTCGAGCGAATTCGTGTGGAGCGACTGCGTTCCTCCAAGGACCGCCGCGAGTGCTTGGATCGCCACCCGCACGACGTTGTTGTACGGCTGTTGGGCCGTGAGCGAGACGCCCGCCGTCTGCGCGTGCGTGCGAAGCTTCATGCTCTCTTCGTTCTTTGCACCGAAGCGCTCTTTCATGATCGTCGCCCACATGCGGCGCGCAGCCCGGAACTTCGCGATCTCCTCGAAGAAATCGTTGTGCACATCGAAGAAGAAGGACAGTCGGGGAGCGAAATCGTCGACGCTCATTCCGCGCTCGATGCACCACTGCACGTACCCAATGCCGTCGGCCAGGGTGAAGGCGAGCTCCTGGGCGGCCGTCGCACCGGCCTCGCGGATGTGATAGCCGCTGATGCTGACGGTGTTCCACCGAGGGACTTCGCGTGTGCAAAACTCGATCATGTCGGTGACGACGCGCATCGCCGGGCGCGGCGGTACGAGCCAAGCGTGCTGGGCGACGAACTCTTTGAGGCAGTCGTTCTGGACGGTCCCGCCAATCGCGCGCCGCGAGATCCCGCGCACGTCGGCCAGGGCGATGTAGAACGCGAGCAGGACCACCGCGGGGCCGTTGATGGTCATCGACGTGGTGACCCGGTCCAAGGGGATGTCCGCGAAGAGAATCTCCATGTCGCGCAGCGTGTCGACCGCGACTCCGCACACGCCCACTTCGCCGAGCGCGCGCGGGCTGTCGGAGTCGTAGCCCATCAGCGTCGGAAAATCGAAAGCCGTCGAGAGCCCCGTCTGGCCGTGCGCGAGCAGGTACTTGAACCGCTCGTTGGTTTGTTCAGGCGTGCCGAAGCCGGCAAACATGCGCATCGTCCAGAGACGGCTGCGGTACATCGTCGGCTGCACTCCGCGCGTGAACGGGTACTCCCCGGGCATGCCCAGATGCCGCAGGTAGTCGATCGGCACATCGGCGGGAGTCAGCACTGCAGGCACGTCGAAGTCGCTCCAGGTGGAGAACCGCGACTTGCGAGGTGGAATTCTCGCTTCTGCTTTGGCGAGCGTCGTCGCCCGCCACTGGAGCGCGGCTTTGCGGATGGCTTCTGGGTCGCCCGGGGATTCTCCGTCCGCCGTGTAGTCCTCCGCAGGGCCCCGGGCAAAGGCGGCGCCTTTTTCGGCCATACCCGAATGTAGCTTTATTCGGCCTTGGCCGCCGCCACCTCGGCCTGGTGTTGCCTGTACACCCGGACGCGCGACCAAACGAAATAGCCGGCTCCGACGACAATGCCGCCGCCGATGACCGCGTCGAACCGGTGCATGAAATGCTTGAGCGGCGAGTGCTCGTCGAGAAGCCCGAGGCCGAGCCGCCGGCCCACGTACGCCAGTGCCAGACACCAGGGGAGCGACCCCAGGAACGTGAACGCGTGGAACGTCGTGCGGTTCATTCGAGCGACCCCCGCCGGAAAGGCGATGAAGGTGCGAATGACCGGAAGAAGGCGGGCGAAAAAGACGATCCACTCGCCCCCCCTCTCGAACCACCGATCGGCGAGTTCGATTTCTTTCTTCGAGATCAGCACGTAGCGGCCGTACCTCTCGATCGCCGGCCGGCCGCCCTTTGCACCGACCCAGTACGCCACTTCCGATCCAAGGTTGCAGCCCAGCGCTCCCGCGATGGCCGCGAGCATGAGGTTGAACACCGGAAGCTGCATGCCGTACTGCGCGCTCAGTTCGGCCGCGATGCTGGGCTCCGTCAGCGCGCCAGCGTAGGGCATGATGAGCTCACTCGGCAGCGGGATGCACGCGCTCTCGATCCCCATGAGTATCGCGATGCCCCCGTAGGACAGCGTACCCATCACGTATACGCAGAACCCGCCCAAGATCGCGAAGATGGCTTTGACCATGCCAGATGCGCGGCTTTAGCCGGTCGCATGCAGCGGGTCAAGCAAGGGACGGAGAATCAGCTACCGGTTCCCGGCGTCGCTCCGTTCGCAGCGTGTGGGCCTCCCGGCCCGCCATCCCTCGCATCGGGCGCACCGTCGTCCGATGTCTTGCGGCCGACCGTCTCGATCTTAACGAGGACTGCGGTGATGTTGTCCTCTCCGCCCCGCTCGTTGGCGCGCTCGATGAGGCGTTTGCACGCCTCGCGCACGTCACCCGAGCCGCTGACGATTTGCGTGATTTCTTCGTCGCTGACCATGCCCGAGAGTCCATCGGAGCAGAGCACGTAGACGTCTTCTTCTTTCGGGTCGTCGTGCTGGAGGTCGACCACGACGTGGTCTTGCATCCCGAGCGCGCGAGTGATGACATTTTTCGGCAGTTCGCTCTTTTGCTCGTCCGTGAGGTCGGGCATGGCGACGAGGTAGTCGTTGATGAGCGAATGGTCGCGGGTGAGGAGGCGAATCTGTCCGCTCCGGACGCGGTAACAGCGCGAGTCGCCAACGTGGCCGATGTACATCCGCTGTTTCTTCGAGCTGAACATCGCGCCGACCACGGTGGTCCCCATTCCGTGGCATTCTCGCGACCGCGTCGAGCGCTCGAAAATCTGTCGGTTGGCCACGCGGATGCCCGTCAGCAGCCGGTTCTCTTCCTCGCTCAGATTCATGTCGAAATGGAAAGGCCAGGTCACGTCCTCGTTGGCCGTCGTCCGGAAGAACTCGGAGATGGTCTCGGTGGCGATACGCGAAGCGATATCGCCCGCGCGGTGGCCCCCCATCCCATCCGCGACGACGAACAGATCGTGCTCCTTGAGCACAACGAAGGAGTCCTCGTTGTGCTCGCGCTGGAGCCCCACGTCGCTCAGCCCGGCCGCGACTACACGCATCAAGGCGCGGAATCCTCCAACAGCAAGAGACTTTCACCCACGTTGGCGGGTGTCAAACGAGTCAACCGTTGGGTGGCAGCCTAGCATCAGGCGTGCCTCGGGGGTGAGAGGCGTGACGGATCATACCTCCAGAATGTCTTTCTCTTTGTTGGCGATCATCGAGTCGACCTGCTTGACGCCGTCTTGGATGGCCTCCTCGACCTTCTTCTTGGCCCGTTCCACCTCATCCGCGCTCGCCTGACCCTCGGTCTCGAAGGTGGAAAGCATGTCGAGCGCATCGTGGCGGGCCTTGCGGATCGCGACTTTGCATTCTTCCCCGTATTTGCGCGCGATCTTGACGAATTCCTTGCGGCGCTCCTCGGTGAGGGGCGGCAGCGGGATTCGGACGACGTCCCCGTCCACCTGTGGGTTCAAGCCGAGGTCGCTCTCGCGGAGCGCTTTTTCGACGGCCTTCACCATCGATCGATCCCATGGCTTGACCATGAGGAGACGTGGCTCGGGGATGTTGACGTGTGCCATCTGGGCGAGCGGGGTCGGGGTCCCGTAATAATCCGCTTTGATGCCGTCGAGAAGGGCGGCGCTCGCCCTACCTGCGCGTAGCTTCGTCAGCTCGCGCTTGAGTGCGTCGTGCGATTTTGCGACAGAGCTGGCGAGCTCTTTCTGCAGGTCGTTGATCATGGGGGTCTCGCGGGAACTTAGCGCCGCAAGTCCAGGCGTGAAAGGAGGTTGCGGCTCGGTAGTCCGTTCCGAGTAAAATGGGGCCTTCATGTGGCGGGACGGAAAGCTCCGGGCCAGGACGGGCGCAGCGTGGATCGGGGCCGGGATGGCACTCGTGTGCGCGGGATCGAACGAGAGGCCCGCCGAGGCCGGACCGATCGGTACCGACGGCCGAGCGCCTTCGCCGTTCGCCGTCCAAGCGCGGCGTGGGGAAGTGGCCGTTCCGACCCTGGACGAGGTCGAACGCATGTGTGCACTGCTCACCGGGTGCGACAGGCTTCCCATCCCCGCGTCGCTGTTTCCAGCGGACTTTCAGGAGTGCGTGAAAAAGATGGTCGACGACATGTCGTCGCCGGCCGCCGTCAACTTCTCGCTGACGATGCGCGAGTGCGGGCTGCACGCGGACTCCTGCGCGAGTCTGCGCGCGTGCGCGCTGCACGGGGCGAGCCCCGATGCATGCAAGGGGAGGGGCCGGCAGGCAGTGGTGGGGTTTTGCGACGTCGATGGACGAGCGATGACCTGCTGGCATGACGACGTATTGGCCGTCCGGGACTGCACGCGCGGCGGAGAACAGTGCATCGTCGTCGACGGCAAGGCGACGTGCACCCTCGGTCCGTGCCCTGCGGGTGTCAAGGATGGCGACAAGCCGCGTTGCTCGGCTTCGAGCACCCACTTACTCCGTTGCGAGAAAGGGAAGCTCGCCAGCCTCGATTGTTCAGCCTTTGGGCTGACGTGCGCGATCGCGGCCGACGGCACCGCGGGCTGCGCCACGAGCGGACCGACGTGCAGCCCGGACGCAAAGCGGTGCGACGGAAACGTCGCCGTCGGCTGCTTCAACGGGCACGAAGTGCGGGTCGACTGCGACCGGGGCGGTCTCGCTTGCCCGCAATCTCCTGGCGCAATCTCCGTCGGCGCGTGCGCCGCCCCGCGCACTACTTCCGCGTGCAACCCGGGCGACAAGGGGTCCTGCGACGGCGTCGCCATTCGTTATTGTCACCTCGGGCGGTCGCGCTCGTACTCGTGCAAAGCCCTCGGGTTCACCAAGTGCGACGCGGGCAAGAACGGCGTGCGCTGCAGCTAGCACCGAAGGGTGGAATGCTCCTTCGTTGCTTGCAAGTCGCGGGCGAAGCCGGCGCAGCCATCGGCTGGGTTTCCCCGGCTGTTCTTCCCGCCGGCTCGAGAGTAGAAATGCGCCCGTGATCGACGACGCGGTTCTCCTCACCGGCTTTCCGTCGCCCCTGGCGCGCGCGGTTTCGTCGGAGGTTTTGCGGGCCGATGCGGGCGCAAGCGTCTTCGCCATCACGCGCACCACAGCCGTCGAAGAGGCGCGCGCGTACGTCGAAGCCCTGCCAGTCGAGCAACGCAAGCGCGTGCAGCTCATCGAGGGCAACGCGGGTGCGATCGATTTCGGCTTGGCGGGCGTGGAGTTCCGGTCGCTCGCGCGCCAGGTCACGCGTATTCACCACTGTGCGCAGGTCACCTCCGTGAGCGCCGACCGCAAGACCTGCGAGCGCGTCAACGTCGGTGGGGCCCGCGAAGCGCTGGAATTCGCCACGAGCTGCGCGAAGCTCGACTGTCTCGTCTTTCACTCGACCGCCCACGTCGCCGGAGATCGGCACGGCCTCGTTCTCGAAGAAGAGCTCAAGGCCGGTCAATCCTTCCGGAGCGTCGTCGAAGAGACGAAAGGGCGCGCCGAGAAGATGATGAGAAGCCGGATGGACCGTCTTCCCATCGCCGTCGTGCGCCCGGCAACGGTCGTAGGCGACTCTCGTACAGGCGAGATCGAGCGGTTCGACGGTCCGTATCTCCTCTTTCTCCTTGTCGTCACGTCGCCGTCTGACCTTGCACTCCCGCTGCCGGGCCGCGGGGACGATCCGCTGAACCTCGTCCCGATCGACTGGGTTGCGCGCGCGGCCGTGGCAATCGGGCGAGACCGGCGTGCGCGGGGACGCACCTTTCATCTGGTGGATCCTCAGCCGCTTTCGGTGCGTCGGGTGTTCGAGCTGGTCGCGCGCGCTGGCGGCCGGCGGGCACCCCGAGGATCCATTCCCGCAAATCTGGCCAAAGCGCTCCTGCGCGCACCAGGACTCGATCGGATCGTGAAGAGCCCGCGCGCCTTCGTCGAGACGCTGACGACGCCGGTGACGTACGACTCGAGAAACGCCGACGAGCTACTCGGATCGCTCGGTGTCGACCCGTGCCCTCCGCTCGAGACGTACGTCGACAAGTTGGTCGAGTACGTGCAAGAGCGCACCCGCGAGCGACGTGCGATCAAGACTCCGCCCGCCGAAATCGAAGATCCTCTGGTCTGAGCCCATGGCACGAAAGCCGGTTCCGTCGTGCGTCGGGGAGGGCATGGTCGTGCGGCGGTTGGTCATGCGCGCGCGCGACGTCGTGTTCTTCAAGGGCTTGGTCGAAGCCAGCGAGGGGCTCGCGGCGGTGTTCGCCGAGAGCGGGGGAGATCTCACCGTGGCTGCGCCGGAGGCGCGCGCGGTGGAGCTCGACGCGTTGCTCGAGGAAGTGGCCGGCGAGCTCGGCGCGATACGCATCGACCGTCCGTAGTCGAGTTAGGAAGGGCCGTCCTCGTCATCATGGCGAGGATCCGCGCCGGACGGCACGCTCGAGCTCGCGAGCGCCCGTTTCTCTTCGAGTACGCGCAGTAAGTCCACCTCGCCCATCCGTTCGAGGACCGCGCGCAAGTCGCCGGGAAGGGGCGAGTCCACGACTTGCCTGGCGCCGGACCCCGGGAGGTCGAACTCCAACCGGCATCCGTGCAGAAACGGACGATCCAGGCCGTTCTTTTCCTCGAAAAAGCGATTCGTCGAAGCGTGACCGTGTCGGTCGTCGCCGAGCAAAGGGTGGCCAATCGCGGCCAAGTGACGCCGGATTTGGTTCGCTCGACCCGCTTCGGGGACGATCCGCAGGATGCTGTGTCCGGAGGAGACCGCCAGCCGCCGATAGCGCGTGCGCGCCACGTAGGGCCTACCGCCGTCCTGGGATTCGCGCGCGACCGTGCCTTTCGACGGAGTGATGCCCCGCACCGCACCCAGGTAAACGCTCCGCGTCGACGGATCCGACAAGACTCGCTGCCAAGCGCCGGCGTGTTCGCTCCGGCGCGCAAAGACGACGAGGCCGCTCGTCCCGACGTCGAGTCGGTGGGCAGGCGCCGCGTTCTCCGCGCCTGGGATGGATCGAACGCGCGCAAAAAGCGAGCTCTGGTACTCGCCTTGAGGAACCGTCGGCTCGTGCGGGGCCTTGTCGACGATGAGGACATCGCGGTCCGCGTACATGACGCGCGCAGCGGCTTTCCCCGCGCGCCCCAGTACGGCAACCGTTTCGACTTCGTCGGTGAGCGGGATCATGTCGATCGGTTGGAGCGAGGGCAGCGAGTAGCCGAGGCGCCCAAAGTGATCGAGGTCGCGCGCGAGCGTATCGGCGTTGCAGGAGACGTAGGCCACAATCGGCGCCTCGAGCCTGGCGAGCCACTCGCGCGCCGAGGGGCTCATGCCGCGGCGCGGAGGGTTGACGACGACGCCGTCGAAACGCTCGCCCCGTTGAGCCAGCGCCCGGACCGCAGCGGCGACGTCGGCGCATTCCGCTTGGACGTCGAGCCCCGAGCGCGTCGCGGCGGCCACGGCCTGCGCCACGGCGGGCGCGAACGACTCGACCAGGCGGACGCTCGCGCCGCCAGCGGCGAGGCCGAGCGCGATCGAGCCCGACCCGCCGTAAAGGTCGAGCAAGCGCGGAGGGCGGGAGAGATGCCTCTTACCGCCGGAGAGGCCGAATAGGTCTGCCAAGATCGTGTGCACCCGGTTCGCTTGTCCGCGGTGCGCCTGCACGAACGAACCATAGGTGGCCAGGTGCATCGAAGCGCCGACGTGGTCCGCAGCCGAAGCTACACCCGCGAGGGGGATGGTTTCCGCCCCCAGGACTTGGGGCGCTTCTCCATCGTGAAAGTTGCATGCGACGCCCGCGATGACGGGCTCGGCCTCGAGAAGCTCGCGCGCGGCGATTTCGAAGGGCTCGATCGACGAAACACGGTCGCGCTGCACGACCAATGTAACGAGCACTCGGCTCGCGTCGCCATCGCGAACCTCGCGCAGATCGACCGCGCGCAAATGTCCTGCTCCAGTCGCATCGTAGGGGTCCAGGCCATTTCCAGTCCGCTGGGCGGCCGCGATGCGAGCCCGCAGGGCGTCCGCAACGAGGCGGAGCGACGGCGAGAGCACGCGACACCGCGGGATATCGACGACCTGATGCCCTCCGCCCTTCGCGTAGAGGCCGAGCTTTCCGCCGGTTCCGACGATGAGCTTTGCCCGAGTTCGGTATTCGACGATCGGCGCCGCGGGCGCTACGGCGTCCGTGTAGACGAGCTCCAGCGCAGGGTAGTGCGAGATCGACTGGACCACGTACGCGCGTTTTTGCGCAAGCTGTCGGTCGTAGGAAAGATGGATCAGCGGACAGCCGCCGCAGCGTTCCGCGTGCTCGCACGAAATCGGTCGTTCTCCAAGAGCCGGATCCGCGGTCGCGCTCATTCGCGCCGTGGTCGTAGCACGGCTGCACGCACTAGAAGGTGGCGCGCGCGGCTAGGAACGTCGCCCAAGGGTGCGGTCCGGAGACCATCTCGGGAGAATGCTGTTCGCGATAGAGCAAGGTGTAGTCGGTCTCGAGCGCGATCGACGCGCGTTCGTCGAGACGCAGATCGAAGCCCGCCCCGAGCTGGGCCGCGATCTCGACGTCGGCGGGGATGATAGGGACCCAGTCCGTGTCCACGCGCCATTGTCCGAACCCGGCTTGCGCAAATGGGGCGATGCGCCCGTCGGCGATCCGGACTCGAGCGAATATCATCCGGCACGATCGGCTTGGCCGCAGCTCGTCGGTGAGCATCAGCTGTCCGACGAGAAGCTGCGCTCCACTCCAGTCACGTGCAACGAGCGAGACGTGGGGCGTCACGCCCAACCAGCTCGGCTCCGGCGACCAAGCGGACCCTTCGCCTCTTTGTGTGCTGCGCGAATGCGCGGTATGTGGCAGAAAGGTCGCGCCGTCATTCAGCACTTCGGCAAATTTCGCCCAATCTACCGATAAACGAAATCCGTCGCTCGCCTGCGCGTGTCCGGCCGAGAGACACGGCGCGAGAATGCTTGCGCCGATTGCGGCGCGCGAAATCATCCCCATCCGTGTGCGTTTCGCATTCGATTCATGGTACCCGTTGCGACCGTCCTTCGCATACTGCGTGCCCGCCCAGCTGTAAGCGCGCGAGGGCCGATGTGCCGCTCGCGGCGCAATCTATAGTGTGACTCGAGGCCGCCGATTCCCAAAGCTTTTTCATGAATTCCAATCCTGACATTGTAATCGTGGGTGGCGGTCCGGCCGGATCGACGACAGCGCTGGCAATTGCGCAGGCGGCGCCGGAGCTTGCGCAACGCGTTGTGCTCCTCGAGAAGGCGCGATATCCCCGGGACAAACCATGCGCCGGCGCGCTCGCCGGCCGCGGCGACGCCCTCTTGCGGTCGCTCGGAGTGGATGTCGCCGTGCCCGGGGTTTCCGTCGACGGTGTATCGTTCCGGGGATTGACGCGCGAGGTATTCGCCGCGCCCGGCCGGATTGGGCGTGTCATTCGTCGAATCGAGTTCGACCATGCGCTGGCGCGCGCCGCGGCGTCCCGCGGCGTAGCAGTGCGCGAAGGCGTCCGTGTCGTCGGCGTACGCGACGATCCACGAAATGGTGCAGTCGTCGACACGAGCGAAGGCGAGCTTCGAGCCAGGGTCGTGGTCGGGTGCGACGGAGTAGGAAGCGTCGTGCGAAAAGCATTGGGGCTAGGAGCAGGGGGCGCGCGGGCGCAGGTGGTGGAGGTCGACACCGAGCCGGTCCCCGGAGATCGCGATCGGAGCTTGCTTCACTTCGACGCGAGCGATCGACGTCTGGTGGGCTACGCCTGGGATTTCCCGACGATCGTCGACGGGCGGCCGCTCGTTTCCCGCGGGGTCTATGGTGTTGCGATCGCCGCGGGCGTGTCGGGCGGCGACCGGCCCGACGTTGGGGAGCTTCTTGCCGAGCGACTCCGGGCGATGGGCATCGATGCGACACGGTGCGAGAAGAAGCGCTACGCGGAGCGCGGTTACGAGCACGCGGTGCGGCCAGCGCGGGGTCCGATCATGCTGGTCGGGGAGGCCGCTGGGATTGACATCGCAACCGGGGAGGGCATCGCCCAGGCGGTCGAGTATGGCGTGATGGCCGGAGGCTTCTTGGCGCGGCGTGTCGGCGCCGCTGGCGCCGGGCGTCTGGTCGTGGACGACTGGGCCGACTTCGTCGCCGCGTCGCGGCTGGCTCGTGACCTTCGGATTCGCGAGCGCTTCATGCGGCGTTTCTTCGGCCGCGCGCGCGCACAGACGGAACGGCTATTCACGGATTCGCCCGACATGCTCCACGTCGGTTGCCAGCATTTCGCGGCCCAGCCCTACGACTGGCTCCGAATCGCGAAGGTGGCTTTCCGAGGCGCCGCGGCGTTGGCTCGGGGTGCTTCGCTGTAGTCAGCAGGGGCGCGCTATGCGTAAGTGAGGAGCGCCATGAAGCCGAAGTCCATGTGAAGCTGCTGATGGCAGTGAAAGAGCGTCGAACCGGGGTTGTCGGCGACGAAGTCGAATTCGAGCTCCTGAAACCCGCCGAGCATCACGACATCCTTGATGACCCCTGCGGTCGGCTTTCCCCCAATGCGCGTCAGTTCGAAGCTGTGCCGGTGCAAGTGGAGCGGATGGATGTCGTCGCTCGCGTTGCGAAACTTCATTCGATAGCGTCGTCCCTCGCGCAGGGAGTACGCGGGCTTCATCGTTTCCATCGAGAACGCCTGGCCGTTCAGGGTCCAAATGTTGAAGCCGCTCGCGGCGCCGTTTCGCTTGACGATTGTCATTTCGATCGTCTCGTCGGGCGTTGCGGCCGCAGCTCCGGGCTTCCCGAAGAGGGTGTAGTCCCAGCGAAACGGCTTCGGCTTGGTCCATTGGGCGGAGCCGTTTCTGCCGGCATACTCGACCACGGTGCCCATCCCGTTCGTCCTGTCGTCGTCGGACAGATCGCCCATGACCCAGACGCCCGGGTGGTTCATCTCGACGATCGCGGAGATACGCTCCGCGGTGCCGAGCCAGAGCACTGGTACCTCCGCGGGCGTTGGCACCGCGTTGCCGTCGAGCGCGACGATTCGGAAGACGTGGTGGGGCAGCGCCAGACTGCGGATCTCCGTCGCGCTCGCGTTGAGGACATGAAAGAGGACGCGCTCGCCTTGCTTGACGTGGATCGGCTCTCCGTGGCCGAGCATCTTTCCGTTGATGCCGAAGAGCCGGTAGCCGACTTCGAACCCCTTGGGCGAGCCTTTTGCCGCTTCGTCCGCGGTCTTGCCCATTTGCTGGAGGGACGAGACCGGAGCGCCGGCGAGCGCGTCCATCGCCATATCTCCGCCGCGGCTGAGCTCCGGCTCGAACTCTTTCATCACGAGGAAGACTTCTCGGTCGTACGCTCCGAGGTCGCCCTTCGGCTCGATGTAAACCGGGCCTGCCTGACCCGTGTACGTCCCGCGGTCGAGGTCGCCGCCGGCCGCGACGTGGGTGTGATAAAAGCGGAATCCAGACGGCTTGGGGACGAAGGTGATTCGGCGCATCCCCTTCGGGGGAACGAAGGGGGTGCCCTCCTCGGCGGCGCCGTCCACATCGCTCGGGAGCCATTGGCCGTGCCAGTGGACCAGCTCCGGCGTGTCGGTGTCGTTGTGGACGTCGACGACGACTCGTTGACCTTCTTTGAGACGGATCAGGGGTCCGGGGAACTGACCATTGTAGAGCGTGGTCGACACGATCTGATCGTCCGCGAGCTCGACCAGCCCCCGCGCGATCCGCAAGTCGAAGTCCGCACGCTCCGAATCTTGCGCGGCTCCCACTGCTGTCCGGTTGCTCGTCGGCGCGTTGCTGGAAGGGAGGCCCGGCGCGTCGGACCGCGGCGCGGAGGCAGTCGGGGTTCCGCGCGGGGCACAGCCTTCCAAAAGCAGCCCGGCACCGGCGAGAGTCGAGCGCGAGAGAAAGCCACGGCGTGAGCAAGCCATGGCCGGGATGTAGGCGGCGCGGCCGCCACTCGCAAGATCAAGCCCGGCTCACTTCGGCGCGCCTTCGCTTCCCTCGTCCTTCGCCCCCCTCTCGCGTCGCCTCCGTGCCTTGTAGTGAACCCGCACGGGGACTCCCTCGAATCCGAAATGCTTTCTCAGTTGATTGACGACGAATCGTCGGTACGAAAAATGAATCGAGTCGGGCGCGTTCGTCATCGCGATGAACGTCGGCGGCGCGACCTCGGCCTGGGTCACGTAGTAGAGCCGCGGGGCGCGGCTCCCCATCGTCGGCGGCGGATGGCTGTCGAGCACTTGTTCGAAAAAGCGATTGAGCTCTCCGGTGGGAACGCGCTTGTAGAACGCTTCGCGCACCCGATCGATCGTCGCGAAGAGCTCGGTCACCCCTCGGCCGGTCTTGGCGCTCGTGCGGACGATCGGTGCGTACGGCACGAACGTGAGCTTGTCGCGCGCGTCGCCCTCGGCCTTTCCGAGCTCGGGCTTCTTGAGCAGATCGATCTTGTTGAGGGCCACGATCATTGCCCGCCCGCGCTCCTCGGCGAGGCCCAAGATTTTGGCGTCCTGCTCCGCCACTCCCTCACTGGCATCGAAGAGCGCGACCACCACATGAGCGCGTTCGATGCTCCGTATCGACGAGAGCACGCTCAGCGACTCGACGGCGCTTCCCTCCTTCGCCACCTTCGCCTTGCGCCGGATTCCTGCGGTATCGATGAATACGTATTGTTTGCCGTCTCTCTCCACCAGCGCGTCGATCGCGTCGCGGGTCGTCCCGGGGCGCGCGTCGACGAGCACCCGGTTTTCCCCGAGGATGCGGTTGAGAAGGCTGCTCTTGCCCGCGTTCGGTCGTCCGATGAGCGCGATCCGCGGCGGCGCCTGCACGTCGTCGACCGGTTCGGGGTCGCTTTCCGGCAGCGCCGCCACGAGCGCCGCTTCGAGCTCGCCCACCCCGCGGCCGTGGAGCGCGCTCACCGGGAACACCTGGTCGATCCCCAGGCGATAGAGGTCGAATGCGTCGGCGTCGACGCTCGGCGAGTCCGCCTTGTTGGCCGCGTAAAACACCGGCTTTCCACTTTCGCGGAGGAGCTTGATGGCCGCGCGGTCCGCTTCGTTGGGCCCGGTGGTCGCGTCGGTCACGAAGACAATCGCGTCCGCTTCTTCGATCGCGGAGCGCACGTGATCGGCGATACCCGCCTTCATCGGGTCTTCGTCCTGCGGGTCGAATCCGCCGGTGTCCACCACCGTGTAGGGTTTTCCGTAGCCGCTCGTGTCCGCGTAGTGCCGGTCGCGCGTCACGCCGGGACTGTCGTGAACGATGGCGATGCGCGCGCGCGCGAGGCGATTGAAGAGCGTCGATTTGCCCACGTTCGGACGTCCAACGATGGCCACGATGGGAGTGCCGGCGCCGCCGGCCGGGACCGCGGGACGGCGAGCGCGCGCAGGATGGTGTTTGGTCATCGGTCGTCTCCGGCGCGCGGTCCGTAGCCCATCTCGCGCAGGCGTGCCTCGCTATTCATCCAGTCGGGCGTCGCTCGCACCGAAAGTTCGAGATGAATTTTCGTCCCCAGCATACGCTCGATCCGCGCGCGCGCGGCCGTTCCGATGCTCTTGACCATCCGCCCTCCGGCCCCGACGAGAATCTTCGTGTGGGCCTCGCGAGCGACGTGAATGACCACTTCGACGCGCGCCGGCTTGACGCTCTCGTCGAAGCGCTCGACGACGACCGCGACCCCGTGAGGGACCTCCTGTCGTGTATGCAGCAGGACCTGCTCGCGCACCAATTCCGAGACGAAGAATCGCTCCGGTTGATCCGACAGAGTATCTGGCTCGAAGAGCAGCGCTTGTTCGGGCAGGAGTGGCCGAAGCTCGGCGAGCAGGTGGTCGACGCCGTCGTTGCGCTTCGCGCTGAGGGGGATCGTCGCCGCGAAGGGCCGGGCCTCGGCGAAGGCCGCGATCACCGGAAGTAGCTGGGCCTTGTCCTTGATTCGGTCCACCTTGCTCAGCACGAGCACCGTTGGCACGTCCGGTAGCTCTGCGGCGAGGCCGAGTTCTGCCTCGAGATTCGCTCGAGCGCCGAGCCTCGCTGCCTCGACGACGAGGACGACGGCGTCTGCGTCGCGAGCTGCTTGCCTGGCGACGTCGTTCATCCACCGCCCCAGCCTCGAGCGCGGCGCATGTACGCCCGGGGTATCGATGAAGACGTACTGCGCGCCATCGACGGTAAGTACGCCGTGCACCGCCTCGCGGGTCGTTTGCGGCTGAGGACTGACGATGGCGAGCGGCTGCCCTACGATCGCGTTCATCAGGGTGCTCTTGCCGACGTTGGGCCTGCCCACGAGGGCGACGTGGCCCGAGCGCTGCGTGATCGATGGGAGTGGTCTACTCATCCGATGTTCCGAGAATCCTCGGCGCGTGGGAGTAGCACGCGGCGGCTTGCGCCGCGGCGGACCTTGGAAGTAGTGTCCGCCAAACTTTCGTCCTGGCAGCTCCCATGTCCAACGAAACGCAGCCCTCGAGCGACGCGATCCTGGCCGCGCCCGGCCTGGTTGGTCCCAGTGTGTCGGCGGGGACAGAGCCCCTCCGCCCGTGGGTCCGTTGGGCGCCGCTCGCCGTGGCGATTGCCACCCCGGTGTTGCTTTTCTTCGTCTGCCCCCCGCTCACGAGGAGCGGACTCTGGGACCCGTTCGAGCTCAATGTCGCCGACCTCGCCCGGAGGATCGCTCTCAATCTCTACCACGCGTCTCATCTTGCGCTCGAGGGCGCCGACAATTCGCTGCCCCACCTGAACGATCTCGGTCGTCCGCAGTTGCCGATGTCGTCGATCGCCGTCGGCTTCAAGCTTTTCGGGCTCCACGAGTGGGCGGGGCGTTTGCCGCTCGCGCTTTGGGGTGTCGCGGGCGTTCTCGCGACCTACGCATTCGTGGCGCGCATGTTCGATCGACGGGCCGGAGCCTACGCCGCCGTCGCGCTGTCGACCATGCCGGTCTACTTCGTCCAAGCGCGCTCGATGCTCGGCGAAGTTTGCGCCATGGCCGGTGTCGCGATGGCGTTTGGCGGTCTCGCGGTCGGGGCGTTTGATCGGGACGAGCGAGGGCCGACTGCCGCGATGAAGCGCCTGCCCTGGCTGGCCATGGGGTGCGCCGGCCTGTTCGTTGGCTTCGAGAGCCGGGGTGGCCTGCTGGGCCTCGCGGTTCCGCTGCTCGGAGTCGGTCTCTCGTGGGGGGTGGTCCAGCTGTCTTCCGGCGGAAAAGAACGCCGCTCCCGGGACGCGGTCGGGAATGCGGTTGGAGCCACGTCGCTCTTGTCAGGGGCGCTCATCGCCGTGATGGCCGCACGTGCGATCGCCGCGCCGGAGACGAAAGACCTCAATCTGTGGGCGGGCGCCATGTTTCACCTGCAGTCGAAGTATCCGACCTTCGATTACTACGTGGCGGCCATCGGCCACGCGCTCGCGCCCTGGAGCGCGTTTCTGCCTTTCGCTTTTGGCAGGCTGTTGCTCGCTCCGCCGACCCGGGCGGCGGGGGTCGGGGGACCGTCGGATACGAGTGAGCACTACGCGATCGAGCGCGAGAGCTTCGCGCGCGTGGCCGTGATCGTTGGATCCGCGGTCGCGCTGGTCGCTCACGGTTATCTCGCAGCGCGCGTCGATACCATCGCGTTCACCGGCGTCGCCCTGTGCGCGGTCGCATGCGCCGTCGCGATCCGCGACTTCGAAAGGGGCGCGCACGCTTCGATCGCGGTCGGCCTGGGAACGCTCCTGCTCGCGGCGGTCCTCCACCACGATTTTCACGAACTTCCCGAGAAGGCGTACCAGGCCTTCGGCGTCGTGGGCGCGACTTTTCCAGAGAGCTTCAAGAGCACGGCTTTGACACTGTGGTGGGTCGTCCTCGGCGGTTTCGCGATGTGCGCGTTCCTCACGTGGGTCGAGAACGGCGCCAAGCGCAAGGCGTTCAATCCGTCGACCTACGCCGGCGTTCTCCGCACGCTTCGCGAGGCATACGACGGAGGTCTTGCGCTCGTATACTTCGCCGTCGCGGCGGGCGCCGTGTTGGCAGGCCTCATCGTCTGGGTCGGAAATCGCACGCACGCGCATTGGCTGCCGCAGATGTCCTCCACGATCCGCGACGCCGTACTCAACGCGTGGTGGGTCATCCTGTTCGTTCCACTCGGGGCGATCTTCGGGTTGCTCTTCGCGTGCGATGTGTGGCTCTGGGCGTTCGGTGAGTCCAAGCCGCTCTCCCAAGCCTCGTTTACGCGCGGCTTCGAGCCGTTCGAAGAGCTCCTTTCGAAGCTGCGAGCCGACGGGGGCGCCTCGCTGGAACGCGGCGAGACCGGGCTCGGTCGCGCGGGCGCGAGCGACGCCTCGGGGCGGCAACGTTTGGCGGGCTACGACTGGTGGGTGGCGCTGCTCGTCCTGGCGCCGCTGATGTTGATTGCGATCCCCGCGGGAACCTTCGGGGTTTGGTCCGCCGCGGGCTTTCGGCCCTACATCGCCGCGCTTCTCGCCGTGCCGGCAGGTGTGGCGTTCTTTCTGGTCATGGGCGTGCTTGGTGACTTGCTCCGTCACCGCGCGGCCTGCCTGGCGCTCGGCGGCGGGGTCGTCGGCTTCGTGCTCTGTTTCTTCTACTATCCCGCGCTCGCCAACCAGCTTTCGCCGAAAGAAGTGTTCGAGAGCTACCGGCATTTTTGCCCCGACGCGCCGCTCGGGCTCCTGGGCGTGGGCGGACGAACGGCGGCTTACTACGCCGGCGGGCAGCCCCAGATCATGAACGATTCGACGAGCGCGTACGCCTGGCTAACCGCCGGAGGGCCGGGGCAGCGCCGCTGTCTGGCACTCAAGGCGGAGGAGCTTCCAAAGCTCAACCAGCTCTGGCGCGAACACGCGCCTGAGCCGAAGGGAAACCTGCCGGTTCTCGACGCGCGATCCAGCCAGATCATGCTCGTAGCCTCGACCTTGGGCCCGCGCGACAAGAACGAGAACCCTCTGTCGTCGATGGTGCTCAGTGCAATGCCGCGGCCTCAGCGCAAGATCGACGCGAACATGGACGACAAGCTCGAGGTGATCGGGATCGATTTTCTCGACGATCGCGGTCGGTTGGTCGACGCGGTGAGTCCGGGCCGCACGTATCACATGAAGACGTATTACCGTGTCCTCGCGCCGGTGACGACCGAGTGGGAGGGCTTCATTCACATCGACGGCTACCATCGGCGCCACAACGGGGATCACAAGCCGATGAACGGCAAGTACCCGATGTCGCTGTGGTTGCCGGGCGACTTGCTCGCTGACGACCACGAGTTCAAGCTCGAACCGAACTTCACGCCCGGTACGTACGAGGTTTACTTTGGTCTCTTCGTGGGCGATACGCGTCTCAAGGTAAAGACGGGACCGAGCGACGGGGACAATCGCCTCAACGGCGGCCCGTTGCGAGTTCAGTAGGGTTGAGGGGGCGGGAGGGCGATCGATGGCGACGATGACCAAGGACACGACGGGGCTCGCAGCACAAGCTGCCGCGACCCTCGAAGGACCGGATCCCCCGCCGTCGTCGGAGAACCGGCGCAACTACGACCGCTACGACGTGGAGTGGGCGGTCGATTGTATCGCCGAGGACACCTTCTTGTACGCGTCGATCGCGAACATCAGCGCGATGGGCATCTTCGTGAAGACCGTGGACCCGCTGTCCGTCGGGACTCGCCTGGTCCTTTCTTTTGCCCCGCCCGGTTACGAACCATTCAAACTCGAGGGCGAAGTGGCCTGGATAAATGCGGTACGACCTGACGGCGACAATCCGAACCCCGGCATGGGTCTCCGTTTCGTCAACCTGCGCCCGGACGATCGCGAGCGCCTGGTGGAGATCGTGCGAACGATTGCCTACGTCCGCGAGCCCGCGTAGCTCTCGTCAGCGATTCGAGTCGACCGCCGCGGCGGGCTTGGCGGCCGATGTCACCGATTGCCCCTGGGCGGCGACAGCCGCGACCGATCGCGGTCGAGCGGATGCCGCCTTGGCGGGTGGATCGCTGCCGCTCCCTTGGACTTGCGGTAGATCGTTGATGCGATCGAGCTCGGCGCGGGCCCGGTCCTTGTGGGAATCGACACCCAGGAGGGCGCTCAGCCTCGCACGGGCAGTCCCGAATTCTCCGAGCGATCGATAGCAGAGCGCTCCCTCGAGCAGAGCGTCCCAGCCCGGCGGCGACTGCTTGTATCGTTGCGCGGTTTTGTCGAAGCGTCCCACGGCCGCACGGCAACCTGTCCCTTCCCGGATCGATCGAGCCGCCCACAGCTCCGGCGCGTTTGGATCGCTCGGTGAGAGAGCGTCGAACGCGCGCATGGCTTCCTTATAATGTCCCGCGCGATAGCTTCGGACGGCAGCGTCGAAGAGATCGTCCGGCTGCTGGGTTTCGCTCGGCGTGGGGAACGCCGGTTCCACGGCGGCGCGCGCCGGCGCGGGAGGGACCGTGGCGGCGGGCGACGGGGGGTCTTTGCTCGCGATCGCCTGTGAAGTCGCCGGTCTCGGCTCCGGAGGGCTCGCGGGGAACGGCTTGATTCTCGCGAGCTCGGTCGGCGCCGACACGGTGGGCGCCGGGGCCGGAGTGCCCTTTTCGGTGACGGTCACCTCGGCGCTCGCAGGAGCGCGGGCCGACTTGCTTCGCAGCAAGAGGACGCTCGTGCCGATCATCACCAGAAACAACGCCGCCATGGCGGTCTGAGGCCGCATGGCCCAGCTCCCGGCGAGCGAGATTGCTTCTCCCACCCTCGCACGCGGCGGCGCGACCAGTTGGGCACGTTCGGCGGCCGCGAGCACCCGCTCCTCGAGATCGTGCGGTGGCTTCATGAGCGGCACGGTCGCGACGCGTTGGGTGGCGCGCAGCCCACCCAGACGCGAAGCGCATCGCGCACATCCGGCCACATGCCGCTTGGCAGCCGCTGCCGTCAGTTCATCGAGCTCGCCGTAAAGCTCGTCGAGGATCGCTGTTTCGAATTTTTCGCAGTCCATCTTCGTCGGCAGACTTTCACCCCTCACCGCAACGCGCGGGCGTACTCCTCGAACTCACTCAGTTCGGCTTGCAGGTGCTCGAGCGCACACCTCATCCGGTTCTTTACCGCGTTCTCGGGGACGCCGACGACCTGAGCGATTTCTTTGAATGGCAACCCGCCCACTTCTCGCATCAAGAAGACCTCTCGCTGCTCGAGCACAAGCGCATCCACTGCAGCGAGAACGCGCTCGCGGATCTCCACAGCGCCAACCGGGCGCCCCACGTTGGGCCGGACCCCAGTGCCCTCGATCAGACCCGCGACTTCGCGTTGGAGCCCGGACCGCGGCTGGTTCAGGGGAGGGCCGCCAAGGCCCCCCGAACTCGCGAGTCGATCGACGCAGAGGCCGCGCGCGAGGGCATAGAGCCCGGTCAAAAAGCGGGCCCCGAGCTTCAAGTTTGCCGCGCGCTCGACGGCGCGAACGAACGCGTCGAGCACCACCTGCTCCGCTGCGGATCCGTTTCCGAGTTGCCGAAGCGCGAAGTTGTAAAGGCGCGTCTCGTGCCTGCGGACCAGCAGCGCGAGCGACGACCGGTCGCCGCCCTCGAAGCGAATCATCAGCTCTTCGTCGGTCGGGTCGGTGCGCAAGGGAAAGTCTCGGGGTTTCGAACACGCACGGGGCGCGGCCAGGGACCGGCCGAGGAGGCTGTTCCGCAATCGACCCCGAGCGGCCTCGACCGGCGTGACGACCGCCGGGAGCCTCGCTCAACTCTGGCGAGCATTTCCATTGTCGCTTGTCGCCGATTCACGCCGATTCTCCGCCCTGGGTGTGTGGTGGGGGCGAGGGGCCAAAGCCGAGCGGTCCCTTGCACTTTGGGTAGGCGCTGCGACGTGCGACCGCAGTTGCCAACGAAGCGCCCAGGAACATACACTCATGCCGCGCTCCTTGCAGGTTTGACGACGCACGATATTCGGCCACGCCTCCTTCCCGACCTTCCCCGACCCGCGGGAGCGACGCCGCCAAGTTTACGCAGAAAAAGGGAAATTCGCATGCGACGTCGAGGCACGGTGTTCCTTGGTTACGTGGGCTTGCTCGGCCTAGCCCTTCCGCTCGTCGCGTATTCGAACGCAGACGCCCAGCCGAAGACCCAACCCGTGCCGGTCGCTTCCTCGCCGGCCGCGGCTGCGTCGTCCGTCACGGCGACTACCGGCGCGGGAGCGGCACCGTCGACTGAGTCGACGTCCCCATCGGCCACGCCTGGCACCGCTGGCTCGGGCGTCTCCGCGCCCGCGGCCCCCAATGCGCCAGCACGGGCCGTCAACGTCGACATGAATCCGAAGGCGGCCGACACGATGAATGGGGCAACTTATTCGGTCCGACTTCGTGACCTCGAGCAGCGCGTCGATGAGCTCAAGGACCAGATTCGGCGCAGCCACACGCGTCTCGCGATGATCAGCGACACGATCTTGAGCGGCGGTACCGCCGGTTCCCGTGCCGAAGTGGATTTCAAAGACGAGATGTCGAGCGCATTTCTTCTCACGCACGCGCTCTTCGTCATCGACAACCAGGTTCAGTACAACAAGCAGGACGATTCGGGCGCGCTTGCGGACCAGAAAGAGATCCCGATTTACACGGGCTCGGTCCCGCCGGGGGACCACACCATCCAAGTGGCCCTCACGTTCCAGGGTAACGGTTATGGCGTTTTCTCTTACCTTCGGGGTTACAAGTTCGAGGTCAAATCGAGCCATTCGTTCACGGCCGTCGAGGGCAAGGCCCTGACGGTTACGGCGACCGCCTTCGAGAAAGGGGGCGTCACCACGCCCCTCGAACAGCGGCCCACGATCGAGTGGCACGAGTCGCTCAAGCCGTTTTCCTCGGGCGCAGGCGCGGGCGCCGTTCCCCCGGCTTCCGGCGGGCCCGGCCCCGGAGCGGAACCCGGCACCGTCTCGGTTGGAGGAGGAAAGAAGTGAGGCTCGCACCGCTCGGCGCGGCCGCATGCGGTGGCGTCGTGGTGTGGGCGCTCGCGTTCGATGCGCGAGCGGGGTCCAGCGACGCGCTCGCGTCAGCCCAGGGCGAACTCCTGCACGTCAGCCGGGAGATCGCGGGCGTTCAGTCCGCGGTCGAGCGCGCCAAAGGGGAGCGTCAGTCGCCCGAGCAACGGCTTTCGAACGGCGAGCTCCTCTATCGAACCAACGATTACGGCCGGGCGGTGGTCGTTCTCAGCGAGATCATCGAAGAATTTCCCAATACGCCCAGCTATCCGGACGCGATGTGGCTACGGGGCGAGACCTACTACGCCTCGCACGACTACCTCGCTGCCCGCCGCGATTACGCCGCCATCGTCGCAAAGGGCAACGAGCCGCGCTCTCAGGTGTATTTCGGCCGCGCTCTCGCCCGGCTGGTCGACGTTTCCATTCGCCTGAACGATCCGCCCGAGTCCCTGGCTCCGATATTCGAAAAGTTCAATCAAGTCCCTCCTGCCCAGATCGATGCCGGCGTGCTCTACGCCAAGGGAAAGGCCTATTACCGGCAGGGCTCGTGGAACGAGGCGGCGGCCGCATTCTCGCAAGTCGCCGCCGGAACGCCCCTCGTCCACCAGGCCCGGTACTTTCTTGGCCTCGTCGCCATGAAGCTCGCGCGCCTTTCGGCGGCGGTGCAGGGTGGTGCCCTCGGCAGCGTTAAAGCGAGCGGCGACTACAAGAAAGCAATCGAGACATTTCGGACGGTCACCGAGCTTCCTCCGGACACACCCGAGCATCGTCACGTCGTCGACCTTGCGTGGATGGCCATCGGCCGGCTCTTCTACGAGATGGAGCAGTACGCGCGAGCCAGCGAGGCCTACTCGAAGATCGGGCGCGACAGCCCGGAGTTCGACTCGATGCTCTACGAGTTGGCCTGGGTTTACGTCCGGCTCGGCGACGTTCAGCGTGCGGAGCGAGCCCTCGAAGTGCTGATGATCAGCGACCCGAACAGTCCGTTCATCGCCGACGGCACTCTCTTGCGCGCAGACCTACTCCTTCGGGCCGGTGCTTTCGACCGTGCGCTCCAGCTCTACGAATCCATTCGGTCCCAGTACGATCCCATGCGGGCCAAGGTGGACGCCTTCATGGATTCGACCAAGGACGTGAGCGTTTACTACGACAGGCTCGCGGCCCAGCAGCTCGAGCTACTTTCGGCCGACGCGCAGCTGCCGCCGCTGGCGCTGCGCTGGGCGCGCGAGGCCGAAGATGGCCCGCTCGCGTTTGCCGTGATCGACGACGTCAACGAGTGCAAGACGCTGATCCGGCAGTCGAAACAACTGGTCGACAAACTTACGGCGCTGACCGGAGCGTCCAACCGCGTTCGTGCGTTCCCCGAGCTCGAGGCCGGCGAAACGGCGGCGCTCGGCCTCATCAACCGAGTTGCACGCTCGAGGCTGACACTCGCGCACGCGCTCGACGGCGAGGAGCCGGGCGATCTCGGCGGTGAGGTCGGTCAGGTCCGCCAACAGCGGCGCACGCTGATGGCCGCCATCGAAGACCTGCCCATCCAACCTGAAGATTTTACCAAGCGCGAGCAGCAGGGCAGGGGGCAGTGGAATCGGCTGTCGCAAGAGCTGACCAGGCGATCCCAGGAGATTGATGCGCTCCACGCCACCGTCAACGGGCTGCGGCGGATGCTCAGCGAGGGGCCGACCCGCGGAGTCGTGCGCGACCCGGCGAGTACGCTGCGGTTCCAAGCCGAGCTCGACGCAAACGAACACAACTTGAAGCTCTACGCCGCGGAAATCGAAGAGCTTCGCCGGCAGGTCGAGTTTGGCCGCGCGCAGATCGGCCTCGGCGACGCCCGTTACCAGCACGATGCTTCTGCCCGCGGTCAGTTCCGGGAGCTCCTCGAGCGGGAGGTGCAGTTGGCCTCCAGGGGTGCGGCGGGCAGCGACGCGCAGCGGTTCGCCTTGCAGGTGGGGCCGGTGCTCTCGGAAGCCGGTCAATACGACGCGCGGCTGATCGCCGCGCTCCAACAGCTCGAGTCCCAAGTGGCCGCGAGGGCGGGCGAGCTCCAGCAGAAGATTGAAACCGAGCGCGCAAACATGGCCAGCTTTCAGTCCCAGCTCGACGCGATTGACGGGGACGCCAGAGACCTCGTCGGGCACGTGGCGCAGCGCAACTTCGGCGTGGTGCGCGACAAGTTGCGTGGAATCGTGCTGCGCGCGGACGTCGGCATCACCGAGCAAGCCTGGGAAGTGCGCGAAGAAGAGCTCAGCCGAGTGCGGGTTCTGCAGTCGGAGCGGTCTCGACAAGAGCAGCTTCTCGACGAAGAGCTCAAGGAAGTCAGAGACGACGGCGTCGAACCAGGGCAGTCCGGCAAGTGAGAGACGGGGAGCAACCGAGGATCACGATGGTCAAACGAGCGCCTGGTGGGTGGTCGCCACGCGCGATCGGCGGCGTCGCGGCGATGGTTGGGGTGGCGCTTCTGCCCCTCAGCGTGGCCGCCCAATCTCCACCTTCGGAGGGGCCGGCCCCTGCGGCGTTCGCAGACGCCGGGCGGGTGGCAAAGCCCAAAGGAGGTAGAAGGGCGGCGGACGGCGGTCGCACGGCTGCGCGAACGGACGGAACGCTGCTCGACGCGGGATCCTCCGACGCGGCGACACCATCGTCGTCTCCGGCTGCTTCGACGACGCTGCTCGGCGGGCCGGTGCCCACCTTCCGGCCGCGCTCTCCCCCCCTGCCTCCGCCGACGCCCGAGCAGGTCGACGCTTTCCAGGCGATGCGGCAAGAGGCCGAGGCCTACGAGCACGGCGCGCTCGACTACAAGGATACGATCACGACGATCATCACGCTTCACTACGAGGAGAAGAAGAAGGCCATCCTCGGCGGACTCGATCGCGAAGTGGGCATCGAGAAAGTCGAATTGAAGAAGGCGCGCGAGACCGCAATCAAGCGTCTCGAAGACTTCGTCGCCAAGTACAGCGGCGCCAACGCTCAGCCCGAAGCGACCCCGGACGCCATGTACCGCCTCGCGGCGTTGTACGAGGAACGCGCGCGAAGCGACGATGACCCGAATGCGGATTCTGCGATCACGCTCAAGCCGGCGATCGCCCTCTACAAGCGCGTCGTCCGCGAATTCCCGAACTACACGGAGCTTGCGGGCATTTACTATTTTCTCGGCCACGCCCTCAACGACGCTCGCCGCGCGGATGAAGCGCAGCAAGTCTGGCGGTCGCTCGTTTGCCACAACCACTATCCGTACCCGGTGGCGCAGGATCCCAAGGACCCGGACATCGACAAGGTCACTCCGCTTCCTCAGGATCACGACGAGGCGTTTTGGAAGGGGTGGCGCAACCGATACCCCACGCCCGACTCGCTCAAGAAGGGTCCCCCTGAAGACACGACGTTCGCCGATCCGTATCCCCAAGACTGCACCGCCATCCCGCAGCCGAGCATTCTTCCGGGGCAAGACCCGAAATACGTCGCCGAAGTCTGGTGGCGCATGGGCGACTGGGAATTCGATCAGCTCGATCTCGCGGGCGGAGTCGTGGAATACGAGCCGTTCGCAGTCTGGGACTACAACCGTGCCGCGAGCGCTTACACGCACTCGATGCAGCTCAAGAGGCCGCCGCTCTATGGTGTCGCGCTCTACAAGTACGCCTGGACGCTGTTCAAGCAGCAGCGCTACGAGCAGGCAGTCCGCGAGTTCGTGCACTTGCTCAACTATACCGACGAGCAACAGAAATTGACGGGTGACCCGGGCGCCGACTTTCGACAAGAGGCGTTCACGTACATCGCGGGATCTCTCGACAACTTCGACTTCACCGGTCCCGGCCCGGAAGATCCGTTCGTCGCTCGCCCGGACATCCTCGATACGGCGAAGAGCCCGGCCGACGCCGAGGCGAAGCTGCGTGTCGCGCTCGATCGCGTCCAGGACCCGCGGCTCATCCCTCAGGACCAACCTTGGACGATCGAGATCTACAAGGCCCTCGCGCTCGAGTTCCGCGCGATAAACCAGTACAAAAACGCGCTGGCCGTTTACGACCTGATGCTCGGCAAGTGGCCGATGGACCCTTCGGCCCCCGACACGCAGAACGCGGTCGCGGAAGTCTACGATCTCCTGGCTCGACAAACGAAAGTCGGCGACGAGCGGCGCGAGTACGAGCGCAAAGTGCTCGAAGCGCGCACGGGCCTGGCCAAATACATCGGTGATGCTCCGTGGGTCGACGCGAACAAGGACAATCCCATCGCCCTACAGCGCGCCGAAGAGCTGGTTCGCACGGGGCTCAAGGGCGCGGCCATCACCCACACGCGCAACGGCCAGGCGGCGCTCGAACAGGCTGATCAGACGGGGGACGCCAAAGAAAAGCTTCGACTGACGAACTTCGCGCTCCAAGAGTACAAGCTCGCCGCGATCGGTTGGCTCGGCTACCTCAAACAGGACGAGAACGCTCCCGATTCGTACAAGAGCCGGTATTTCTACGCAGACGCGCTCCACAATCAGGTGCGTCTCGAAGTCGCCCTTCACCAGTTCGACCCGAGGCAATATGTGGAGCCGAGTTCGCCGGAAATCGGAACTGCGAAACAGGCGGCCGTCGACGTACGCGACTCGGACGAAGACGATCAGTTCATCGACAATGCGGGACTGTTCGTCGTGGATCTCGCCGACGTCGACCGGGATCTCGGGTTCCAGAGGTGGACGGAATCCGGTGGGACGCAAGGGGTGGAGATTCGCAAGGCGCCCCGACTCGAGGGACAGGTCGTCGGCGACCAGCAAGTCGTCGTCGACGACGTCCCCGACGTCATCATGAAGTCGATGCAGGCACGCGACGAGTACATCCAGCGCGTCCCCCCAGAGCGTGACAAGCAGAACCACTCGACCGACTACGCCTTCTATACCGCCGATCAGTTCTACTTGTACGGTCACTTCAAAGAAGCGCAGGCGCGCTTTCTTCCGATCTACGAACAACACTGCAATGGGTCCGACCCCCTCGGCTACGAAGCGTGGAAGCGCCTCATCGTCATGAGCAACATGCAGAAAGACGATGCGCGGTCTCGCGAGCTCGCGCTCGCCGAACAGAAACATTCGTGCGCGGTCGATCCGAAGCAGAAAGAAGAAGAGCGCAAGGGGTTCGTCGACGTCATCCTCCAGAACGCGGCATTCGCGGACGCCAACAGGGTGTTCGAGCAGGCCAAAGCCGAGGCGCCGGGCCCAAAGCAAGACGAGCTTTGGCGCAAGGCCGGCAAGATGTACGAAGAAGCGCTGCGCGCCGCGCCGGCCCACAAAGACGCGCCGGCGGCAGCGATCAACTCGGCGTTTTGCTACAAGCAGGTGGGTGAGTTCAACCGAGCGATCGAGCTCTATCAGCTCTTCATCGGGAGCTACGGCAGTGAAGATATTCTGAACCGCCTCGAGCGCGGTGATCCGAAGCAGAATACGCCGCCGGATCAGGTTCAGTACAAGGAGCGCATCAACTACCTCGGAATGGCGTACGACGCCCTGTCGACTACGTATTATGGATTCTTCGCCTATCAGCGTGCCGCCGAATCGTTTGCCAAGATCGCGACGACGCCGCGTTTCGACGAGCAGCGCCGCGCGAACGCGGCGCGTATCGCGATGGTCCTCTATTCCAACCTCGGCGATCGTACGAACATGAACAAGATGTATGGAGTGTTCGTCGATCCGAAAATGCGGTTGACCGCCGACAAGCGAGCGGAAGCCGACTACTTGAGGGCCAGCTTCGACTACGGGCTGTACAACCCGACCGGGGGCGAATCGGGTGCCAACGCCGCCGCTCGCCGCCAGGCGATCGCGACGCTGACCCAGTTTCACACGTCCAACCGAGGCAATCCCGAGGCGGCGCGATATACGCTCGAAGCGGCCTATCGCATCGGCAAGATGATGCAGGCGGCGAATGATCCGGCTTACCGCAACTGGTTCAAGACGACGATTGCCGACTGGGAATACTTCAAGGCCCATGCGGCGTCTGCGGTGTCGGGAGGCAAGTCGGGGCAGGTTACGGCGAACGACCCGCCCTATTCGGATTACGGCGGAGAGGCGGACTACACGCTGGTGGACGAAGACGTGAGGGCCGGATTCGACTATGCCACCGGCCATCATCACTACGCCGGAAACGCCCCGGACGTCGTCAAGCAACTCGACAAGGACCTCGGCGAGGCCGAAAAGATCTGGCGTCCGAGGCTCGAGAACGTGGCGATCCAGTACGGGTCGTTCGAGTGGGCGGCGGCGGCCACTGCCCGAATCGGTTCGCTCTACGATTCGATACGCACCGGTCTGGACCTCGTCGTGCCGAAATACCTGACCCCGACGCAAGAGGCGCTCCTCAACAAGCTTCAGAAGATCGCCGATCAGCTGAGGACGGCCGGTCAGGACGGCAAAGCGGACGACATAGAGCAGCAGATAAACGATACGAAGGACCAAGTTCGAGCGAAGTGGCGCGAGACGAAAGACAAGTACATGGAGGTCTGCACGAACAGCGCCGTGGGCAAGTACACGACTGCGGCGCTGACGGCCCGCAAGTACAACGTCAAGAGCCCGGCCGTCACGAGCGCCATCGCGCGATTGGCGTACTTCACCGACTATCTCGGTGACGACAAAATGAAAGGCTATGTGGAGCGCACGACGGATCCACTCAATCCTGCGAGCCACTTGGCGTACGTGAACGGCGAGTTCTTGCAGTGGCGATCCGGCGTCGTGTCGACTCCGCCGCCGAACGGTGAGCCGCCGCCACTGCCGGTTAGTCCATGACGGCCCAGGTCGAGGATCTTGCCCCTCGTCGAAACCCCGATGGGAGATGACCGAGCCATGCGAGGAACGTTCTTGTGCGGCGCGCGGGCCGGAGTTGCGATGGCGGTGCTTGGACTTGCATTCGCCGGCGGCGCTTGCGGCGGCGAGCCTCCCCCGGCGGCAAAGTCTCCGGAGGCTCCACCCCCGGTTTCGAGCGCGCCTCGACGAGTGGCCACGCCCGGGCAGAAGGTGGGGATCGCTTCGGGAGCGGCTGGAGATGCCGAGCTCTCGGGCGACGCAAAGAGGACGTACGAGCGGGGCTTTCAGGCGTGGATGTCGGGCGACTTGCAAGCCGCAAAGGCGGCATTCAGCGACGCTGCGCAGAAGGCACCGGGAGCTGGCGGTCCTCGATACTCGCTGGGATGCGTCCTGGAGCGGCTGGGCGACACGCAGGGCGCCCTCGACGCATACCGAGCGGCTTATACTGCGAGCTCGAAGTTCGAGATCGCCATGGGAGCGTATGCGCTGCTCCTCGCGCAAACCGGGCACGGAACCGACGCCGAGCAATTCCTTTCAGACAGGCTCGCGCAGAACCCAAACTCCCCCGCCCTCATGACCTACAAGGCGGAGGTCAAGTCGATCGAGGGTGATAGTCCCGGATGCCAGCAGGTGGCGCAGCAGGCGCTCGCGAAGCAGCCGAACTTCAAGGACGCAATGGTGGTCATCGCGCGCGACTACTACCGAAACCACCGCTGGGATCTCGCCCGCTATGCGCTTCAGGCCATCCTCGACGGAGCGGACGACGGGTCCATTCCACCACGCGACAAGGGCAATGCCGAAGCGCTCCTCTTGCGCGGTCTCATCGAGCGCGAACAGGGGCAGCGCAAGCAGGCCCTGGCCGACTTCGACCAAGCGATCCAAAGTCGCCCGGACCTGTTCGAAGCGTACGTCAACCTGGGCGAGATGAAGCTCGAGGCGGGGAACGCAGCCGAAGCGCAGACGCCTCTCGAGAACGCCGTGCGGTACGCGCCCAATGTGCCGATCGCACACTTGGATCTCGGGGATTGCTACCGGCTGCTAGGGCGACCGGGGGACGCGAAGTCCGAGCTCGATCGGGCGATGGCGATGGACTCCACTCTGGCGGGCGTGCACTACGACCTCGGGCTCCTTTATCTCTTCTCCACGAGCGTGCCCGGAGCGGCAAGCCAAGACGATCAACTCACGAAGGCGATTCGCGAGCTGGAGATGTATAAGTCGATGCGTGGGGCCAAGACGCCGAAAGGGCCTGGCGACGACGTCGACGAGCTCCTGAGCACGGCAAAACGAAAGCAGAGCGAGCTCCAGATCAAGAAACAGGCGGCAGCCGGGGCTCCCCCACCCCCGGCCGATACGGCGCCGCCGCCGCCGCCCGTACCCCCCGTCGCCGCTCCAGCGAAGGCAGTCGCTCCCGCGAAGCCGGTCGCTCCGACCAAGCCCACCGCACCGACCAAGGCCATCGCACCCGCGCCCGCAAAGGCCGTTCGGACTCCGGCTCCCGCCAAATCGGCAGGGCCTGCGAAGTCACCGTCCCCATCGGGTGGCGGGAACATCGTGCGAGACCTACCGAACTGAGTCAGACTCACCTCACATGAAGCCATCCTCCGTCGTCGTTGCCGCGCTTGCCGTGTTGGCCTTTTCGCCCTCCACCGCGCGCGCACAGGACCAAGGCGCCGGCTCGGGGGCAGCGCGCGCGAAGCCGGAGGGCCAAGTCCTCAAGGTTGGCGAGATTACGATCGTGGGACGGGTGCAAAAGCCCATCGCAGCGGTCGACGTCGCCAAGATCCAGCCCAAGCTCACGCTGGCCGAACTGCGCCAGCCGTTCTTGGATCGCATCGAGGAAGCCGTGCGCAAAGATCCTTTCTGAGCAGCAATGCTCAGTGTCCTCTCTGCACTGGTGGCATCGACGTGCGTGCTGGCGAGTGCCCGGCGGCTTGCTTGGGCGGTGTCGCCTGCCTGGCTCGAGCCCCAGCTCCTGGTCGATGCGCTTCGGGGCGAGCGGGCGACGGACTGGCGGCGGCTCCGAGCGGCGACCGCCGGGTGCGCCGGCGCGCGTTGGGAAAACGAGCTGTTCGATGCGCTGGGTGCCCCGGACGAGTCTTCACGAATTGCACTGATCAACGAGCGACTGCGTGAACTGGACTGGCTGGCGCGGCGGTGGGCGCATGTACCGCGAGTGTGCGCGAGCGTCGCCACGAGTGCGGGCTTTCTCTTCGCGTGTCTTTCGCTCATCGGCGGGGTCGTCGACTCGACCGGAGACATCGGCCGCGTGCTCTTCTCTGCGCTCGATTCTCTCGCCGTCGGCATCGCGGGCACATCCTTCTGTCTCACCGTGCATGTCCGCGCGCGGCGCGTCGTCCGCGAGCGGTTGGCCGCAACCGATCGCCTGGTCGATCGCCTCGAAGCCCTGGCTCGCCCGAGTGTCGGAATTCCCGCGCTTTCATCGCCCGGTTGAAGTCCACGAGCTTTTCCAAGGGCGACAGCATCGTGTACCCTTGGCCAGCAAACCGGAACTTTGCCAGGTCGTGCGGGGCTTGGTGGGGATCGGTTCCGTAAGAAGAAAGGCGCTGCCGGCATGTCACAGACCAACCAGGGGACGGGGCCGAGCGTAGGACCGCAAGGGCACGCGGGGCGACCCGGTCAGATGACCGCGGTCATGCGCGCGATGCAGCAGTCGACTGGTCCAAAGGTCCTGCGGATCGGCCTGGTCGCGGCGGGTCGCATTCTAGAGGAGCGGGTCGTCAAGCAGCGGACGAGCGTGACGGTCGGTCCCAGTGAGAAGTCGATGTTCGTCGTTCAGGCGAGTTTGCCACCGCAGTTCAAGCTCTTCGAGCTGATCGGTGGCGATTACTTCTTGAACTTTCTGGACGGGATGACCGGCCGCGTGGCCCTCGCCACGGGGATCACAGATCTTGCGGCTCTGAAAGGACAGGCCAAGCGCGTCGGTCCCGCTTATCAGATCCGCTTGACCGAGGAAGCGCGCGGGAAAGTCGTCATCGGCGAGACGACGTTCCTTTTTCAGTTCGTGGCTCCGCCGCCGGTTCAGCCGCGACCACGCCTTCCGCTTTCGGTCAAAGGAGGCGTCGCGAGCCAAATCGACTGGAACCTCACGATCATCGCGGCGTTCAGCTTTCTGCTTCACTTCGGCTTGGTCGGCGCCATGTACAGCGACTGGATGGATCCGGTCGTCAATGACGACATCACGGCGGGTCTTTTGGACATGGTGCAGAAGACCGTCCCGCCTCCCGTCGAAACGACCGAAGCGCCCACGTCGACAGCCTCTTCGACCGACACGGCTCCAGCGCCGACCCAGGCTGCCCCCAAAGCGCAAGCCAGCAAGGGCGGGCCCCCCGATCAAAAGGTCGTCCAAGGGCTGATCCAGGAAGCCGACCAGGCCCGAATTGCCATCCTCGCGGCGCTCAATGGCGGACCGAACATCAACGGCGCGATGAGGGACGACAATGGCGCCCCCGTCGATCTCAACAGCTTGGCGAATCGCAGTGGCGGGATCAGCAATACGACAGGTGGCCTCAACCTTCCCGGCGGCGCCGGCGGCCCGATCCATCCGGGCGCGGGCAGCGGCCTTCAAGGGCTGCACGGCGGCGAGACCGGCGGCGCCTCGACCGGCGCAGGAACGGTCGTCAAAGTCGTTCCTATCGGCGACGTGCAGTACACGGGTTCCGCGATGAGTGTGCCGGTAGCAAATGCAGAGGCCGTGATTCGAAGCCAAATCCACCCAGGTGCGAAGAAGTGCTATCAGCGCGGCCTCGAATCCGACCCCACGCAGGCGGGAAAGCTCGTCATCTTGATCAAAGTCGCGCCGAGCGGGGAAGTGGATACGGCCACCGTGCAGAGCAATAGTGGCCTCTCGGCCTCCGTAGCGAGTTGCATCGCCTCGGTGGCCCGCCGAGCGAAATTCGACGCCCCCGGCCCGAGCGGCTCGCAAATCAGCGTTCCGTTCAATTTCGTGAGGCAAGGCAGCTAAGGCTTCCCTGAATGGTCGGGCCGGCGCGGGCAACGCACAGCAAGTGACAGGCGGCGCCACGCTCGCTTCTTGGGTCCGTCGGACCGTTGCGGGCGCATCTGCAGGGGCAGGTACGTCACGTTGACACCTCGTAGCTCGACCACTAAAGTCCTAGGCGCCGACGGGCGAATCGGGAGGCGGATCAGGCAATGAGTCTTCGTGGCACGGCTAGGTGGTTTGCGATTGCTGGTTTGGTGCTCGCCGCTGGCGGGTCCGCCACCGCGCAACCCGCTACAGCACCAAGCCCGAATGACGCTCAGGTCGGGTTCGAGCGGCGACCTCAGCTTTCGCCACAAGATGAGCTCGTGCAGGCAGAATCCATCCTGGCCCGCATCGACGCCGCGTCGGCGACCGTCCGACGCCAACTCGAGACTGCACGGCAAGCGCGCGACGTCGTCAAGACCCTCTGTCTCAACGACAAGCTGTCCCAAACCGACGTGGCAAACCGTTCGGCGCGCGACCGTCAGTCGGCGCTGCAGGCCGCCGTTCAGCGCGGCGATGCCGAGCTGTCGAACCATGAGTTTGCGATCATGACCGTGCTCCGGCAGCGCGTCGAGCAGCTCACCGCCGAGGCGAACCAGTGCATCGGCGAAGAAATGGCCTTCATCGGGCAGACGGCCATCATCACGACCATCGACCCGAACCTGCCCGGGGACGACAACACTGCCAATCCGGCGACGGACCCAACACCCGTCACCGAGCCACCGGCCTGCTCGTCCATGTGCGTGCCCTAGATCTCTGCTGATGTTCTTGCCCGCGTCGATGAGGTGCGGGTTTTGGTGTGCCGTTTTGCCGTAGCTCTGCAGTAGATTCGTGTACCTTCCTCGCGGCTCTGATGACTCACAAAGTCTTTGCATCGTGCGCTGTCGTTGCCGTCCTGCTCGCAACGCAGTCGGCGGGGGCCCAGACCGCGGGGCAAGCGGACTCTCCGAGCTGGCTGAAGGATCGCCGATACGGTGAAGGCATCGGTATTCGCACGGGCGATTTCGAATTGCATCCCGGCATTGCCGGCGAGATCGGGTACGACTCGAACTGGCTGCTGCGCACCGACCGACAGAATTGTCCTGGTGGGATCGCAGGCAGGTGCGACAACGGACCGCCGGTCATTCCCGCCGCCGAGTTCCGTATTACGCCGTCGCTCACCCTCTCCTCGCTGGGTCCGCAGCGCAGCGATTCCAATCCAGACGTCACCTTCCACGCCGGGCTCAGCGCCACGTTCCGCGAGTTCATTGGCCTATCGAGCGATTCCACCGGAAACAGCGACATCTCGCAGCAGAACAGCGCGCTTCCAAGCATCGGGGCCGATGCCCGGTTCGACATCTTGGCCGGCCGCCCGGTCGGGGGGGCGGTCTTTGCGAACTACTCGCGCATCGTTCAGCCGAACGAGACATCGACGAGTCCCGACCTCGCCTTCAACAGGGACGACGTCGGCGCCGGCGTGGAGCTCGCGCTTCAGCCGAATAGCGGAACGCTCGACTGGCATTTCGGCTACCAACTGCACACCGAGCTATTCGAGGAGGGGGGCGCCACCGGCTTCAACAACCTGACCAACCAGGTCTACATGCGGGGACGTTGGAAGTTCCGGCCGCGTACCGCCCTCATCTACGACGGATCCGTCGGGTTTCTCACGTACAACCGACCGAGCGGCGCCGAGGCCCAAGGGCTGGTCGGCTCGACGCCAATCCGGACCCACATCGGCATCAATGGTCTCGTCACCGATCGCTTTGCCGCGCTCGCCATCGTCGGCTGGGGCTCGAGCTTTTACGATACGACCCCACTGCCACAGCTGAAGCAGTTCGACGGCCCCATTGGACAAGCAGAGGTCAAATGGTTCCTGGCCGGCAGCCCGGGCATCGCCGCGCTGAATCAGGTCAGCTTGTCGCTGTCCTCGATCACGCTTGGTTTCAATCGCGACTTCCAGAACAGCTACCTCGCGAACTACTACACCAGCAATCGCGGGTACCTAAGGTTTGCGTACTTCTTCGCGGGTCGGGCGCTTCTCTCCCTCGAAGGGGGGTTCGGCGACATCGAGTACCCGGACATGTTCTGGATCATCGGTCCGAGCGCGAACATGCCGAACACCACCGTGCAGTCGAGGCAAAAGGCGTTTACCGACCTGCGAGCGGATGCGACGCTTTTCGGGGAATATCGCTTCAGCGATGTGATCGGTGTGAACGCGACGGTGCGGTACACTACGAACATCAGCAATGAATTGGTCCCGGATGCACCAGGCCAGAACGGCGGCGTCTTCGGCATGGGGTGGAACAGGTTCGAGGCGTTTCTCGGGGTTCGCTGGTTCATGTGACGTCGGCGCGGTGGCGTCTCGTGGAGCCCCGTCTCGCTTTTCAATGATGGAGCCCCTCGTACGAACGCCACGAATCCTGCTGGCTCTCTTCTTCGTGCTCGCGTTCCTCGCGGGGTGCGGTCGAACCCATCACTTGGCGCCGAAGCTGCCGCCGCCGCAGCAAAGCACCCTCATCGGTCCCGGTGACATCTTCAAAGTTTCGGTGCTGGGCGAGAAGGATCTCCCGGCCGAATATCGCGTGCAGCCCGACGGTACGATCGACTTCCCCTACCTCGACCGCTTGTCGGTAGCCGGTCTCGAACCGCAGCAAATCGTCGATCTCGTCAAAAGGGGGCTCGTCGAAAAGAAGATCCTCGTCAACCCGCAGGTCACACTCGTCGTGACCCAATACAACTCGAAGAAGGTCAGCATCGTCGGCGCGGTGAGCAAGCCCGGCAGCCTCCCCTGGACCGAGGGCATGAAGCTCATCGACGCGATTTCCCTATCGGGCGGGCTGACGTCGATTGCCGACGGGGACCATGTCCGAATCACGCGTTTGGTGGGCCTGAACAAGACCGTGACGGCCACCGTGAGCGTGGACGACATCACCGACGGTAAGCTGGGCGACATCCTGCTTCAGGCGGGAGACACGATCAAAGTCGAACAGCGCGTCTTCTGACGGAGTAGCCATGAGCGATGGGATCGTCGGCAGCGTGCTCGATCTGGTGGGACGGACGCCGCTCGTTCGTCTGACCCGCGTCGCTCCTCAGGGTCCAGTGACCATCGCAGGCAAGCTCGAATCGAAAAACCCGGGCGGGAGCGTAAAGGACCGGCCCGCCCTCGCCATGATCGAGGCCGCCGAGCAGGCGGGAAAGCTTCAGCCCGGCAGCGTGGTCGTCGAGGCGACGAGCGGCAATACGGGAATTTCGCTGGCGATGATCTCGGCGGTGCGAGGCTACCGGTGCGTGCTCGTCATGCCTGCGGACATGAGCCTCGAGCGTCGCCACATCCTACGAGCTTACGGGGCCGATATCGTTCTCACTCCAGCCGAGCAGGGCATGACCGGTGCGGTCGCTCGCGCCGAGCAGATCGCGCGCGAAACGAAGGGCGCGTTCATGCCCCGTCAGTTCGAAAACCCCGCCAACCCCGACGTGCACGCGCGCACGACTGCGCGCGAGATTCTCGACGCCGTCGGCGATGGGCTCGTCGCATTCGTCGCGGGCGTGGGTACTGGTGGCACGCTGACTGGCGTGGGGCGGATCATCAAGAAGGAGCGGCCCGGTGTTCGGGTCGTGGCTGTGGAGCCCGCGGCGAGCGCCGTGCTCAGTGGCAAGCCTGCAGGCATGCACGGCATCCAGGGGCTCGGCGCGGGTTTCGTGCCGAAGGTGCTCGACCGCGCCGTCATCGATCAGGTCATCGCGGTGACCGATGTCGCCGCCGAGCGTATGAGCCAGCGGCTCGCACGTGAGGAAGGGCTGCTCGTCGGCCCCTCGGCGGGTGCCAATGTCCACGCTTCGATCGAGGTCGCGAAGGCCATGACCCGGGGGATCGTGGTCACCATTCTATGTGATACGGGGGAGCGATATCTCTTCTAGCGGCGAACGGTAGTCGTACGATTCGCCCAGTGAAAGCAGCTGAAATTGACGCCGGGCACCTTCCGCGCAAACGTGGTTCGCGTCCCGTGCATGCACGGTCGGAGCAATCGAGTCCATGTCCCCTTCATCGCCGCCGCCGTCTCTGTTCTCGCAACGGTCGGAACGTACGATTGTCCTCGTCGAGGATCATCCAGGGCAGCGCGAAGTGATTCGCAGATGGCTCCTCGATGAGAACTTCCACGTCGAGATCGCCAGCGACCTTCACCGCGCCAGCAAAATACTGGAGCACGAAACACCAGCTCTATTCTGCGTAGACATGACCCTGCCGCGTGAATCCGGACTGGAATTTTGCGAGCACATTCGCAAAAATCCAAGGTTTGGGTTCGTGCCAATCCTGATGTTTTGCGATCGCGGCGCACCCGAGGATATGGCCAATGCAGAGGAAGCAGGGGCGAACGCGCTCCTGAAAAAGCCGTTCGCTCGCGAGAAGCTTCTGGATTACGTCCTCGTTCTCCTCGACGGCACGGACGGCGATCCGCGAACCGAAACACCCGCTGGATCGCTTCCTGACCCTCCGAAGCTTTCCGCGTGAGTTCAGGAGTCCGTCCAGAGTGCTGCTTCGAGACTCGGGACGGCCCGCCAATAGCTACCTACTCTATTGCTCGGAACGGGCCAGAACGCGGCAGTGATCGAGCCCGACCGTATGTGCATGCCCAATGCAGCTCCGATACGATTCGCGCGCCCCGGCGAAGTCGCCGGACGCCTTCTGGGCTGCGGCCAGCGTGAGCCACGCATCGGCGTCTGCCTCGTTTTCCGTGACGGCCTGATGGGCGAGGGTCAGCGCTCGCTCGGTCTGACCTTTCAGGAGCGCCCGCTCGGCGTCACTGACTAGAGGCATCTGCCCGGTGCCAGCCAGCTTCGTATCGAGCGACGTTTCTCGTACCCGGCGCTCGGGCGGCGCGATTCCCGCCAGAGCGGGGCCGGCCCCGACTGCAGATGTCCCCGCGGTGTCGAACCCCGACCTCGGCAACATCGGAGGGGCGGGGACCTGGGGCTGCGTCTTTTGCGCAGGTTCCGCTGCGACGGGTGCGGAGACGACGGCCGGCGGCTCCGGAGTACGCGCTGCCGCCGGCGGCGGCTGGGGCTCGGGGTCCGGACGAACGTTACTGGGAGCCGATGGCGCCGACGGCGGGACCGCGGGCACGACAGCCGCGGCCGCGCCCACCGCCGACAGTCCACCCGTGTTCCGTGCCGCCTCGGCCTCGCGCAGTTGACGGTCACGCACCGAATTGAGGCCTACGACCACGAGCAGCACGGCTGCGACGGCCACGGACGTCCCGACGACCCGCTTGGTCGTCGTTCCGATCGCGCGAGGAACGCCGGCTGCAATCGCGTCGGCGTCCGACGCGGGGTCGTGCGCAGGCGCGACTTCTCGGCTCCAGGGCGCGTCCGAGCGGCGGGTGGAGGTGGCGGCAGGCTGCACCGACGGACGCACGGGCGCCGCAGCCACGACGCGCGCAGGCGACGGTGCAATCGACTCCTCTACTAGGGCTGGTGGATGCGTTGCCGGCCTCCCGGAGGACACGGGGGGCGCCGAGGCCCCTGGTGCTGCGACCGTTGAAACCGAAGGCGCGACCGTGGGTGCGGCCGCCTCGGCCGAGGCCGCGCTTCCCGGTGACGTCGCGGGAGCCGGCCTCGGCGCGGCGGGAGCGCTCACGCCCGCGACTGGAGCGGCGACCCCGCTCCGCTCGGAAGTGGCAGAAGCGACGCTTGCGATCGGGACAGCTGGCGATGGATGAATCGGCGGTTGGGCTGCTGCCATCGCCGGCAGCGCCGCGCGCACGTCGGGCGGCGGGTTGAGTCGGAGCAAACCGTGGAGGCTGTCGGGAATTGCGGTCAAACGACTGAGCCGCTCGAGGAGTTCTGGGGGATGAATGTCCAGGAGCGCAGCGAGCGACTGCACCTGGTCACACAATCGAACCCACTCATCCACGCGCTGCATGCCCCGTTGCACGATTGCCGAGGTGGCGCCGGGGATGACGTCCTCGTTCGGGACCGGCTTGAGTTCGATGTCGAAAGACGCCTCGGTCCACATCAGGGCCCGAAAGATGGCCTCCTCTCCCCGTAGGGGCCCCAACTCGCCGTCGATGGCCTTGCCCTCTCGGAAGTATACGTGCGCTTCCTGCAGGCCGTTCCGAAGGTGAATTACGCCGGTTCGGCGGGTGACTTCGAAATTTCGCAACAGATCGACCAGCGCGAAATCCTGCGTAGACCCTACGAATCGGTTGCGCGCGAACTTCGATGAATGGCCTCCCGCCACGTGCTCGCGCGTGCGCCGCGCAAATACCAAGTTGATGCGCGCGATGAGCTCGGCGAGAAACACCGGCTTGGCAAGGTAATCTTCCACGCCCAACTCGTGCGCCCTCCGCCGATCTTCGAGGGATTCCTGGCCGCCGAGAAACACGACCGGTGTATCCGAGGCTTCTGGACGCTCCCGCAGGGTCCGAACGAGGCCGTACCCGTCGAGCTTGGGAAGACGGGTATCGGTCAGGACCAGATGCGGCGCGATCGAGTCGACTTTCTCGAGCGCGTCGACGCCGTCGGCCGCGGTTGTCACTTGGTAGCCCGCCTTTCGGAGGCTCACATCGAGCACACAAAGGCTGAGCGGGTCCGCGTCTACAAGGAGTAGTTTTTTCATGGTCCGATGCTTAAGTCGTCATCATGCTCTATCTACGCGGCCAGGCAACGGCGACGGCGTTTCTTTCGACGAATTAGCCACGCGTGCGTGCTCTGGCAACGGAAACGTTTACTCCCCGCAGATGCGGGCGACGCGCGGGGGGTGAACGAATTTTCGTTCTCTCGGTCTTTCGTCGACATCACGTGACGACGCGAAGACGGCGATGTCATCGGGTGCCAAGTTCAAGGGGTTCTTGCGCAACGGAATCCATATGCGTACGCGCCGTTGTCCGCCGGGGGGTCGGAATGGCGCGCCGGAGGAAAATCGGTCGTTCCGCGGTTGAAGTCGCCGCCCCGGGTTGCCTTGAGCGAGAGAGTGGTCGTGAGATTGGCGCAATCCATACATGGAGTGACGTACGCGGCATACGAGTCCAACGTCCACTCCCAGACACTCCCTGCAAGATCGAGGTGACCCCACATGCCGGCTCCGAGCGAGGCCGTGCCCACGGGAGCCAGACTATCGACCCCCGTGCACAAGCCGGAGTCGCTCTTGAACCAACATCCATAGATGGCGTACTCGTTGCCAGTAGCGGGATCGGTTCCGCCCCAAGGATATTGGAGCTGCGCGCTGCCGCCCGCTGCGGCGTAGCCCAACTCCGCCTCGCTGGGGAGAAACCCTTCGTCCCAAATGCAGAACGCGTACGCTTCGTACCAGTTTTCGCATGTAATCGGCAGATTCTCCTGGGTGCCCGCCGAAGGCGTCCACGTGGCATACGTCGAGCCTGGTGCGAGGTTCGACACGAGCGCTCCGCTACAGGCGAGGTTCGCGTTCGTCGGCGCGATGGCGGTGTCGTTCGTCGCCAGCCAGCCGGTCTCGAACCCTCCCGTCGTCGCGCTCAGGCCCTTGCCTCCGTTGAGGTGGGCGTGCTTGCCGGATCCGCCCTGCGGCATCCAGCCGGCGCCCCCGTTCCACGCCGCGACGAACTGACGAAACCGCCCGACGGTCACAAGGTACTTGTCCAGTCGAAAGCCAGTGACGGACGCGGGGTCCGCCTCGCCGGTCAGAACGCCCCCGGCATTCTTGTACGTTCGGTAGAACGTCCCGCCCGGCACTTCGAGACTCGCGCAGCAGCTTTCTCCCGGCCCGCAGTTGGTGAGTCCCGGGCCTCCCGCGCTGCAGCTGGGCGCCGTCGGAGCGCTCGCCTCCGCTTCGGCTTCGCCTGCGTCGGCGGGGCCAGAGTCCGTATCATCGCCGGCTTCCGGGCCGCCTCCCTCTTCTGGCTGCGCGTCCGATCCATCGAGTGAACCGAGAACGGCACCGCCGGCGGCGTTTCGTCCGAGCACGATCAGAGGATCGGAGCATGCCCCGAATACGAGTGCGGTTGCGATAAGCTCGATGGAGCCGTTCCTCATGCGCGCGAAGCCGGACCGGGGCACGATTGCCCTGACCATAGCGCACGCACGCGAGGTGGCGGCAGGGCGGGGCTTGCGCTTTGGATTGTAGAGGTTTTGTTTGCAATTGACGCTGTGGCCGGCCATTCGTTCGTTCGTGATCAAAAGAGAATGCGCGCGCCGACTTCGGTGCGTCGTGGCCGCGGCGGCCGGTCTCGGGTTCACGCCGACCTCCGCAAGCGCGTCGGGACGGCCGGCTCTGGTCCAGCTCGAGTGGTCGGCGCCCGAGGAATGTCCGAACGGAGACCACGTCGAGCGCGAAGTCGAGCGCTTGCTTGCGGACCCCGACTTCCCCCCGGAGCCGTACTTGAAGGCCGCTGCTCGGGTGCATCGCGAGAGGGCCGGGCTCTGGAACGTGGACCTCCGTACGACGGGTCCACTGGGCACCGGTCAGCGCACGCTGAGCGCGGAGTCGTGCGTGGCGCTCGCGGATGCGACCGCGCTGATCCTCGCTCTCGCCATCGATCCGGAGCGCGTGGAAGCGAATCAATCGGTCGCGAGCCAGGTGCCGACTGCGCCCCCACAGCCGATCCTCCCGCCGCGCCAGCCGGAGACGACGCTCGCCCCGAGGTCGAATCCGCCGCGACTTTACGCTTGGGCGGCCGACGCGTCGGCCACCGTCGACATCGGAACGCTGCCGGCGACGGCGCCAGGGGTCGCTGCGCATCTCGCACTGATTCCGAGCATGGTTCCCCACGTTCGCCTGGAAATCGGCGGCGCAATCTTTCTCGATACGGCGACGACCCGCCCGGCCCCACGGAGTGGCAATTTCTCGCTTCGCACGTTCGACGCCGGCGGCTGCTGGGTTGTACAAAATAGGCGTTTGGAATTCGGCGGGTGCGCCGACGTCGAACTCGCCTGGCTGGCGGCTGAGGGACTGTACGAGAGCGTCACCTCCTCCGGCGACGCAGAATGGTTTGTGCTCCGTGTGCGTGGCACCGTGGGCTACGTCTGGTCCGGTTGGGCCATTCGCGCAGACTTGGGGGCGGCGCTGAACACCAGCCGTCCGGAGTTCGTCTCGGCGGGCGACCAGCAGGGCCTCATCCACCAACCGGCGCGCTACACTGCAAGGGGCGCACTGGGAATCGAGGTGCGTTTTTGAACATGAAGGGACCCATGGCCGGCCACTTACCCATTGTGTCCGCGCCCGCTACGAGCGTTCATGAAGGGCCGCCCGTGGCGGTACGGGAAGGGGTCTTCCCGTGGACCTTCGGCGCCGTCTACGACGCGCACTTTGCATTCGTGTGGCGAAGCGTCCGCCGCCTCGGCGTCGATGACGCCGCGGTGGACGACGTAGTCCAGGACGTTTTTCTCGTGGTGCACCGAAAGCTACCGGGATTTCGCGCAGAGTCTTCGATACGATCGTGGCTGTTCGCAATCGCGTCTCGCGTCGTGCGCGACTCGAGGCGTTCGCTCAAGCGCAAGCCGGGCAACCTCGGAGGCCAAGGGCGCGCGTACGACGACGTCGACCTTTTTGCCGACCCTGCGCCGAGCCCGCAGGAGCGCGCCGCGGCGGCGGAAGCCGTACGGACCCTTCATGCCGTTCTCGACGGGATGAGCAAAGAGCGGCGGGAGGTCTTCATCCTCGCCGAGCTCGAACAAATGACGGTCGCCGACATCGCGGCGGCGGTAAATTCCAACCCAAACACGATTTATTCGCGCCTTCGCGCGGCACGCGCGGACTTCGAGCGAGCGGTCATCAGGCTGCGGGCGAACGATTCATGGAGGATCCGATGAAAGGGCTCGGGCCGGAGGCCAATGCACTTCTCGAGGCGGCGCGCGACGGGGACGAGCCGACACGGGCCGACCGCGAGCGCGTTCGCGGTGCGATCTCAGCGCGTCTGGCGGCCGGAGCCGCGGCGGGACTCGGAGTGACCGTCGCCGCGAAGTCCTCCGTCGCGGCCGCCCTCCTGGCCGGTTCTGCGGCGAAGGCCCTGGTCACGGTGGTCGTCGTCGGGTCCATCGGGGCGGGCGCGGTGTGGATCGCGAAAGGGGGCTCCCGCCGTCCGGCGCCTGACACCGTGCCGCGGTCGACCGCGGCCGCACCGGCCGTTCCTCGGGCGGAGGAAACGTTCGTCCTTGCGACTTCGCCCGCACCCGCCGCTCCGGCTCCGGAAAAGCCAACCTCGGCGCTTCGTCCGAGTGCTCGAACGCCGTTTCCAGGCGGAGCAACCGCGCCAGGGACGCGCATGCCGGGGGCCGGCGATGTGGCATCGGAAGTGCGATTGCTCGGGGAAGCGCATACGGCCATCCGTGGAGGGGAGGCGGAGCGCGCGCTCGCCCTTCTCGACGAACACGCACGCCGCTTTCCAAGGGGGGCCATGGGCGAGGAACGCGAGGCCGCGCGAATCGCGGCTCTGTGCGCCCTCCATCGGACATCCGAGGCCAAGGACGCTACGGAACGGTTCCTGCGTGCATCGCCGCGATCGCCTCTCGCGGGCGCTCTCCGAACGTCTTGCGGCGGGGATTCGCCTTCGTCCATGGCGGCCCATTCTTTTGATCACGAAAAGCCCGAGACGGGCCACTGAGAGAACCAATATGATGGAGCGTCTGGTTCGCGCGGGATTGTGGTTCGCTCCGGCGCTCCTGGCGTCGGGCTGCGCACCCGGGGCAATCGGAGGGGGGACCGAGTCGACCGGTGGGTCCGTCGCGCCCGGGTCCACACCCGGCGTCGGCGCCGGTGCCGGTGCGCAGGGAGCCGGAGCTGGCTCGGGGGGTGCGGCTCCTCGGCAGGGCATGCCCGTTGCTACCGCAGATGGCGGACTGGTCTTCACCGACGCCGGCGCCCCGGCCGTTGTCCTCTCGCCCGCCTCGCGGATCGCGCGTCTTAGCCACACCCAGCTGCTCAACTCCTACCGTGACTTGCTCGGGATCACGGACATCAGTGGCGCAGACTCGATCCTCACGCCGGACGCGGTCGTCGGCTTCGACAACGAGGGCGATGCCCTGTTCGTTACCGACGCGCTGTGGGCGAACTTGCAGCAGGTGGCGGAGCTCTACGCCCACACCGTCGCCACGACGCCGACCCTTCTGGCGGCGCTCGTGCCCGCCAACGCACCTACGGACGCGACGGGCAAGGCGACGGCGTTTCTCCAAGCCTTCGGCCTGAGGGCGTACCGCAGGCCCCTGACGAATGCCGAAATTCAAACCTATCTCACTCTCTTCAATCAGGGGCTTGCGCTCGTCGGCGGGACCGACTCGTTTGCCGCCGGCGTCGAGCTGGCGCTCCAGGCGTTCCTCCAGTCGCCCTATTTCGTCTATCGCATGGAGCTGGGCGACCAGGTCGTTGGCGGGCGCATCCCTCTCAGCGATTACGAAGCAGCCGCGAAACTTTCGTACGCCCTGACGAACTCGACGCCCGACAGCACGCTGCTCGCCGCCGCCGCCCAAGGGAGAGTCGCCAATCCGACCGACTTGGCGACCCAAGCGACTCGCCTTCTTGCGACTCCGGCCGCGACGGCTGCGGTGGAGCACTTTCATTTCCAGATGTACCGGTTCGGAGTCTACGACGGGATTACGAAAGACAGTACCGTGTATCCGCAGTTCACAGCGGCTACAGGCCCTGCGATGCGCCAGGAAAGCCTTCTTTTTCTCGACTGGATATTCGGCGGTAACAAGGGCGTGGCTGACATTTACACGTCCCCCGTTTCGTTCGTGAATAGCCTTCTCGCCCCCGCCTACGGCCTGAGCGGCTCGTTCACGAGCGCATTCACACAGGTCAATCTCGACCCGACGCAGCGCGCTGGGCTCCTCACGCAGCTAGGCTTTCTGGCCGCCGAGGCGACGACGAACGACATCTCGACCATCCTGCGCGGAGCGTTCGTGAACTCGCGAATCTTTTGCGTCGTATTGCCACCGCCGTCGCCCCTCGCCAAGCCTCTGCCCCCGATCACGCCGGGGGAGACCGACCGCCAGCTCGTCGACGGGTTCACGGGCGCGGGTACGTGCGCCGCCGCGTGCCACGCGACGCTCATCAACCCGCCGGGCTTCGCCTTCGAGAACTACGATGCGATCGGCGCGTACCGCACGACCGACCACGGGCAGTCGGTGAACGCCGCGAGCAGTTACGCCTTCGCGCAGCCGTACGGGAGTCAAAGCTTCCAGAACGCGATCGACTTTGCGAAGGTCATCTCGAAGGCCCCGGAAGTGCACGGGTGTTACACGCAGAATTGGGCCTCCTACCTTTACGCGCGTCCGGTGGCGGACGAAACGACGGGGGCGCTCTTGCCCAACGACGCGCCCTATCTTCAATATGTCGCGCAGGAGTCGCTCGGCGGCCGGATTTCGGTCAAGAATCTGATTCTGTCGATCGCCACCGACGACAACTTCCTGGCGCGTTCGCCGCAGGTGCAATGACATGAGCTCACGAAAGCCGTTGACCATGCGACGTCGTCAGGTGCTCCGCGGGATCGGAGGCGTGACACTCGGCCTTCCTCTGCTCGACGCATTCATGCCCCGATCGGCGCGGGCAGGGACGTCCGTACGATCGCCCTATGTGGCCGTCGTCGTCCAGGCGAACGGCGTCGTTCAAGCGGGAGCGGCCATCGGCGGAGGCACGGATCCGGAGTGGTTCTGGCCTTCGGCCGCAGGGCCGTTGACCGTCGCGAGCCTCACCGCCGACTCGGGGCAGCCGGCGGCTGGTCGGGAGATCGGGGAGCTCGCCGCGTACGGGCCGCAACTTCTGGTCGTTCGCGGAGTCAACCACGCGCATGCCGCACTGGGATGTCAGCACGCCGGCGGAGACGCTCAGGTCTTGACGGGGAACACCATAACCGGGTCCGGGCCGAAGACGCTGTCGACGGGGGTATCGATCGATACGGTGATCGCCCAAAAGATGAACGCCGGGGGCAACGTCGATCCGTTGTGCCTCCACGCGGGCCGTTACTCCCCGGGGGGCACGGGTTTCGACGTTCCCGGCTACGTCTCGTACGTCGGCCCGTCCCAGCCCCGATCGCCGCAGCCTTCGCCGTACCAGGCGTATCTTCAGATTATCGGAAACGGGTCGAGCGCCAACGTGAGCGCTGCGGCACAGCAGCAGATCGCCTCGCGCCGAAAGAGCGTGAACGACTTCGTGAGAGGCGAGATGCAGGCGCTCTTGGCGAGGACCGATCTGTCCAGCGCGGACACGCAGCGGCTCAATCAGCATTTTGCTGCGATTCGTGACATCGAAGTCCAAGTCACGTCGTCGCAGTTGAATCCGACCGTGGTTGCGCAGATGCAAACGGTGGATTCAGCTCCATACGACATGACCAACCATCTGACGATCATCCAGCTGCACATGGACCTGATGGTGTTCGCGCTTTCGTCCGACTACACGCGGGCCATCACCTTGAAGATCGGCGACCGCGAGGACGATCACGAATTCACCCAGGACGCCGGAACGACGTTCCACCTCATTTCTCACCGGGGCGTCACCGGCGCAGTTCAGAAGCACGACCGCATCGTCCGGACGCACCTCGACATGTTCAAGACGTTTCTCGATGGCCTGAAAGCGGTCACCACCCCGACCGGCACCCTGCTCGACATGGGCCTCCCCGTTTGGACCAATCAGATAGCCAACGGAGCGCACTCGTACACGAATGTTCCTTGGGTCATCGCGAACAGTGGAACGAGCTACCTGAAGACCGGTCAGTTCCTCGATCTCGCGAGCCCAGGTGCCACGACCAATCAGATGTTGAACACGCTTCTCACCGCGGCCGGAGTGCCCACGACGAACTTCGGTGATCCGAGCCTCACGCAGGGCGTCATCTCGCAGCTCGTGGCGTGAGCCTACCCCGACGAAAAGAGAAAAGCCGCAGCGTCGGCCGTCTGGCCCCTGCGGCTTTTCCATGAGTCGCCCTCTCAGGAGGGAGGTCGCGTCGCGAACATCAGAGCGGGAATGGGGGCAGTCCCGGGAGTGGCGTTTCGAGGATGAAGATCGCCGAGTTCACGCCTCCGTCGAATATCGAGGCGTTCGTGAAGTAAAGTTCGTCGCCGATGAAGACGAGCGAGGCGGGATTGTCGAGAGTCAGCGTCGCGCTCGAGTACCGGGCGGCGAGCTGTCCTGTCGGCGAAATAACCTGAATTTCGTTGGCCTGATTGGCGGCAACATACAGGTTCCCGAAGAGGTCGAACGCGATGCCGTCGGCGCCGGCCAGAGCCTTGGTGGTATTCTGCTTCGTGTCGATGACCCCGCCGTCGGCGAAGACGACCCCAGTGCCGGCGCTCCCGTCGTGCTCGACGGGAATTCGGATGATCTGCTGATTGGAAGTGTTGGACACGTATACGTTGTGGAAAAAGAAGTCGAACGCGATGCCGTTCGCTCCGAGCGGCGGTTGGCCGGTGCCTGGGGCCAGCAAGGAGCCCGAGTACCACACGCTCTTCTGCGAGCCGTCGGCCTTGAAGCGCGTGACGGTCGCCTGAATGGAGTCCGTCACGTAGAAGAACCCGTTCAGGTCTTCCGCGATGCCGTTTGGAAAGATGAAACCACTCGCCACTGTCGTGACCGCGCCTGTCTCCGTGTTGATGGACAGAACACGCCCATCCGTGGGAGGCGGCTGATTCGGCGGCCCAGCGAGCGCATCTGCGAAATCGAGCGCAAACAGGGTATGCGGAGGCTGGAAGAGCACGCCGAGCAACGAGACCACGCCATCGGATTTCGCGGGCTGGATCGAGAAGGACTTCTTGAAGGTGCCGTTCGACGCGAACTGGCATACCGCGCCGGGCGACTTCGTCTGCGCCGAGCCAGTGTAGAAATTGCCTTGAAGGTCGACCGAGAGACCTTCGGGGCTACCGCAAGGCGTAGTATTCTCGATATTGGCGGCAAAAGTTGTAATCGTTCCGACAGGCGAATTGGCGGCGGCGGGCACGGCGATCGTCGACACGCCTGCTGCAAAGACCAGTTGCATCCAAATGGCTTTGTTCATGGGGTCCCCTTCTTTGGTTCGTGACCGCCCGACGGTGCACGAAGCCGCCGCGCGTTGCAACCGCAGAATGTGCGACGCCCAGGTGTCAGAATGGTTCGGGAGGAGCGCGATCGCATGACGCGCGTGGCCCGCGACGCCGCGCATGGCCCGGGCCGTCGGATCAGGGGAGCCCTTGCGCGACCAGTGCGCTGTACCACTTTTGCGCGACGAGGGCTGCTCCGGCCGGATTCGGGTGAACGCCGTCGGCGGTATACGTCGAGTTGGGGACGTACGCCGAAGCCGTGAACGCGGACCACACGTCGACCACGTAGATCGGGGAGGCGGCGGTGCTCTGGCTCGTCGCCCAAGCTGGAATGGCGGCGTTGAGCGCCTCGGCATTCATTTCACAATTGCCGCAACCGGCTGGGTTGAGCGGTGTGATCTGGGCGACGAACAGGATGACATTCGGGTTAATCGCCCGAAAGTCGCTCAAGACGAGGGTATAGGCCTGTAGAGTGGTCTGGGTCGCCACGCCGTTCCAAACGTCGTTCGTTCCAAACTGCATCAAAAGGACATCGGATTTGTCGGCGGAGGCCCACGCCGGCAGTTCCGCCGAGTGATCCGCCAGGATCGGCTTGTGCGGCGCGGGCAAGAGGTCGGTGACCAAGTAACCGCCGTGGCCCTCGCTCTGCACGTTGGGCGCCCCGGAGCACGATTGGTTGTTCGTCTCGGAGCCGACGAACATGAAGTTCGTGTGGCCGTTCTTGATGAGATCCTGCGAGAGGAGCTGCGGCCCGCAAGTGTCTTGGGTGATCGAATCGCCGATGGGCGTAATCCGCCAGGGGCCGGCGTGAGGCCGTGTCCCGCCGTCGTTTCCGCCCATCGGCGGTCCGCTCCCGGCGTCGCCCGAGCCAGTTCGGGTGGAGGAGTCCGGAGAGCCGGCGCCGGAATCCCCTCCGGAGGAGCCCCCCTGGCCGGAGCCGCTCGACGAGGCACTGGAGCTCGGCCCCGACGAACTGCCCGCCGGCATGCCGCTGGAGCTCCCGGACGATCCGGTGCTGGATGAGCTACTCGACGAGCCGATCCCCGAGGGTCCCGTGCCCGACGAGCTTGGGCCCGACGAACTGCCGCCGGAAGCCCCGGGTCCCGACGAACTGGCGCCGGAAGCCCCGAGTCCCGACGAACTGGCGCCGGAAGCCCCGGGTCCCGACGAACTGGCGGAAGCGTTGGTGCCCGACGAACTCGTTCCGGACGACGTCGCTCCGGAAGAACCTCCGGGGACGTTGCTCGATCCTCCACTCGACGCGCTGTTCGTTCCGCCCGAGCTGCTGCCGGCATTGCCCGTCGCTCCGGTCGAATCGGGGCTGCTCGAGCACGCGGCGCCAACACTTGCCAGGCCGGCGGCGATGAGTGCAAAGGGCACCGCAGACGGAAAACTCTTCAAGATTCGCTCCACTTTCTTGCCGTTCATTTTGCCGCAGTCGATGGGGCGAAAAGCACCCGCTCCCAGCTCTTGGAACGCAGATGCGCCTCGGTGCGAAAATGGCTCGCGTGCTAGATAACGCGCCACCCGAAATGCGCGTCGCACTCATTTATCCGCCGACGTGTGATCTCACCGCGCCCTACCTGGCGCTGCCGACGCTGACTGCCTTTCTCCGCGGGCAGGGGGTCGACGTTCTGCAAGTGGACGCGAACTTGGAAGCTTGGGACGGCCTGCTCGCGCCGGCGCCGCTGGCCGAAGTGTCCGATCGACTGGAACGGCGTCTGTCCGAGCTCGACCGGCGCCCCCGCCTTCGTCACGAAGACCAGCTCGAGTACGCCGCCCTGGCGCGCACGCGTGGCGATTCCGCGGCTGTCCCGGCGGGCATATCGCGCGCGAAGGCCGTTCTGCGCGACGAAGCACGTTTCTTCGATCCCGACGCGTACGCGTCGGCCGTCGCGACGATCGACGCCGCCCTTCGCTCCATTTCCGCCGCGCATCACCCGCTCCACGTGGACTTCACATCGTATCGCACGCCGTTCGGGCTGACGAGCGTCGAGGAGGTCGCACGCGCGAGCAGCCCCGAGGCCAACCCGTTCCACGTATATGTCGAAGAAACGCTCGTCCCCCGACTGCGCGAGGAGCGCTGCGACGTCGTCGGTCTGTCGGTGTGCTTTCCCGGGCAGCTGCAGCCCGCGTACGCGTTCGCCCTCGCGCTCAAGCGTTCGCTGCCCGACGTTCACTTGACTTGCGGCGGCCCGGGCGTGACGCAGATGCTCATCCGCCTCTCCGGCCAGTCCCTGGCAATGGCACTCGGCCCCTTCGATTCGGCCTGCGTCTTCGAGGGCGAGCGGACGCTCCTCGCTCTCCTGCGGGCGCTCGACGAGAAGCGGCCGCTGCGTGAGATTCCGAACGTCGTCGTGCGCGACCGCCTTCTCGGTGCACGCTGGCTGGCTGGGCACGGCGCGGAGGATCTGCGGACGCTCTCGGCGCCCGATTTCGACGGACTTCCCCTCGAGCGCTACTTCGCGCCGCGCCGCGTCCTGCCGTACGACCCCACCCGGGGCTGCTATTGGGGAAAGTGCACGTTCTGCCACTACGGTCTCGCCGAAGTCGGAACCGCGTCGTATCGAGAGCGGGAGCCCGCCGTCGTCGTCGATCACCTCCGCGCGCTGTCCGCGCGCTACGGCACGCGCCACTTCTATTTCTCGCAGGACTCGATCGCGCCGAAGACCGCGGTCAAGCTCGCCCAGGCCATCGCCGACGCGGGCCTCGACGTTCGCTGGGCCACCGATCTGAAACCCGAGAAGTACTTGACCCCCGAGCGCGCAGCGGTCCTTCGGAAGGGGGGAGCCGTCGCGTGCGCACTCGGCGTGGAGTCGGCGTCGCCGCGCGTCCTTCGTCTCATCGACAAGGGGGCGCCTCCCGACGTCGTGAGCGATGTCATCGCGCACCTCGCGTCCGCCGGAATTGCGGCCGAGGCGATGTGTTTTACGGACTTTCCGACGGAAACGCACGCCGAAGCGCTGGAGACGCTCGATTTCTTGCGATTGCGAAGGGAAAAAGTCGCCCTCTACATCGTGGGTGAGTTCGGCCTCACGCACGGTTCGCTCGTGGCGCGAAATCCGGCGCTCTTCGACATCCGCGAGACGTGGGGGCTCGACGGAGACCACTTCGGCCTCGGTATTTTCTTCGAGCCCGCGCGCCCGTGGAAGACAGACGACGAGCGGGCCGACGTGGATGCGCGCCTGACCGGTCTCTCGGAGGGCTGGCTCCTCCGGAGCTACCCGTGGGCAGGCGCGGTGTCGACCGCGCACACGGTGCTGTATTACGAACGCTTCGGCCCCGACGTCTTCAAGCGCCTCGCGCGCCGCAACGCCGTCGCCCGGGTGTTCGGCGCCGCGCCGCTCCAAGGATTGCTTCGTTTCGACCCGGCGGCGGCGGCGCGAGCCGAGGACCGCGATCGGGCCGTGTGGGCCACGATGGTGACCGAAGAGCGGCGGATCGCGCGAGCGGCGTACGAGGCTCACACGTCGCCACTGCCCGCACTTTCGCCGCAGCCGTCGAGGTTCGAGTTTGCCGCCGATCGAGACCCGTCGCCCGTGCGGGGACGACGCCCGCGGCACGAGGCAAACGCGGCCCGTCGGTGACGCTTTACGGCGTCCGGGCGCATCGGAACCCCACGTTGCCGTCGAGAATGTTCGGCGGGAAATCGTGGCGGAGCGTCGGACTCAGTTCCGTGACGTCGTAGCCGAAGGCGCCGCCCCTCCGCACACGCGTCGACATGCCGGCCGCGGTCAGCCACGCGCAATCGGTGCAGGTGTCCCCATAGGCCACGTACGCGTCGAGATTCCACTCGTACACTTCGCCGACGAGGTCGAGCTGTCCCCACAGCCCCGCGCCAAGGGTCGGTGTCCCTACGGGCGCGATGTTCGCCACGCCCATCGGTGTCCCCGTTCCGTTGGGATAGTAGTCGTTGTAGATGGCGTACCGGTTGCCCGTGCCCGGCTGCGCAGATCCCCAGGGGTACTCTCGCTGCTGGCTTCCGCCCGCAGCCGCATACTCCCACTCCGCTTCGCTCGGCAGAAAACCGCCGTCCCAGATGCAGAACGCGTACGCCTCGTACCACGTGACGCAGTTGACTGGCAGATTCTCGTTCGCTCCGGCAGCGTCGGTCCACGTGCCGTGGGTGGCGTCGCAAGCCAGGTTCGCGCCGGTGGGAGTGACGTTGGCGTCGTCCGATGCGATCCAACCCGGTTCGTAGGTACCAGGGCTCGCGCTGTTTCGCAGCCCCTGCCCGTCGTTCAAATGCGTGTGTTTGCCCGACCCCGCGGCGGGCGAGTAACCCGCGGCCCAGGCGTTCGCGAACTGCCGGAACCGCCCCACCGTCACCACGTACTTGTCCAGGCGGAACGAGCTTACCGTCGCAGGGTTCGCCAACCCCGTCGGCCCGTTTCCCGCGTTCGTATAGACGCGGTCGTACGACCCCCCCGAAACGAGGACGCTCGCGCAACAGCTCTCGACGTTGGTCCCGCAGTTGTTCGTTCCCAAGGCGGTCGTCGTGCAGCTCGCAGGCGTGGGAGATGCGGCGTCCGGCGTGTTGATGGGCGGCGCCGCGCCCGTGTCCGGGCCGTTCGTGTTCGCGCTCGCGTCCGCGGCCGCCGACGGCGCCGGAGAAGTCCCCGCTTCGCTCGGTCCGACGAGACCGCTGGAACCGCCGGCGTCCAAGAGGTCCAAAACGAGACCGGTCGTTTCGCATCCCGCGAACGAAAGGGCCAGCAACGACAGCGCGACGGCGTTTGCGAGCGCGCGCGTCGGAATGGCCCGTCCTGGAGCGGCGTTCGGCTTCGTTGGCCAAGACTTCGAAGGTAGGCTGCCGCGCATGTGCCCTTTGCTTCGACTCGTGACTCTCGCGTGCTTCGTGGCCGCCGCGTTCATCGGATGTCTATCGTACTCGTCTCCGGCCTCCGACGCAGGCGCGGGGGCCCAGGACCCCGATGCCACCGTGGCGGCTTCAGACGACGGGGGCGCCACGAACCTGGGTACCGTCACAATCGCCCGGGACGCGGGAACGCCGATTTCGCCGCTCGCGTTCGGCCAGAACTATTGGGATTGGGTGGATTGGTCCGCAAACGGAGTCACCGGTCTGACCGGAACGGAGACGCTGGTCGGGGGCATCCATCTCAACGTCATTCGCGCCGGCGGCAACAACAACGACACGAACTCGCCGCAGGTCTTCGATACGGCCCAGATCGACAAGTTCGTCGCGTACTGCCGCACCGTCGGCGCCGAGCCGATTCTCCAGGTTCCGCTCATCGCGAACAACGTCGACGGCGGCGCGGCGTCCGCGCAGGCGGCCGCCGACATGGTCACGTACGCGAACGGCACGAAAGGCTACGGAATCAAGTACTGGGAGATAGGTAACGAACCGGACTTGTATTCGACGGCGTACGACGCCGGGACGGCCCCGCTGACCGCGGTCGACTACTGCACGCAGTTTCACACGTACGCGGCCGCGATGAGGGCGGCCAACGCCGCGGCGGCCGACGGCGGCGCCCCCATCCAGCTTCTCGGCCCGGAGCTCTCGTACAAATACGTTCCGGGCAACGATTGGCTCACGCCGTTCTTGGACGCGTGCAAGAGCGACGTCGACGTCGTGACCATTCACCGATACCCGTTCAGCGGGGCGCAAACGTCGATCAACGGCGCGCTGCAGGGTGCGAAGGCGTTCCAGTCGACCCTGACGGCCGTCCAGGCGATCGTAAAGGCCCACGCGCGTCCGAACACGCCGCTCGGAGTCACGGAGACCAACATTTCGTACGATTACGACCACACCAAGTACACGACCGCGTCGAGCGTCGCCGCGCCGGGCACGTTCTACGCGGCGCTCTGGACCGCAGATGCCCTCGGGGTAGGTCTCCAGAACAACTTGTGGACGCTCGCCTTCTGGAACCTCGCGGAGACGAGCGCGGCCAGCTCGGTGCTTGGCTTCATCGTCGCCGACCAAGGCGGCCCTCAGTACTACGCCGAGCAAATGGTCTCCGCGAACCTCAGCGGCAGCGTGCTTACCCCCGCCGGCGTACCGGGCGGGTTTTCCATCTACGCGAGCTACGATCCGTCCAAGGCGTCGACGTCCGTCGTCGTGATCAACAAGAATACGACTTCGGGCTCGCTCACGATCGCAATCGACACGTTTGCTCCCTTGTCCTTGGATTTTCCAGCGACTTCGCTCAGCTTGGTGCAGGTTGCCGACGGCGACGCGGGCAGTCCGCACGTCGTCCGGTACACGGCGGACCTGGCCACGGCAAGCATGCCCCCCCAAACGATTCAGTGATGGAGCCCGGGCCGCTTGGCGGCCCCAGGTGAAGCGACACGGCTGGGGTGAGCAGCGAGGCAACCCTCCGGCCATGCCCCTCCGGCCGAGCTATTTCCAAGGGCCGAACCGCCGGCGTGACCCAAAGGCACGTGGTTCGCACACCGATGCCCATGGCCGGCTGGAGCGCATCGCTTTCGTGCGACGTCGTCGCTGCGCTCCCGGCGCCCGCCGCGGACGGGACCGCGCTCGGTGCGCTACGCGAGCTTACCGAGCCTTTCGCCTCCAACCGATACGTTCGGCCCCGCCGGAAGTACTGGCTCCGTTTGACGATCGAAGAGGCCGTTCTCCTCGGGTTGGGCGAGGTCGAGTACCAGGTGAGCGAGCCGCAGGCGCACTACACGCTCGCCTACGACTGGTCGACGACCTGGGAAAAGGTGACGTGGCAAAAGGTCGGGCTCGACACCTTCCCGTTCGACAACGACCAGTTCACGCATCCGGTCGCCGGGCTGCTCACCTACCAATTTGCGCGGTCCAACGGCTTCGGACTCGCCGCGTCTTCCACGGTGACGGCGGTCAGCGCCATCTTGTGGAAGCAATTCGGAGAGTTTCAGGAAGACATTTTTCTCAACAGCATCGTCACGACGTCGGTCGCGGGCGTTTCGATCGGCGAAGCGACGTCCCAGCTTGCTTCTTATCTGGACGCGGGACGCGCGACCCTCGTCAGTCGCGTGCTCTCCTTTCTCGTCGATCCGGTGCGCAGCGTGCACGATTGGCTCGACGGCGCAGAGCCGCTTCGAACGACCAACACCGACGCGTTCGGTCTCTCGCGCGACGTCGGGGCCACACTGCGCCTCTCGGGCGGTACCATCGTCACGCGCGCGTCGTCCTCGGAGCGCCCGACCACGACCTACGGCGACTTCGCGGTCGGCGCGCGCGCACACATCGTGAACGTGCCGGGCTACGAGGACCCCGGTCGTTCGTCGGGGTGGTGGGGCGACGGCAACGAGTCCGATCTCGGCTGCGATTTGCAGTGGAGGCCCGGTGGCCTCGATGACTTGTACTTTCTCGCGCGCGTCGCGCCGGTCGGGTGGTTCACCAAGAACGTCGTGGGAACGGGGGACGACCGGAAAGGGCAGCGCTTTTGGATCGGTCCGACGATCGGCTTCGACTACGTCTTGCACGACTACGATCGCCTCGGCGACGGTTCGCCGCCGGACCGCTTCTCGACGAGCCAGCTCGGCCTGGCGTTCGAGCACGACGTCTTCTTCCCTCACGGTCGGCTGGAGACGGGTCTGGCGATTCAGGGACAGTTCGGTCCCGTCCAATCCCTCGCGCTCCACCGGTATCGGACGGTTGACGGCGCCGTCGGCCAATTGCCCGAGGTTTTGCGCGACCAGGGGTTCTATTGGTCCTGGGGCGTCGGCGCGGCTCCCGCGATCCAAGTTCGCGTCGGACCCGTGCGGGCCGGAGGGCTCGCGCGCATCGACGCGTTCCACGGCACGTACGCGTTTCAGGCGCCGACTCAGGGGTCCGTCGCGCTGCACGACTGGGCCGTCGTGGGGGACGCTTGGATCGGCGTTCTGCCCCTGCCGAGTCTCGAGCTCGCCGCCGACGGACGTTGGAGAACGCGAAACGGTGGGATCGGCACGACGGTCGCGAGCCGAGACGAACGGTCGTTTCTCACGACGGCCACGCTCGTCTTTTGAGAGAGGGACGGGGCCTGAAAATGACTGGGCCGTCGAGCGGAGATGGGGGTACTGTGGCCACGGAAATGCAGCCGATATTTTCGCTCGCTCGCCGGCCCTCACGAGGCTCGTTTGCGCCGTCTCACTTTGCTTTGGCAATCGCGCTCCCGCTCGTCGCGTGTAGCAACAGCGGCAGTGGAACGTCGCCGGGCTCCGAGAACCCGTCGAACGGCGGGAGTGGCTCAGGAGGCGCAGGGTCGAGCAGCTCCGGCTCGAACGGGTCCCCCAGCACCGGGGGATCGAGCGGATCGAACGGTGGCAATGGGGGCTCGAACGCTGGTTCGACGAGCAGCGGCGGTTCGGGCGGGTCGACGGCCGGCGGGAGCTCCAGCGGGGGATCGGGCGGGTCGACCGCCAGCGGGAGCTCGAGCGGCTCGGCCGGCGCAGGGAGCTCGTCGGGCGCCGCCGGCTCCAGCGGATCAGCTGGGTCCGCGGACGCCGGGGGCACGGCATCTGCGGACAGCGGGTCCTCCGTCGCGACGCCTGCGGGCGAAGGCGGCTCCGGCTGCCCGGGAATCGCCATCACGCCCGACGCGATGGGTCACGTCGCCGCGGGCACGAACTCGCTGGGGATCAACGGCTCTTTCTTCACGTACAGCGATTGCAAGGATCTGAAATCGACGATGAACGGAGTGGGCTGTTCCGACATCCTGCCGGATCCGAACGCCGGCGCCTTCGTGAACGTCGGCGGGAAGATCTGCACCTCGGGAATGACGTCCACCACGACCGGCGCCTGGGGAGCCGGTGTGGGGTTCGAATTGAACGACGTCATGGGCCAGCAGCCGTACGACACCATGATGCACGGCGTGAAAGGGTTTTGCTTCCTGCTGAGCGGGACCACCATTCCGAGCACGTCCATCCGCGTGGCGTTCACCACCAAGGACAACAACGACAACGCCTACTTCGAGCCCATCACCACGCCCGGCATGCACACCGTGCTCTTCTCGGACCCGACCTTCGCGCAGGGCTCGTGGGTGACCACCAAGTCCGCGTGGGAGCCCACGCTCGTCGTGCTCATGCAGTTTCAGATCCCGTCGGCGACCGCGGCGCCGGTTCCCTTCGACTTCTGCGTCGAGGGGCTGACCGCGGTCACGCAGTGAGCGGTCAATACGGCTTCTTCCCGACGTAGTTCCCGGGCGGGCTGTAGTCGCACACGCTGAAGTCCCACTTGGTCGCTCCGCCGAGCGCGGCGACGGGCATCGTGCAGCTCACGTGGGCGCACCCGACGGCGGTCGTGGTCTTCCAGATGACCTGCGTGTAGTGCCCGCACATCTGTCCGGAAGCGCACGTGTTCGTCGCGTAGTCATACGACGACTTCTCGTTGACCCAGCTGGCGACGGCCGACGCGATGCTCTCGGTCGGGGCCCCGGCTGCGATGTTTTCACCCACGCCGCTCGCCGCGCCCCCGAGCGCCACGTAATCGGCGGTGCGATTGGCGTTGTGTGCCCAGTTGCACAGCTTGGCGTAGTTCAGCGCAACTTGAGCAGCGATCGGATCGCACACGAGGGGTGCTTCCCCTACCGCGGCGCGCGCCTCGTTCATGGGCGTCAGCCACGCCGACTCGTCGGCGCACGGACCGGCGTCGGCACTCGCCACATCGACGTCTTTCGAGGCATCCACGCTCAAGCCCCCGCTTCCACTCGCGTCGAGGTCTGATCCGCCGCCGCTGCCCGATCCGCTGCCCGATCCGCTGCCTCCCGACCCCGACCCGCTGCTCGCAAGTGCGCCCGAACTGCCTCCGGTGGTCAGGGCGCTGCCGCCTGTACCCCCACCGCTCGCAGAGCCGCTCGGGCCGTTCCTGACCCGGTTGAAGGCGTCGCCGCTGTCCGGACTCGCTCCGGGTGCGCCCGCATCAGCGGGATCGTCACCGGCCGGTGGGGGATTCGCGCCCGAGCAGCCGGCGGCGGAGAGCGCGACGGCGAGAAGACTTGCCGAGAACCGGACACCACGAAGGGACTGCCGATGCCTCATACCCCCAATGGGCTGCAAGACGAGTTCCCGCGGGTCCGTTCGTCGGGCGACCCCGAAACTACAAGAGTAGCCCGGCGAAGACGGACGCCCCTGCCCACGGGCCTTCGAGCCATACGGGGGCCTCTCCGCGCACACTCGCACCGGGGCCCGGAGCCGTCGCACCCACGAGCAGCGCGGCGCCAATCCGCAGCGCGTCGAGCGTCACGTTCGCATCGATGCCGACCGCCCCTTCTGCCGTGAATCCGTCGAAGTGGGATCCCGAGTAGGCAGCCGAAGACGGCTCCCCCTGAAACGAGACGTAGAGGGCCGCGACGGAGGCAAAGAGGCCGATCTCGCCGACCCCGACCGGCAGGCACCATCGTGCACCCGTTCCGAGCGCGCCCGCGTTGATGTCGACGCGCCCGGCGGGGCGCTGTACGGAGCCTGCTTCCCACGCAGCCGCCGCGAAGAGCTGCAGCTTTTGGCAGGACGCGAGGCCCACCTGCAGGGCCCCGCCCAACGTGGAAACGGGGGCCGAAAAGTTTCGCTCGCGCCCGACGACCCGAAGGTCCACCGCCACGTTGGGCGAGCCCTTGGACGCCGGGACGACGCGCTCGACGGCCCGTTTCGCCGCGACCACGCCCGGATTCGAAGCCCTGGCTTTGTCCTCCGGCCTCGGGATGAGAAGCTCCGCCCAGGACGCGAGAAAGAGCTCGGAGGCCGCGAGCGCCAGGGCACGTTCGGGGTCGGCGGAGCCGCCGATCGACACGTCGCGCGTCACCATCTTTACGGTGACGGGATCTTCGAGCGCAATCCGGACTTCGTTGCCCGTGCAAGCGAATTGGATCTCCAGCGTGGGAAGTTCACTGACCACGGGAACGAGCGTCGCGAGCTCCAGGCGCAGGAGCTGCTCGATTCGCTCCGTTCGAAGCGTCGCGCACCCGTGCGTGTCGACTTGGACGACCGACGCCGATTTCGCCGGGCTCGAGCTCTCGGTCGAAGACTGGGCAAGCGCCGTCGTCGGACCTGCCGCAATCAAAAACGCTGTGGCGAACGGTCGAAGGCGACCCCTCTTCGTCATTCGAGAATGCGCTGCATTCGACCGGCGTGGGTGCCCACGGGAAACCGCCGCGTGTAAAGCTCGGCCGCGGCGCGCGCCGCCGCCGGGTTGTTGGCCGCCGCCCACGCGACGGCCTCCTCCGCCAGAGCGTCCTCGGCGACCGAACCGTCCGGTGCGAGCGAGAAGCTCGTTTGAAATGCCTTTGCCGCCTCGGCGGCGCGGTCGCGGGCGCGCTCGACCTTGCCGAGCGTGAACGAAGCGAGAGCGGCTCGCCGATCGCCCGGGTACCGGCCGAGGAGCTCTCGCAGCGTAGCTGCCGCCGCGGCGAGATCGCCGGAGCGCCGTTCCGCGTCCGCTCGCTCGAGGAGCGCGCTTGCCGAGGGCGAAGACGCGGCCTCGCTCCGCGGCGCGCGAGGGCGTGCGGTCGGGCCAGCCGCGGCCGGCGCCGCCTCTCCGGCGGTGTCCGCCGGCATTTCCTGGTCCACCGGCGTACTCAATTCGTCGCCAGCGCCGAGCTCGACTTCACCGCTGCTCGCCGCGACGCGCACGCGTCCCTCTTCCACGCTCACCGAAACTTTGCCCGACTCGATGTCCACGACGAACACGGTACCTTTCACTTGGACTTGCACCCCGCGTGCGGCGACGACGAAGGTGCGCCCAGGAACGTGCGTCACCTGGTAGTGAACACGCCCTTCGCTCTGCGCGAGCTCGACTCGCTTGGGCGATTCATTCCGGACGTCGATCTTCGCGGAACGCGACAGCTCGAGGCGCGAGCCGTCGGCCATGACGCGCGATTCTTCCACCGCGGCGGTCGCGGTTTGCTTTGCGGCAGGCTGGTTCGTCGCGGCCGCGACGGTCCGTGCAGGGTCCTGCCCCTTCGGGGCCGTCCGGTTGCCGGAGTTCACCCCGACGACGTACGCGACGGCGAGCGCGGCCACGCTCAGCGAAAGCGGTATCGCGACGGCCAAGGTTCGGCGACGTGCGTTGCGAAGGACGGTGCGCTGTTCGAGGCCCCGCTCGACGCCGAGGCGAATGCGCCGCTCCCGCAAGGGATCCCAGCGTGGCTCCATCCGCCGTCGAAAGCTTTCGATAAGATCATCGAGCATCGAACCATCTCCGTATACATTGTTCTGCTGCCGCGATCCGCCGTTTGGCGGTTGCTATCGACACCGAGCAAGCCCGTGCGATCTCGGAAAGCTCGAGTTGTTCGATCCGGCCCAAGACCCACGGAACGCGAAGTTCCGGGTCGAGCGCGTCGAGCGCGCGCCGAAGTTCGTCGACGGACATCTCCTGCGTCGCGTGCTGGGACCGCGGTGCCACGAGCGCAAAGCCCGTCGCCAGCTTCTTTCGGCGTCGTCGCGCCAGGAGAACTCGATTGACCTTGCGGACCGCGATCGTCACGAGCCAGGGCCGGAGCCGGGCCGCCTGTTCCAGGGTGTCGATGCCCTCGACCGCGTCGACGAACGACTCCTGGAGCACGTCCTCCAGCTCCTGGTCGCTCCCGAGCAGACGGAAGACGACCCCGGCCAAGTATCGCGCGTGCCTCGCGTAGAGAAGCCGGTACGCGTCCGCGTCGTGTCTCCGGAGGCGTTCGACCAGGTCGAGGTCGTCGACGGGCGCCTGTCCCGGCCCTGGTCGCGGCACGTGCACAGCATTAGGTACGTTGTCAGGGAGCCAAGAGCTCAAACTTTCTGGCTCTTGCGCGGGCGACCGCAGCCTGGAAGACAGCGGAACACCCCGGTGGGCGCACTGCCTCTCTTACCGTGGTGGCAGACAAAGCCGTTCCTGCCGCAAATGCCCGACTTTCCTCGGTTCCCGGTGAGCTCCGTCGACCCCGACACCGCACGTATGGGAGGAGACGGAGAGGAAACACGCATGAACCGACGCCGATATGCTGCGAGCACGTGTCTACGCTTATCGTTGATTGCCACCGCAGGTCTGCTGGCTACCGGGGCCGAAATCCGCCCTGCGCGGGCAGCGACGCCACTCAAAGTGTCGTGCATCGGGGAACAGACGACGCACAGCGACCTATTCCCGAGTCGGACGAACCAACCCGTCGGAATGCAAGAGTATCCGGCGATGCTGCAGACGCTCCTCGGCTCCGGCTACAACGTGCAAAACTACGGCGACTGCTGCGCGTCGGTCATCTCGGGATACCCGTCCTCCGAGACCCATCCGTACATCAACGGCAATCAGTTCGGGCCGAGCACGATGGCTCCCGACATCGTCATCATCGGATCGTGGGGGCGTCACGATTGGGGAATGTCGGCCAAGACGGCGCTCGCGGCCTTCACGGCGGGCGACACGATGACCACTTTCACGCTCTTCCAGACGGACTACGAGGTTCTCGTCTCGAAGTACCTCGCGCTCAGCCCGACGCCGAAGATCTACTGCTCGACGCCGATCCCCATTCCGTTCGGGAACGATGGTCCGGACGACGGCTACAAGACGAGTCCGGCGGCGACGGCGATCAAGAACGTGTGCAATATGCACAACCTCCCGATCATCGATCTATTCACGATCTTTACGGGCCACAAGGAGTACTACATCAATCCGCCGGACAAGGACTCCGACGGCGAGCACTCCAGCCCGATGGGCGCGATGGTGATCGCCCAGGCGGTCTACAACGCCATCACGGGGGCCGACGGCGGCGTCCTCGCGCCGGGCGGGTTTGACGACGCGGGAATGCCGTCCAGCGGATCGGGCGGCCCAACCGGGGCCGACGGCGGGGCGCCGGGCAAGGGCGGGTCGGGCGGCAGCTCGAGCGGTGCCGCGGCCGGCAGCAGCAGCAGCGGCGGCACGGCCGGGAGCAGCGGCGTTGGGGCTGGGAGCAGTGGAAACAACGCGGGAAGCTCGGGCAGCAGCAGCGGCGCCGCGGTGTCCACGTCGAGCGGCGGCAACGGCTCGGCCGCGAGTACGTCCACGGGAACGGACACCGGGACGGGGACCGGAGCCTCGTCCGGCGCTTCGGGAGGCGGCGGAACGACGGCGGGCGGCTCCATGGGCGCGGCAGGCGGGAACAACGGCACCGACACGAACGCATCGGCCGGCTCCACCTCGTCCGGCGGCGGTTCCGGTGAAGCGCCGAGCGACAAGCAGGGTGGTGGGTGCAGCACGGCCTACGGATCAGGCACGGGGACGCCGTGGAACGTCGTCGCCGGCATCGTCCTCGGCGGGGTAGCGCTGGCCTCGCGGCGCAGCCGTCGTCGGTCGGTGAAAGAAAACACGTGAGCAGAGGGGCAACTTCGTTCCTGGGTCGAGGGTTCGCGAAAGGATCGCACTCGCATGAAACCGTTTAGAGACATCAAGCTTGCGGAGCAGGAGAGCATTCGAGCGCACGGCTCGACCATGCGGAGCGGTCGCCTCCGCAGCGCGGCGTGGCTCGGCGGCGGGCTTCTGGTCGCGATCGTCGCCGGATGCAGCGCCGGGAAGATCGGGACCACCACCGGCGGAGGCGGCGTTGCCGGCACGGCGAGCGGCGGTGCAGCCCCCGGCGCGGGAGCCGCCGGCGGTGGCAACGGCGCGGGGAACGCCGCGGGCGGGGGGGCCAACACGCCTGCGACGGGGGCCACGACCGGCACGACCACTGCCGCATCGCCACCGGGTAGCACCACGAACACGTCGACCTTCTGCACGGGCTCGCAGGGGCTCACCACCCGCCGCGTGCGGCGGCTCTCGGAGCGCGAGTACCAGAACGTCGTCAACGATTTGCTGGGTGCCACGGCGGCGGCGACCGTCGCCTCCACGTGGCCTTCGTCCGACGAGCTGACCGTCGGCGGCTTCGACAACCAGGACGGCGATCTCTTCATGTCCGATTCGCTGACGGAGAGCGTCTCGGACATGGCCGCGACGATCGCGGCCGCCACCGATCCGACGACGGTTGCGCCGTGCGCGACCACGGGAGGTTCGACGGCCTGTCTCCAGTCCTTCATCAGCACGTTCGTGGCGAAGGCCTACGGGCGGCCGCTGACGACCGCCGAGACCACGGAATACGGGACGCTGGCCGCCCAGGGGCAGGACTACGCGACGCAGGTGCGGATCATCGTGGAGATGGTGCTCCAGTCGCCGTACATGATCTGGAACACCGAGCTCGGTCCGACGACGCTGACGACGGCGTCGACCACGCCGGTGCCGCTCACGCAGTACGAAATCGCCTCGCAGATTTCGTTCTTGCTCACTGGGAGTCGCCCGGACCCCACGCTGACCGCAGCGGCCGCGGCCAACAGTCTCTCGACGACTCCCGGGATCCAAACGCAAGTGCAGCGCCTTCTCCCGACGGCCGCGGGCCAGGCCTCGCTCGCGCGATTCATCGGCGGCTGGATGGAGATGGGCCCGCTTTCGACGGTGCCCAAAGATTCGACGATCTTCGCCGCGTTCACCCCCGCGATCGCCACGGCGATGCAGCAGGAGTACAACCAGTTCGTCACGGCACAGCTCAACGGCGGGAACGGAACGCTCTCCGATCTGCTGACCGGCGTGAGCACCAAAATTCCCGCCGCCCTCTCCGCGATCTACGGGGCGGATCTCCAGGCAGACGGGACGCTGAATACGGCGCACCGAAAGGGCATTCTGTCGCTGCCCGCGGTCTTGACCTACACGTCGTCCGATACAAACTCGGGGCCGGTGGAGCGGGGACTCCTCGTCCGTCGCGGGCTCTTCTGCCAACCCGTCGCGCCGCCGCCGGCCAGCCTCGCGGCGCAAATCGCAGCCACGGCGCCATCGGGCGACACCGCGATGATGACGACGCGCGAGCAGTTCGAGGCGCACGTCGCGAATCCGGTTTGCTCGGGATGCCACAACGGCTTCGATCCGATCGGGTTCGGCATGGAAGACATGGACGGCATCGGCCGTTACCGGACGACGGAGAACGGGCTGCCGGTCGACGCGTCGGGAGCGCTGTCGGCCACCGACGTCAATGGCACTTTCACCGGGACCGCGCAGCTCTCGGCCTTGCTCGCGAAGAGCACCGACGTGCAGCAGTGCATGGTCCAACACTTCTTCAGTTTTGCGCAGTTGCGTGATCCGACGGCCACCGACCAGTGCGTCCTCAACGACTGGAGCAACCAGTTCGCGCAGAGCGGCGGGAAGATCGCCGCGCTCGTGACGGCGCAGGTCGCACACAATGACTTCATCTACAGAGAGGATGACCGATGAAACCGGGCGCTAATTTTCAGTTCTCTCGCCGGTCGCTGATGAAGGCCGCGGGGTCGACGCTCTTCGTCCCGACGTTTCTGAAGCAAGCCTTCGCGCAGACGCAGCCGACGATTCCCAACCTGGTTCTCTTGATGCAGACCAACGGGACGCATCAGGCGAGCTTCTGGCCGACGCCCAACACGTGGACCTACGCGGGCGGGGCGACGGCGACGAGCGCGCCGATCCTCTATCCGATATTGTCGGACACGACCGTCGGTCCGCTGACGACGCTGATCAGCGGTCTTTACCTTAAGAAGGCTGGCAGCCCCGGAGGCGACGGCCACGACTGGGGATGGCACGGTCTCTACTCGGGAATGGACAACATCGCCGGCGGTGGTGGGCAGTTCGGCGGCGGGCCGTCGGTGGACCAGATTCTGATCAAGAATCTGAAGTTTACGACGCCCTTCCCGAACATTCACTGCGGGATCAACGCGGCGAACTACCAGCTCATCAACGCGGGTCGCGCGTCGTTCTCGTGCGTGACGGCGGGGACTCAATACCCCTGCAGCACCGAGATCTACAATCTCTACACGACGACCTTCGGCAATCTCACCACGGCGCCGGCCGCCGCGACTCCGACCGCGAGCGCCGCGGCGACGATGGCCGCGACGCAGCGCCTCGCGCAGAGAAAGTCGATCCTCGACACCGTGGCGGCCGACCTGACCGCGCTCGAGGGGCGCCTCGGCACCGCCGAGCGCACGAAGGTCGACGCGCACCTGACCGGTATCCGCGATTTCGAGAACCGACTGACGTCGAACCTCGCCACCGGAGGGACGAGCGGGCGGCCGGCGAGTTGCAGCTCGGTGAAGCCGTCGATGGCGGGCGTCCCCGACACGGGTCAGGGAAACGAAGCGAACGCGCCGGAGCTGTTCATCCTCTGGATGGAGTTCATCGCGAACGCGATCGGTTGCAACATGACCCAGATTCTAACGTGGCAGGCGGGTCGCGGTGGAGAGCACTTCCACTACAGCTGGCTGAACCTGCCGGGCATGGCGGCAGACTTCCACAATGGAATTGCCCATACGGACACCACGAACGGGAACCCGCCCGCGGCCGCGAGTTCGGGTAGCGTCATGGTGGGCGTGGCGCAGTACCAGGCGAACATGGTGCTCAGTCTCGCGAAGCAGCTCGCGGCCTTCCCGACCGCGACGGGCAGTGCGCTCAACAACACGCTCATCTGCTACGGCAATGAGCTGGCCACGGGTCCCCACGGGACGACCGACTACCCGATTGTCTTCATCGGTGGTGGCGCAGGCAGGCTGACAAAGACCGGGTACACGGTGGCGACGGGGTCCACGGTGCACCAGACGTTGGGCTGCACCCTCGAGAACATCATGGGAATGACGTCGGTGGGATTCGGGTCGCAGCCGTCGTGCGGTCCGATTCCGGGGCTTGCGATCGCGTAGAGCCTACCAGGCAGGGGTTTCGACGGGCGCGTTCAGGCGCCCGTCGGCGTTTAAGCGCGTGGCGCCGCGGGGCGAACCATCGCGGAGAAAATGACTACGCGCGCGGAAGAAAGCGTCGTTTCTTCTTCGGGGCCCGACGAGTATGGCTGCGGTTACCACACTCGTTATCGGGGATCAGTACATGTAACTCGCTCTCATTGCGTTTGCCGGCTGGGCATTTGCCACGGGATGCAGCAGTTCGAACACGGGCGCCGGTGGTTCGGGCGCCGCCGTCGGGGCAAAGGAGCAGATGTCGAGCGGTCCGCCGAGCTGCAAGGCGAGCGGCGCGGGCACGACGTCATGCGGCTCCGGCAGCGAAAGTTGCTGCACTTCCCTCACGGTAATGGGAGGAATGTACGATCGAACGTATACGAACAACGGGACGGGCGCGACAGGGCCTGCGGACCCGGCGACGATCAGCACCTACAGGCTCGACAAATATGCGGTGACCGTCGCACGATTCCGGCCGTTTGCCGTAGCGGCCAACGGCGGCTGGACGCCTGCAATGGGCTCCGGCAAGCATACGCACCTGAATGGTGGCAAAGGGCTGGAGGATAGCGCCACGCCGGGCGGGTACGAGCCGGGATGGCTCACGTCGGACAACAGCAATATCGCGCCGACGGACGCAAACCTGATTGGGAATGCGAGCTACGCCACTTGGACGAGCAAGGCAGGAAGCCAGGAGAACCTGCCGATCAACTACGTAGACTGGTACGAGGCCTATGCGTTCTGCATCTGGGACGGCGGCTTTCTTCCGAGCGAGGCCGAGTGGGAATATGCGGCCGCGGGAGGCAGCCAGGAGCGCGAGTACCCTTGGGGATCGACCGATCCGGGGACGGGCAGCAAGTACGCAATCGATGGATGCAACTACCCGGGTGGGATGGGAGTGTGCGCGATGGGATTGGCGAACATCGCCCCGGTCGGGACCGCGACGCTCGGCGCGGGGTTGTGGGGCCAGCTCGATCTGGTCGGCAACATGCAGCAATGGATGTTGGACTTGTCCAACCAGTACGTAGACCCGTGCACGGATTGCGGTTACATGACGGCCCCGCCGTTCACGAACCGAATGATCCGGGGCGGCAGCTTCGCGGACGGCGCGCCGAACCTTGTCTCCAGCGCGCTCGACGACGACGAACCGGAGAACCGGCGCTACTACATCGGCTTCCGCTGCGCTCGCACACCCTAGAAGCCTGGGATTTTCGCCGATAGCGGCGCGATCCCGGCGTCGAGCGTGCTCGCGTACAGGAAGTACGCTCCGCGCGCTCGCCACCGGCCTCGCTTGCTCTCGGCGAAAATTCCAGGCTTCTAGGCCGTTGGCAGGCGATGCGGCTTGCAGCGGATGCTCAGAGAGGACGGGGGCCCTCCGCTCCCTGACGGTCGCGGTGCTGAACCCGTCGCGAGTGAGCCGGGGCCGTCATCGTTAGAGCGAGCGACGGTGGTCGAGTCGTGGGGGCCGTTGTTCGGGGAGTGAAGCTCGTTGTTCGGGGAGTGAAGATCGTTCGTGTGCGAGTGAAGCTCGTTCGCGAGCGAGTGGGGCTCACTCGTAGGCGAGTGAAGCTCGTTGTTCGGGGAGTGAAGCTCGTTGTTCGGGGAGTGAAGCTCGTTGTTCGGGGAGTGAAGCTCGTTAGTCGGAGAGCGAGCCTCGTGCGCGTGCGAGTGAGGCTCGTTGGTCGGGGAGTGAAGCTCGTTGGTGGGCGAGTGGAGCTCGTTGGTGGGCGAGTGGAGCTCGTTGGTCGGGGAGTGGAGCTCCTTCGTCGGCGAGCAAAGTTCGTTCGTCGGTGAGCGAACCTCGTTCGTCGACGGGAGGGCTTCGCTCGCCGCCCGCTGCGCTTCGTTGCCCGGGCACGGAACGGCGGAACCAACCGAACGTGCAACCGAACTCGAGGATCCGCCTTTGCTCGTGGGCGAGTGGAGCTCCGTGGGCGGGAAGTCCCGCTCCACGCCTACGAACCGATGCTCATCCCGCCGCGACCGCGGGTTCGTCGTGACCGCCCGCCGCAGGGGTCACCGTCTCGCTCTCGGCCGGCTCTCCGGCGGGCCGCTTGTAGCCGCATTCCTTGTTCGCGCACGCGATCATCGGTTTGGCGCGCGTTCCCGCGGTCACGAGGAATGTGCCGCCGCAGTTCGGGCAGGCCTCGGGGATCGGCTTCTGCCAGATCTTGAAGTCGCACTTGATGCGCTCGTCGGCGTAGTTCGAGCATCCGTAGAACGTCTTGCCGCCGCGCTTCTTTGGCCGGATCTCGATGATGTCGCCGCCGCACTTGGGACACTTCACGCCGATCGGCACCGGCTTGGCGTTCTTGCACTCGGGGTAACCCGTGCAGGACAAGAACTCGCCGAACCGCCCGCTGCGAATCACCATCGGTTTGCCGCACTTGTCGCACGCGATGCCCGTTTCGCGCGGCTGGGTCGGGGTGCCGTCGGCGCCGAGATCGCGCGTGCTCTTGCACTCGGGGTAGTTCGAACAGCCGAGAAACCATCCGTTGCGCGACCAGCGCTTGAGCATGATCCCGCCACAGAGCTCGCACTTCTCGCTCGTCGGCTCCGGCTCGGGGTTCCAGCGCTTTCCTTTCTTGCTGATGTCGAGCTGCGCCCGGAACCGCTTGTAGAAGCGCTTCAGGAGGTCGACGCGCTCCTCTTTGCCCGCTTCGACTTCGTCGAGCTCTTCCTCCATTTTCGAGGTGAACGCGGGGTCCATGAAATCGAGTTCGCTCCGGACCAGACCATCGACCACGAACTTGCCGAGGAGGGTCGGACGAAAGCGCGTCCCGTCCATCTTCTCGACGTAGTCGCGCGCCTGCACCTTGCTGATGATTTCCGCGTACGTGCTCGGCCGGCCGATGCCTCGCTCTTCCAGCTCGCGGACGAGCGACGCTTCGGTGTAGCGCGGCGGCGGTTGGGTGAACTTCTGCTCGGTGATGACGCCGGGCGGTACGAAGAGCTGGAGCACCTGCCGCTCCGAGAGATCGGGGAGGGTCGCGTCGCCGTCGTCGGCCAGCAGATCCTTCGCCTCGCGCTTGCCCGCGCCCTCGTCGTCGTCGCCTTCGCCCGCGAGCGGTGCGGTGCCGCGCACCGGCTCGCCTTTGCCGTACGCTTCGAGCCAGCCGCTGAACCGGAGCACCCGCCCGCTGGCGCGGAGCCCGTACGACGTCTTGTCCGTGGCGAGCGCTTCGATGTCGATGCTCGTCTGATCGTAGAGGGCGGGGGTCATCTGGGACGCGACGAAGCGCTCCCAAATCAGCTTGTAGAGCTTGAACTGGTCGTCCTTCAGGTGGCGGCGCACGCTCTCGGGAGTCAGCTCGAGCGAGGTCGGGCGGATGGCTTCGTGCGCGTCTTGGGCGTTCTTCTTCGACTTGAACACGTTCGCCTGCGCGGGAACCCACTCGCGGCCGTACTTGGAGGCGATGTGTTCGCGCGCTTCGTTCACCGCGTCGGGCGACAGGCGGGTGGAGTCGGTGCGCATGTACGTGATGAGACCGACAGGCCCGCCGTCTTTTCCGAGGTCGACGCCCTCGTAGAGGCCCTGCGCGATCTGCATGGCGCGCTTGGCTCCGAACCCGAGACGGTTCACCGCGTCTTGCTGCAGCTTGCTCGTCGTGTACGGGGCCGGTGGATTGCGCTTGCGCTCGCTCTTGGTGACCTTCGCCACCGTGTAGCGCGCACTTTCGAGGTGCTGGCGGATGACGGCGGCCTCGCCCCCGTTCTTGACCGCGAGTTTTTCTCCCTCTCGGGCGACGAGGCGCCCGACGAAGGGGTGTCCGGTCGAGCCGTTCGTCGCCGCAAGCGCGGCGCCGCAGTTCCAGTACTCCTCGGGGACGAACGCCTCGATCTCGCGCTCTCGGTCGACGATGAGTCGCAGCGCCACGCTTTGAACGCGGCCGGCGCTCAGGCCGAAGGCGAGCTTGCTCCACACGAGCGCCGAAACGTCGTACCCGACGATGCGGTCGAGGACCCGGCGGGCGCGCTGGGCGTCGTAGAGGTGCTTGTCGAGCTCGCGCGGATGGGCGACGCCGTACTCGACCCCCTTCTTGGTAATCTCGTGAAACTCGACTCGCTTGGTGCTTCGTTTCGACGACTTGAGCTCTTCGGCGATGTGCCAGGCGATCGCTTCCCCCTCGCGGTCGGGGTCGGTTGCCAGAAGGACGTGGTCGGCTCCTTCGGCCGCGTCTTTGAGCTCCTGGAGAACTTTCTCCTTACCGGGTACGACCTCGTAGGTCTCTTGGAACCCCTTCTCGATGTCGACGCCGAGCTTCTTGGGGAGGTCTTTGATGTGCCCTTTCGATGCCACCACGTCATACTTGGCGCCCAGGTACTTCTTGATCGTCTTGGCCTTGGCCGGCGACTCGACGACGACGAGCGTCTTTCCCATCGGTATGGATTCTCTTTAGGATTTCTTATTCGTTTTCAGGCTTTGTGGTGGTCGCTTCGTCGGAAGGAGCCCGGCGGGTCTTCTACTACTACGGCCTCCAAGGCGAGCGTCAAGAGCGCAGCGGCGGCCGCCTGTACGGGGACGTGGGCCTTCTCGGCGATCTCGTCCAGGTGAATCGGCACACTCGAGGTGGCACATAAGACCGCGGATTGAATGGGATCCAGGGTGGTCCCGCCTCGGGTCGGCTCAGCCGCGGCCGAGCCCGACCGAAGCTTGGTCTCGAGCGCGAGCGTTTTCATGAACGTCCGAACGTCCGCCAGAGGTCGAACCCCCTGCTCGAGGAGCAGGCGCGACCCTTCGAAGCCCGCCGACCACGGCGAGGCCGGCACCACCCAGAGCGCCTTCTTCAGCCCGCGCGCGCATTCGGCGGCCCGCAGCGCGCCCGACCGGGACCCCGCCTGAGCGACCACGACCGCGTCGGAGAGGGCGACGAGAACGCGGTTTCGAAGGATGAACCCGCCCGGACGGGCCGCGCTCGACGGTGCGAACGGCCAGACCATGACGCCGGGCCCGGCGCCGATCGCTTCGAAGAGCGACGCGTGCGCGGGCGGAAAGCAATGCTCGCACCCCGTGCCGGCGATCGCCCAAGTCCGTCCGCCTTCCTCGAGCGCGCCTCGGTGGGCGGCCGCATCGATGCCGAGTGCGCCGCCCGACACGACGACGGCTCCGCTCCGCACGAGCACGCCCGCGAGGCGGCGCGCGAAGTCGATCGCGGATCCGGAAGCCCGGCGCGAGCCGACGATGGCCACGGTACGGGCGGCTTCGAGAGAGCCGCCCCGGACCGTCAGAGAGGCGGGGGGACGGGCGAGCGACCGGAGCCGCGAAGGGTAGGAGGCGTCGAACGGGGAGAGGTGGCGAAGGGGCGTCACAACGCTCCCTTCGGTCCCGGGGAGGCGGCGGTTGTGCCGGGTGGCTACTTGCTCTTGGAATAGAGCTGAACGGCGACCTCGCCCGCCCCCTGATCGGAGACGATCGCAAGCTTGTACGTCACCGGAGTCGTCGCGACGGGACACATGGGCTGGGGGGCACCGCCGATGACGGGCGCGTTGTCGTCGGTCGTGTCTTGGCCGGATAGAATCCCCGGTGCCAAGAGGAGGTAGAGGTCGAGATCTTTCACCTTCTTGGAAAAGCCGACGATCGTGTAACACTTGCCCGGCGCGAGGGTGACTTCGGTCTGGAGCCCCTGCTTTTCCTTCAGCTTTCCGGTGGCGAGGGGCCCGTCGGCCTCCATCTCGGGAGCAACCTTCTTCGCGAGCTCCCGGACTCCTTTGGCGATCGGGTCGTCCGCGGCGGCGCCTTTTGCCTTGAGAGCTGCGGACGAAGCGTGGCTCGTGTCGTCGAAGAGCTTCTGAATCGTCGTGGGGTCGGTGGCGATCACGCTGGCCAGCGGTGCGGGCACGCTCGGCGCGGGAGGAGGCGGCTCGGGCGTGCTCGGAGATGCGGCGGACGCGGCAGGGGTCGCGACTGCGCTGGCCGGTGCGCTGGGCGCCTCGGCGGACGAGGCGCTCGGCCCCGGCGTGGCGGGGGCCTCCGCCGGCTTGCCGCCGCACGCGGCCGCGGCCACGAGTGCGGCAAATCCTGAGATCGACAGAGAGAAGAAAGGACGCGCCGTCTTGGTCATGGGCGCGAGTCTACTTGGTCTTCGAGTAGAGCTGTACGGCGACTTGGCCCGAGCCGCTCTTGGCGAAGACGTCGAGCTTGTACTGAAGCGGGAAGGGGACGACCGGGCACATCGGGTTGGGCGAGCCGCCGATGGAAGGGGTATTGTTGTGGGTCAGATCTTGGCCGGCCAATGTCATGTAGAACGGTGGCGCGAGCAGATTGAGGTCGAGATCCTTGACGGCGCCCGGCGCGGAGAACCCGATGATCGCGTAGCACTTGCCCGCTTGAAGCGTGAGCATCATGACCGCGTGCTGCCCCTCGGTCAGGTTCTGTTTGAGCTCGTCGCCCTCCGGCTGCATTCCTGGGGCGGAGCGAGTCGCCAGCAGCTTGAGCCCCGCGTCCGTCAAGTCGCCCGAGGCGGCCCCGCCCGGCACGACGACTCCGGGAAAGGCGCTCTGGATTCCTTGCAGGATGCCTTGGAGGCTGTTTGGGTCGGTCGGCGCGAGCGGAGGAGGCGCCTGGGATGCGGCCGGCGCGGGCGCGGTGCCCGGCGCGGGGGGCTGCGCTTGCGGGTAGGCCGTTGCGTACGGGGCCGCGTAACCGGGCGGCGGGGCGGCGGCGGGCACGGGCGCGACGGGCTGCGCGGGAGCGTATCCCGCGGGCGGCGCGCCGGGATATCCGGGAGGCGCAGCCCCCGGGTATCCGGGAGGGGCGGCGGTCGAATAGCCGGCGGCGGTCGAATAGCCGGGGGGCGGAGGCTGCCCCATTCCCACGGTCGCCGCCGGAGCGGTCGCGGTGGCAGGAGGCGGATTGCTGCTGCCACAGGCCAGGAGCGGCAGAATCGCGATTGCTCCCAGCGCGGCCAGCGCGCGCGCGCGGTCCTTTCGATCGTCGTTCATGGCCAAGCCTCCTAGGGTTTGCCGAGCGGAGGGAAGGCTAGAGAATTCGGAGGCGATTGAACAGAGCGCGGCCGGGCCGCCCCTGAGGGCGCACCCGATCCGCTGCCCCATCGAATTGGGTGCGCCGCCGGCAAAGCGTTGCGGCCTACTCCTTACTGCCTCACGAATTTGAGCGAGAAGTTGGTCCGCTGCGACGAGCCCGTGGCCGGGAAGCGCCAGGTCCGCACATCGTTCTCGATGCACTTGGCCACCGAACCTTCGTCACCCGTGGCGCTGACGTTTTGAGCGCTGCCGTCGCCGCCCACGGTCAAGAGGACGCTCACGTTGACCGCGTTCTTGCTCGTCGGGTTGCGCTCCCAGCAAACTCGCCCGATCGCCGTCCTGTGGGCCGCGATCACCTGCTGCACTTGACCTTCGGTGAGGCTCTGCCCGCTCGAGCCCTTGGGGGCGTCGCCGCTCGGTTCGTCGGTCGGCGTGATGGCGGGGGCGCTTTGCGCCAGCGAGTGAAGATCGAGCGAACGGCCGGGATTCGAAGCGGCCGCGTTCGGACTCGGCGCCGCGGTCGCCGTTGCCCGCGGTGCCGCGGGCGCCTTCGCCGCGGGCGAGGCTGTGGGGGTCGCCGGCTCGGGGGTGTCCGCGGAGATTGGCGCGGCGGTGGGCGCGGCCGTCGCGGAGGCCGCGGCGGCGGATGCCGAGGCGCTGGGGGAGGGCCAGGTCACTGGCGCAGGAGCGGGCTCCGACGGGCGCGAGAGCCAAATGAAAGCGGCGGTGATTCCGAACGCCGCCGCGGCCGCGACCATGGCAAGCTGCATCCACGGCGGTGATTTCTTGGTCGTCGGCGGGGACGACGAGACGGGCGACGGTCGAACGGGAGCCGGAGCGACCGCCGGTGGGCTCGCGAACGGGTCGGGGACGACGGAGGGAACGACCGGTTTGGCCTGCGACAGGGGCGGCCCGGGCAATGGGCTCGCGTCCTGTTGAACCGGCTCGAACTTTTCCGCTGTGGCGGCGCGGGACACGAACGGCACGACGTTGCTGCGCGCGGCGAAGGGAGGCGAGGGCGGGGGCAACATCCCGCGCGGCGGCGCCAAGCGCGGCGCGAATCCCGCCGGTGGAGACGAACGCGGCGATGTACGGGGCGGCGGCGGAACGCTGGGGCGCATTTCGGGCGGCGGGCGCGACGCGCGTGCCATCGCGTCGCGCACGGTGGCCGCGAGCTCCGGGAAGAAACGGAGAGGCCGCCACTCGTCCAGTCCTTCTTGCCAGGCGAGAGACTCTTCGGTCACGGCTCCGAGCGCGGCCTTTCGCCGCACTTCGGCGACACGAATGGGTCCGACCGGCACGCCGTTGATGGCCACGTACCACTCGTCGTTCGGCGAAAGGTCCGCCATGTCGAACGGCGCCGAGCCCTCTTCGTTTTCCCGGTGCGTGGTGCGGCGGGCGGGACTCATCGAGACGCTGTCGTTTTGGACCGCGGTCTTGAACGCACCCTCCAGCGCTCCGGGGACGCGCTCCGGCTTCGAGATTGCGAGGGCGTTTCCCCCCGCATCGGCAGGCGCCGGCTTGAGGCGAGGGGGAGGCGGTCTCGCGGCCGGCGGGGCCGGCGGCGCTAGCGCGGGCGGCGGCGCGCTCGCGCGATCGTCGCGCGGAAGGGCCGACGAGACGCTCGTCTCCGTGACCGCCGCGCGGACTTCAATCAAGTGACCGCACTTGCGGCACTTCATCCGTACCGTCTTGCCGACGGCCTTTTCGTCGGCGATCTGGTACTTGGCTTTGCACTGTTCGCAGAGGAATTTCACTCGTGTATCCCCGCCTACAAAACATCAGCCTAGCAAGCAAGGGCACACCCGGGCGAGCGGTCAGATCAGCTTGAGCAACCGGTCCTTTATCGATGCCCGAGTGGTGTCATCCGGCGCCGCGGCCGCGCATCGCTCCCACATCTCGATCGCTTTGTTTTTGAAGCCAGCCTTCTCGTAGAGCACCGCGAGGTTCTTGAGCGCCGGAAAGTGTCTTGGATTCAAGTCGATAGCGCGCTCGAGCTCTTGGATACCCTCGTAGACCTGGCCCTTCTTGCCATAAAGCAAGGCCAGGTGGAAGTGCAGGCGATACGCCAGGGGATCGATTCCAACCCCGCGCTTTAAATGTTCGATTGCCGCGTCCACTTGACCGCTCTTGTAGGCGGCTATGCCCTGGCTGAGGGCCTTCTCGGCCTCTTCCGAAAGCTGCTCCGAATCGCGCGGCGGGTCCGCGGCGCCCGGCTTCTTGGAGAGAAGTCGCTGCACGGCATCGACGACCTCGGCGATTCGGAACGGCTTTTCGATGTACTGCTCCACTCCGTAGTTTTGCTTGAGGTCCTCTGCGATCCGCCACCCGCGGTAGACCGCGCTCACCATAATTATCGGGATATGCCCGTACTTGGCGCTCCCCTTGATGCGACGGGCGATGTCGAAGCCGTGCAGCTCCGGCAGCATCGCGTCGAGAATAATGAGGTCGGGCACGTGCTCTTTGACCAGCCTCAGGGCCAGAAGACCTCGGTCCGCCTCGAGGACCCGGTGGCCCTTCTGGGTGAGCAATCTCTTGAGAAGCTTGCGGATCTCGTCTTCGTCGTCCACGACGAGGACGAGCTTGCCGTCTCCGCCTGCAACCGCGTCGGCTGCTTGGGTGGCCCGCACGCGGAGCTCCTCGGGAAGGCTCGTGACGCTGGAGACCTCCTCGTCGACGGTTCCGAACTCGCTCGTGGAGACTTCGCTTGCGCCGAACCCCACGCTCTCTTCCACCGTATCGAGGACGATCGCCGGCTCGGAGGGCGCCTGCGCCTCGGCCGGGGGGGGCGGCGGGGCCTGGACCGAACGGCGCGGCACTGGAGGAGGGGCGGCGCGCGAGGGCGGCGGCGGTCCCTTCGTCGGCGGGGCGGCTGTTGGCGGGGCCGGCGGGGCCGCGGTGGACCCGACGAGGCCGAGCTGGCGGAGCGTTTCCTGGGGGACACGCGGCCCGAGGTAGTGCCGGTCGCCGCGCGCCTTGCCATCGTACGCGGCGGCGATCGTATGGAGCAGCGTCGTGTGCACCGCGATGTAGGGGTAGACTTTCTTTCCCGTGACGAACTCGAGTTCGTCGATGACCCGCTTGTCGTGAGGGTCGGCCATCGCCAGGAAGAGTCGATCGCCGCGGACGAGGACCGGAAGAATGCGTCGCGTTTCCGCGACCTCGCGCGGAACGGCGTCGAGCTGCTCGAGGACAATCGCGATTTGCGTCAGATCGATGCCCGGCACGCCGTGCTGCTCCGACAGGGCGCGCAGGGCTTCGATCTCATCGAGCTTTCCTTCGCCGACGAGCTGCGAAGCGAGGGGGGCGGGCGTGGGCGATTGCCTCTGCTCGTGCAGCGAATCGTCCAACTCCTGCTGCGAGACGAGTTTGCGCTGCAGGAGGATCTTGCCGAGCGGCCGCTTCTCGTCGCTGGACATGGGGGCAGATTACGCGCTGCGAGCCGTCGTGTCAGGTTGGTCCTCGGCTCGCCCGTCTCGACGTCGAAGCCGTTTCACGCGCTTGCCCGCGCCCGCTCGCCTTGGCCTCGGGCGTAGATGCGCTCGAGAAGCGGGCCGTACACCTCGACGACCTTGCGGCGCTTGAGGCTCATTTTCGGCGTGATCATCCCACTTTCGACGGTGAACTCCGCCGCCACGAGGGCGAAGTCCTGGATCCGCTCGAACCCCTTGAACCCGGTGGAGCGTGCCGCAATTTCGCCCGCGAAAAGCGCGCGAACCCGGTCGTCCTGGAGCAGATCCTCCGGGCCACCCGGCAGCGCGAGGTGGTTTTCGTCGGCCCACTTCCGGAGGGCGGTCACGTTCGCGACGATGAGGGCGACGTTGTACGGCTTGTTGTCGCCGTACACCATGGCATTGGCGATGTAGGGGCTGAGCTTGAGCGCCTCCTCGAGCGGACTCGGGACGACGTACTTTCCGTTCTGGAGTTTGTACTGCTCTTTGATCCGCCCCGTGATGAAGAGAAACCCCTCGGCGTCGAGGAATCCCATGTCGCCGGTGCGAAAGCCGCCGTCCGAAGTGAACACGGCGGCCGTTTCCTCCGGACGGTGAAAGTATCCCTTCATGACGTTCGGGCCGTACACGATGACCTCGCCTTCCGGCGGCGCCGCGCGGCCGGGCGCCGCGTCGAGATTGTGCTCTCCGCTCCCGGGATCGATAACGATGCGGACTCCGGGGAGGGGGAGACCCACGCTCCCGATCTTGCGCGCGTCGGGTCTGTTGGCCGTCGCGACCGGGCTAGTTTCGGTGAGCCCATACCCTTCGAACACGACGATCCCGATGGCGTCGATGAACTCCGCGACGTCGCGCGAGAGCGCTGCTCCGCCGGAAATGGCGTACTTCAAACGCCCGCCGAGACGAGCGCGAACTTTGTCGAAGACGATCTTGTCGACGACTTGGAGGACGAGCCGCTCGTCCAACCGCGCCGCGACGCCTCGGCGCTGCTTTGCCTTGATGCGGAAGGCATAGCTCACGAGCCTTTGGATGGGCTTCGGCCGGTGCGCGAGCTGCTGCTGCACCGCCGTGTAAACTCGGCTGAAGATGGTCGGAACACAGGCGATGATCGTGGGCCGAACTTCGGCGAGGTTGTCGAGGATTTTGTCGACGCCTTCGCAGATGGCGATCGACGCCCCGCACGCGAATAGGACGTGCAGGTCCGCGGTCTGCCCGAAGGCGTGCGCCCAAGGCAAAAACGAGAGCGAACGATCGGTCGGCTTGATGGGAAAGATCTCGGTGGAGCCGCTGACGTTCGAGGCAAGGTTCCCGTGGGACAGCACGACCCCCTTGGGAACACCGGTCGTGCCGCTGGTGTAGAGCAGCGCCGCCAGGTCGTCGGGCGTGGGGCGAATCGGCGCGGCGGCTCGGGCCTCCGCGAGCATGGACGTGTAGCTCGACACGCGCGCGTCGCCCGTGCTGCTTCCTTCGAGGAGCACGATGTGCTCGAGCGTCGGAATCGCGTCGAGCAGCCCCATCGCCTTGGCGAGGACCATCTCGTTCGCAACGAGCAGGATCTTTGCTTCGCAGTCGCGGACGACGAACTCCCAGTCCTTCGGCGACTGGGCCTCGTACATCGGAACGATCGCCGCGCCGAGGCCGTAGCCCGCGTACGCGGCGACCGCCCACGCCACCCGGTTGTTCGACACGATGGCGATGCGGTCGCCGCGCCCCACCCCTTTGGAAGCGAGGCCGGCGCGGAACTTCTCGACCCGCTGCCCGAACTCCGCGTACGTGATCCAGACCCAGCGGCCGCCCTCCTTCGTGCCGAAAAGCTCGCGCGCGCCGTACGCTTCGATGCTTCGCTCGTAGATGTCGACGAGGGTCTTGTAGCGCGGCTCCACCTGCATCTCGCCTCCCGATTTACCAGCCCAGCTTCGATTTCAAGGCGCTCGCGAGAACGCCTGCCATGATTGAGTCTTCGGCCACGTTCGGATGGTAGTCGCAGCCCGTCGCCGTCGCGTCTTGGGGCGCGATGTCCACCGCGGTCACTTTTGGATCGGCCATCCGCGCAACCACGTTGCTCAGGTGGGTCCGCATTTGGGTGAGGGGCGGGTCGGTCGTCATCGGTCCAATCGCCAGCACTACCCACGCGCTGGGGTACTTGCCGCGGACGGTTCGGATCAGCGCGACGTACGCGTCTTCGTAGGGTTGCCCCGGGTCCCCTTGGGCGCTGTCGTTGGTGCCGAGATTGATGACGACCGCGTCGGCCTGCCGCTTGAAATCCCATTGAAGCGTGTTCTGGGTGCCCAGGACGTTGGCATAGACGGACGACAAAACGTTCGCCGTGTCGCCCGAGGCGTCGCGGTACACGCCCCAGCCGGATCGCGCGACGATGCTGACCTCGGCGCCGAGCGCGCGCGCAACGACCGAGCCGTAGGCCTGGTAGGCGGACTCGGTGTCGAGCGAGAAGCTGCAGGTATTGTCCCAGGGCGGGTGCGTTTCGCTTCCGAGATTCCCGTATCCCGCGCTGATGGAGTCGCCGATGATCTCGATGAGTCGCCCGCTGCTGAGAGGAGCCCCTTTCACCGTGCCGTCGACGAATCCGAAGAAGATGCTGTCGCCGTACATACCCTCGGTCTCTCGGTACAGCTCCACCGTATGGTCGCCCTCGGAGAGGCCCGTTCCGAGTGTCACGGTCTGCGCCGGGCCGGCCGCGACCTGAAACCGTGGGAGGGTCGCGCCGTCGATCAGCGCCTGGAAGAACGTCGACGCGGTGCCGCCTTCGGTCTCTAGCCGAACGGAGATTTTCGACCCGTTCACGGTCGCCGCGACTCCAGCTCCAGACCACGCGAACTTCACCGCATTCGGATTGCTCGCGTCGACGCGCCCGATCCATCGGACACCGGCCGTCGTCGCTGCGGTCCCGGCACCCGCGCCGAGGGCACTCGCGGGGGCCCCGTCGTCGCTCGAGGCGGCGACGGCCGAAGTCGCGCGTACCGGGGCGGGTGCGTGCTGCGTGCATGCGGCGACCGCCGGCGCGGTCGCGAGGACGACCGGCGCGAGTGTCACGCAGCGCTTCGAGGTCGCGGATCGTCGCACGGTAGCCGCAAGCTTATCGCGCGCGGCGAGACTTCGAAACGCTCAATCCGGCCCGTGCGCCTCAGCATGCTATCGTCGCCGTCACCCGCGTGCACTTTCGCTACGTCCTTCGAACGTTCGGCTGCCAAATGAACGTGCACGACTCCATCCGAATGGAGTCCGTGCTGCAGGCGGCCGGCGGGGTCGCCGTCGATGGGCCCGAGGAGGCCGATCTCGTTATTTTCAACACGTGCAGCGTCCGCGAAAAGGCAGAGCAAAAGCTCCGGAGTGAGGTCGGAAAGCTGGCGGCCGTCAAGCTCGTGCGCCCGGAGCTCGTCGTCGCGGTCGCTGGTTGCGTGGCGCAGCAGGAGGGCGAGCAGCTGCTCGGCCGCGTGAAGCACATCGACCTGGTCGTCGGACCCGACAACGTATCCGAGTTGCCCGCGCTCTTGGCGGAGCAGATGTCCGGGGCGCCGCCGACGGCGAGAACCGAGTTCGACGTGGCGTCGCCACGCTTTCTCACCTGGGCACCCCACGGCCCGAGCGCGCACGCGCCGGTCGTCGGGCTCGTCACGACCATGAAGGGGTGCGACGAGCGCTGCAGCTTCTGCGTGGTCCCGTACACGCGCGGGCCGGAGCGGTATCGCCCGGCCCGTGAGATCGTCGAAGAGATCCGCCGCTTCGTGCTCGCGGGGTCGCGCGAAGTGCTCCTCCTCGGGCAAACGGTCGACAGCTTTCGCGACCCCGCCCTGGCCGCCGCCGACCCAGGCCGAGGCCCCGGGGGCGGAGACCCGACCCATGAGATTGATGAGACCCAGTTTCCTCAGCTCTTGCGCCTCATCGCGCGAGAGGCGCCCCCGGGTCTGGCTCGCTTGCGCTACACGAGTCCGCATCCGCGTCACGCGACCGAAGGGCTCGCGCGGGCGCACGCGGACCTCGACGTACTCGCGCGACACGTGCACTTGCCCGTGCAATCCGGGAGCGACCGCGTGCTCCGCCGCATGATTCGCCGCTACACCCGCGCGGAGTACGTTGCTCGGGCGGAAAGGTTGCGGCGCGCCCGCCCCGACATGACCCTGTCGACGGACGTCATTGTCGGGTTCCCGGGCGAGACGGAAGACGATTTCGCGCAGACCCTATCGCTCATCGCGGAGGTGGGCTTCGTGTCGCTCTTCGGCTTCAAGTATTCGCCGCGGCCCCATACCCCCGCCCTGCGCCTCTCGGACGATGTCGACGAAGCGGTGAAGAGCGAGCGGCTCGCACGGCTCTTCGAGCTGTCCGAGGCCATGGGCGCTGCGCACCTCTCGTCGCTGGTGGGCACGAGGCAGCGAGTGCTCGTCGAGGGCGCGAGCAAGAGCGAGAAGGGGGATCTCTCGCACGATCTCGTGCAAGGCCGCACCGAACGAAACGAGATCGTTCACGTCGAGGCTCCGGGAGCAGGGTCGCTGGTCGGGCACGTGGTCGAGGTCGAAATCCGGCGTGCGAACCGCCACTCGCTGCTCGGGCTGCCGGTGGATCCCATCGTGCCGCGCCCGCGGGCCGGCGGTCGCTCGCTCCCTGTCGTCACGGCGTGAGGCACGGGGCCAAGGTTTCGTATGGCGGTCTATGAGCTCCTCGGAGTGCGCCCGGCGGTGGGACGCGACGTCTTCATCGCGGACAGCGCGGTTGTCGTCGGAGATGTGAGCCTCGGCGATCAGGCGAGCCTATGGTTCGGCGCGGTCGTGCGGGGCGACTGCTACCCGATTCGCATCGGAGCTCGCACGAACGTCCAGGACGGGGTCGTGGTCCACGTCCTCGGAGGCAAGGCGAGGACGATCATCGGCGACGACGTCACGATCGGCCACGCGGCCGTAGTGCACGGGTGCACCATCGGCGACCGCTGCCTCATCGGGATGGGAAGCATCGTGCTCGACGGCGCCGTCATCGGCGAGGATTCGCTCGTCGCCGCGGGGTCTTTGGTGACGCCCGGTACGGTCGTCCCTCCCCGGAGCGTCGTCATGGGCCGACCGGCTCGAGTCACCCGGGCGACCGGCGAAGACGAGCTCCAGCGAATCCGCGAGAGCGCGGCGAACTACATCCGGTACGCGCTCGACTTCATGACGTCGTGCAAACGCGTTCTCTGAATCGTCTTTGCCGTCTCAGGGGCCTTCCACGACGCGAAGCTGCACTTTGGTCACCCCGCGGCGGAGCATTCCGATCCTCTGGGCAGCCGCACGCGAGAGGTCGATGATTCGTTCCTCGTGGCCGAACGGGCCGCGGTCGGTGACGCGGACACGCACGGCGGCCCCGGTGTCGAGGCGCCTCACTTCGAGCCACGTTCCGAACGGCAAGAAGCGGTGGGCCGCGGTCAACTCGTTCGGATCGAAGCGCTCGCCGCTCGCCGTTCTTCGTCCTGCGAGCCTGCCGCCGTACCAGGTCGCGTAGCCGACTTGCACCTCTTCGCGCGGCGCGGCTTCGGGAGGGCCAGCGAGGAGCTCACCGGGTGGCTCTCGCGGGGCGCGCTGCGACTCCGAGTGGACGCACGCCGAGAGAAGCGGGACGATCCATGCGGCGGCGCCCGCGCGACGACCGAGTGGCCAGAGCCAGCGCCGGCAGCCCAGCATCGGCGCCGACCTGCCGTCAGGCGGCGGCGAGCTCGGAGGTGCAGTGGGGGCAGCGCGTAGCCTTGACGGGAATCGCCTGAAAGCAGCGCGGGCAGTCTTTGGTCGCCGCGGCTTTGGGCACGAGCCTCTCCGCCAACTGCACCAAGAGAAAGACGACGAACGCGACGATGAGAAAGTCGATGACCGCGTTGATGAAGACGCCGTAGTTGATTGTCGGCGCGCCGTCGGCCTTGGCGGCAGCGAGGGTGGGGTGGGCCTTTCCCGATAGGTCGATGAACAGGTTGGAGAAGTCCACCTTGCCGAGGGCGAGGCCGATCGGCGGCATGATGACGTCGCCGACGAGCGAGCTCGTGATCTTGCCGAAGGACGCGCCGATGATCACGCCGACCGCGAGGTCGACCACGTTTCCGCGTGCGATGAATGCCTTGAAGTCCTTGAGCATGGGAGATCCTGGGGTGCGGCGGGGTTCGAGCTCGCTCGGTGTTCGACTCGTTCAGGGCGAGGGTGCCGTCGCGGGCGGGGGGGCTGCCGGCGGAGGCGGGGGAGCCGCCGCTCCCGGGGGTGGAGGCGGCGGGGGTGGAGGCGGCGGAGCAGACGCGCCCGGCGGCGGGGTAGGAGGGGGCGGCGGGGGCTCCGGACAATGGCAAGGCGGCGGGGGCGGCGCCGGGATATCGCTGAAAGCGTAAATGAGGCTCACGGTCGTCGTCGTGTCGACATCTTTCTTGCCCGGCAACGGGTCGTGATCGAAACGCGCGCTGAAGCCGAGGCCGAGCGAAAATCCCGAGCCGAGGCTCGAGGCGAAGAGCGCGTCGTAGTTGATGCGGTACTTCGTCGAATGGACGAAACTCTGGAGGTATTCGAGCCCGGTCGAGAACGTCACGTCTTTCGTGAACGCGTGGCGGAAGCCCGCGAATATCCGCGCGGAATGGTCGCTCTGGGTTCTGTCGAGCACCACGGCCGCCGTGGCGGGCATCGTGGCCGTTGCGGCCGTGGCCGGCGTCACCACGAGCGCGTCGCTTCGACGGATGTCGTACTGGAAGTCGTAGCCCAACTCGCCCCAGAGCTTGGTCTTCTCGGTGTCCAGAACGAGGTACTTGGCCCCCGGGTCGACGTTGAAGCGCTCGTCGAGTCCCTGAAAGCGATCGTGTCGCAACGTGCCAATCACGAAGGCACTCAGCCGTTCGTTGAAGTAGCGGTCGTAGCGCAGTCGCCCCTGCAAGTTCTCCGTAGTCACCTGGATGCTCTGGCCCGCGGCCGCGCCCTCGCCGAAGTTGCCGACCAGCGAGGCACCAAAGCCGTTGGACCCGCGCCGCAAGTCGAGCTTGCCGTTCACGGTGCCCGCGATGAGCTGCGAGTTGCCGGTGGCGATCTGGCCGCCCGCGGATACGGTCGCCGTGGTCTCGTGAGCCGGTGCGTCGATCTTGGGCGGCGCCGCGTTCGCAGCCGGAGCAGCGACGAGCACTTTGGCGTCCGGAGGCGGCGCACCAAGAGGAGGACCGTCCGCGCGGGCGGTCTGCGCGACGAGAAACGACAGCGAGAAGAAGGAGAGGGCAAGAGAGGATCGCATTGGTTCGCCTCGGAAAGGAGCGCCCAGGGCGGAAGATTCGCGCAAGGCGGCCTGAGCCGGGCAGCGGTCAATTATTCGATTGCCCCCGTGACCGCAAGGCGGATTAGGGACAGCCCCTAAGCTAGTGCGCGAGCGCCCAGTTTCGCGCCGAGCCGACGTCGACGACCAGCGGGACCGAGAGCTTCATCGCGCCTTGCATCGATCGACGGATTCTCTCGCCTTCCTTCGCGGCGTCGCCCTCCGGCACTTCGAACACGAGTTCGTCGTGCACCGTCAGCACCATCCGCGCGGTCCCCGACGGGCCCGCGTCTTTCCCGAGCTCCACCATCGCGAGCTTGAGGATGTCCGCCGCGGTCCCCTGGATGGGCATGTTGCGCGCGATCCGTTCGGCCTCGAATCGGAGCGCGCGGTTGGCCGAGTGAAGATTCGGCAAGAACCTCCGGCGCCCGAGGAGCGAGCGCACGGCTTCGCCCTGACGCGCAGACTCCACGGTCTTTTCCATGAAGCGCGCGACCCCCGCGTAGCGGTCGAAGTACGCCGCGATGAAACGAGCCGCCTGGTCGCGCGGGATGCCGAGCTGCTTCGCGAGCGCGCTGTCGCCCATGCCGTAAATGACCCCGAAGTTGATCGTTTTGGCCGCGCGCCGCTCGTCGGCGGTCACTTGGTCCTGCGCCTTGTCGAAGATGAGCGCCGCCGTGCGGGCATGAACGTCACCCGCCGTGGCGAAGGCGTCGATGAGCGCCGGGTCTTGCGAGAGATGCGCAAGAACGCGGAGCTCTATCTGCGAATAGTCTGCGCTCAAGATGAGGTGCCCCGGCGGCGCGACGAACGCAGCGCGGATGGCGCGTCCGAGCTCGGTGCGGATCGGGATGTTCTGGAGGTTGGGATCGCTCGACGAGAGCCGCCCGGTCGCGGCGACCGCCTGATCGAACCGCGTGTGGATGCGCCCCGTGGCGGGGTTCACGCACTTCGGCAACGCGTCGATGTACGTTCCTTTGAGCTTGTCGAGCTCGCGATACGCGAGGATGCGCGCGGGCAGCGGGTGCCGCTCTGCGAGCGCCTCGAGGACGTCGGCGTCCGTGGACCGCCCGCCCTTCGGCGTGCGCTTTCCGACCGGAAGCTTCAGGTCGTCGAAGAGAATCTTCTCGAGCTGGTCGCGCGATCGCAGCGTGAAGTCGCGGCCCGCGATCTGCTTGCAATCGGCCTCGATGTCGCGAAGTTGCTGCTCGACGTCGCGCCCGATCGTTTCGAGCGTGGGGACGTCGACGAGGACGCCGTGTGTTTCCATCGCCGCGAGCACGCGGGCGAGCGGCATCTCGACGTCGCGCATGAGCCCATCGAGGCCCTCGGCAGCCAGTCGCGGCTCCAGGCGCTTTCGAAGCGCCAGCGC
>Ga0265325_10000029_pt1 | contig 103942 bp, 102 predicted proteins | sample 41420metaG_FD_202090 | JGI IMG/M metagenome (GOLD analysis project Ga0265325, IMG submission 202090) | Rhizosphere microbial communities from Carex aquatilis grown in University of Washington, Seatle, WA, United States - 4-14-20 metaG | ecosystem: Host-associated > Plants > Roots >...
GATCCGCGCCAGAGAATTTCCGATTTGATGACAAAGAAGCTCATCACTGTGCGCGAAGGCGTAAGCCAGGATGAGGCCAAGCGCCTGCTGCACCAACATCGCATTGAGAAACTGTTGGTCGTCGATGCACAGTATCGTTGCGTGGGCTTGATCACCGTGAAAGATATAGAAAAAGCGGTTGCCAATCCGAATGCCTGCAAGGACGAGCAGGGCCGCCTCCGCGTCGCCGCCGCCACGACGGTTGGCGATAAAGGCTTCGCGCGCACGGAGGCGCTGATTGCAGCGGGAGTCGATCTGGTCGTGGTTGATACCGCGCATGGACATTCGAAATATGTTCTCGACGCGGTCAGTCGTATTAAACGACAGTCGAACAAGGTTCAGGTCGTCGCCGGCAATGTCGCAACCGGTGATGGCGCCAAGGCACTGATCGATTGCGGCGCCGATGCGATCAAGGTTGGCATTGGCCCCGGTTCGATTTGCACGACGCGTATTGTTGCCGGCGTCGGCGTGCCGCAATTGACTGCGATCATGGATTGCGTGGAGGCGGCGAAGGCGACCGGCACCCCGGTGATCGCCGACGGCGGAATCAAATATTCTGGAGATCTTGCGAAAGCCATTTCCGCCGGCGCCGACTGTGCGATGGTTGGCTCGCTGCTTGCCGGTACAGATGAGACGCCGGGCGAGGTCTTTCTCTATCAAGGTCGCTCGTACAAGACCTATCGTGGTATGGGCTCGGTTGGCGCCATGTCGCGCGGTTCGGCGGATCGGTATTTCCAGCAGGACATCAAAGACACTCTCAAGCTTGTGCCCGAAGGCGTTGAAGGGCAGGTGCCTTATAAAGGCGCGGCGGCAACCGTCCTGCACCAGCTCAACGGTGGCTTGCGGGCCGCCATGGGATATGTCGGGGCTAAAAACCTCGACGAATTGCATGCCAAGGCGGAATTTGTCCGCATAACGGGCGCGGGGCTGCGCGAGAGCCATGTTCACGACGTGACGATCACGCGTGAAAGCCCGAACTATCCGAGCCGCGCCTAGTTATACCTTCCCTGATTGGGAAAGGATGAGGTTGTGCCATGCCTATTCAGTTCGTTTTATTGCCGCTTTTTGTAGAAGTTCTGCTCACCTTCGGCGTGATGTTCGGGATGATGTACTACCGGACCTCGTCGCTTCAGCGCGGCGAGACGCGCTTGTCCGACATTGCCTTGCGTGAGCCGAATTGGCCAACGCGTGCTTCGCAATTTGCCTATTCGTTCGCCAATCAATTTGAATTGCCGGTACTGTTCTATGTGCTGACGATCCTGGAGATCATCACGCACCATGCCGACTTTCTTTTCGTCATGCTGGCGTGGATTTTCGTCATCATGCGCGTGTTGCAGGCAGCGGTCCACATCACGAACAACAATGTTCGCTTCCGCGGCGCGTACTATGGCGTGGGGGCAATTATCTTGTTCATCATGTGGGTGATTTACATCGTCCGTATCCTGCTCGCATTGCCATGACGCCAGCCGCTCGGCTTGCCGCCGCCATAGAAGTTTTTGCTGCAATCGAGAGCGAACGTCGTCCGGCCGCCGATGCGCTCAAGGCATGGGGGCTGACGCATCGATTTGCGGGTTCCGGTGATCGAGCCGGCATCGCGGGGCTTGTTTATGACGGTTTGCGGCGGCGCTCTTCCAGCTCGTTCCTGATGGCAACAGATACGCCCCGCGCGATTCTTCTTGGAATGCTCAAGCGTGAGCGTGGCCTTGATACGGAGGCCATCGCGAAACTGGCCGACGGCGGGCAATATGCCCCCGCAGAGTTGACTGCTGATGAACGCAAGCATCTCGATGGCGATGGCCTCAGCGGCGCGCCGCCATACGTCGCGGGCGATTACCCGCAATGGCTCGATGGGCATCTTTCGCGCGCCTTCGGCGACGCCCGGGCGGAGGAAGGGGCGGCGTTGGCATCGCGTGCTCCGCTCGACTTGCGAGTTAATTTTCTTAAGAGCGAGCGCGACTCGGTGGCAGCAATGCTTGCCGATCTCAAGCCCGAGTCCACACGGTGGTCACCGAACGGATTACGCATTCGTCTGCCGGCTGACGCCAAGAGTCCTGCGATCCATGCCGAGCCGGCATTCATAAAGGGCTTCATCGAGGTGCAGGACGAGGGGTCGCAACTCGCGGCGCTATTGTCCGGCGCAAAACCTGGTGAGCAGGTGATCGATCTCTGCGCCGGCGCGGGCGGCAAGACCCTGGCGCTCGCTGCAATGATGCAGAACAAGGGCCAGATTTTTGCAACAGATGACGACAAGCGCCGGCTTGCCCCCATCCACGACCGCCTCAAGCGCTCGGGCGCGCGCAATGTGCAGGTGCGGACGCCGAAGTCTGTTGGCGGCGAAATCGCCGACCTGACCGGCCGCATGGACCTGGTCCTGATTGACGCGCCTTGTACCGGTACAGGTGCCTGGCGGCGCAACCCGGATGCCAAATGGCGCATGCGCCCTGGGGCGCTGGAACAGCGGGTCAAAGAGCAAGTGGAAATCCTCGACCGTGCCGTTCCGCTGCTCAAGCCCGACGGCCGAATAGGATACGTAACCTGCTCGGTGCTCGACGAGGAGAATGGCGTCCAGGTTCAGGGTTTTCTAGCCCGGCATCCCGGCTTTACGGTGCAGCCGCCGGTCGAGGTAGCGCAGGCACTCGGCGAGCGTGCCTTTATGTTTGCCAAGGCGGCGAGGCTCTCCGCGGAGGGTATATTGATGACTCCGCGCACGACCGACACCGACGGCTTTTTCGTCTCGGTCCTCAGGCGCGGCCAGTAGGAGCGCTGGTGGACGCTTGGTAATAAAGCGCAAACGGAATTCCTCTATTGCGCCCCAATCCGGGCCAAATTTATCCGCGATGATCGCGTGTCTGTGGAACCCGGAAAGTCTTTGATTTGGGGTATTTCCAATGCTGGTGGCCAGGCGCGAGCCGCCTTTTCACGCCGATCCGCACAAGCCGGAACCTGTCCATCCGGCCGTCTACCCAGCCGCTAAAGCTTCGAAGCTTGCCCGGGTTGTAACCGCTATCCAGCTGGTGGGTTCGCTGCTTGCCGTTCCGATCGGAATCGCCAGCGCCTATTCTTTTTATCGCGCCAATTTCTCTCCCGAGACGACTTGCCAGAACTTGCGAAGCGGCATTGTCGCGATGCTCGACAAGAGCGTGGACGCGGCGACCCGGCGCATTCTCGTTCGACGTGATGTTGAGGCCTTTGAAACGACCTGCGGGACGGTCGACCCCGATGCGACCGCAGCATTCAAGACCCTGCTCAACGACGAGAAAGCATCGCACGCAGCCGCCGTCGCGACTACGCCAACTGCTCCGAAGGTGCAGCACGTCGAAACGTTAGCCAAAGAGCCGGTTCGCAAGGTCGAGCCGCGCCCGCAACCGGTCGCAAAACAACCTGCGGCTAATGTTGCTAATGCTGAGGCCGAGCCGGTCCGTCGCGACCCGGCTGTGTCGGATGCGCAGTGGCTCGACGCGGTCCGCCAGGCGCTGGTAACGCACAAGCAAGAGATACGCAGTCCCGAGCCCGCCAAGGCGCCAACCGCAACCGAGCCGGTGACAAGGCCAATGCCGCATGAGGCGGCCTTGCCGACGCCTGCTGCTGCTCCGCCGGCACCGGTCGTGACGCCCGCGGCTCCCGTAGCCCCCACGCTGCCGGCCCCAATTTCAATTGCGCCACCTCCGCCGGCGCAGCAGGCCGACGTCGATCACCCTGTGCCGCCGGGGGCAATTCCCGATTCGGTGGCGCCATCCGAAAAGGCCGATGCCGCCAAGCCCAGCGAACAGGGCCACTCGCGCGTCAGAAAGTGGATTTCAGAAATTCCGCTGCTGGGTTCAGTGGTCGAAAACGGGCGGCAATAGCCGATCAGGCAGGCTGCCAATCGGCGACCTTCACCGTGTCTGCTTCCACTTGCCAGCGGCCGGTCTTGTCGGGTCGACGCGCTGCTTGGGTCAGCAGGTCGAGGTAGTCCCCGCGCGAAATCTCGCGGAAGCCCATGTCGTGACAGGTTGGCGTCATCAGCTTGCCGTCGTTGAACGCAAAGCCCCAATGCGCAAGATGCCAATTCAGCACCGTAAAGCCTATCTTTGACGTGTTCGCCTCACGCGAGAATTGCGATTCAGTGACAAACGCGCTGCCGACCGCCACGCCATAGCCGCCACCGGCGAGATCGCCGCGATCGTTCCAGACTTCGAAGGAATGCGCATAGCCTGCATCAAACAACTCGGCATAGGCACGCATGATCCGTGGCGTGATCCATGTCAGGTGCCAGCGATCCTGGCGATGACCGGCGCAGGCGGCGATGACTTCGTCAAAAGCCTGATCGAAGGTCACTTTAAATTCGTCGTGCCGCATTTGCCGGCGCAGCCGTTTGGCGATGTGGAGCTCGTTGAAGAACAGAACCGATCGCTTCGGTGGTGACCACCACTTCAGCGGCCCAACATGCGCGAACGGGTAGAGCCCACGTCGATATGCGGCCATCAGTGTCGGCAAGGTCAGGTCGTGGACGATTCCAGCCAGGCCAGGCGGCTCATCGGCGGCAGTTTGCGGGTCAGGGAGAGCGTAGTCCGGTGCCAGAAACTCGTCGAAGCAGAGGCGCAGCAGGTTCGGCACGCCGCGAATGCGCTTGGGGCTCATTGCCCACGCACAGCCGAGGGCGAGGCGTTCCACCATTTCGGGAAGGGTCTCGCGAAACAGCGCCGCCCGGCGGGTGGCGCGCCCGCTGGCCGCTACCGGCAGTGTCATGCGTTCGGTTTCGAAGACCATTGGCGGCTTCCACGCTTCCGGCTGTGCACAAACCGGATGGGGAGAGTTTTCTAAGCACGTTCGGGGCTAACATTGCGTTACTGCGAACGCCTAAAGGCTTGACCCGGCGGCGCAAAGCCCGCAAAAAGCGGCCCCGAACGGCCTTTGCGCGCCCGATTCCGGACACGTTCGGGACACGTCGCCGTCTATGCACGACAAAATTCTGATCGTCGATTTCGGTTCCCAGGTCACCCAGCTCATTGCGCGCCGGGTCCGGGAGGAAAAGGTCTATAGCGAAATCGTGCCTTACCAGAAGGCCGAGGCGGCTTTTCGCGAGATGAAGCCAAAGGCCGTCATCCTGTCCGGCGGGCCGGCCTCGGTCCTCGACAAGGATGCGCCGCTCGCGCCCAAAGCCATCTACGACTCCGGCGTGCCTGTGCTCGGCATCTGTTACGGCGAGCAAGCAATGGCGCACCAGCTTGGCGGAAAGGTCGAAGGCGGACACCACCGCGAATTTGGCCGCGCCGAGGTGACGGTCACCGAAGACACGCCGCTGTTTGAGGGCGTGTGGCTTAAAGGCGAAAAATATCCAGTATGGATGAGTCACGGCGACCGCGTCACCGTACTGCCTCAGGGTTTCAAGGTGCTCGGGACGTCCCCGAATGCACCGATTGCAATCATCGGCGATGAAAAGCGCAAGTTCTACGCGACGCAATTTCATCTCGAGGTCATGCATACGCCAAATGGCGCCGCCTTGTTGCGTAACTTCGTGCGCAAGATCGCTGGTCTGACCGGCGACTGGACGATGCGTGCTTTCAAGGAAGAAGCGATCGATAAAATCCGCAAGCAGGTCGGCAAGGGTCGGGTGATTTGTGGTTTGTCGGGAGGCGTCGATTCAGCAGTCGCTGCCGTTCTGATCCACGAGGCAATCGGCGACCAACTCACCTGCGTGCTTGTTGATCATGGGCTCATGCGGCTCGCCGAGGCGCAGAAGGTCGTGATGATGTTTCGCGACAGTTACAATATCCCGCTCGTGCACGTGGATGCGTCCGAAACCTTTTTGAAATCGCTCGCCGGCATCGAAGATCCCGAACAAAAACGCAAAACGATCGGAAAATTGTTTATCGACGTATTCGAAGCTGAGGCGAAGAAAATCGGCGGTGCCGAGTTTCTTGCGCAAGGCACGCTTTACCCCGACGTGATCGAAAGCGTTTCGTTCACCGGGGGGCCATCGGTGACCATCAAGTCCCACCACAATGTCGGCGGCCTGCCCGAACGCATGCATATGAAACTAGTCGAGCCGTTGCGCGAGCTGTTCAAGGATGAGGTGAGGGCGCTCGGACGCGAGCTTGGTTTGCCGGAGGCATTCGTCGGCCGCCATCCCTTCCCGGGGCCTGGTCTCGCGATCCGCTGCCCGGGCGCGATTACGCGCGAAAAACTCGACATCCTGCGGCTCGCCGACGAGATCTATATCGAGGAAATCCGCCGCAGCGGGCAATACGACGATATCTGGCAGGCCTTTGCCGTTTTATTACCGGTCAAGACTGTTGGCGTCATGGGTGATGGCCGCACATACGACTTCGTGGTGGGTTTGCGCGCAGTGACGTCGACCGACGGCATGACGGCTGACTTTTATCACTTTGACATGAAGTTCCTCGGTGCCGTCGCAACGCGCATTATCAACGAGGTGAAGGGCGTCAATCGTGTTGTCTACGACGTGACGAGCAAGCCACCAGGGACGATCGAGTGGGAGTGAGCGTGGCGGTTATCATCTACGGCATCAAGAATTGCGACACGATGAAAAAGGCGCGCGCCTGGCTCGACAAGCACGGCGTCGATTACGTCTTCCATGACTATAAGGCGGACGGAATCGAACGCGAGAAACTGGAGCGCTGGGTGCGGAAGGAGGGTTGGGAAATCCTGCTAAACCGCGCCGGGACGACCTTCCGGAAACTGCCGGATAAAGACAAGGAAGGCGTGACCGAAAAGAAGGCTGTTGCGCTGATGTTGAAGCAGCCCTCGATGATCAAACGGCCGGTGCTTGAGCTGGGAACCGGCAAGCTGATGGTTGGATTTACGCCGGAATCCTACAAGGCCGCGTTTTAACTGACCGATCCCTCGGAGTTAGCCACTGGACGATCGGGCCAAAATTTGCGGCTTGGCGTGTTGGGCTGGCGGCTTTACCGACAGCGACCTGCGGAAGTCGGCCAGAATATCGGCGCTGACAGCGGATGCCGACACCGGCTTGCCGAAATAGAATCCCTGCACCTGATCGGCGTCGGCACTATTGAGGAAATCAACCTGATCGAGAGTTTCCACACCCTCGACAGTGACGCGCATGTGCATCTCGCGCCCCAACGCTATGATCGACTTCACAACGGTTTCGACGTTCCCGCCGGATCTCTCGAAACTCTCCATGAAGCTGCGATCGATCTTGATCTTGTCGAAGGGGAATTTCCAGAGATAGCTCAAGCTTGAGTAGCCCGTGCCGAAGTCGTCCATAACGATCGAGATTCCCATGGCCTTGAGCCTCTTGAGATCGTCCATGGTCCGCTCATTATTAGCAAGCAGTAGCGTTTCCGTTATTTCCAGTTCAAGCCGGTGCGCCTCCAGTCCGGTTTCTTTGAGTGCATCTGCGACACTCTCGACGATGGCGCCGGATTCGAATTCAGCCGGCGAAAGATTCACGGCCACAGTTAAATTCTTTGGCCACGTTGTTGCGGTTTGACAGGCTTCGCGCAGGACCCATTTCCCGATCCGGTCGATGAGACGCATCTCTTCGGCGATCGGTATGAATGTCGTGGGCGGGATAAGCTCGCCGTGCGGACCGGGAAGTCGGACCAGCGCCTCGAATCCAATCAGTTTTTTCCCGCTGATTTCGTACATGGGCTGGTAGTGCAGCTCAAAGCGATTTAGCGCCACCGCTTCGCGCAACAGTTTTTCGAGCATGAGGCGCGCTCTCAGTGCTTCGTCCATGTCCGGGGTAAAAAAGCGGATGCAATTGCGGCCGGCAGCCTTTCCACAGTAGAGCGCGAGGTCGGCGCTCTTGAGCAGGCGTTCCGATGTTTTGCCGTCGGATGGGGCGAGCGCGACACCAATGGTCACGTTGGTCTTGATCTCCTGCTCTTTGAAGTACATTGATTCCTGCAAGATTGAAGTGATCCGTTGCGCGAATTCCGCAGCTTCAACTTTGCTGTTAATTGCGGTCTGGACGACCACGAATTCGTCGCCGCCGAGCCGGGCAACGAGATCTTCCATTCGCGTCAACGCGCTCAGGCGTTGGCCGATTGTATTGAGAAGAAAGTCGCCACCGTCGTGACCAAGTGAGTCGTTCACCTCCTTGAAGTGATCGATGTCAATAAAATGCACGGCGATTTCGCCGCCGAGTGACGACTGTACAGCTAATACGCCGTCAAGCCGTTCGATCAGCCGGGCGCGATTGGCAAGGCCCGTGAGTGCGTCATGGTGGGCCAGGAATCGGATACGGCGGTCGGCTTGCTGCTTCTCCTTGGTGCGGAAGTACCAGGCGACAGCTGGAACGCCGAATGCAGCTCCGGTCAGCAGGCAGAGGGATATCGCAGCGACCATGAAGTCATAAAAGAAATTGTCGCGCTGCTCTGTTTCGTCGACAAAAGCGGCGACCACCGCAACCGGACGGCCGCCGACCATGACCGGCACATAGGCTTCGGCAAAATGCTGAGGCTGCGCGGGCCCGGAGCCCTTCTTGATGTCGACGACGGGCAGGCCAAGCTGACCGGCGCGCGCGGCCGCAGCGTTGAATTCAGAGAGATCGACCGGCGCAATGCGGTCCTGATCGGACACGAGCTGTGAGTAGCCCTCGCGATTGAAGATCAGATAGCGATAGACCTGTCCGGCTTTGCGTGTCGCGACGAAGAAGGCCAGGCTGGCGCTCGACGGCTGCTCGCCATTGGCAATCTGCTCGAGGTCGGTGACGTTGGCGGCAATGAATTTGGCCCAATCGCGGGCATTGGTGGTCGCGTCGGTGTCGAGCAGATGTTCAGTGGTCAACTTAACGGTGATCCAGGTGCCAGTGGCGAGGATCATCAGCACTCCAAGCAAGATGCCGACGGCGCGGCGGAACGTAATGTTCGAGAGAATTGGCATCGCTACTCCTTGGGCGCTTCAGCCCGGGCTTTTGCCAGTTCGGCTTCGCGAACTTTTGCCAGGCTGGATTCGGTCAGCTTTAGGAGATCCCCGTTGTGGACGCTCGCGGCGGCCCAATCCTGTGCGATCGACTTGAACACGCGCTGTGCGGCCAGCTGGTCTTGTGCCGATGGAACAACGATGTTGCGTCTGGGGTCAGCCGTGACATCGTTGATGATCTTCTTGCCGATCGTCTCGTATGCGTCGCTAAACTGGATAGCGGTCCACTCCCCGCTGTATTTACGAATAAGAGTCTTTGCATTCTCAGGCAGGCCGTCGAAAACCTTGCGATTCATCATGAGGGTAAGTGGGGCTACGCTGGTGCCGAGAAGGTAGTGATTGCTGGTGAGCCGACCGATGCCGACGTCAAAGAGCTGGGTTGCCGGCACGGTGGCGCCATCGAGCGCGCCGGTGCTGATCGCGGGCGCTGTTTCGTTGAATGCGAGGACGACCGGAAGTGCACCGAGCTTCGCCAAAGCGATGGCTTCCGTCGCATTGTTGGCGCGAATTTTCTGCTCTCTAAGATCGGCCAGCGAATGGAGTGGTTTGCGGCTATGAATCGTTTCCGGTTGCGTGGCAAAGGCGCCGATAACGAAAAAATCCCGGTAACCGGCAAGTGCGTTTGCTGCCACGAGCCGGGTATAGGTCAGGCTTGCTTCATACGAATTGCGAAACAATCCGGGCAGTTCGACAACGGCATTGTCCTGAAAAAGTTCGGGATTCTGTCCGGGAACTATGAACGCGATGTCGGTGGTTCCGTCGAGCACTTGCTTGGGCAGATCTTTCTGCACTTTGCCAAGCGCTCCGCTCGGATAAACTTCGATTTTCAGTAGGCCTTCGCCCTCGCTGTTGATGGCGTCGACGAATGGCTTGACTGCGGTTTGATACGCGATCGAACGGTCGGACGTGAAAAATGAAAGCTTCAACGTGATCGGGTCGGCTGCCGCCGCTGGCGGCAGAAGCAACATAGCCGCCATGGCCGCAACGGATGCGGCCGCGATGATTGGAGAGCGCGTGACTGCACGCAGTGGAGGAGAGCGCTTCATATTCGATGTCATTGCTTTACCTCAGTCGGATGAACGCAGTTTTGTGATTTCGGCCCTGACGACGGCTAACAGCTCTCTATTATGCGGGCTCACGGCGGCCCAATCCTCGGCCACGGACGCGGAAAGTGTTTGCATGCGTTCCGAGTCCGCGGGTGACAGGGCAATGACTTTTCGTCTTGGATCGGCCTTCAGTTGCTCAAGCGTCAGCCTGTCCAAGCCCTCAAAGCTTGTCGCGGAATGTTCGGCCAACCACGGGCCGCTGTACTTGCGAACGATGGTCTGTACGGCCGGGGGCAACTGCTCAAATGTCTTTCGATTCATGACCATGGCGGTCGGGGCGCCGCCGAGTCCGATCATGTAGTGATTATTGGTCACGCGTCCGACTCCGAATTCAAAAAGCATCGAGGGCGGGAAAGTGGCGCCGTCGATTTTGCCGGTGCTGATGGCTTCGGTCGTCTGATTGATAGCGAGGAGTGCGGGCATCGCGCCGAGCCTTTCGAGGACGGCCGCCTGCGTTTGGTTGTTTACGCGAATGGAGAGGCCCTTGAGATCGTCCAGTGATGTGACCGGCTTGCGTGTGTGAATGCTTTCTGTATCCGCGACGAAAGCGCCCAAAACGTAGAAATTCTCGTATCCCTTAAGTGCCCCGGCGTCGGTGAGCCGGGTGAAGACGAGACTGGCCTCGCGTTGATCGCGATAGAGCCCGGGCAGTTCCATGACGACCGTGTCGCGGAATGTTGCCGGTGTGCGTCCCGGCACGATAAGGGCGAGATCAGCAGTGCCGTCGGCGACCAGTCGCGGCTGATCCGCCTGCACGCTGCTGATGGTGCCGCTAAAATACATATCGATTTCAACGAGGCCTTTGCCCTCCTTGTTGATGGCGTCGACAAACGGCTTGATCGAGTTCTGGTAGATGTACGAGCGATCAGAGGTAAAAAATGAAAATTTGAGCTTGATCGGCTCTGCGGTTGCGGCAAGCGGCAGCGACAGCGACAGCGCAGCGAACAGCGATGCAGTCCGCATCACAGCGCTGAACCGCGCACGGGTGGCCTTTATGGCAGATATCGACATCTTTGTTTTCAATGTCGCACCTCAATCGGCCGTATGAAGTTTCGCGAGTTCAGCTTTGACCAGCGTCAGAAGCTCACGGTTGCGGGGACTCGACGCTTCCCATTCCGCAATGAGGGCCGTGAATGCACTGTGCGCAATGTCGCGGTCGCGCTGCGATGGAATGACGATTGTTCGCTGGGAATCGGATTGCAGCATATCCAGGACAGCTCTGTCGGAGACGGCATAGGATTCGATGAAGCGTGTGGCCGTCCATTCTCCGCTGTGTTTGCGAATGATGTCCTGTGCGGCCTTCGGAAGAGCCTCGAAGCTCTTTCGCCTCATCAATAACGCGAGTGGCGCCCCGTTAATTCCGAGGAAATAGTGGTGAGTGACGACGCGTTTGATGCCGTAATCGGACAGGGGCGTCAGCGACACCGCCGCGGCGTCAATTTTGTTGCTGCTGATGGCCTCGGAGATCTGGTTTATCGGCAGCGGAACCGGAATGGCGCCAAGCTTTTCAAATGCGATCGTCTCGCTCTTATTGTTGATGCGAATTCTTTTGCCTTTCAGGTCGTCAATTGAGTTGATCGCAACCTTGCCATGGATGGTTTCCGGGCTGGTGACGTAAGCACCGATCACGACGAAATCGTCGTATCCGCGTAGAGCGTTGAGCGCGATCAACTGGGTGTAGACAAGCGTGCCGTCGCGCATGTCGCGAAACAGGCCAGGCAACTCAACGACCGTATTGTCGGGAAACTGATCCGGTGTGTATCCCGGGACAACAAATGCGATATCAAATGCGCCGTCGAGAACAAGCTGCGGTTGCTGAGCGATGTCCTTGCCAAGCGCGCCGCTGAAGTAGACCTTGATTTCAATCAGCCCCTTTGCTTCCGCGTTGACGGCGTCAACAAAAGGCTTTACCGCGGCGAGATAGCTCATCGACCGGTTCGAGCTGAAGAACGACAGCTTAAGTGTCGTGGGTTCAGCTGCGGCTAGGTGTGGCAGCAGCAGGGAAAACGCAATTACAGCGCGCACGACATGGCGAAACATCTGTGACTCGTCGATTGCCCGCGCCAGATCATCTGCGGGCGTGCGCGAGCATTGTTAAAATCCAAACATTTATTTTTGCCTGTCCGGTTCCTGACAAATCGGCGTTATCTGCTCCGTATTCTTCCTAGGTATTGTTACGGAGTGCGCCGATGCCGCGGCGGTACCTGAATGTGCTGAAACGAGTTCAGGCGCGGTGCAACGTCCGGGAACAATGTAAATTGGCTTGATTTTGCGGGCATTTGCAGCCACATGCACACAATGAATAGGCCGCTGAATACCTCCGATTCGATCCCCGTCACGCCGATTGCCGCCGAAGTTGAGCGGCGCCGCACGTTCGCGATCATTTCGCACCCCGATGCGGGCAAGACGACGCTGACGGAAAAGCTCCTGCTGTTTGGCGGCGCGATCAATCTTGCCGGCCAGGTGAAAGCCAAGCGCGACCGACGTTCGACCCGGTCGGACTGGATGGCGATTGAGCGGGAGCGCGGCATTTCTGTCGTCACGTCGGTGATGACATTCGACTACGATGGCCGCGTCTTCAACCTGCTGGATACGCCGGGCCACGAAGATTTCTCGGAGGACACCTATCGGACACTGACAGCAGTCGATTCTGCGGTCATGGTTATCGATGCCGCCAAGGGTATCGAGGCCCGCACGCGCAAACTCTTTGAGGTCTGTCGCCTGCGCGACATTCCTATTATCACCTTCATCAACAAGATGGACCGCGAGAGCCGCGATCCTTTCGAATTGCTGGACGAGATCGAGAAGACCCTGGCACTTGATACGGCACCCATGACCTGGCCAATCGGTCGCGGCCGCGATTTCGCCGGGACCTACGACCTGGCTTCGGGCGAGATGCGGTTGATCAGTGACGATGGCAAAACCGTCGAACCGCAGCCGCTTGATCTTGCCGCACTCGGTGCAAAGAACGCGATGCTGGACGTCAAGGCGGTTGCCGAGGAGTTGGCGCTGGTCAAGGATGCCTGCAAGCCGTTTGATTTTGGTTCATTCCGCGAGGGCCATCTTACGCCAGTGTTCTTCGGTTCCGCGTTAAAGAATTTTGGTGTCAAGGATTTGCTCGATGCGCTCGCTTCATTTGCGCCGCCGCCGCGGGCGCAGGTCTCCAATGCGCGTACTGTCGATGCCCATGAAAGCTCCATGACGGCCTTTATATTTAAAATCCAGGCCAACATGGATCCGAACCATCGCGACCGCATTGCGTTCGCGCGTCTCTGTTCGGGCAAATTGCGGCGCGGCATGAAAGCCAAGCTGGTGCGCACCGGCAAGCCGATGACATTGTCCGCGCCGCAATTTTTCTTTGCGCAAGATCGCTCGGTCGCTGACGAGGCCTATGCCGGTGACGTGGTCGGGATTCCCAACCACGGAACATTGCGTATCGGCGACAGCCTGACCGAAGGCGAGGAAATCGCATTTTTGGGAGTGCCGAATTTCGCGCCCGAAATTCTCAGGCGCGTGAAGCTCGGCGATCCAATGAAGGCCAAGAAGCTGAAAGAAGCGCTGCAACAGATGGCTGAAGAGGGCGTGGTGCAAGTGTTTCGCCCGCTTGACGGGGCGCCTGCACTTGTCGGTGTTGTCGGGCCGTTGCAGCTTGATGTTCTGAAAGTGCGGCTCGCCGAAGAATACGGCCTTGAGATTGGCTTCGAACAGCCGGAATTCCAGCTTGCGCGCTGGATTGCATCCGGCGACAGCAGGAAGCTGGATGAGTTCGTGCAGGCCAATTATTCGAGTTGTGCGGAAGATCTCGACAACGACAAGGTCTTCATGGCGCGTAACCAGTTCGTTCTTGACTACACGCGGGAGCGTGCGCCAGGGATAGAGTTCACCGACATCAAGGATGTGAAAGACAAAGCGGCCTAGTTTACTTTCACATTTGCCGCTTTGATCACCGGCGCCCAGCGCGCGATCTCCCCGTCCATGTGGGTGCGCAAGTCCTCAGGCGAAGAACCAATCGGCTCCATCAGCTGCGCCGCCAGTTTTTCGTGTACCCCCGGTTGCATGAGGATTTCGGCAACATCCTTGCTGATTTTGTCGATGACAGGCTTGGGCGTGGCGCCGGGCGCGATCAGGCCGTTCCATGCATCGGCTTCAACGTCGATGCCGGATTCCTTCAAGGTTGGCACGTCCGGTAAATAGGGCGAGCGCCGGGCAGTCGACACCGCGAGAATTTTCACTTTGCCTGCGGCGGCCTGAGGCACCACCGATATCGCTGGAAGGCAGGTCATCTGCGCGTCATTGCGGATGACAGCCGTGATGGCCTGCGGCGAGCTTGTGTAGGGCACGTGTACGAGTTTCGTGCCGGCCGCCAGGGAGATTGCCTCCATGGCAAGGTGTGACAACGAGCCGTTGCCGATAGACGCAAAGTTGTATTTCCCCGGATTTTTCTTCAGCAACGCGACCAGTTCCCCGACAGTACTGATTCCAAGGTCTGGATTGACTGCAAGCACGCTCGGCTGGGTCACCAGCTGGGTAACGGGCGCAATGTCCTTGCGGGGGTCATACGGCAGGTTCGCAAACAACAAGGTGTTGATGGCGAGCGGTCCTCCGATGCTCACGCCGAGCGTTGAGCCATCAGGTATAGCCTTGGCGACGACGTCTGTTCCGATATTGCCGCTGGCGCCCGGCTTGTTCTCGATGACAAATGCACTGCCGGGATATTTCTGTTGCAGCCCGTCGGCAACCAGGCGCGCGACGATGTCTGGCGTCGACCCGGCGGCGAAGGGGACCACGATCCGAACGGTTTTCGCAGGCCAGGTCGGCGCCAATGTCTGCGCCAATGCAGGCGTAGCTGCCCCTAACAGCAGCGAATGCGCCACCAGGGCGCATCGGAGGAATTGGTTTGTCCTGGCGAGGTCCATTCGGGCTATGCTCCAGCGTGCGACGCGGCTTGCATTGATGGCCGCTATCCTCTACTGCGGCGACAGAATAGCGCGAGTGTAACATGGGCTTAGGCATTCTCATTCTCGGCTTGGCCGTTTTTCTTGCGACGCATGTATTCGTGTCGTTCCGTGACGCGCGCGCCGATGTCATCGCGCGGTTGGGTCTGCATCCGTACCGTGTACTGTTCGGACTGGTATCGCTCGCTGGCTTGGCATTGATCGTCTGGGGCTACGGTCAATACCGTACGCATGATTTGATACAGGTGTGGTCGCCGCCGGCTTTCATGCGGCACATTACCGTTGGCTTGATGTTGTTTTCGGTGATTTTCGCCGCTGCCGCCTTTATCCCAAGCCACATCAAGACTCGCTTGAAACATCCGATGCTCGCCAGCATCAAGACCTGGGCCTTGGCACATCTGTTGTCGAATGGCGATCTCGGATCGATCCTGCTGTTCGGCGGGTTCCTCGCCTGGGGCGTCTATGCCCGCATCGCCGCCAAGCGGCGCGGCGACCTTGGACCGAAGAGCGCGCCCGCGGGTTGGTTCAATGATGTTCTGGTCATTGCAATCGGTGTCGTGGTCTATCTTGCGCTTGGTTACGCCTTCCACCCCGTGGTGATCGGCGTGCCGGTGTTCGGACGATAACGATGTCGATCCAGGACGAAATTCGGCGGCTGACCGCCCCAGATATTCACGCGCGCAAGGGCGGAGAGCCGATCGTCTGCCTGACGTCCTACCACGCCCATACTGCGCGCATTGTCGACAAACACTGCGACGTCATTCTCGTCGGCGATTCTCTCGGCATGGTGATGCACGGGCTCGAGACGACCGTGCCGGTCACGCTTGAGATGATGATCTTGCAGGGACATGCCGTGATGCGCGGTTCCAGGCGCGCGCTGGTCGTCGTCGATATGCCATTCGGGTCTTACGAAGCCTCGAAAGAGCAGGCCTTCATGAATGCAGCGCGTGTGTTGAAGGAGACCGGTTGCGGTGCGATCAAGGTCGAAGGCGGAAAGCGCATGGCGGAAACAATTCGCTTTCTTGCTGAACGTGGTGTGCCGGTCATGGCGCATGTCGGGTTGACGCCGCAGGCGATCAACACGATCGGATCCTTCAGAGCGCAAGGACGCGACGAGAGTGATTGGGCGCGCATCGAGGACGACACGGTTGCAGTGTCGCAGGCGGGAGCTTTTTCGGTCGTCATCGAGGCGGTAGCCGAGCCGCTCGCCCGCAAGCTTACCGCTGCGGTTCCAATTCCAACGATCGGGATTGGGGCAAGCGCTGCCTGCGACGGGCAGATTCTCGTGCTTGAGGACATGCTCGGGCTGTCGCCGCGTGTTCCGAAATTTGTGAAGCGCTATGGCGAGTTGGGCCCCGGCATAGAAAAAGCCATCGCCAGCTATGCGGCTGAAGTGCGATCGCGCGCTTTCCCCGGTCCCGACCACGTCTATTCAATGAAGAGCAAGAAGGGCTAAGGCCCTGAAATATTAACGATTGCGGCCTTTGGCTTTGCCTTAGGCACGCCACATCGTTAGGTTACGGCGCAATTCGGCCCGGGGTGGGCCAATGGGCGGGTTGGAGCCATTTGTGGCCGATATTTTTCACGAAGTAGATGAGGAAGTCCGGCGCGAGCAGCTCAAAAAGCTGTGGGATCGCTACAGCATTTACCTGATCGCACTTGCCATATTGATCGTCGCCGGCGTGTCCGGCTGGCGGGGCTACGAATATTGGGTGGCCAAGAAGGCCGCGGCGGCGGGAGCTGCGTTTGAAGCAGCTGCGGTTTTAAGTGAGCAAGGCAAGTACGCTGAGGCGGAAACGGCGTTCGCAAAAGTAGCGGCCGATGCGCCTTCGGGCTATCGCGTGCTCGCGCGCATGCGCGCGGCCGGTGCGCTTGCGCAAGTGAAGCCAGCCGACGCGATCAAAGCTTATGACGAGCTTTCCGCGGATGCATCGATTGATACAACCTGGCAGGACCTCGCTGCCGTGCGCGCCGGCATGCTTTTGGTCGATACAACGTCGCTGGCCGAAATGCAGCGGCGGCTTGCTCCTCTCGCAGAGCCTTCGCGCAGTTTTCGTCACACCGCGCGCGAACTTCTGGCGTTGTCCGCATGGCGCAACCATGACCTTACTGCAGCGCGACGGTATCTCGACATGATTGCGACTGACGCTGAAACGCCGGCGGGCACGCGTGCGCGTGCAGAAGTTCTGTCGGGGCTGATTGCCGCCGACAGCAAGAGCTGAGGATATCGAGAAATGCGAGCGATGCACCGTGTTGTCCTGCTGGCCGCATTCGCAGCCTTTGCGTTGACGCTGGCAGCGTGCTCGAATTTCGATCCAGACAAACTCGACGTCTTCGGCATCAATGAGAAGAAAAAACTTCCGGGTGAGCGCAAGGAGTTGTTCCCCGGCGGCGTTCCGGGCGTCACGCAAGGCATTCCGCCCGAATACGTGAAGGGCAACCAGCCGCCGCCGGAAGCCGCGCAAGCGCCGGCAGCCGAACCCGGCAGTCCTGCAGCTGCAGGTGCGGAGCCGGACAAGAAAGCGGCCGCGATCGAGCCCGAGCCACAGCCAAAACCGAAGCGCAAGCCGAAGCCGCGGACTGCTTCGCAGCCTCCATCGCAGAGTGCGCCACAAAGCGCAGCACAACAACAACCGGCCTCATGGCCACAGCAGCAGCAGCCGGCGCCACAGCAGGCCCAGGCGCCGTGGCCGGGGCAGACGCAGGGTCAAAACAGTGGCGGCAGCCCCTGGCCATCGTCGTCACCCAGCACCGTTGCTCGCTGACACATCTTTGAATTTCTCTTGATGGATCGCCGAGCTTAGCCCGGCAATGACCGCTGATGAGCTTCACGATTGCGATTGTCGGCCGGCCCAACGTTGGCAAGTCGACCTTGTTCAACCGGCTGGTGGGCCGGCGTCTGGCTTTGGTTGACGACCGGCCCGGTGTCACGCGCGATCGGCGGGAAGGCGAGGGCCGGCTCGGCGACATAGAGTTCACCGTGATCGACACTGCCGGATTTGAAGAGTCGGCTCCCGAAAGCCTGTCGGGCCGGATGCGCGCGCAGACCAAGGCGGCCATCGAACAGGCCGACGCGATTTTCTTCATGATCGATGCGCGCGCCGGAGCAATTCCGGCCGACCACGCCTTTGCAGATGTCGCCCGCAAGTCCGGAAAGCCGATCGTGCTCGTGGCAAACAAAAGCGAAGGCACGGCCGGCGAAGCGGGGCGGCTGGACGCCTATGCGCTCGGCCTCGGGGAACCTGTGTCGATCTCGGCAGAGCACAATGAAGGTCTATCGGACCTCTACGATGCATTGCGTGCCGCATTGCCGGAAAGAACTGCGCAGCAACTGACGGAAGAGCTGCCGGACGAAGCGCGCGCGATCCGCGTGGCCATCGTCGGCCGTCCTAATGCCGGCAAGTCCACGCTGATCAACCGGCTGATTGGTGAAGAGAGACTCCTCACAGGTCCGGAAGCCGGCATTACACGTGACGCCATTGCGGTCGAATACGGTTGGCATGATCGCAAGTTCAGGCTTTACGACACCGCGGGGATCCGTCGCCGCTCGCGCGTCGAGGAGAAGCTGGAAAAACTGTCGGTCGCCGATGCGCTCAATGCGGTGCGTTTCGCCGAAGTTGTTGTGGTGCTGCTCGACGTCGACAATGCCTTCGAGGAGCAGGATCAGCGCATTGCCGATCTTGTCGAACAGGAGGGCCGCGCCATCGTTATCGCGGTCAACAAATGGGATTTGAAAGAAAAGACGGCGGGCGCGATCGGCAAGCTGCGCGCACAGGCGGACGAGAAGCTCACCCAGCTCAAGGGTGTGCCGCTTGTGGCGGTCTCTGGCCTCACCGGGGAGGGCCTTGAGCGGCTGATGCAGGCAATCGTCGATGCCTATGAGGTATGGAACAAGCGTATCCCCACCAGTGCACTCAATCGGTGGTTTGAGCACGCAACCAGCGCGCATCCGCCGCCGGCTGTGTCGGGGCGGTCGCTGAGGCTCAACTACATTACCCAAGCCAAGAGTCGACCACCGAGTTTTGTCGTTTTTTGCACGCGCGCCGACGCGGTTCCCGATGCCTACAAGCGATATTTGCTGAATTCGCTGCGAGAGAGTTTTGATTTGCCGGGCACGCCGATTCGGATCGCTCTACGCGAGAAAGCCAATCCGTTCAAAGGGCGCGCGAAGCGGAAGCACTGACGGCTGTTCCGCTCAGGCAGGCGCTCGGAAATCCAGAAATTTTTTCTCGCGAAAACTATAAATCTTCCCGGTTTCGGCACAGTCGGCCAAACAAAGCGGCACGATCGCCTTCGCAACATCCTCAGGCGTCGGCAGTGTCAGTGGATCGATGCCGGGGAAGGCGCCGGTGTACATACGGGTTCGGGTCGGTCCGGGCGCGAACAGGTTGGCGCGGACCGGTGTAGTGGCGCATTCCGCCGCATATGTGCGAACGAGCACCTCCAGCGCAGCTTTCGAGGCGGAATAGGGACCCCAATAGGCCCGCCCCATATGCGCAACGCCGGACGTGAGGAAAACGGCGCGGCCGGCCGCAGAGCGCTGCAGCAATGCGTCCATGCACCGGATGAGTTGCCAGTTGGCGGTAATATTGACCGCAACCAGATTGTCCCAATCTTTCGGCTCGATGTGGGAAAGCGGCGACAGCGGCCCGAGAATGCCGGCATTGCCGACCATGACGTCGAGTCGCTGGTAGCGCTCGTTCAGCGCAAGCGCGAGCCGTGCAATGCCATCACTGTCCTTTACATCGAGTGGCACGAGCGTCGCTGAGCCGCCCGCCGACCTGATCTTGTCGTCAAGTTCCTCAAGTCCGCCGACGGTGCGAGCAACGGCGACAACGTGCGCACCGGCCTGCGCCAGCGCGAACGCCAGGGCTGCACCAATGCCGCGCGAGGCGCCGGTGACCAGCGCAACACGATCGGAGAGGGGTTTGGCCATCCGGGAGTGCCAGGCGCCGGCTGGTTAAATGGCTTCCGCCAGCAACGACAATTGCCGCGGACTCGCCTCTTGCGCGCCGAGATCCGTGAGCGCGGTCGGATAGTCGCCGGTGAAGCAATGGTCGGTGAATTGCGGTCGTACCGGATCGCGGCCCGGCAAGCCCATGGCGCGGTAGATGCCATCGACCGACAGGAAGGCCAGCGAGTCGGCGCCGATGAATTTGCGCATGCCCTCGAGATCGTGAGTCGCCGCGAGCAACTTATCGCGTTCGGGTGTGTCGATCCCGTAGTAGTCCGGATGGGTAATCGGCGGTGAGGCAATGCGGAAATGTACCTCCTTGGCGCCGGCATCGCGCATCATCTGCACGATCTTGCGCGACGTCGTGCCGCGCACGATTGAATCGTCCACCAGCACAATGCGCTTGCCGGCGACCACGGCGCGGTTGGCGGAATGCTTGAGCCGCACACCCTGATCGCGGATCTGTTGCGTCGGCTGGATGAAGGTGCGGCCGACATAGTGATTGCGGATAATACCGAGTTCGTAAGGAACACCGGCTTCCTGCGCGAAACCGATTGCTGCCGGTACGCCGGAATCCGGGACCGGCACGATAACGTCGGCGTTGGCGGGAGATTCGCGCGCCAGCTCCGCGCCCATGGTCTTGCGCACATCATAAACGTGACGGCCGCCAACGATGGAATCAGGTCGCGAAAAATAGATGTATTCGAAGATGCAGGGTCGTGCGGGCATTGGCGGGAACGGCTTATGCGACTGTGCGCCGTCTTCATCAAAGATGACGACCTCGCCGTTTTCCACGTCGCGCACATATTGCGCGCCGATGATGTCCAGCGCACAGGTCTCGGACGCAAGGATTGGGCAACCGTCGAGTTTGCCGATCACCAGCGGGCGGATGCCGAGCGGATCGCGTGCGCCGACAAGCTTTTTATTGGTCAGGCCGACGAACGCGTAGGCGCCTTCAAGCTGGCGCAGACCTTCGATGAAGCGATCGACAAAACGATTGCGTCGCGCACGTGCGACCAGATGCAGGATCACCTCCGTGTCGGTGGTCGATTGCATCATGGCGCCTTCGTGCACGAGATCGCGCCGGAGCTTGATGCCGTTGGTGAGATTGCCATTGTGGCCGATGGCGAAACCGCCGCCTTCGAGCTCAGCGAACAACGGCTGCACGTTCCGAAGGATGGTTTCACCTGTGGTCGAATAGCGCACATGGCCGATGGCAGATGTGCCGGGCAGGCGGTCGATCACTTCGCGTCGGGCAAAGGCGTCGCCGACGAGTCCGAGGCGGCGTTCGGAATGAAAACGCTTGCCGTCGAAGGAGACGATTCCGGCTGCTTCCTGACCACGGTGCTGGAGAGCGTGCAGCCCGAGGGCCGTAATGGCGGCCGCATCTGGGTGGCCGAATATCCCAAACACCCCGCATTCCTCGCGTAGGCGGTCGGCATCTGGATCGAACTCCACAGCGGCCGCCGGCACGAGATCCTGAGGATGTTTATGCATTGCTATCGCGTTCCACTCGCCTTGGGTTGCGTCAACGGCAATTCCGAACGTTGGTCCGGGCCCGAATCCGGCGTGTCCTGGTCTTCCGGTTTCGGCTTCTTCAATCTCTTCAAGATGGTGCTTTCGGGGTCATCCGGCAACATCGACATCAGCCATTGCCCGGTATTTTGCAGAACCACCTTTGACTTGGCGCTACGGACCCATTCCGGCTGGCTGCGATCGGGGACCAGCCATGCAAAGAACAGGAAGGCCACAACAACAATGACCAAGCCGCGACCCAGCCCGAACAGGAAGCCAAGCGTGCGGTCGAGTGCGCCGACGCGGCTGTCGAGCACCATGTCGGATACGCGCGCCGTGATGATCGACACAATAAGCAGGGTGCCGAGAAATATGCCGCCCGCCGAGACACCCGCCGCGACCATGTCGCTGTTGAAATACTGCTTCGCCAAGGGGAGGACGCGACCGTACGAGTAGAGCGTGACAACGGCAGCAACGCCCCAGGCGCCGATCGACAGGATCTCGCGCATGAAGCCCCGTATCAGGGCGAGCAGCCCGGAAATCAGCATGACCGCTAGCAAGATGATGTCGAGCAACGTGATCGGCATCGGGGCTCATGCACTCCGCAGGTTTCGGCGGTCCATGGGGCGCGTGGCGGCTGGCCGGCGCGGCGATTCCGGGCCAGCCATAGCGGCTTCGGACCAGCGCGGCAATGTCGACCTTAAGTGCTTAATTTTAAGCCCATTTCTGCGCTATCGGCCGTGCGCTCGATGAGGCCGCGGAAGGCGGTTTTGACGCGCCCCGTATATAGCGGGAGGTCACCGTGCCGTCACGGGTCTTGTCCACCACTTTTGGCAAGCTTGCCCGCTTTTCCGAGCGCGGCAATGTCAGCCACAAGGCTGGCGAGGCTCCCGACGTCGGTAACCTTAAGTCCTGGTTCGGCTGCCTCCGTGCGCGCGGTTTCCGGCACCACTGCGCGTGCAAAGCCAAGCTTGGCCGCCTCCTTGAGGCGGGCCGCGCTCTGCGCGACAGGTCGAACGGCGCCTGACAGCGACACTTCGCCGAAATAGACCGCATCTGCCGGCAGTGGCGCATTGGCAAGCGACGACACCAAGGCGGCGGCGGCCGCAAGATCGCCCGCCGGTTCCTGGATACGCATGCCACCCGCCACATTAAGGTAAACATCGTGACCGCCCAGTCGCACACCGCAATGTGCTTCCAGCACTGCGAGGACCATCGATAGCCGGCTTGGATCCCAGCCGACGACGGCTCGCCTCGGTGTGCCCAGCGACGTCGGCGCAACCAACGCCTGAATTTCGACGAGCAACGGCCGCGTGCCCTCGATGCCGGCAAAAACCGCGGTGCCGGGCTGACCAAGATCGCGTTCGGATAAGAATAGTTCGGACGGGTTTGCAATCTCGCGCAAGCCAGAGCCCGTCATCTCGAATACGCCGATTTCATCGGTCGGACCGAAGCGGTTTTTGACCGCGCGCAGAATACGGAACTGGTGCGAGCCTTCGCCCTCAAACGAGAGCACGGCATCCACCATATGTTCGACAACGCGCGGCCCGGCGATTTGCCCATCTTTGGTGACATGCCCAACCAGAATAATCGCGGCGCCGGATTTTTTGGCAAAGCGGATCAGCGCCTGTGCGCTGCCGCGCACCTGGGTCACCGTGCCGGGCGCGGATTCCACCATGTCGGTCCACATGGTCTGGATCGAATCGATAACGATCAGGCGCGGCGTCTTGCCTTCCGACAACGTTGCGATGATGTCCTCGACCGAGGTTTCCGCTGCGAGCTCGACGGCGCAGTCGCGCAAGCCCAAGCGTTCCGCGCGCAGGCGCACCTGCGCTACGGCTTCTTCACCCGAGATATAGACGGTGCGGTGGCCGGCGCGGGCCAGTGCCGCGGTGGCCTGAATGAGGAGGGTCGACTTGCCGATACCGGGATCGCCACCCACCAGCAAGACGGAGCCGCGGACAAAGCCGCCACCCGTCACGCGATCCAGTTCACCGATGCCGGAGGGCAGCCGCGGGGCATCACGCGCGTCGCCGGCGAGCGGCTCGAGGGCAAATAGACGGCCTTTGCCGGGCTTGCGGCCCGGTCCAGTAGGCCGCTCGGCGCCTTCCTCGCTCAGCGTATTCCATTCGCCGCAAGCCTCGCATTTGCCCTGCCAGCGGCTGAAGGCGGCGCCGCAGTTCTGGCAAATGAAGGTCAAGCTGCGCCTGGACATAGCGGAATCGCCCAAAAGGATGCTTACGGACGCTAGATCGTCCATAAGAACAATACAAGAACATTTTTTAAAAAGTCGCTAATTTTCAGGGGATTGGCCGCAGGCCAGTCAGTCCTTGCGGTAGACCCGATGGTAGCGGCTGCCAAGGCTGGTGAGCACCTCGTAACCGATGGTCCCCGCCGCCGCCGCCAGGTCGTCGACGCCAATGTCGCCGCCGATAAGCGTCACCAGATCGCCGCGGCGGACCGTGTGGTCAGGGAGGGCGGTGATGTCGATCGCCAGAAGATCCATGGAAACGCGTCCGGCAAGCGGGCAGCGTGTTCCGGCAACGATGGCTTCGGCGCCGGGCGCCGCATCGGTGGCGCTCGCCGCCCGCGGATAGCCGTCGGCATAGCCGACTGTAACAACAGCAACGCGGGTCGCGTGTTTGGCAGTCCAGAGCGCGTTGTACCCAATCGTTTCACCCTTCGGCACCGTGCGAACCTGTAGCACGTGTGCGTGCAATTCGACGGCGGGGCGCATTGGATTGCTGCGGCCGGGGGTGGGATTGACACCGAAAAGCGCAGCGCCCGGTCGCACGACGTCGCAATGAGCGCTGCTGCCGAGGAAGATGCCCGATGAATTCGCGAGCGAGCCGGGAATGCCACGGTAGAGCAGGCGGACGTCGCGGAAGAGCTGGATTTGCTTTTCGTTGAGCGGATGCTCCGGCAACTCGGAGCAAACCAGATGGCTCATCAGCAGGGTAATGCCGTGATTTTCTGCGCGAATGCGCGGCGCCAGCGCCGCCGCCTCATCGGCTGAAATACCGAGACGGTTCATGCCGGTGTCGACGTGCAACGCGGCTCCGCCATGCCATTGGTTGGTGGCGCAGAACGCGTCCCATTCCGCAAGTTCGACGAGGCTTCCGATCACCGGCCGTACATTGATGTCGGCATAGGTTGACGCGGTGCCAGGCAACAGACCGTTGAGCACGTAAATCGCCGGTTCCTGTGCAAAGCTGCGCACGCGGCGGGCTTCGCCAAGATCGGCGACGAAGAACGTCTTACATCCCGCATTGACGAGTGTCCGTGCAACCGGCTCAAGGCCACAGCCGTAGCCGTTGGCTTTGATCACTGCCGCGCATTCGGACGGCAGGGCGCGACGGCCGAGTTCTTTCCAGTTGGCCTCGATGGCAGGCAAGTTAATGGTCAGAATTCCGCCGGCCTCGGCCTCGGCCGCGGTGGGACCTGTCTCGGTCGCGGGCCCCGCTGGCGCGGCTTCGGGATGCAGGTCAGGCTGTAATGCGGTTTCGGACATGACGTGTGGGTTTAGCTGCCCCGGCGCGGGCCGTCTATGCGCACCCTGTACCCTGCCTAAGTGCGCTCGGGCAGGTGGTTTTCGCGTGCCAGCGAGGAGAAGCGGGTGACCGCGGCATCGAACTGCATTTCCACGGTTCCGGTCGGGCCGTGACGCTGCTTGCCGATGATGACTTCCGCCTTGCCATGCACCTTGTCAGCCTCGGCGAGCCATTCGGCGAACTTCTCGCGGTTGGATTCCAGCGGCTTGCGCATCTGGTGGTAGTATTCCTCGCGATAGACGAACAACACCACGTCGGCGTCCTGTTCGATGGAGCCAGATTCACGCAAGTCCGAGAGCTGCGGCCGCTTGTCGTCCCGGCTTTCCACCTGGCGCGACAACTGGGACAGCGCCAGAACTGGAACATTGAGTTCCTTCGCCAAAGCCTTGAGCTTCGTCGTGATTTCCGTGATTTCCTGGACGCGGTTTTCCTGGCTGCGGCGGGTCGAGCCCTGCAACAACTGGAGATAGTCGATCACCAGAAGATCGAGACCGCGCTGGCGTTTAAGCCGGCGTGCGCGGGCGGCGAGCTGCGCCACCGAGAGGCCACCGGTCTCATCTACAAAGAGCGGGATGTGCTGTAACTCGATCGAGTAGTCCTTGATCTTCTCGAAGTCACTTTCGCTGATGCCGCCGCGTCGGATCTGGTTGGACGGGATTCCGGTCTGCTCGGCGATGATGCGGGTGGCGAGCTGCTCGGCCGACATTTCCAGCGAGAAGAAGCCGACGATGCCGCCGTTGACGGTTACGGTATGGCCGTCCGGCTTGACCTCACCGCGCCACGCCTTGGCAATGTTGTAGGCGATGTTGGTGGCGAGCGCGGTTTTGCCCATGCCGGGCCGTCCGGCGAGGATAATCAGGTCGGACTGCTGCAATCCGCCCATCATGCGGTCGAGATCGTCAAGCCCGGTCGCAATTCCAGACAATTTCCCGTCGCGCTGGAACGCATGCGCTGCCATGTCGATCGCGGTGGTGAGCGCCTGGGCAAAGCGCTGGAAGCCGCCGTCATAGCGACCGGTCTCGGCCAACTCGTAAAGCCGCCGCTCGGCGTCCTCGATCTGGTTGCGCGGGGAAAAATCGACCGGCGCGTCAAATGCAACGTTGACCATGTCCTCGCCGACCTGGATCAGCGCGCGCCGGATCGACAGGTCATAGACCGTATGCCCGTAGTCCTCGGCATTGATGATCGTGGTCGCTTCGGCGGCCAGCCGGGCAAGGTACTGACTGACCGTCAGCCCGCCGATATCGACATTGGCGTCGAGAAATGTCTTGAGCGTGATTGGCGTGGCGAGCTTGCCGGCGCGGATCAGGTCACGCGCAAGTTGATAAACCTTCTGGTGGATCGGCTCAAAGAAATGCTCGGGATTGAGGAAATCCGAAACCCGGTAGAAGGCCTCGTTATTGACGAGGATAGCGCCCAACAGCGCCTGTTCCGCCTCGATGTTGTGCGGAGCGGAACGGTAGAGCGGGGCAGGTTCTTCGACCTGCTTGCGGGCTGTCGAATCAGCGAGGGCCATGGATGTCGGTGCTTACCCGGAAAATGTGGCATAGCACGCGTTGTGTGGCGGAAGCGCGCGCCGCGTGCGGTTATCCCGCAATTCACAAGATGTATTGAACGGTGGGAAAGGCCGGTTTCTTCTTGACCCGGCCCATGCGCGCGCGAATGGACTGGCGGCTATTCTCCCGCCAGACGCAGCCGCGGCCGCCGCGCATCCTCGACGGCGGCGAGGCGCCGTTCCTCATGGGTTATATAGTCTCGCGTGATCGGTACGACGCCCTGACGCCTGGTGAGCTGGATCTGCATCACCATCATATTCTGTTCGCGGAACGACATTTCCGAGGCGGCGAGATAAAATTCCCACATCCTGACGAAGCGCCGGTCGTAGATGCGCTCCGCTTCCTCGCGATGTGCCAGGAAACGCTCGCGCCAGGCTTTCAGCGTTTCAGCATAATGCAGCCGCAGGATTTCGATGTCGGTGACAAGCAATCCGGCTCTCTCAATACTCGATACGACCTCCGACAATGAGGGAATGTAACCGCCGGGGAAGATGTATTTCGAAATCCACGGGCTGGTGACACTCGGACCTTCTGAGCGGCCGATCGAATGCAGCAGCATCACGCCATCATCAGCGAGCAGTTGTTTGCACTTTTGGAAGTACGTGTCGAAGTGATTGACTCCGACATGCTCGAACATGCCGACCGATACGATACGATCGAACGGGCCGATGACATCGCGATAGTCCTCCAGCCAGAAGCGGGCGCGCTCGTTGAGCCCCTTTTCGACCGCGCGTTCGTTGGCGATCGCGTGCTGCTCTTGTGAAAGAGTGACTCCGGTGACATCGGCGCCGCCGATTTCGGCGAGATAGAGACCAAGCCCGCCCCAGCCGCAGCCGATGTCGAGCACGCGAAAGTCGTTCGCGAGCTTGTCTGGTCCGATCTTCAGCTTGGCGGCCAAATGTCTTTTCTTCGCCATCTGCGCATCGTCGAGCGACTGATCGGGCTTTTCGAAATAAGCGCAGCTGTATTGGCGGTCGGCATCCAGAAAGAGGGAGTAGAGCCGACCATCGAGATCGTAGTGATGAGCGACGTTGCGCCGTGCCCGTGGCCGCGGATTGAACTGGCTCAGACGGCGGCGCAGGTAGCGCAACAGCCCTTGCAGTCTTGCCCAGTGTGGAACCTCGGATTCCTGGCCGAGACAAATCGCGAGCACGTCGGCGATCGTGCCTTCCTCAACCACGAATGTGCCGTTCATGTAGGATTCGCCGAACTTCAGCTCGGGATCGAGGAGAATTCCCCATTCAGCTTGACGGGAGGCAAATCTCACCGACACCGGCTGGCCGGTCCCATCGCCGAATGTCAAAACAGTGCCGCGCGAGGTTGTAACTCTGAATGTTCCCCGCCGGATAAAGGTCTTAAGCAGGAACCGAAGCAACCGATCCATCGGCCGCCTCCATCACTCATTGGTCAACGCGCTAGTGGCTGTGGATTCCCCTTGCCGCCCTATCAACGCAAAGGGCGCAATAATGTTTCAGATCTAGGTATATAATCAAAGTTCCGGAACGCCGGCAATCCCGCAAGAACGCATCTTCGCCATTCGTCGGGTTACGGGTCACAATCGCGGAATAATGCGCTATCAAGACGCTGCTTTGTTGGGCTTGGCGGGCTAGGTGCGGGGCGAAAGGGTTGGCGGACCATGACATTGTTACGATGCGGCATAGGCGCGGCGCTCAGCACGGTGGTGCTTTGCATTGCCGGCGTGGCCGGTGCGCAGGAAAATCTGGATCAGGGCAAGAGCGCGGCCCAACTATTCGCCGCCAATTGCGCGATGTGCCACAAGTCGCCGCAGGGCTTGGCCAAGGCCGGCGGAATTCTCGGGCTCGATAGTTTCCTGCGCGAACATTACACGGCGAGCAAGGAATCGGCTGGCGCACTGGCCGCCTATCTCAAATCGATGGACACGGGCCCTGCCGGCCCGGCGCGCGGTGCCAAGCGATCGGCCAAGGGCGACGAAAAGTCTAAACCCGATGAGAAGAAAAAATCGGGCGCCAAGACGGGCGAGAAGACGGGTGAGCAGAAGGGGACGGAGAAGAAGCCGGATGGCGCCGCGGAGCCAAAAGCGTCTGAATCCAAACCCGCTGAAGCCAAGCCTTCTGATGGAAGGCCCGCTGATATCGTCGCGCCCGAGCCAAAATCCGGGGAAACAAAGCCGACCCCGCCCGCCGCCGGTGAAACAAAACCGGCAGAGGGCGGAAAATCGGACTAGCGGCTGAAGGCGGCTTACTCTTCCGCGGGTTTCTTCTTTTTGCCTTTTGCGGCCTTCGGCGCGGGCTCGGTGGATTCAGCATCGCCTGCCTTCGCGGATGCATCACCTTCCGCTTGCTCACGCTCCTTGAGTGATTTCGCCTCAGGGTCGAACATTGCTTCTGCGGCGGCTGCCGCCGCAGCGGCTTCCTCTTCCGCTTCGGTCCGGCGCACGGTGACGTCCTCGCCCCGCGCAATGCGCGCTGCTTCATCTTCGCTGCGCGCGACCGTCACTGTGACCGATATTTCGACTTCCGAGTGGAGGGCCAGCGGGACTTTGTACTGACCGATTGTCTTGATCGGAGCATTGAGCACGATTTGCGAGCGGCTAATTTCCGCGCCACCGGCATTGAGCAGGCTGGCGATGTCGCGGGTCGACACCGATCCGAACAATTGCCCGGTCTCGCTCGCTTGCCGCAGGACAATATAGGTCTTGCCGTCGAGCTTGCTGGCAAGCTTGCCCGCTTCGCCCTTCAATTCGAGATTCTTGGCCTGCAGTTCCACCTTCATCCCTTCGAAACGTTTCTTGTTGTCGGCAGTTGCGCGCAAGGCCTTGCCACGTGGCAGCAGGAAATTACGGGCAAAGCCGTCTTTCACCCGCACGATTTCACCCATTTGGCCGAGCTTTCCGATGCGCTCTAACAGGATCACTTCCATTGTCTTACTCCTCGATCTGAACTTCAGTTACGGTTGAGTTGATGTCACGAATTGGCAGGCGGCCCGCGCTTGCGTGCAACGCGTCCGCGCAAATCAAATGCGGTGTCGATGAGGCCGAGCAAGCAAAGCGCCAGGATCGGCCAGCCGATGAGAAAAACGGCGGCATAAGCCAGACCGAGCATGAACGGCCGCATCAGCAGGCCTTGCGTGATGGCATGCAGTACCGCAAAGCCGAGCACGCCGTAAGCGAGCAGCAGACTTGCCGACGCTATCCCGGCGACAATTCCAAGCAATCCGCCGACGAAGCTCAAGGCGATGGCCAAGCCCAAGGCTGCCATTAGCAGCGGCGGAAATCTCAGGTCTGAAAGCTGCGGCCATGGCCGTGCCAGCCGGCCGGAAAATTTTACGATGCGCGCGGCGAGCCAAAGATTGAACAGATTGGTGATGGTCGCAAGAATAGCCGCTGCCAAGGGTATTGCGCTCACCAGAAATTCAATCAACCGGTCGGCACTTGCCGGCATGTTGGATGGCGCATCGGGCGGCGTGGCGATTTCTGCGCGCAAGACCGTGTTGAGAGCGCCGCGCAACCCGGCACGAAAACTATCGGCGTCCGTTCCGAAGTTGGGAATGGCGGCGATCACAACGAGCGTGGCGAGTACCGCGGCCCAAATCACGAGGCGCCCGGGGGGATACCATTCGAGCGCGGCCTCCTGCCGATTACCGGCGCCATTGACGGCGGCTGGCCGCGCAAGCATTGCGAGGTAGCCAAGCCACCACGCGGGAAAGCCGGCGCCGGCAAGAAACGCAATCAGGAAAATGAAACCGAAGACGCCACCGAGGGTGAGCGCGCCCGTCAGAGATGCAATGAGTGCCGCCCAATGGCTCCAGCCGAGGCCGGCAATCATGATCGGGAGCGGGGCGAGATAAAACAGGGGGACGGACAGCCAAATGCCCGACGTCACCGAAGCAAACAGCAGAGCTGCCGCGACGCCGGCACCGATCCCGATGAATGCAAACTGTATCATCACAAGCTGTCCCGCTCCTCACCGAGCGGTTAGAGACGGACTGAATATCCGCCCCAACCATCGGCTTCCGGATGGCTCCGGAAGCCTCGTTGTTGAATTACTGGATCACGTAAGGCAGCAGCCCCAGAAACCGCGCACGTTTGATCGCCTGTGCGAGCTCGCGTTGCTTCTTCGCCGACACCGCAGTGATGCGACTTGGCACGATCTTGCCGCGCTCCGACACGTAACGCTGCAAAAGCTTGACGTCCTTGTAGTCGATCTTCGGCGCATTGGCGCCAGAGAAAGGGCAGGTCTTCCGACGGCGGAAGAATGGACGGCGGGCGCCACCGGCTTGCGAACCGAATGCCATGGCTTATTCCTCCACCGCTGCGACGACATCGGCGACATCGACGTCATCGCCGCCTTCCTCACGCCGCGGACGGCGACCGCCGCGATCTCCACGGTCACCGCGATCATCGCGGTCCCGATCGGACTTTCGCATCATCGCTGAAGGACCTTCCTCAAGCGCTTCGACGCGGATGGTGAGATAGCGCAAAACATCTTCGTTGAGGCGTTCCTGGCGCTCGATTTCGTTGAGCGCAGCCGCCGGCGCGTCAACATTGAGCAGCGTCATGTGCGCCTTGCGGTTTTTGCGAATGCGATACGTGAGGGACTTCAAGCCCCAATATTCATTCTTGGTGACCTTGCCGCCCAGTTGCCCGATCACCCCGGACAACTGCGTGGTCAATTCCTCGACCTGCTGCGCGCTGAGGTCCTGGCGCGCGAGGTAGACGTGTTCGTACAACGGCATGAAATGCCTTTCCCTTGTTAGCCCATAGCCGTGACCCTGGCGCCTAGCCCCTCGAGCCCTTCGGGAAAGGCTCGAATGCTCAGAAGGCGGAAGCACGGGACGCCGGGCACATCGGCCCTACCGGAAAGTCTTGAAATCCGGCCGTCCGTTCAGCTCCCAACCAGGATCGACGGAACGCGCGGTTTATAGGGTTTTTTCGTGGAATTGCAAGGCAAAACGCGGGCTATAGGCATGACAGGGCGGTGATTTAGGCGCCTTGGCGCTCTCGACCACTGCCGTGCAGACGATCCGCAAGTTTGACCGCGAGATCGGCGCCCTCTTTGATCAGGCGAGCGGTATCGGCGTCCTGATTGCTTGCGCGTCGCATCATTTCGAGCGCATCGAGCAATCGGTCGAGGTTTTGTGCAAGAAACTGCTGGCGAAACGCCGGATCACTGCGGGCCCGCGCGATATCGTCCTCAGTGACCAAAGCGCCCATCCTGTGGTCCGTGAAAGGTCAGCAGTAACCATACAGCAGAGTGCCTTGTCGCCTGGTTACTGGCAGGGGCGAAACTTGACAGATCCGATAGCGGGGTGTCTTTCGGCCCGATTTCAGTGGGACATAAAATTAGCGGGCAAGACATGGCGGTTGCGTTCGTTTTTCCGGGGCAGGGCAGTCAGACGGTTGGAATGGGCAAGACGTTGGCGGCGAATTTCGCCGCCGCGCGACAGGTTTTCGAGGAAGTGGATTCCGCCCTCGGCGTAAAGCTCAGCACCATTATCTTCGAAGGGCCGGCCGATACGCTCACGCTCACTGAAAACGCGCAGCCGGCATTGATGGCGGTTTCACTTGCGACCACACGAGTGCTGCAAGCTGAGGCAGGGCTCGATATTGCCCGCGAGGCGCAATTCGTCGCCGGTCATTCACTGGGAGAATACTCGGCATTGGCTGCGGCCGGTGCTTTCACGGTGGCCGACGCTGCTCGGCTCCTGCGTACGCGGGGGCAAGCCATGCAAAAGGCAGTTCCCGTTGGCGCGGGCGCGATGGCCGCGTTGATCGGCCTCGAATTCGACGTTGCGTCTGCAGTTGCGATCGAAGCCGCGCAAGGTGACGTTTGCCAAGCCGCGAATGACAACGGTGCCGGGCAGGTGGTTGTCTCCGGCAACAAACCAGCCGTCGAGCGCGCGGTCGAGATTGCCAAAACAAAAGGTGCAAAACGTGCAATGCTTTTGCCGGTGTCTGCGCCTTTCCACTGTGCATTGATGCAGCCAGCGGCCGATGTCATGGCCGAGGCTCTGGCAAGGGTTTCCGTGCAGCGCCCAGCCGTGCCTGTGGTCGCCAACGTATTTGCCAAGCCGATCAGCGAGCCGGCTGAAATCGTGCGAGCGCTCGTCGCTCAAGTCACTGGTACAGTGCGATGGCGCGAGTCGGTTGAATTTATGGCTGGGGCAGGCGTCACGAAGTTCTATGAGGTCGGCGCCGGAAAAGTTTTGAGCGGGCTCATCAAACGTCTCGCCGAAGGTGCTTCGGTCAGCGCGATCGGCAATCCTGAAGACATCGCCGCCTTCAAGGCGGGGAGGAACGCATGATATTCGACCTGAACGGAAAAACCGCGCTTGTGACGGGGGCGAGCGGCGCGATCGGCGGGGCCATTGCGCGCGCGCTGCACGCGCAGGGCGCAATCGTCGCAATCTCGGGGACCCGCAAGGATGCGCTCGACGCAGTGGCAGCAGCGCTCGGCAGTCGCGTGCACGTCCTGGTCTGCGATCTTGCCGACAAGGATGCCGTTGAGGCGCTTGTGCCGGCAGCGGAAGAAAAAATGGAGAAGCTCGATATTTTGGTCGCGAACGCGGGTCTCAATCGCGACAACCTGTTTGTCCAGTTGCGCGACGAGGATTGGGACAAGGTGATTGCGGTGAATCTGACGGCGACGTTTCGACTGGCCCGCGCGGCCGTCACGCGCATGATGCGCCGCCGCTGGGGGCGCGTGATCGGGATTTCCTCGGTGGTTGGCTTTACCGGTAATCCTGGACAAGGCAACTACACGGCCTCCAAGGCCGGCATGGTTGGCATGATCAAGTCGGTGGCTGCCGAATACGCCAAGCGCAATATTACGGCCAACTGCATTGCACCTGGCCTTATTGCTTCGGCCATGACCGACAAGCTCAACGAAAAGCAGCGGGAGGCGATCCTCGCGCGCATCCCCGCCGCGAAACTCGGCACACCCGAGGATGTCGCGGCCGCGGCGGTGTATCTGGCTTCGAATGAGGCCGCTTACGTCAACGGACAAACCATCCACGTTAATGGTGGGATGGCGATGATCTAGCGTATAGGAGGTAGAAATGCAGGGTTTTGAGGGCTTGCTCGCCCCGCCTCCACGCGCTAGTCAACGTATTTGAAGTATGGTAACCGAGCTTCGGTCCGGCTGGGGCGGCCAATAGCTGACGTCAAAAGCGATGTTCCGCGATTGGGGATCGTCTCATCACCGTCAACCACGACGAGGCTATACCGCGATGGTTGCGATCTAAACTTGGATCGCAGCCCAATTTAAAAAGCACGAGGTTGGAACGATGAGTGACATTGGCGAGCGGGTGAAAAAGATCGTCGTGGAACACCTTGGCGTAGAGCCCGATAAGGTGACGGATCAGGCAAGCTTCATTGACGATCTTGGCGCCGACAGCCTGGACACCGTCGAGCTCGTGATGGCATTCGAAGAGGAATTCGGCTGCGAAATTCCCGACGATGCTGCCGAAACCATCCTGACCGTAGGCGACGCGGTCAAGTTTCTCGAAAAGAACGCAAAAAGCTGAGCAGACGCCATACGCGGCTGCTCTCGCGTTGCTAGTCATTGCCCAATGAGCTGTGCGCAATACGGCGGCAGACACGTTTACGCAGTTTGCGCGGGCCTGACTGCGTGTGCGAGTAAACTCGCTCGGAGCCGGCCATGAGACGTGTCGTCGTCACCGGATTGGGAATGGTCACGCCGCTTGGCTGCGGTGTTGAACATACCTGGGCACGACTGCTCAAGGGCGAGAGCGGTGCCAAAAAAATCGATACATTCGATGTGTCCGATATTGCTTGCCAGATCGCGTGCGTAATCCCACGCGGCGACGGTTCAAACGGTACCTATAATCCCGACCAGTGGATGGAACCGAAGGAGCAGCGCAAAGTCGACCAGTTCATCGTCTATGCCATGTGTGCCGCACGTCAGGCTCTCGATGATGCAGGGTGGCATCCGAAGACTTATGAGGAGCAGACCAACTCCGGCGTGCTTATCGGCTCCGGTATCGGTGGCATTGAGGGCATTGCCGATACCGCAATGGCGCTACATGAAAAGGGCCCGCGCCGGGTGTCGCCCTTTTTCATTCCGGGCCGCATCATCAATCTTGCCTCGGGCTTTGTGTCCATCGCACACGGGTTGAAAGGGCCGAACCATGCGGTGGTCACCGCATGTTCAACCGGCGCGCATGCGATCGGCGACGCGGCGCGGCTGGTTGCCTTGGGCGACGCGGACGTGATGGTAGCTGGCGGGGCGGAGTCGCCAGTCAATCGCATTTCGCTTGCAGGGTTCGCTGCGCTGCGCGCGCTCTCGACGAATTTCAATGACGACCCGACGCGCGCTTCACGTCCGTATGACAAGGACCGCGATGGTTTTGTGATGGGCGAGGGGGCTGGCGTCGTTGTTTTGGAGGCGATTGAGCACGCCAAGGCGCGCGGAGCCAAGATCTATGCCGAGGTGATCGGGTACGGTATGTCAGGCGACGCTTATCACATTACAGCGCCTGCGCCGGACGGGGATGGCGCTCTGCGCTGCATGAACGCAGCAATTCGCCGCGCCGGAATTTCGGCTGGTGATATCGACTACATTAACGCGCATGGCACATCGACGCCACTTGGCGACGAAATCGAGCTCGGTGCTGTGCAGAAGCTTGTTGGGAATGCCGCCGGTCACATGTCCATGTCATCGACAAAGTCTTGCGTCGGACATTTGCTGGGCGCGGCTGGCGCGATCGAGGCTATATTCTCGATTTTAGCGATCCGTGACGGGGTGGTTCCACCGACCATCAATCTCGACAATCCCTCCGTCGAAACGCCGATCGACCTGGTCCCCCATCAGGCACGCAAGCGTGATGTCGACACCGTATTGTCCAATTCATTCGGTTTCGGCGGTACAAATGCCTCGTTGATCTTCCGTCGATACGCGGCCTAGGAGATCACGGCGGCGGTCCCCAAGCTTTCGCCATAATCTTTTCTAACTTGCGCAAGCGGCTGATGTTTCTCCCGCGTGGCGGGATGACAAGGCGAAGCGGGCTGAATACCAATACAGACAGCGGGAGCGAACTTTAGTGAATTCGAATCTACCGCCGGGCGGCGACGCCAATGTTCCGCCGGCTGGCAAGCCGCCAGTGCCGCGTAGCCCGCGTGCGGCACTTGAACCTGAGCGCGTTCCGATTCCGAATCGGCGTTCGCGGCGCGTGAGGCATCCGCTCGTTATAATTGGAAATGCCGTTTTCACGCTGCTGGTCGTAGTTTCGATCGCAGTGGGTGCCGCACTTTTCTTTGGAAAGCAGCGCTTCGAGGCGCCCGGCCCGCTGGCGGAGGACAAGGTTGTGAATATTCCGCGTGGCTTCGGCATCCGTGACATTGCCGATCTTTTGCAACGCGAAGGAGTAATCGATCAACCGTATGTCTTCATGGGTGGCGTGATTGCGCTCAAAGCCCGTGGCGACCTCAAATCCGGCGAGTACCAATTCACCAAGCGGGCGAGCCTTGCCGATGTCGTTGACACCATCGTCGAAAACAAGGTGGTGCAGCACAGCTTCACCGTGCCCGAGGGCCTGACGTCGGAACAGATTGTCGCGCGGCTGCTGGAGACCGATGCGCTTGCCGGCCAGATCAAGGAAATCCCGCGCGAAGGCACCTTGCTGCCGGAGACTTATAAATTTACGCGCGGCATGACGCGCGAGCAGATCATCCAACGCATGCAGCAGTCACACCGCCGCGTGTTGCAAGAGGTCTGGGAACATAGGGTGGCCGATTTGCCGGTCAAAACCCCGGAACAACTGGTCACACTCGCTTCGATCATCGAAAAAGAGACCGCACGGCCAGATGAGCGTACCCGGGTTGCTGCCGTATTCATCAACCGGCTCAAGGGCAAGATGCGGCTACAGTCGGACCCGACGATCATCTACGGACTGACTGGCGGGAAGGGCTCGCTCGGCCGGCCCATCCTCAAGAGCGAAATTGAGCAGCCGACTCCGTACAATACCTATGTGATTGACGGTTTGCCGCCAGGCCCGATCGCCAATCCCGGTCGCGCGTCGCTGGAGGCTGCTGCAAATCCCGCGCGCACAAAGGAACTCTATTTCGTTGCGGACGGGACGGGCGGCCATGTATTTTCTGACAACTACGCTGAGCACCAGAAGAACGTCGCGCGACTGCGCGGCCTCGAACACGGCAACGGTGCGCCGCCTGCTCCGGCCGTGCCTGCCGTTGGTGGTCAAAACGGCGGGCCGAGCGGAGCCAAGCCCTAAACAACCTCAAGACTTGTGACGTTGCGTTGCCACGGTTAAGGTCGCCGCACTTTCGAACAGGCAGCAACACGAGATCAATTCCATGGCTCTGTCGAGCATGACCGGCTTCGCTCGCGGCCACGGCGTTGCCGGCGACTACGCGTGGAGCTGGGAAATCAAATCGGTCAATGCAAAGGGCCTCGACTTGCGCTTTCGGCTGCCCCCAGGTTGGGATGCAATCGAGGTGCCGGCCCGCACCCGTGCCACCGAAAAGCTTTCGCGTGGGACCGTTTATGCCAATCTTACCGTCGAGCGCAAAGGCGTACAGCCGACGGTGAAAGTCAACGGGCCCGTGCTGGATGCTGTCCTTTCGACTCTGAAAGGCCTTTCCGGAAAGATTGACGCTTCGCCGCCGAGCCTCGACGGAATTCTTTCATTGAAAGGTGTAATCGAAATCACCGACGAAGATGAAGCTGAAGATGCCCATCGCGCCGCTGAAAATGTAATTGTTGCGGGCTTCGAACAGGCGTTGGCTGCGCTGGTTGACATGCGCCATGCCGAAGGCGCGACGCTTGGTCGTCTGCTGTCGTCCAAGCTCGATGAGATTGCGGAGCTTGCCGCGCGCGCGGAAGCTGCGCCCGGGCGCAAACCCGAGGCGATCAAGGCTCGGTTGGCAGATCAGGTGGCGACGCTACTGTCGGCCTCGGAACGCTTTGATTCCGACAGGCTACACCAAGAGGCGATCATGCTCGCCGCCAAAGCCGATATCCGCGAAGAACTTGACCGCCTTGCGTCGCACGTGACGCAGGCCAAAAAACTGCTCGCCGACGGCGGCCCAATCGGCCGCAAACTCGATTTTCTGGCGCAGGAGCTGCATCGCGAATCGAATACGTTGACTGCGAAATCGAATGACGTAGAGCTGACTAATATAGGCCTTGAGCTCAAAAGCGTGGTCGAACAATTCCGCGAGCAGGTGCAAAATCTGGAGTAATGCGAGATGGTGCATAAGCGGCAACCGGATAGTGCCGTGACAAGGCGGGGCCTGATGCTTGTCCTGTCGTCGCCCTCGGGCGCCGGAAAGACCACGCTCACCCGCAAATTGCTCGACGAGGACAAGGGTGTCGCGTTGTCGGTGTCGGTAACAACGCGCAAGATGCGCCCCGGTGAAAAGGACGGCCGCGACTATCATTTCGTTGATCGCAGGCAGTTCGACGCGATGATTGAGAAAAACGAGTTGCTGGAATGGGCCGAGGTGTTTGACCATTTTTACGGTACACCGAAAAAGGCGGTGATGGATGCGCTTGGTGCCGGCCGTGATGTTTTGTTCGACGTGGATTGGCAAGGCACACAGCAACTACGCGACAAAGCGCCCAATGATCTCGTCAGCATATTCGTGTTGCCGCCGTCGATCCCTGAACTTGAGCGACGGCTGCACAAGCGTGCGCAGGACGACTACGAGACCATTCATCGGCGCATGGCGAAAGCCGCGGATGAAATGAGCCACTGGCAGGAATACGATTATGTCGTGATCAATCATGATCTCGACCATACTTTCGCCGACGTGCTCGCGATCCTTGCAGCCGAGCGCGTCAAGCGCGACCGGCAGATCGGTCTCTCTGACTTTGTCCGTGGACTTCAGGCAAAGCTCTAGGCCGTCAATACGACCCGGCCCACAATCGTCCCCGTACGTAAATCATCGAGCGTTTTCGACGCCTGGTCGAGTGGCCGTTCGGCAATTGGCGGTGGTGCAATTGTTTTGGCTCGCACCAGGTCTACCAATTCGCGCGCTTCCGCCAGGGTTCCAGTCATGGCACCTTCGATTGTCATTGCCTTGAGCGGAAACATGGCGACCGCAGTCGAATAGCCGCCACCGATCAACCCGGTGACAACGACCTTGCCGCCTTTCGCCAGTACACCGGTCGCGAAATTCAATGAAGCGTCGGACCCCGCAAAATCGCAAGCGGCATAGATGCCACCGCTGGCTTTCAGCAGCGCCTTTCGGGCATTCGGGTCGGACGGGTCGAAGGCCTCACGCGCGCCGGCTGCAAGCGCCGCTTCGCGTTTTTTGGCGTCTATATCGGCGACGAAGGGCGTCTCGCCATACATGGCGCGCGCGAGCGCCAAACCCATCAGGCCCACGCCGCCAAGACCGACCAGTAGAAGTGGCGCGCGGGCCGCGCGGTCCGCGAGGCGCTTGAGCGCGGCGTAGGCGGTAAGCCCCGAACACATCAGCGCGCCGGCATAGGCGGCCGCGAGTGGTGCGTAGTCGATCAGATAGCGTGGATGTGGCACCAGCACATGTGTGGCGAAGCCGCCATCAACTGTAGTGCCGAGATGGCGCGGCGCCGCGCAGATATTCTCGTCGCCGGCCTTGCAGGCGGCACATTGTCCGCAACCGATCCAGGGATAGACAGCAACCTGCGCGCCGACTTTGACCTTTGCATCCGGCCCAGTTTCTTCAATCACGCCGGCAATTTCATGTCCGAGAGTGAAGGGCAAACTTCGGCCCGCGCGGACGTCGAGTGTCTTGCCGTCGCCTAGCTTAAAAAATCCGTCCTGCATGTGCAGGTCGGAATGGCAGACGCCGCAGCGCGCAATCCGCAACAGCGCCTCGCTGCCTTGCGGGCGAGGCGCATCAACCACCATCTCGCACAAGGGAGCGCCGTAGGCGGTCAATGATTGGCGGTGCATTTTCATTGCGTGCAGTCTATCACATCGGGTTTTTCGACTGCCCAGCGAAAGTCCGCGCCAAAGCGACGAAGCCCTCGACCGGAATTTCTTCTGCGCGAGCGGTCGGCTCGATACCCGCTCCCGCGAGCAATGCGGCGGCATCCACACCGAGTGTCTTCAGGCTTTGCCGCAACATTTTGCGACGCTGGCCGAATGCGGCCTCGGTAACACGCTGTAATGCGGCCGGGTCGCAGGCGAGCGGTTCCGGTCGCGGAGTCAATCGCACCACGGACGACGTCACCTTGGGCGGTGGAACGAACGCAGTGGGCGCCACATCGAACAGGATCCTGGCTTCCGTCCGCCATCCTGCGAGCACCGATAACCGTCCATAGGATTTGCCGCCGGGTGCTGCGACAATGCGTTCCGCCACCTCGCGCTGGAACATCAGTAGCAGTGAGTCATACCAGGGCGGCCATGGCTCGACCGTGAGCCAGCCTACCAGGAGAGCAGTTGCGATGTTGTAAGGCAGGTTTGCGACGATGCGGGCCCGTTCCGGGCCAAGCTGTTCCCTTGGATCAACGGCAAGTGCATCGCTCGCAACAATGTCGAGCCGGCCAGGATAACGCCCGGCAATTTCTTCCAGGGCAGCAATCGCGCGCTGATCTCGCTCGATAGCGACAACGCGGCGGGCGCCGAGCGCAAGCAATGCGCGGGTAAGACCTCCCGGTCCCGGCCCGATCTCAACAACGGTAATATTCTCGAGCGGCTCTGCTGCGCGCGCAATGCGGGCAGTCAAATTGAGATCGAAAAGGAAATTCTGGCCGAGAGATTTTTTGGGCGTGAGGTTGTGGCGGCGGATGACGTCGCGGAGCGGCGGCAAGTCATCGATCTGCGCCATCTACTTCGCGGGCACGAGTGCAGGCGCGGTCGCCGACAGGCGCGCGGCAAGTGTAAGAGCGGCGATCAGGCTGGAGGGGTCGGCAGTGCCCTTGCCGGCGATATCAAAAGCGGTGCCATGATCCGGTGACGTGCGCACAAATGGTAGCCCGAGAGTCACATTGACCGCATGGTCGAAGGCCAGTGTCTTGATCGGGATGAGTGCCTGATCATGATACATGCACAATGCGACATCATAGGTTGCCCGCGCCCGCACATGAAACATGGTGTCCGCCGGCATCGGCCCGACCGCATCAATGCCTTCGTCCTGCAGGCGCTTCACGGCTGGAGCGACGATTGCGTAATCTTCGGCGCCAAGCGCACCTTCTTCGCCGGCGTGGGGGTTGAGGCCTGCAATTGCAAGGCGGGGCCGCGAAATCCCAAAGCGCCGGGTCAGGTCGCGCGCAACGATCTGTCCGGTCTCCGTTATCAACTCGGAAGTGAGCTGCGACGCGACATCCTTGAGCGGCAAATGAATTGTCACCGGAACGACAGCGAGTTCGGGAGACCACAGCATCATGACCGGTCGCATGGCGTTGCCGGTGGCCTCTTGCGCCAGCCTTGCCAGGAATTCGGTGTGGCCAGGTTCAACAAAGCCGGAGCGATAGAGCACATTCTTGGCCACCGGGTTCGTCACGAGCGCCGCGGCATGTCCTGCCAGCACATCGGCTACCGCGCGTCGAATAGAGGCAATGGCGGCGGGAGCACTCGATGCGTCGGGCTTGCCGGGCGTTGCGGTGATGGCCATGTCGAGCGGCACAATCGGCAGCGCGCGTTGAAAGAATTCGATGGCTTGTGACGGCGTGACTGCGCTTACCGCAATATCGACGCCGAGTAATTGCGCGCGTTGCTTGATGAATTCCGGTTGACCAATAAGATAAAATGGCGGCAGTCGAAGTTCGGCGCGGCGGCGCCAGAGATGGATCGTGAGGTCGGGGCCGATTCCCGCAGGTTCGCCCAGTGTCAGGGCGAGAGGAAGGACGGCGGGCTCGCTCATTGTTTGTTCTTGTATTCGATCATTGCCGATTTTCGGATTTCGTCGAGATACTTCTTGGATTCGGATTCGAAGCGCTTGGTGAAAATCTGCTCTCGCAGCTCGCGCTTGACTGGGGATTCGGTAGTGCTTTCTTTTTTGTTACAGACCGCAAACATCTGTAACCCCTGCTCCGTCACTTCAGGCGTCGTCAAACGGCCAACCTGCATATTGCCAAGCAGATCGCGCAGCTGCGGCGACAGGTCGGCAGAACTCCGCGTAACAGGCTCACGCACTGCGACGTCGCGCAAGCCGCGCGCCAATGCAAGACCTTCGTTGCAGGAGACGAAACGTCCGCGGAGGTTTTCGGCCTCGTTGCGCTTGACTGCAATCGTGCCTTCACTGGATCCGCGTGGGACGACGATCATAACCGGATAGAGGGTGTAAATGTAACCGACCGCTGCGTTTTCACTTTCATTGCGGTCCTTGAGCGCACTGGCGATATCGCTGTCGCCGACCTGAAGCGAAGAGCTGTATTTTCCGCGGATGAGTTGCTGCCAGGTCAGTTCGGCACGGATGCGGGCTTTCACCGTATTCGGAGATACGCCAGCGCGTTCCAGAACCTGGCCGAATTGGTCCGGCGTGATGCGCTGACGGGTTGCCATGCCCTCGAAGGCGCTGTTGACCTCGGCCTCGCCTACTTCCAACCCATAAACTTTGGCACGGCTGATTTTGAGTCGATCGTCGATCAGGTCGTTAATGACTTCCTGGCGTGTCGGAGGCTTGTGGGTGGAAATAGTAACGAGCTTTGTGCGCTGCTGAATGTCAAATTCGGTGATCGGCGAACCATTCGCGATGACGACGACTTGCGCCTGCGCGATTGACGGCACGGCGAGGGCGAAGGCGATCGTGGCACCTGCCAACCATTGACGACATTTCACACTTATTCCCGGCATCGTGGCATCCACTGTCTCAGAGTTTCCGGGCGGGGATCGGGTTATTGCGTCGACCGTCCTAGGCCCTGGCTTACCGATGTGCCACCCAACGTGCGCAAGCTTAATTGCAGCATGATCGTATGGTTGGCGGCAACGTTTCCGCTATACGTGTAGTTTGTAATGTAGTTCAGGCCGAGGATGAGGCAATCGTCGACATAGCCCAATCCGACGCGGGTCTGATCGAATTTGCCCGCATTGATGTCGTAGCGGGCGGCACCAATCAGCACCCAGTTGGCGTCTAGCTTGACCTGGCCCGTTCCCAATACGCCCTGGCGCCGGTCAAGAAAGCCCAATTCGGGTTGGGCCGCATAGTCGCCGTAGAGCAGGCTGCCGGCCCAGCGGTCGAAGTTGGCGCGGGCTTCGAGCTCGGTCCGTTTCACATTAAAGGTGTCATTGTCGAAACGGAATCGGGACGTGAACATGTAGGTGCTGTTTGGCTGGTACGACACTCGCGCCACGTAGTCGGATGCGGTGGTATCGAGGCCGGTGTCTAGCCCGGTATTGGTGGGGCCACCGTAAGCAAAGGAATTTTGCCCGAACAAGCTGTAGGATTGACCGAACAGTGCATTGATGAAGCCGCCCTGATTGACCTGCGCGGTGTATTGCACGCCGTAGTTCGCGCGCCCGCCGCCCTCGACACGGTCCCAGCCGGAAAATTTGTCGACCCGGAACAGGTTGCTATCGTCGTAGGTAAGGCTTTGCGCATCTTCGTTCGGAAAGCGCCCAATCTGCGTTTCGTTCGGGCGCACGATAATTTGCGCAATCGGCTCGATTGTTTGTGTTCCCCATGATTGCACGTTGATGAAGGGATAGCGGTACTCCAAACCAATGGTCGGCATGCCGCGCACAAGGTTGCTGTCACCGGTGTCCATGTAGTTGGCGACACTGGGGTCGTTCTTGATTTGCATGGACGCGGCATCGACGCGGACCGAAGCAAACGGCGTGAAGACCTGACCGAACTGGTCGGTGATGCTGCGGCGCCAGTCGGCCTGGGCCGAAAAGCGGCTGTATGTGCCGGGGACGCCGCGGAGCAGACAACTCGCCGATGTCTTGACTGCGGGATCCGCGGTCTGCGTACACGTGCCGTTGTTGAGTGCGCTCTGCGTGATCGGGTCGAAGTTTGCTTCGTCACGGGTCAGGCTGGTGAAGTTGATCTTGTAGCCCAGCTCACCCCCCAGGATCGGACGATCGAAGACGTAGTTGTAGTCGACGACCGGATGAATGACCGGGATCTGGCTTTGCGCATCCGCTTCCGAGAAACCGAGGTAATAAATGGTACGCGCGTCGAAATAGCTGCGATTGCCTTTGCCTGAGAGGTAGAGCTGGGAGACCGCTTCGCTTGCCGGATTTTGGAACGCGTCATAGGTACGGTACCGCGACAGACGCGGGTTGTAGTCCTGCAGGAAGGTGCGGTCGGAAAGCAGGGTGCCGTCCCAACCCCACACCCATTTGCTGTTGAGCGCGAACATGCCTGAGCTTTCAAGGCTGCCGCGGAAATCGCGATAGCCGGGCGTCGTCGTGCCGTCGCTGCGTATGAAATAATCCTTGTCGAACTGGCGTATGCCCGCGGCGCGGATCGAATAGGCGCCGTTGATCAGGCGCTGGCGGAATTCGCCTTCCAGCAGCGGACCCTGCTTGGTTGTAATCATTGGCGCGAAGGTGGCGTCATAGTCGGGCGCCAGCGCCCAATAATATGGCACTTCGACCGCGGCGCCATAGACCGAACTCGACGAGATCGCCGGCGTTAATACGCCGGTCTTGCGCTTGACGGTCGGATCCGGCGCAGAGAAGTACGGGAGCCAGGCAAGCGGCTGGCCAAAAAATTCGAGGCGCGCGTCCTCGAAGTACATCATCTTCTCGCCCTGGTCGTGGATAATACGCGCGGCCTTGACCTGCCACAGCGGCGGCTTCCGCGGGTCGTCCTTGCAAGGCGCGCAGGCGGTGTAGACACCGTTGTGAAGCACAGTGAAGTTGCCGCTCGAACGCTCGGCGCGTGTCGCCGCCATACGCGTCTGATCAGGGGAGTCGAGCCGCAGGGAGTCGACAAATCCGTCACGGTAGTCGTCGGACAGATCCATGATTTCGCCGTAGGTCACCTTGCCGTCCTGTTCGGTCAGGCGAACATTGCCCTCGGCGTGCAGGCGCTTGGTCTTCTGATCGTAGATGACTCGATCGGCCTCGAGCGTGGAGTCGCCGTAATAAATCTGGACATTGCCAACGGCGGCCACGCGGTTATTGGCGTAGTCGTAGTTGATCTCAGTCGCCTGAACGAGCATCTGCTTTTGACCGGATTTCTCACGGTCGATGGCGATTTTGGATTTTTTTGGAAGCGGCGGCCGCTGCGGGAATTGCAATTCCTGCGCGGGGGCCGAGACAGGCGCGATCAATCCGCCGCAAGCCAGCAGGCTCAGGACGGCCGCAAGTATTGCGGCGCCACGACGTGGCCGCCGCGGCGCTGATGGACGAGCGCTAACCAGCCCCGCCATCACCCGTCCTCCTGGTACAACAACGCAATAAACCCCGTCACGCCGCCGACGAGCACAGGCAGCCAGGCCGCTGCAACAGGGTGCATCAGCTCAGCTTTGCTCAAATCCTCAGTCACTTTCGATAAAACGTAAAGCAGAAACCCTGCCGCCACGCCACTTAAAACCATTTTTTGGACCCCGCCGAAGCGGAAGAACCGTAGACTGACGGCAGCCGCAAGAAGAACCATTGCGGCAAGTAAAAACGGGCGGGCCAAAAGCTTTTGGAACTGTAATCTATAGCCTGATGCGACCAGACCTGCATGTTCCGCGATCTTGATATACGTTGGAAGTTCCCAGAAAGGGACAGTTTCGGGCGTAGCAAAGCTTTCCCGGACTTGTTCGGGCGTCAGGCTCGTCTTGAGCAGGTATTCAGCTTGATTGGCGGGCAACACGCCCACCGCATAGACCCTGGCATTGCGTAGCCGCCACACGCCGGGCTCTAGGACCGCAGCCCGCGCCTCTATGCGTTGCTTGAAGCGCCCTTCGGTGTCGAAGGTAAACACCGATACGCCGTTGAGGTTGATGCCCTGGTCCCGGCTGCTGACGGCGTTGATGATTGCCTGGCCGTCGTCCGTGCGCTGGCTGACCCATGAGGTGCCGCTGTTCCGGTTGGGGGCGTTTGCGGTTTGTCCGAAAAGTTCTGCCTCGAAACGCTTGGAGCGCTCCTGGAGTACCGCTGAGATCGGGTTGTAAATGGCGGTCGCCAGAATGCCGAATGCGAAGGCGACCAACAGAGCCGGTGTAACGAATTGCCAGGCCGACAAGCCGGCCGAGCGCGCGACCACCAGCTCCAGCCGCCGCGACAGATTGAGATAGCACGACATGGCGCCGATCAAGATGCAGAATGGCAGGATGCGCTCGACCACCTGCGGCACCCGAAAGAATGAGGTCTTTGCCACGAGTGCCGCCGAGACATTCGGGATGTCGCCGGCACGACGCATCAGCTCGATGTAATCAATCAAAGCGACCAAGGCGAAGATTCCGGCAAACACCACCAGCACTGCCGCCAAAAAGCGCAGTCCGAAATATCTCGCCAATGTCCCAAAAAATATCGGCATGGCGTCACATCATGGCGTGGCGAAACGCCGGCCGATGCGCTCGGTGAGCGCAGTCAACCAGTCGTTAATGAATGCAGGCGGCTCCAGGATCAGGCCGCGGCGAATTACGTACAGGCCGAGGCCGAATGCGGCGGCCATTGCCAGATATTGCAGCGACAGCAGCCATGGCACTGCAGCGCCAAATACGGTCGAGGCAAAGCCGATCAGCCGCAATAGTGCGACGCCGCCGACGGCTCCGAGCATGGAGAGCGTGCGGCTTTGCCGCGTCGTACGTGGAGCGCCGAGATAGGCGTAGGCGATCACCACGACAGCGAGCGGATAAAACGGCGCCATCAGCCGATCGTGCAACTCAGCGCGGAATTGATCGGGCTGCTCAATGTAGAATTGATCTTTTGGGTCAGGGAACAGCAATTGCCAGAGGTAGCGTTCGCGGATCGAATATTTCACCGCTTGTGCGCCGCCCGCGAACTGCGAGAGATCGAACGCGTATCGGTCGAAGGCCACCATGGCCGGATCCCGCTGTCCGGATTCGTGCCGCTGCACGACGCCTTTCTGAAGAACGAGGAATGTCCCGCTATTGTTATCCAGCAGCTCGCCGACCTCGGAAAGAACGGTGATACGTTCGTTCGGATTGCGCCGGTCGTCGAGGAATATGCCGGCGAGTTGCCCGTTCGGGCGTCGCTCGCGAATGTGAATGGTGACGCCGCTTTCGATCGCAGTGAAACGGCCCGGCTGCACGATGCTGCTCACGACGTTGGCACGCACTTCCGTCAACCAATCGCGAAGCATCCGCAGTCCCTTGGGAGCAAAATAAGCGCTGATCGCGCCGACCAGTAGCGACACCACGAGCGCTGCGGCCACGAATGCGCGAAACAGAATCCACGGCGACATGCCGGCGGCGTTCATCACGATGATCTCGGAATCGTTGGACATTTTGTTGAGCACGTGCGCGGCCGCGATCAGCAGCGCGATCGGCGCGATCACGAGAACAAGCAGCGGTATGATCAGCCCAGTGATGCCGACGAAAACCAGAATGGTCTGGCCCTGGCTGGTCATGATGTCGATATCGCGCAGCGCCTGGGTAACCCAGATCACCGCGGTCAGGCTGACCAGCACGACCAGGAACGCGCCTAACGTGGCCCGGAAGATGTATCGGTTGATAGACCCCATCCGCAGCATCGTCCCCTGATCCGGCGCAAGCCGGACCCCGCGTACGGTTTCCCCACCGGACGCGAAGCGTTTCCAGCTTAAAACCAACCCCCGTCAGATTTACCTTGATCGCCTGACAAAGTGGCCGGGCAAAGGCAAAGCCGTTGAACATGCACAACAAAATGTAAATGTGGCAGGCTTGGATTCAGTCGCTGACCGCCGTTCGGGCAGCCCGCTAATGGCATCTAATTACCATCAAATTGGTGGATTTCTCGTAGATTCCTGTGCCAGACGCTTGGAAAAGCCCTGAAACCCGTCAATCGGCCCTTTGCAGAGGCCCGAGCGGGGCGCCATATGGGCATCGAAAAGCCTCCCCACGAGCCAAGAACCGTCAGAAAAAAGGACCCAATCGATGACCGACGCCCTCAAGCTCGGATTTGGCAACTTTGCCGCCCCGGCCAAGTCCGGTTCAACGGGCGTCCTGGTGGTGTTTTGCGACGATGCCCTCAAATTTGGCCCCGCCACCCGAAAGGCTTTGGGTTCGGCCATCGACCTGGTCGCGCGTGCGGCAAAGACTGAACGATTCACCGGCAAGAAAAGCGCCGTGCTTGAGCTGGCTGTCCCAGAGGGGCTTAAAGTCGCGCGACTTGTCGTGATTGGTGTTGGCAAGGCCGGCGAGCTTCGTCCAAAGGATGTCCTCAGGCTTGGCGGGCTGGCCATGGGCAAGCTGCCAAACGCCGCGAGCGAAGCAACGATCTTCGCCGAACTGCCGGGCGGCGCCATGAAATCCGATCAGGTCGCGGACCTTGCGCAAGGCATCCGCCTCCGCGCGTATTCGTTCGACCGTTACAAGACCAGACGCAAAGACGAAGAGAAACCTCCGGCGACGCGCAGTGTGATCGTCGCCACTGGCGACGTCGCTGCCGCGCGTAAAGCCTACGATCCACGGGCAGCAATCTCGGAAGGAGTCTTGCTGGCGCGCGATCTGGTCAATGAGCCGGCCAATGTTCTCTACCCTGAGGAATTCGCGCGCCGCGCAACCGCACTCAAGAAGCTCCGCGTTTCCGTCGAGGTGCTCGACATCCGCGCCATGAAGAAGCTTGGCATGAATGCGCTACTTGGTGTCGGCCAAGGCTCGACGCGCGACAGCCGCGTTGTTGTGATGCGTTGGAACGGCGGCAAGGCAGGCGATGCGCCGGTGGCGTTCATCGGCAAAGGTGTGTGCTTTGACACCGGAGGCATTTCGATCAAGCCGGCCGCCGGCATGGAGGACATGAAGGGCGACATGGCCGGGGCCGCCTGCGTCGTTGGATTGATGCATGCGCTCGCCGCGCGCAAGGCGAGGGTGAACGCCGTCGGGGTCATCGGGGTTGTCGAGAATATGCCGGACGGCAATGCGCAGCGCCCCGGTGATATCGTCAAATCGATGTCAGGCCAAACGATTGAAATCATCAATACCGACGCCGAGGGTCGGCTCGTGCTGGCGGACGTCATCTGGTACACGGCGCAGCGGTTCAAGCCGAAATTCATGGTGGATTTGGCGACGCTGACCGGCGCCATCATTGTCGCACTCGGTCAGGAATACGCCGGAATGTTCTGCAACAATGATCAACTTGCCGAGCGTTTGACCAAGGCGGGCACCGAGACCGGCGAATTGGTGTGGCGCATGCCGCTCGCGCCAGAATACGACAAGATGATCGATTCCAAATTTGCGGATATGAAAAATACCGGTGGTAGTCGCTGGGGCGGAGCGATCACGGCGGCACAATTCATCAAGAGGTTCGTGGACGACAAAATACCCTGGGCGCATCTCGATATCGCCGGGACCGGATTTGACTCGCGCCAGACTGATATCAACCGGAGCTGGGGCTCGGGCTGGGGCGTTCGTTTGCTCGACCGGCTGGTGATGGATTACTACGAGAGATAGTTGCAGAGCTGACAACGAGCGCGCGCATGACCGAAGTACTTTTCTATCATTTGCAAAGACAGAAGCTGGAAAATGTCCTACCCGCACTGCTCGAGAAATCGCTCGAGCGGGGCTGGAAAGTCGCTGTGCAAGGTTCGTCCGAAGAACGCATCGATGCTCTCGATGCGCATTTGTGGACCTACCGCGATGACGGATTCCTGCCCCATGGCACCTGGCGTGAGCCGGAGGCTGCGCAACAACCGGTGCTGTTGACGCTCACCGAGAGCAACCCCAATGCCGCGACCGTCCGCTTCCTGATCGATGGCGCGCCAATGCCGGCCGATCCGCAGAGCTATCAACGCATCGTCCTCCTGTTCGATGGTGAGGATGAAGAAGCAGTGGCAGCCGCCCGCGCGCACTGGGCTGTGGTCAAGGAAAAGGGTCTCGACGCCACCTATTGGCAAACGGACGAGCAGGGGCGGTGGGCCAAAAAGGCGTGACGCGGCTACCGCGGGGTGACTAAGCCAATGGATGATCAGCCAATGGCCGATATCCACGGTAACCCTTTGGACGAGCGAGGCTTGCTGCCTGCCATGGTGATGACGCAAAATACGGTTTAAGGGACAAACGGATAAACCGGTCGGGGACAGCCATTTTGCCGCGCCATCGCGCCATCGTTGGTATTGTGATTGCCAGTGTGACCGTGCTCGCAATGGCCGGTTGCAAGAATTCAACGCAAATGTTTGAGGACCAGAACGAGGGCGGGTGGTTCTCCAAGCCGGTCAATATGCTGGCGAAGCCCGATTGGGCCCGGCCGTCAAACAACAGTGTGAACCTCGGCCCGCAAGGCCCAGTGGCGCCCGAAGAGATGGTGAGCGCCGACGGGCGTTGCGCAACGCCAACCGCGCCCATCGCGCAGGCCTCCGAACCGGCGCCGGCCGAGCCGCCAGCGACGGCCGATCGTCCAGTCGGCTCAGTCGCAGGCGATCTTGCCGGCGCACCAATGTCGCCCGCGACCAAGGCATCCGCCAACCCCGGTTTGCAGCGATTGGAGCCGGCAAGCGCTGCTCCCGCGGTGGCAGGCGGCATCGCCCTTGGCATGACCGAGTGCCAGGCCGTTCTGCGGGCAGGATCTCCCAGCAACGTGGAGATTGGCGCCGGCGAAAAAGGCGAGCGCAAGGTGGTGCTGACTTATCTGAGCGGACCTTGGCCCGGCATCTACACTTTCAACGATGGACGGCTGAAGATTATTGACCGTGCGCCGGAGCAACCGAAGCCCGCGAAAACCGCACCGAAGAAGAAGCCGGTGAAGCCAAAAACCGCAAGCCACGAACCCGAACGCGCCGTCGTACGATAGAATTTTACGCGGTCTCCAGCGCGGCACTGGCGGCAAGCCATTCTTCTTCCGCCTTGGCGAGTGCTGCAACGACATTGGCGCGGGTTTTCGACAACTCCGCTGCCCGAGCCGGCTCGCGCGCGAACAGGTCGCCGTCCGCAAGCGTCGTATCAAGTTTCTGAAGCTGCCGGGTGAGTTGCACGATCGCAACCTCGGCTTGAGAAATTCGCTTGCGCAGCGGAGCCGTTTCCGCTCTTTTTTCGGCCGCAGCACGGCGGACCTGTACTGGATCCCGTGCCGGTGATTTTGCGCCGACTGTAATTCCCTGGCTCTCGCCGGATAGCACCTGGCGCCGGTAATCGTCGAGATCGCCATCGTACGGCTTCACCTTGCCGCCTTGCACCAGCCACAGCCGGTCGGCGCAGGCTTCCAGCAGATAGCGGTCATGCGAGACAACGATCACCGCGCCAGGATAGTCGTTGATCGCTTCAATCAGCGCGGCGCGGCTGTCGATGTCGAGATGGTTGGTGGGCTCGTCGAGGATGACGAGGTGTGGTGCGTTGAATGTTGCAAGTCCGAGAAGCAGCCGCGCCTTTTCGCCGCCGGATAGCGTCTTGACGGCATTGTTTGCTGCGGGGCCGGAAAATCCAATCGCGCCGGCTTTGCCGCGTACTTTCGCTTCCGGCTGGTCCGGCATCAGGTCGCGGACATGATCGTAGGGACTTCGATCTTCGTCGAGTTCATCAAGCTGATGCTGGGCGAAATAACCGACCTTGAGCGTTGCTGCACGTGTCACCGTGCCATGTTCGGGCGCGAGGCGGCCTGCGAGCAACTTGACCAACGTGGATTTGCCATTGCCGTTGGATCCAAGCAGCGCGATGCGGTCATCGTTATCGATGCGCAGCGACAGGCCCGACAGGATCGGGTGGCCGGGCTCGTATCCAATATCCACGTCTTCGGTGGCGATGATCGGGGGCGACAACAGCTTGTCCGGCGCCGGAAAGTGGATCGGCCGCACCTCATCCAACACCAGCGCATTGATCGGCTGCATTTTTGCCAGCATCTTGATGCGCGACTGCGCCTGCCGTGCCTTGCTGGCCTTGGCGCGAAAACGGTCGACGAAAGCCTGTAAATGCTTGCGCTGTGCGTCCTGCTTCTTGATCAACTTCTGATCGAGGACCATGCGCTCGCTGCGCAGGCGTTCGAAGTCGGTGTAACCGCCGCGATAAAGCGTGAGCTTTCGGTTTTCCAGCGACAAGATCTGGTCGACCGCATTGTCGAGTAGATCGCGGTCGTGGCTGATGACGATCATCGTCGCGGGATAACGCGCGAGATGGTCTTGCAGCCAGAGTGTGCCTTCGAGATCGAGATAGTTGGTCGGCTCGTCGAGGAGCAGCAGATCCGGTTCCGCAAACAATGTGGCAGCAAGCGCCACGCGCATCCGCCAGCCGCCGGAAAATTCCGAACAGGGCCGTTGCTGGTCGGCGGTGGAAAAGCCGAGCCCGGCCAGGATTGACGCCGCCCGGGCCGGGGCGGCATGCGCGCCGATATCGACGAGCCGGGTCTGGATCTCGGCAATGCGGTGCGGATCCTGAGCAGTCTCGGCTTCCGCCAGCAACGCATCGCGCTCACGATGCGCACTCAGCACGACGTCGAGCAGGCTCTCGGGCCCGTTCGGCGCTTCCTGCGCCAGCCGTCCGATGCGCCACCGCGATGGAATCTCCACATTGCCTTGCTCAGCCGCCAGATCGCCCGTGATCACATTGAACAGCGTGGACTTGCCGGTGCCGTTGCGTCCGACCAGGCCGACGCGGGCGCCGGGCGTAATGCGGGCGGAGGCATTTTCCAGCAGTGCGCGGCCGGCAATGCGGACAGTGAGATCATCGATGATGAGCATGACCCGCGCCTTTTGGCCGACCGCGCGGTGGGACGCAACCCCTACGATCTCCGGTGTTAACCGATCGTGCGCAGGCCGCCTTGCCCGGTCTGACGCTGATAGATGATCAGATCGAAGCTTGGCGTTCGGTCATTGCCGATTGCGGCTGAGAGCAGTGCGTGTGCCTGGCCGCGGTGATGCGTCTGGTGATTGAAGAAATGATCGAGGGCAGGGGAGAGTATCTGTTCGATGTCCTGCGGATTGACAACGGTTCGGTAGCGGATCGCCTTGGCGAGATCGCCTTCCTGCAGGCTGCCGATATAATTGGTGATAAGCGCATCTTCGGTGCGCCGCGCGGCGCGTAGCTGTGCGAAATCGTTGTAGAGGATTGCGTCGAGGCTCGGCGGCACTTCGCCTTGGCCGGTGAAACGGCGCATCCAAATGCGGTCGCCGACCAACAAATGGTTGAGGGTCCCATGGAGCGACTTGAAAAAGGCGCCACGGTTGGCGCGATAATCGGCATCCGGGACCTGCGCGGCCGCATCGTAGAGGCGCTCATTGCACCAGGCACAGTAGCCGGCAAACATCTGATAGCGGGCTAACATGTTGCGCTCCTGCAAGCAGATTCGGGCTTTCAGACCGGTGACCTTGCCGCCCGAAATACACCCCGGTATAAGCCGCGCGGCTCAGCTTCTCCAATGAAACTGCGTAAACTCTCCGATCAGTTCCAGTGAAGGAATATCCGATGGCGCTCGAGCGTACATTTTCGATCCTTAAACCAGACGCGACCGAGCGAAATATTACCGGCGCGATCAATGCGATCATCGAGAAGGCGGGATTGCGTATCGTGGCCCAGAAACGCGTCCGCATTTCCCGCGAACAGGCGGAAAAGTTTTACGCGGTGCACCGCGAGCGCCCGTTTTTTCGCGAACTGGTCGATTTCATGATTTCCGGCCCTGTCGTGGTGCAGGTGCTCGAGGGCGACAACGCCATCGCGAAATACCGCGAAGTGATGGGGGCGACCGACCCGGCCAAGGCCGCCGCTGGCACGATCCGGAAGACCCACGCCAAGTCGATTGGCGAAAACTCGGTCCACGGCTCGGATGCCCCTGAGACCGCCGTCCGGGAAATCGCCCAGTTTTTCTCCGAAAACGAGCTCGTCGGTTAGAATGCCTGGCGGCATTGCGCCGCACTTTCGCTATTGGGGCCTCCCTTTTGGCTTTATAGGCTGGTAACAAACCGATAAAACACCTCGTCGCCGCCGTCGATTGACGGCGAAAACCGGCGTCGGAACCAGGGGGACAGAACTGTGGATGCTTTGATGACCGAAGTGATGCGCCCGGCATTCTGGCTGGCCGCGGTGCAGATCATGGGAATCAATATTCTCCTGTCTGGCGACAATGCGGTTGTGATTGCACTCGCAGTCCGCGCGCTTCCGCCGAAGGAACGGTTCTGGGGCATGGTGCTCGGTGCCGGCGCGGCCGCTGTGCTGCTTATTCTGTTTACCGGCATCGTCGCGACACTGATGCAATTGCCTTATCTCAAGCTCGCCGGTGGGCTCGCGCTGTTCTGGGTCGCCGTCAAACTCGTGACGCCGCAGGCGCACGATGCCGAAGATACGCCGGAAGCCGTCGAGGATTTGTGGCGCGCGGTTCGCGTTGTTGTCGTCGCTAACATCGTGATGAGCCTCGACAACGTGATAGCCGTCGCGGCGGCGGCCAAGGGCAATTATTTTCTGCTTGGGCTTGGGCTCGCGGTCAGCATTCCTGTCGTCATTGCCGGCAGTGCCTTGTTCCTCGCCATCATCGAACGCTTCCCGATCGTCGTGTGGGGCGGTGGCGCGTTGCTCGGCTGGATTGCCGGTGGATTGCTGCCGGAGGATCCGGTTGTTGCGCAGTACTTTTCAGAGACGACGGCAGAAATGCTGGACATCGTGTGCGGAATTGCCGGTGCCATCTTCGTCGTGCTGATGGGTCTGTATCTGGTCAAATCACGGCGCCTGCGGGAAGAGCCGGTATAGGCGGCCCGTCAAAGCCGGAAAGGCAATTGCGCGATGAACAAAGCGGTGCGGGGCGTCGGTTCGGCGGTTCGCATCGGGGCAACGGCGTGCCCGCACGACTGCCCGTCAACCTGCGCGCTGGAAGTTGAGCTTCTCGACGAACGCACCATTGGTCGCGTGCGTGGCGCGAAGGATAACGATTACACGGCTGGTGTGATCTGCGCCAAGGTTGCCCGTTATGCCGAGCGCGAGCACCACGCCGAGCGGCTGCTGCACCCCTTGCGGCGCAAAGGCGACAAGGGCGCAGGCCAGTTCGAGCAAATATCCTGGGACAACGCGCTCGATCTCATCGCCGAAAAGTTTGTGCAAGCCGAGCAACGGTCGGGCGCTGAGAGTGTCTGGCCCTATTACTATGCCGGGACCATGGGCCTGGTGATGCGCGACGGCATCCATCGCCTGCGCCACGTCAAAAAATACTCCGGCTTTCATTCGACGATTTGCGTCAATCCTGCCTATGCCGGATTTGCGGCCGGGGTCGGGCGCATCGCCGGCGTGGACCCGCGCGAAATGGCGAAATCTGATCTGGTGGTGATCTGGGGCACCAATGCGGTGAATACCCAGGTCAACGTGATGACGCATGCGGTGCGCGCGCGCAAAGAACGCGGCGCCAAGATCGCCGCGGTCGATATCTATATGAACGGCACCATGGAGCAGGCCGATCTGCCGGTGCTGGTGAAACCCGGCACCGACGGAGCGTTGGCCTGCGCGGTGATGCATTGCCTGTTCCGCGACGGGAAAGCTGACTGGGACTATCTCGACAAATACACCGACGTCCCGCGCGAACTGGAGATGCATTTGCGCACGCGCGATCCGGCCTGGGCCTCGGCAATAACCGGCGCACCCGTCGAAACGATTGAGGCATTTGCGCAGCTGATCGGCGAGCGCAAACGTGCCTTTTTCCGGCTGGGTTACGGGTTCTCTCGCTCGCGCAATGGCCCCGCCAACATGCATGCTGCAAGCTGCATCCCGGCGGTCACCGGTGCGTGGCAATATGAAGGCGGCGGTGCGTTCCATATCAGCGCCGATATTTTCAAGCTCGACAAGACTTTGATTGAAGGCCTCGATGTTTGGGACCGCTCCGTGCGTATGCTTGACCAGTCACGCATTGGCGCAATTCTGACCGGCGACAATGAGGCATTGCACGGCGGACCGCCGGTCAATGCGATGATCATTCAGAATACCAATCCGGTTTCGGTCTGCCCTGATCAGACGCAGGTGAAACGTGGTTTTGCGCGCGAAGACCTGTTCGTCTGTGTCCACGAGCAGTTCATGACGGAAACAGCGCGCATGGCCGATATCGTGCTTCCGGCCACGACGTTTCTTGAACATGACGATATTTATCGTGGCGGTGGGCACCAGTATCTCATTCTGGGCCCAAAGCTGGTCGAGCCGCCGGGGGAATGCCGCAACAACCACGAGGTGATTTGCGCACTCGCCGCGCGGCTCGGCGCCGAACATCGCGGCTTCACGATGAGCCCCCGCGAACTGATCGACCAGATGCTGCAGGTCTCAAAACGCGGAACGCTCGCCGAGATCGAAGCCAACCGGTGGCTTGATTGCCAGCCGCCGTTCCGGCAATCGCATTATCTCGACGGGTTTCCGTGGCCGGACGGGAAATTCCGTTTTAAGGCGGATTGGCCCAATGTGCCTTTCCGCAGCCCTTACAAGAGCGGGCCGGTAGATGAGATGCCGCCGTTGCCCGATCATTGGGCCTCGATCGAACAGGCCGATGAAGCGCATCCGTTCCGCCTTGGGACATCGCCGGCGCGCGGTTTCCTCAATTCGACATTCAATGAAACGCCGACCTCACTGGCCCAGGAGCAAAGGCCGACGGTGATGATTCATCCCGACGACGCGGAGGCCAGCGGTATCGCCGACGGCGACTATGTGGTGCTTGGCAACACGCGTGGCGAAGTTCGCCTGCATGCGAAGATATATTCCGGTGTACGCCGGGGCGTGTTAATCGCGGAATCGATTTGGCCGAATTCAGCTTACGCCGACGGGTGCGGCATCAATACACTCGTCGGCGCCGATTCAATTGCGCCCTACGGCGGTGCTGCCGTCCATGACAGCAAGGTGTGGGTAAAAAAAGCGCGGGCCTAAAGCCCGCGCTTTGAAAAATTGAGGTGAGCTTCTGCCGCGTACGCTCAGATTTCCTTGCCGATGGCGCGGTCAACCGAGTATGCGCCGCCGCCGCGTATCAGGATTACGAGGAAGAGAATCGCCCACATGACCGGGAATTCTGCGCCGCCGCCCTGTACACTAAAGCTCCAGCCGTTTGGCATGTGGGCCTTGTAAGCGATGACCACGAGCTCAATCAGACACAGCAATGCAAACGGTCGCGTTAGGAATCCAATGGCGACACAAATGCCGCCAACCAACTCCACGAACATAATCAGATAGGCGAATGGCAGGGCAGGTTCGATGCCGCGCCGTGCGAGCGCGTTCGTCGCGACTGCCTGCGCGCCAAACACCATAAATTTTGGCCACACATGAGGGATCAACATTAGGCCTGCAGTAATCCGCAATATCGGGTAGGCGTAGTCCGATAGTGATTCGTAAATTCCTCCAAGCCCTGGAAAAATCAGCTTTGCTTGACCGCTGGCAGCCATCCGCACATCCCCCGTATCTGGTGCCACCTTCGTGGCGTTGCATTGTAGACTCTATAACACCGGGCCGGCAGCTGAATTCATTTTATTGCGCTGCTGCAGCGCAAAAAATCAGCCTGACGGCACCTGCGGGGCAGTGTCTGGCACGGGAGCCCCATCCACTAGGCAGCGCCCGTCGACCACCTGCACACGGCCCTCTGCGACGAGCTTGAGTCCCAACGGATAGATTCGGTGCTCGACCTTGAGGACTCGTGCCGCCAGTGCCTCCTCTGAGTCGCCCGCGAGCACATTGACCGCCCCCTGCGCGATGATCGGTCCGGAATCCATTTCCGGCACGACGAAATGTACGGTGGCGCCGTGCACCTTGGCGCCGGCCTCAAGGGCGCGTTTATGTGTGTCGAGTCCCTTGAACGCAGGCAAAAGAGCCGGGTGGATATTCAGGAGGCGCCCCTGCCAGCGGTTGACGAACTCGCCGCTGAGCAGACGCATGAAACCGGCAAGACACACGATCTCGACGCGGTGCTTTTCGAGTGTCGCCTGCAGCGCATGCTCAAAACCAGCGCGATCCTTGCCGAATTGGGTGTGTTCGACGACCTCGGTGGTAATGCCGGCCGCGTGCGCCACAAGCAGACCGCCCGCATCAGCACGGTTTGAAAGTACGAGCGCAATTTCGGCGGGATAGGTCTTATCTTTCGCGGCCTCGATGAGCGCCGCCATATTGGAGCCGCGGCCGGAAATGAGGACGGCAACGCGCTTGCGGCTCATGCGTCACCCGAGCTTGAGTTTGCCGTCGTAAACGACACGCGCATCGCCGGACGATTTGATTATTTCTCCAAGTGTAACGGTTGTCTCTCCCCCGCGCGTAAACGCTTGAGCGACGGCATCCGCGTCTTTCGGCGACACGACAACAATCATTCCAATGCCGCAGTTGAATGTCCGCAGCATTTCATGTTCGGCAATGCCGCCTTCACTCGCCAGCCACTGAAACACCGGGTGAACTGGTACCGCAGCAAGATTGATGCGTGCGCCAAGTCCGCTCGGCAATACGCGCGGAATATTGTCGGGGAATCCGCCGCCGGTGATGTGCGCGAGTCCCTTGACGGCTTTGGTACCGCGGATCGCTGCCAGGCATGATTTCACGTAAATTCGCGTCGGCGTCAGGATTGCTTCGCCAAGGCTTTGCCCGGACGTGAATGGCGCCGGGGCGGTCCAGGAGAGGCCCGTTTTTTCGACCACCTTGCGCACCAGCGAATAGCCGTTCGAGTGCACGCCGGTTGAAGCAAGCCCAAGGATGACATCGCCTTCTGTGATATCGCCGCGTGGCAGCACACGATCCCGCTCGACCACGCCGACGGCGAAGCCGGCAAGATCATAGTCATCGCCCTGATAGACGCCTGGCATCTCGGCGGTCTCGCCACCGATCAATGCGCAGCCGGCCTCGCGACAGCCGAGGCTGATGCCGGCGACCACCGCGGCGCCAACCTCCGGCTCGAGCTTGCCGCAGGCGTAATAGTCGAGGAAAAAGAGAGGCTCGGCGCCTTGCACCACCAGGTCGTTCACGCTCATCGCAACCAGGTCGATGCCGATCGTGTCATGGCGGCCGGTGTCGATAGCGACCTTGAGCTTGGTGCCAACGCCGTCGGTTGCTGCCACGAGGATGGGGTCTTGGTAGCCCACCCGTTTGAGGTCGAAGAGTCCGCCGAAGCCGCCAATTTCGGCGTCGGCGCCGGGGCGGGCGGTCGCGCGCACCAGTGGCTTGATCAGGTCCACCATCCGGTTGCCGGCGTCGATATCAACCCCGGCCTGCGCGTAAGTGAGACCGCGCGGTTTTTCTGCCATCATAAGCCCTCGTCCGCGCCGGGTCGTACGTTGGAATCGCAAGTCGCGCAATGGTCCAACGGTCGTTATACTCTGCCGATGGGATTGGCGCAGTTCCGGTCCTTCGGGCTGGCCGCGTCCACGAGCCGGGATTGTCTTGAGTATTCCAAACCTCATTACGCTGGGGCGCATTCTGCTGGTGCCGATCGTGGTCTGGGCGATCTCGACGCCCGGCGCCATGTGGATTGCGTTCGCGCTGTTCGTGGCGGCCGGGATCAGCGATGCGGTCGACGGCTTCCTGGCCAAGCGTTTCGCCATGACCACCGAACTCGGCGCCTATCTCGATCCGCTGGCCGACAAGGCGCTGATCGTCTCGATCTACATGACCCTTGGGATCAACGGGGATATCCCGCGCTGGCTCGTCATTCTGGTGGTGTCGCGCGATATCATGATTGTCGGCGCATTCATGCTGTCCTGGCTGATCGGCAGCCCACTCAAGGTCAAACCATTGGTTGTTTCCAAGCTCAATACCGCGGCACAGATCGTCTTTGCCTGCGTCGTGCTGGGCACGCTTGGCTTTGACTATGAACTTCCCAGGCTTACGCTCGTGCTCATGGTATTGGTGGCGGCCCTCACCCTGTTGTCGGTAGCTGCCTATGTGGCTGAGTGGGTACGCCACATGAATTCCACCGCCGCAAAACGATGAGACAGCGCGCAACATCGCGTCAGCGCCCCGAACTAGCCGCCAATGGCGAAGCGGCCTTCCAGCGCCAGTTGATGTTCTGGCTGGGTGCGCTCGTCGTGGTGGTGTTGGCCCTTTGGCTCCTCAGCGAGATTTTGTTGCCGTTCGTTGCAGGACTCGCGATCGCGTATTTGCTCACGCCGCTCACCGATCGTCTCGAACGCTTCGGCGTCAACCGACTTGCGGCGGCGCTGCTCATCATAACGCTGGTCGTGCTGTTCCTGGTCTATCTCATCCTGCTCGTGGCGCCGATCCTCGGCGGCCAATTGTCGTCCTTTATCGAGAGCGTGCCCGGCAATGTGACGAAATTGCAGGCGCTGTTGAGTGATCCGAGCCGACCCTGGATTCAGAAACTTTTGGGCGCAGGATTCAGCGCGGACAAATCGATCGGTGACCTGGTGACGCAAGGCGTCGGCTGGCTCACCGCCTTCATACGCTCTTTGTGGTCCGGAGGCCGTGCGTTGGTCTCCGTGTTTTCGCTGGTGGTCGTCACGCCGGTCGTTGCCTTCTACCTGATCTATGACTGGCATCGCATGATCCGCACGGTTGACGGCTGGGTCCCACGGCAGCACCGCGAGACGGTGCGCGGCCTGGCGCGTGAGGTTGATGCGGCGATTTCAGGGTTCGTGCGCGGTCAAACCGCGGTTTGCCTCATTCTCGGGTCATTCTACGCGGCGGCGCTGACCCTCAGCGGACTGAATTTCGGGTTGTTGATTGGCCTGATTTCCGGCCTGATCACCTTCGTTCCCTACGTGGGATCCATGACGGGTCTTGTGCTGTCGCTCGGTGTGGCCGTCGCCCAATTCTGGCCGAATTACGCATCGATCTTGATCGTGCTCGGCATTTTTCTGGTGGGCCAGTTCTTCGAGGGCAACGTGCTATCGCCGAAGCTGGTGGGTGAAAGCGTCGGTCTGCATCCGGTGTGGGTAATCTTCGCGCTGCTTGCGTTCGGCTATCTGTTTGGTTTCGTCGGTCTGCTGGTTGCTGTTCCGCTTGCCGCCACGATTGGCGTCCTTTGCCGGTTCGCGCTTCGCCGCTACCTGCAAAGTTCATTTTACACAGGCGAGGAATCGAGTTGAGCGACATGGGCAGCTCAGTGGCTCCGCGTCAGCTTGTGCTCGCGCTTGATCATTCCGTCAGTTTCGCGCCTGAGGATTTCCTGCGGGGTCCCTCGAACGCGGCGGCGCTCACTCTCGTCGAGCGTTGGCCGGATTGGCCCGATCGGATCGTTGCCATGGTTGGTCCGGAGGGCTCGGGCAAAAGTCACCTGGCTTCGATCTGGGCAGACATCACCGGCGCGCGCGTATTGTCGGCGAAGTTATTGTCTATCACCGACCTGCCTGCGGCGTTCGTCACTGGCGCGCTGGTGCTGGAAGACCTGGAATTCGCCGGGCTGGACGAACGTGCACTGTTTCATTTTCTCAATCTCGCGCGCGAACAGCGTGCTTTTGTTCTCATCACGTCGCGCTCGCCACTTTCGACTTTCCCTGTGGCTATCCGGGACCTCGCTTCGCGGATGCGCGTGCTGCCAAGCGTTACGTTGACATCACCGGACGACACGTTACTGCGCGCATTGATGGTCAAGCTCGCCGCCGACCGGCAAATTGCGATGGACGAGACGCTGGTCAGCTACCTCGCGAACCGAATCGAGCGGTCATTTGCGGCCGCACGGGCCGTCGTCCAGCGGCTGGACGAGGAGGCCATGCGCCAGCACAGGCCGGTAACGCGGGCGCTCGCCGCCGAGCTGTTTCGCACTCCTTAACGCAGCTGTGCCATCATCCTTGACGGGACCGGCAGTTCTGGCGCGAACTGTCATCCACCGGCCATTTTTGTCGGCTAAACCTTCTGTCTTTCAGGCATTGTTTACAATGGCGGATCGCGCGCAAGCTCTTGCTGAAGTTGAGGAAATCTCGCCCGCCGTCGATCGGCCCGGGGCCCCTATACCTGTTGATAGCCTGAGTTCGAGCCCGCAACGTTTCATCAACCGTGAATTGTCCTGGCTTCACTTCAACCGCCGCGTCCTGGAGGAGGCGGCCAACGAACAGCAACCTTTGCTGGAGCGTGTCCGCTTTCTGTCGATCTCGGCGAACAACCTCGACGAATTTTTTATGGTGCGCGTCGCCGGTCTCAAGGGCCAGCAGCGGCAGGGCATCACCACCCAGAGCCCGGACGGGCTCACGCCGTCTGAACAATTGACGCGTATAGGAGAAGCGGTCTCCCAGCTCGCCAGCGATCAGCAGAAGCGCTGGCTCGAGCTTCGTCCAGCGCTCGCGGCGGCCAATGTTGTTCTGGTCGATGGGAGCGAACTCAAGAAGCCGGAACGCACCTGGTTGGAGGAGCATTTCCTCACCCATGTGTTTCCATTGCTGACACCGCTGGCTATCGATCCTGCGCACCCGTTCCCATTTATTCCCAATCTCGGCTTTTCCATCGCGTTGCAGCTCGCGCGGGTAAAGGACGGGAAGGCGATGAATGCGCTTATCCGCATGCCGCAGAAGATCGATCGTTTCATCCGGCTGCCAGGTGGCGGTGATCATGCCATTCGTTTGATCACGCTTGAGGAAGCGACGGCGTTGTTTATTGGCCGGCTTTTTCCCGGATACATCGTTAAGGGGCAGGGGGCCTTCCGTGCCATCCGCGACTCGGAAGTTGAAATCGAAGAAGAGGCGGAAGACCTCGTGCGGCTTTACGAGACCGCGCTCAAGCAGCGCCGCCGTGGTTCGGTGATCCGGCTCGAGCTCAATGCGACGATGCCCGTTGAGCTGCGTAGTTTCGTGCAGCGCGCTCTGGCGGTTGCCGATGACGAGGTCTTTCTGGTGGACGGCGTGCTCGCGCTCAACGATCTGTCCCAACTCACCAGGCTCGACCGTCCTGATCTCGAATTCGTTCCCTACAATCCGCGCTATCCCGAACGCATCCGCGATCACGGCGGCGATTGTTTTGCGGCAATCCGCCAGAAGGACCTGATCGTCCACCATCCTTATGAGTCATTCGACGTGGTGGTGCAGTTCCTGCAACAGGCCGCGCGCGATCCCAACGTCGTCGCGATCAAGCAGACGCTCTATCGCACGTCTGCGGAATCACCGATCGTGAAGCAGCTGGTCGAGGCAGCCGAGGCTGGCAAGTCGGTAACGGCGCTGGTCGAGCTCAAGGCGCGTTTCGACGAGGAAGCGAATATTCGCTGGGCTCGCGACCTTGAGCGCGCCGGTGCCCAGGTCGTCTATGGATTCATCGAGCTCAAGACTCACGCCAAGTTGTCACTGGTCGTTCGCCGTGAAGCGGGGGAACTGGCGACTTACGTGCATGTCGGTACCGGCAATTACCATCCCGTGACCGCGCGCAGCTATACCGATCTGTCGTTTTTTACCGCCGAGCCGGTCATCGGACGCGACGTTGCACGCATCTTCAATTACATCACGGGCTATGCGGAGCCCGGAGAGCTTGAGCGCATGGCGATTTCGCCCATCAACCTGCGAAAACGAATTCTCGATCACATCGCGCAGGAAATCGCGAACGCCAAAACCGGAAAGCCGGCATCCATCTGGATGAAGATGAATTCGCTCGTCGACCCCGGCATTATCGACGCGCTCTATGATGCGTCGGCTGCGGGCGTCTCGATCGATCTTGTCGTGCGCGGCATCTGTTGCCTGCGTCCTGGTGTGCCGGGCCTTTCGGAAAATATTCGCGTTAAATCGATCGTTGGCCGCTTCCTTGAGCACGGTCGCATCTATTGTTTCGGTGCCGGTCATCCGCTGCCGCACCCGAAGGCGGCCATCTACATTTCGTCGGCCGACATGATGCCGCGCAATCTCGACCGCCGGGTCGAGGTGTTGTGTCCGATTCTCAATGCCACCGTGCATGAGCAGGTTCTCGGCCAGATCATGGTCGCGAACTTCAAGGATAACGAGCAAAGCTGGAAGCTCTTGCCGGACGGAAGTTCCACGCGCATAAAGGCCGCCCCGGGCGAGGAACCCTTCAACGCCCACAAGTATTTCATGACCAATCCGAGTCTGTCGGGCCGTGGAAAATCGCTCAAGGAATCGTCGCCGCGCAGCCTTATACGCCGCCTCATCGAAGGCGCGTAAACGCTCGCCCGCGATTGCCCCGTCCGCCAAAGGGCGCCTCGACCACGGGCCACCCGTTGCTGTCATCGATATCGGTTCCAACTCGATCCGCCTCGTGATCTATGAGGGGTTGACGCGCGCGCCGACGCCGATCTTCAACGAAAAGGTACTGGCGGGCCTCGGTCGGCAGGTTCAATCGACGGGCTTGCTATCGGCCGATGCCATTGACACCGCGCTCGATGCCCTGCGCCGCTTTCGCGCTCTGTGCGATATCCTGCATGTGCGCCGCATCTGGGCGATTGCAACCGCGGCCTGCCGGGATGCGCGCAACGGCCGCGCGTTCATCGCCGAAGCCGAGCGGATCTGCCGCACCAGCATCACGATCCTGTCAGGGAAACGCGAAGCGCATCTGACCGCGCTCGGGGTTGTCTCTGGCATCCACAAGCCGGATGGAATCGTCGGAGACCTCGGCGGCGGCTCACTCGAGCTGGTCGACGTGCACGGCTCGCGCGTTCGCGGTGGCGTGACATTGCCGCTTGGCGGGCTTGCGCTTCAGGACATCACCGGAAAATCGCTCAAGAAAGCGGAGAAATTCGTCGAGGAAGCGTTCGAAGAACTGGACATGTTGCACGACGGAGAGGACCGCACGTTCTACGCGGTCGGCGGCACGTGGCGCGCGCTGGCGCGGCTGCACATGTGGCAAACCGGATATCCGTTTCACGTCATGCACAATTACCGGATATCAGCGCGCGAAGCGCAGGAATTCTCCCGGCTCGTGCATCACGTTGATACGGAGACGCTGTCCAAAATCGAGGTCGTGAACGCGGCCCGCCGCCCTTTGCTGGCCTATGCCGCGCTCGTGATGGAAAACCTGGTGCGAACGATCAAGCCGAAGCAGGTCGTTATCTCGGTGCTCGGCGTGCGTGAGGGACTTCTGTATTCGCTGCTCAATCCGCGCGAACGGGCGCGTGATCCCTTGATCTCGGCGGCGGCCGATCTCAACGTGTTGCGCTCGCGGTCGCCGCACCACGGCGAGGAGCTGATTGCCTGGACCGACCGTTTAATGACGTCATCCGGGCTGGAAGAGACCGCCGACGAGCGTCGCCTGCGTCACGCAGCCTGTCTGCTCGGCGATATCGGCTGGCGCGCTCATCCGGATTACCGCGGCGAGCAGTCGATGAATATCATTGCACACGGCGCCTTCGTTGCGATCGATCATCCCGGGCGCGCCTATCTCGCGTTGTCGGTGTATTTCCGTCATGCCGGTTTGAGCGAGGAGGACCTTTCGCCGCGTTTGCGTGAGCTTGCCACCACGCGAATGCTGGATCGCGCGCGTGTACTCGGAGCGGCAATGCGGGTCGCATATATCCTCACCGCAGGGCAGAGCGGGGTGCTGCCGAAAACGCCGATGCAGGTCAGAAGTGGCAAGCTGATTCTCAAGCTGCCCGGCGCTTACCGCAAGCTCACCAGTGACCGTCTGGCGGGGCGACTCCGCCAGCTTGCGCGCCTGATCGGCCGTGATCCGCTAATCGAGAGCTAGGTCTTCTCGACCGTCACCACCCGGCCTTTGTCGACCGCGAGGGCCAGACGCCCGTGTTTGAGCGCCAGCGCCTTTTCACCGAATAATTCACGCCGCCAGCCTTTCAAGGCTGGAATGTCGGCTTCGTCATCGGCCGCTATGCGGTCGAGATCGTCGACCGTAGCGATGACTTTTGCGGCGACGCCGTGCCGCTCGGCAGTCATGCGCAGCAGTACTTTGAGCAGTTCAACGGTTGCAGCACCGTTCGGCGCCGGCCGGAAGCGGTCCAGCCGCGGCAATGTCTTCTGGTCGCGCTCAAGTCCGCGTTTGACGGCTTCGATGATCTGGTCGCCCCAGCGGGAGCGCTCGAAGCCTTTCGGCAGCGAACGCAAGTGTCCCAGCCGCTCGATCGTGGTGGGTGCCTGCACTGCGATGTCGCCGATGACTTCGTCCTTGATCACCCGGCCGCGCGGCACGTCGCGCGTCTGGGCTTCGCGCTCACGCCAGGCGGCAACTTCGATCAGCACAGCCAATTCCTTCGGTTTGCGCACGCGGCTCTTGAGCCGCTCCCACGCACGCTCCGGATCGGCGCGATAAGTCTCAGGTGAGGTCAGGACATCCATTTCCGCCTCGACCCAACTGCTGCGTCCACGCTTTTCAAGGTCTGCGGCAAGCGCCACATAGACATCGCGTAAATGAGTCACGTCTGACAGAGCATAGGTAACCTGCGCGTCACTCAGCGGGCGCCGCGTCCAGTCGGTGAAACGGTGCGATTTGTCGAGCGTATCGCCGGTGATGCGCTGGACCAGCTGATCATATGAAATCGAATCTCCGTAGCCGAGCACCATGGCGGCGACCTGGGTGTCGACAATCGGGTGCGGGATCGTCTGGGCCATGTTCCAGACAATTTCGATGTCCTGGCGTGCGGCGTGAAATACCTTGGTCACGCCTTCGTTTTCCATCAGGGTAAAAAACGGCGCGAGATCGATGCCGGTCGCCAGCGCATCGATGACGACCGCTTCGTCGGGCGATGCCATCTGCGCCACGCACAGCAGCGGGTAGTAGGTCGTCTCGCGCAAAAACTCGGTATCGACGGTCACGAAAGGATGCCGCGCCATGCGCGAGCAAACCGCGGCAAGTTCCTCGGTGGTGCTGATCAGGTCCATTGCGGGGGCGAGCCTAACCCGATCCGGGTCTGTCATGGCAATTCGTCTTGTGCATGTTCCCAATGGGTGGTCAACGGATCATGCACCATGTTCAGAGGCCTCGGACGCGTGGCATTTGGATGAATTCCCAGGGACTTGGCATAGCCGGAACGGGCACCTCGATCAGCGTCGGTTCGCGTTGCGCGAAGGCCTCGCGCAGCGCCAGACGCAGCTCATCGGGCCCGCTTGCGCGCCGTCCAGCCGCGCCGAAGCTTTCGGCGTATTTCACGAAATCAGGATTCGCAAGGTCGCAGGCGATCAGGCGGTTGCCGAATTGTTCCTGCTGGATGCGCCGGACGTTTCCGAAAGCGCCATCCGCAAAGATAACCGCGACCAGAGGTATGCGGTGTCGCATGGCGGTAGCGAGTTCATTGCCGGTGTAGAGGAATCCACCATCGCCATTGATCGAGAGCACCGGTACGTCCAGCCTTGCATGTTGCGCGCCGAGGGCGGTGGCATAACCCCAGCCCAGGTTGTCCTGATAGCCCGGTGAAAGAAACGTGCGCGGCTTGTAAACAGGGAAGGCGAGGCGGGCGGCAAAGCCAATCTGGGTGACCTCATCAACATAAATGCCATCTTCCGGCAACTCGGCACGGATTGCGTCGAGAAATGCGAGTTGCGGGGCGATCTTGTTGAGCCGCTGCCGGAGTTTCGCCTGCCGTTCCTGCATCTCGTCTCGTCGCGAGACTCGCCGGATGTTGAACTTGGCAAGTTCATCAATGAGCGATCTCAGGATGGGCGCTGTATCGCCAATCAGTGCCACGTTGGGCCTGTGCAGGCGCGCAGGCTGCTCGGGATCGGCATCGACGCGTACGATCTGCAAATTCTTGTCGACGCCCCATGCCGTCAACGGCGTATGCAGCCGTGTCCCCACCGCCAGGACCGCATCGGCTTCGGCCCACAAGTCGCGGCCCAGGGGCAGCGTCACGCTGAGCGGATCGCGTGAGTCGAGCACACCGCGTCCGCGCCGATAACCGAGCACTGGCGCCTGCAGCATGCTTGAAATCAGCGTCACTTCGAGCGATGCATCTTGCGCGCCACCGCCAGCCACGATCAGGACGCGTCTGGCTTTGCCGAGAAGCTTTGCGGCGGCACGCACTTTGTCGCTGTTGACCTTTGGGGCCCGTGCAAGCGATGGCGTTGCGATGGCGTCGACCCGGCCACGTTTGCCCCACACGTCGATCGCACATTCGATCGCGGCAGGACCGGGACGGCCCTGATGCATTGACTGAATCGCCTTGGCGACTTTTGCCGACGCGTCAATTGGTCCCTTGATGTGCGAATAATGATCGACCAGCCGCGCGATGATGCCGGCCTGGTCGCGGATCTCGTGCAGATGTCCATGGCTCTTGCCGATGGCGGCCGACGGGATCTGCCCGATGATTGCGAGCACAGGCGCATTCATTCCATAGGCGGTGAGCAGTGCGGCTCCGGAATTGAGCAGCCCCGGCCCCGGGACCACGCTGTAGGCCTGAGGTTTTGCGGTCGCCAGCGCCGCCCCGAGCGCCATATAAGCCGCGCCTTGTTCATGACGGGCATGAACGACGCGAAGATTATCGCCTGCACGTTGGAAGGCATCGAACAGGTGGTCATTGTGGACGCCGGGCAGCGCATAGACGGTGTCGAGCCCATGCGCGAGCAATGTGGCGACGGCGGCCTCGGCGGTGGTCAAATCCATCGCAGGAAACCCGGGTTTTTTGTCCCGCTTTTTCCTGGATTTGGCTTTTGGCTTGCGCATGGCGGATTCCGGATTTGAGGCATCCAATGTGCAGATTGCCGGCGTCCTGTCGAGGGCAGCGCGATTCCGCGTTTTAGTCTTTGTAGACGTCGCGGAACAACAGCATGCGGCCAAGTTTGCGCTCATTGTGGCGCGGGAATCCGCAGCGTGCAGCGAACGTTTCGGTGTCGCGATACGTTCCGAACAGACGATCCCAGAGCGGCAGGTCCGAGAAATTAAAACGATGCACGTCGAGCTCGTGATGGATCGAATGCAGTTCGGGCGTCTGGATGAAGTATCGTACCCAACGCGGCGTCTTGATATTGGAATGATAAAACAGCTCACCCGATGCGGCGAAAAAATTGAACCAGAGCGCGCCTTCGAGCGTGCAGCCGAGCAGCGGATACAGAATAACAGCCGCCAGTGCGCTGTCCGCCAGGATTTCGATCGGATGCTTGTAGAACGCGGTGATCGCTTCGATGCGCGCCGGCGAATGGTGCACCTGGTGAAAGACCAACCAGAAACCCTGGGCGTGGCGAATGCGATGCCACCAGTAAAAAAAGAACGTGCTGATGAGCCAGCCAATGAACCCTTGCAGCAGAGGGTGTGGAAGCGCTGCCAGATGGAACAGCGACACGCCGGACAGCAGATCAATCCAAAGCTGGTTGGTACCAAAGGTAATGACGGCCTGTGTCAGGTTGATCAGGATCGCGCGCGTGTACCAGCCCGGCGCGTGCGGCAGTTCGCGGCCCGGCCTCAGGCGCTCGAGCGCGAGGAATGCGGTCGCGACCAGCATCATGCAAAGGGTGGGTAATGCAAGGTTCGCCATTGGCTAAGGTGTCGATTGCGCGAGCAGGAATCGTATCATGTTTGGCCGTGTGCTGGACCGCGGCAGGTGGGGCCCGGATGAGCCGTCGATGCTTGACAAAGCCGGCACCCCATGCGCTTTTCGCCCGCTTCACATCCAGACGCTGAATCGTCCCGGAAATACCCAAAGAATCACTAATGCATCGCTATCGCTCACATACCTGCGGCGCGCTTCGCGACAGCAATATCGGCGCCACCGTTCGCCTATCGGGCTGGTGCCACCGCATCCGCGACCATGGCGGGGTGCTGTTTATCGATCTGCGTGACCATTATGGGCTTACGCAGGTCGTGGCGGATCCCGACAGCAAAGCCTTCAAGCTTGCCGAGACGCTGCGCGCGGAATGGGTTATCCGCATCGACGGCAAGGTGCGCCGGCGTCCGGCCGGTACCGAGAACCCGGACCTGCCGACCGGGCAGGTCGAAGTCTATATCGACGAGATCGAGGTGCTCGGGCCCGCCGGCGAATTGCCGATGCCGGTCTTCGGCGAGCAGGATTATCCGGAAGAAATCCGGCTCAAATACCGTTTTCTCGACCTGCGCCGTGACCATCTGCATGCGAACATCATGTTGCGCGGCAAGGTCATCGACTCGATCCGCCGCCGCATGAAGGAAGGCGGGTTCTTCGAATTCCAGACGCCGATCCTCACCGCGTCGTCGCCGGAAGGCGCGCGAGATTATCTGGTGCCTTCGCGTATCCATCCCGGAAAATTCTACGCGTTGCCTCAGGCGCCGCAGCAATTCAAGCAGCTGATCATGATCGCGGGGTTCGATCGCTATTTCCAGATCGCGCCATGCTTTCGCGACGAGGACGCGCGCGCCGACCGTTCGCCCGGCGAGTTCTATCAACTTGATCTGGAAATGAGCTTTGTCACCCAGCAGGACGTGTTCGACGCGGTCGAGCCAGTGATCCGCGGCGTGTTCGAGGAGTTTGCCAATGGCAAACCGGTAACAAAAAAGTTTTCGATGATCCCTTACGCGGAAGCGCTCCGCAAATACGGCAGCGACAAGCCGGACCTGCGAAATCCGATCGTGATGCAGGATGTGAGCGAAGCCTTCCGCGGGTCAGGATTCAAGATCTTCGCCAACATCCTCGCGAACGACCCGACCGCGCAAGTGTGGGCCATTCCGGCGCCGAAGGGCGGCAATCGAGCGTTCTGCGACCGCATGAATTCCTGGGCGCAAGGCGAAGGCCAGCCAGGCCTCGGCTACATCTTCTGGCGCGAGGGCGAAGAAAGCGGCGCTGGCCCGCTTGCCAAGAACATTGGGCCCGAGCGGACGAAGCAGATCGCCGATCAACTCAAGATCGGGGTCGGCGATGCGTGCTTCTTCGTTGCCGGCAAGCCGAAGGATTTCGTGAAATTCGCAGGGCCGGCCCGCACGAAGGTCGGGGAAGAGCTCAACCTCATCGCCAAAGGCGGCTTCGAGTTCTGCTGGATTGTCGATTTCCCGATGTACGAATGGAACGAGGAAGAAAAAAAGATCGACTTCTCGCACAACCCGTTCTCGATGCCGAACATGCCGGTCGAGGAATTCCTCGCGCTCGACCCGAAAGACAATGACAAGCTATTGTCGATCAAGGCGATTCAATATGACATCGTCTGCAACGGCGTGGAATTGTCGTCGGGCGCGATCCGGAATCATCGGCCCGAGGTGATGAAAAAGGCCTTCGCCATCGCCGGTTATGACGAAACCGTGCTGGAGCAGAAATTCGGCGGCATGTTGCACGCGCTATCGTTGGGTGCGCCGCCACACGGCGGCATCGCGCCGGGCATCGACCGTATCGTCATGTTGCTCGCCGGCGAGGAAAACCTGCGTGAGGTTGTGCTCTTCCCGATGAATCAGCGCGCCGAGGATCTGATGATGGGCGCGCCGTCAGAGGCGACGCCGAAGCAGCTCAAGGAGCTGCACATCCGGCTGGATTCGCCGAAGAAATGACGCGCTTGCGTCATCACCGGGCCGCCGCGCAGCGGCGTGACCCGGTGATCCCGATAAGGAGAGCAGTGCGCGCCTAAGCGAGATGGCCGGGTCATAGGCGTGCGAAAGCACGCCGTCCTTCGGACGACTATGCCCGGCCATGACGGCCTTTGGCCGTCACTTCTCCGGCAGCGGGATGAACTCGATCTCATCGCCGGGCACCTTGCCGAAATGGCCGGCTTTCCATTCTGCCTTGGCCTGCTCGATGCGTTCCTTGCGTGAGGACACGAAATTCCACCAGATGTGACGCGGGCCGTCCATCGGCGCGCCGCCGACGATCACAAAGTGTGTGTCGGTTGCGGCGGTGATGCTCACCGTGTCGCCGGGGCGAAACACCAGCAGGCGTCCGGCCTCGAATTTGTCGCCGGAAATGTCGAGCACGCCGTCGATGATGTAGACGGCACGTTCCTCGTGACCGGCATCGAGCGGCAGTGTCGCACCGGCTTTGAGATGCACGTCGCCGAACACGGTCTCGTGCACCGTCGGCACGGGCGAAGCCGTGCCATAGAGCGAGCCGACCACCACGCGCACGTTTTTTCCGTTGTCGTTGACGACGGGGAATTCGGCGGTGGCGTGGTGCGCGAAACCCGCCTCCATCTCTTCCTTCGCTCCCGGCAATGCGACCCACATTTGCAGGCCATGGATCGGCTCGCCGTCGACGCGCCGCTCTGGCCGCGTGCGCTCGGAATGGACAATACCGCGGCCGGCCGTCATCCAGTTGACCTCACCGGGCCTGATCGCGACAGCGGTGCCCAGGCTGTCGCGATGCACGATTTCGCCGTCAAAAAGATATGTAACGGTTGCGAGCCCGATGTGCGGATGGGGGCGGACGTCGAGGCCGTTTCCGGCATGGAATTCGGCCGGACCGAAGTGGTCGAAGAAAATGAACGGCCCGACCATTCGCGTGCGCGCCGAAGGCAGCGCGCGCCGCACGGCAAAGTCGCCGAGGTCAACCGTGCGCGGCACGATCACCTGGTCGATCGCATCGCATTGGTAGGTATCGCCTGCGGCCGGATCCTTGCCCGGGAAGAAACTCATGACACGTTCCTTTTCATCGAAACATCAGTCTCGCGCGCGTATTTCGAACAGGCGCAATGCATTGCCACTGGCGATGCGGCGTGCCTGCTCGACAGGAAGCTGCGCAAGCCACCCGCGATATTCCTTAAAAATTGTATCGTAGCCAAACCATCGCTCGTTAATCCATGTATCCGAGCCCAGCAGAAAGCGCTCGGAATAGCGTTCGAACAAATCGCGCCATTCGGGTGTCAACTTGCCGTCGCGATCGGCAATGCCGCTGCGGTAGGACAACTCTCCCCACAATGCATCTTTATGCTGATCGAGAAGTTCAGCAATGCGCGCCGTCGGCACCGAAAAGCCGGTATGCGCCCATATGATGCGGGCCTTTTGATTGTGTTGGAACAGAGTGAGCAGTGCCGCTTCGTCGCAATGGGCATGCAGGTAGAGATTCCGTTCGACCGCGTAGTCGACCATCTTTTTTACCCATTCGGACTGTGCGTCCTTGCCGTAGATGTGGAACTCACCAATGCCGCGGTAATACCCGCGTTCATATTCGCCTTTAATGAGTTCGAAAATTTCCGGATCGTTGAACCAGGTCTGCATATCGCTGCGCACGCGATAGGGACGGATGAATGGCACGACCCGCAGCTCCGGCCACTTGGCGTTTACCAGCTCGTGTGTGCCCTTGTTCGGGCGGCTGGTCGCGACAATTCCGGCGATACCGTTGCGGCGGAAAACCTCGCGCACCTGGTCGAGCGAGTAGAATGGCTTGGGCTCCTGATTGTAGTGCAGGTGAGCGTCGAAAATCTCCAGTCGTTCCTGCGTGCGGCCATCGGTGCTGCCGATCGCCAGAATTGCCAGGCCGGCTATCAGGCAGGTGCGAATGAACATTGGGTGTCCCAATCGGAATGCCGCGTTTGCTGAGCCAACAATAACTCTAGTACGGGTGCCGTTCGATGCGCGACGATTAACTCATTGCTAACCATAGCCGCCTGCATGCGAGTGCTCGCCTGCTGGTTGGGCGGACGCAGCCTTAAGCTTAAGGTGGTCTTTACGGCGCCATGGCTCACTACCCCAGCACCAGGATGGGTGGCCCGGGTTGGGGCTGGAATGGGGTCGTTAGTGCGCGCTTTCACGCGCCGGAATGTTTTTGCGGTCGTCGTCGGCGCCTGTCTCGCCGGCGTTCCACTGGTCGCATTTAATTTCTGGCTTGATGGATTGATTGACCGGCAGGGCGAGGCGGAGGTCGGCACTTCCGCGCGGCGCGCGATCGCGCTTGCCGAGGCGCGTGTCAGGGATACCGTGGGTGCGCTTGAAAGTCTCGCCGCGCGCGGCGTCGACAGTTGCGAGCCAATCCAGATCGACGCGATGCGGCGCGCCACCTTCAGCACCATTCCCGTCAAGGAAATTTCCATCGTCGGTCCCGACGCGGAAACGCTGTGCACCGATCTCGGTCTGCCGGTGGGACAGCGCACGATGCTGTCTTCGGAGCTGCTGGTGGGGGCGAGCGGCTACTGGTTCGACATTATTGTATTGCCGGGCGGCGAGCGCATGATCCGGCTTCGCCGCCAGGTTGGCGCCGGTCCCAACGGCGTTGCCGCGTTGGTGCCGGCAACGCTGTTTCTTCCGCAGGTCTCCACGCAAGGCGGTCCGTTCAGCGGCTATGCGCGTATCATGACCCGGCAGGGCGCTGTGATCGGAGAACTCGGCGATCGGTCGCGCGGGCAGGCCGGACCGAATTTTGTTGCCAACGTCAAATCGGATAAATTCGGATTTGACGTCGAAATCCTGACGGCGCGCGCCCGCATTGCTGCCGAACACGCCGACCTCAAGTGGATCGGGGTTGCCGGCGCCGGCATCATCATGATTGCTTTCGCGGCGTTCGTCGCACTGATCCCGCGCCGCGCGCCGCGCAATCCCTTGACTGAGATCGAGCAAGCGCTCGATGCGGGTGAATTTGTTCCCTACTATCAGCCCATCGTCGATATCCGCTCCGGCCAGCTCTGTGGCGCTGAAGTTCTGGTACGCTGGCGCAAGCCGGATGGCACGCTGGTATCCCCGGGGGCGTTTATTCCATTGATGGAATCCGGGGATCTCATTCACAAGCTCACGCGCAACCTGATGCAGAAGGTTTGCGTCGAGGCTGGCCCGACGCTCGGCCGCCGGCCGGACCTGAAGATATCATTCAATTTTGCCGGCAAGCTTTTCAGCGAGCCGACGATCGTGAAAGACGTACAAAGCATCTTCTCGAACTCACCCATCAAGTTCTCGCAGGTCGTGCTGGAAGTGACCGAGCGCGACCCGATCGAGAATTTCACCGAGACCCGCCAGATCATTGCCGCCTTGCAGGGTCTGGGTGTGCGCATCGCCATCGATGATGTTGGCACCGGTCACAGCGGGCTTTCGTACATGCTCAAGCTCGGCGTCGATATCATCAAGATCGACAAGATGTTCGTCGATGCGATCGGCACCGACCGCAACTCGACTACAATCGTGGAAACCCTGGTCGATCTTGCGCGCAACATGCGCATGGATGTCGTGGCGGAAGGCGTGGAAAATTTTGAGCAGGTGATGCATTTGCGCGCGCTTGGCGTGCGGCTGGCGCAAGGCTATGTTTTTGCACCGGCGCTGCCGGGCAGTTCCTTCCTGCAACTGGTCGAGGCCATCGCTCCGCTGCAACAACCGGCACTCGATATGGCCGCGTCTGCAGCCGATGAGCGATTGCGCGCCGTGTCGGCCTGACGCGCGTCCAACGGGCTTCGCGAGCCGGCCGATTTGATTGAGGCCGGCGATTCCCTTAAAAAGCCGAGGACGGGGCGACGGAGGGAGTGTCCATGATTCGATTCGCAACATTGGCGATTGCGCTTGTTGTGTCCGGGCTTGTCCCCGAGCGGCAGGCTGCGGCGCAGGACAACACGATGGGTGGCGCGATTCTCGGCGGCGCGGCCGGCGCCATTATCGGCGGCGCGGCGACGGGCAGGGCCGGCGGAGCTGTTGCCGGCGGGATCATCGGCGCCGCAGCTGGCGCGATGATCGGCTCGCAACTGGAGCCACGACCGGGCGGTTATTATTGGTACGATGACCGCTGCTGGGTGCGTTATCGCGATGGCAGCTATCACCGCGTGTCGCGCCGCTATTGCTAATGAAAAGGTGCCACCGGCGCGCATGAAAATGGGCGGCCTTGCGGCCGCCCAGTCTAAACGCCACGCGGGAGGAACCTCGTAACGGGTCGGTCGGTAGACACCGCCGGCCCACGTGACTGTATCTTGGGCACAATCCGTCATGTGCCCGCTGATTCGTCAATCGAATTTTTCAGTTGTGTGACAAAAGCGGCAAAAAGCTGCGCCGCGCGCTGCTATTCCGCGCCTAGTTCTGTCTCGATGGCGGCGATCACGCGCGGGTCTGTTGGCTCAATTGCCGAGGTGAAGCCCGCCTTCAGGTGTCCGTCGCGCCCGATCAGATATTTGTGGAAATTCCAGCGCGGCGCCTCCAGCGGCCGCTCCGCTGCCGCCCATCGGTAGAATGGATGAGCATCGCGGCCTTTCACCGTCACTTTTTCGGTGATGGGGAAGGTGACGTGGTATTCGCCCTGTGCGGTCGCGTGGATATCTGTCGCACCACCCGGCTCCTGCCCGCCGAAGTCATTGGAGGGCACCGCGAGCACGACGAGTCCCTTGTCGTGATAGCGCGTCCACAGATCCTGCAGCCCGGCATATTGCGGGGTATAGCCACACTGCGACGCTGTGTTGACCACGAGCAGGGGGTGGCCAGCATACGACGACAGCAGGATTTCCCCGCCGTCCAGGCCCTTGAAAGTGAATGCATAGGCCGTAATTCGGCTCATGGCCGCAGCCTTTGCGAGACGGGGGGCGAGACCAGACAGTGATACAGCGCCCAAAAGCAGGATAAGCCGACGATCGATCATGGCAGGTATTATAGCCCTGCCATTGGTCACCTGCTGCGCAAAATTGCGTGAAAGCCTGACCCGAGCGCGATGCCGCGACCGCAGCGCTGACGAAGCGTACGCCGGAACTAGGCGGCGATACGCACCGTGGTTTCAAAGGATGTGCCGCAGGCGTCGCATTGCCATAGATGCCGCACGCGGCAACCGTCGAGACATTCCGACCACTCGGGAATGTAAATGCGCTCGCCGCACTGCGCACATTCGATTACGGGACGTGAGCGCGCAAACCTCGTGACCTCAGGCGATAATTCCATGGGGCTCCTCCCGACACTTTTGCTTTGGCCCCGTTCCCTCGGGTCGTCCGTCGCATTCGACTTTAGTGCGGGGACCAAGCGAGAATAAAGCAGCAGCACTGACATAACCTATCTGCGCCGCGTGAAATATTTGCGTCAGAACGATCAAGGTGGATTCAAAAGTTTTCGCGGAGGTACCGAAAACTTTATATTGTTTGGTCAGTCTGAAGAATTTAGCGCCGCATCACAGCGTTACGCCGAATTTTCCGAGCAGCCAGATCGTGCCGAGATAGAGCACGAACGTGAGCGCGCAGCAGGTGGCAAGTGTTGCCCAGAATCCGGCGCCCTGACGCAGCATCGCCGGCATGACCAGGAACATCGGAAGAGTGGGAAGGACGTACCAGAATGTCGATTGTGCGTGCGTGGCAATGCGCTCCGCGTCGCTGGTGTCGTGCCACAGCCAGAGGATTCCGAGAATTGAGACCAGCGGCAGTGAAACAATGAGTGCGCCGAGCGTTGGTGACCGGCTTGCGACCTCCGATACGACAGCAATAATGATGCCTGACAGCGCAGCCTTGATGGTGAGATAGAGCATGGGGGAACGCTCCGATGTCCATGGAATGACGTGGATTTTCCACACGGCGACGTTACATCGTTACTGGACGGGCAACCATGTGGCTTTGTCGCGACAGGGTTTGGTGCGATAATTCATTGGTGAGCAGGGGTAAGGAACGGCAGCTTCCGATGGATGACATTGGAGGTCTGGATCTGCGACGCCGGTTGCTGGCAACGGCGGTCGCAACGACAGCGGAGCAACGCATCGCGCTTGCGATCGCGGTGGCTGCATTTCTCGCATTTGTGGCGGCCGTCCCGTTTGTGCGGGTGCCGCTGGCCAAGATGCCGGCCTTCATTCCGAGCTACGAAGCGGCACTGTTCCTTGTTGATCTCGTGAGCTCTACGAGCAGTTTGTGCGCTTGCGTTCAGTCGCGGTGTTGGTGCTGGCCTCCGGCTATCTTTTCGACGCGCTCATCCTCGTGCCGCATGCGCTGAGTTTTCCAGGCGCATTCACGCCGACCGGCCTGCTGGGTGCCGGGCCGCAGACCACCGCATGGCTTTATGTCTTTTGGCACGGCGGCTTTCCGCTATTCGTGATGGCCTATGCAGTCCTGCGCCGCCGAGAATTGAAAGGCAGGGCGGTGGAATCGCTAGGTGCCGGTACCGCGGTCCTGGCTTCAGTCGGCGGTGTCATGGCGATCGTGAGCGCACTCACGCTGGTGGCGACCAGGGGCCACGATGCGCTGCCCGTGGTCATGCAGGGAGGAGATTACTCGTTGCTGGTGAGCAAGGGTATCAGCCCGGCGGTCTGGATCCTGACATTCGTTGCGATGTTGATGCTCTGGCAGAAACCGCAACGTCTGGTCGATCTGTGGCTGATGCTGGTGATGTGGATCTGGCTGTTTGATATCGGGCTCTCGGCCGTCATCGGCTCGTCCCGTTTCGATCTCGGTTTTTATACCGGGCGTGTGTTCGGATTGATTGCGGCAAGTTTTCTGCTGATCACCTTGCTCATCGAAATGGCGCGGCTTCACGCCGGTGTGCTGAGTGCGGCCAATAGCGCGGAACAGCGGTTGCTCGAATTGTTGCGCACGCAGGCGCGCAACGAGGCAAAGGCCAACGGAAAGGGAACCGATGCCTTTGTGCTGAGCCAGAACATTGCGCATTTTCGTTCGATGCTCGACTCCGGAGCGCTCGACGACGAACAGCGCGATGCGATCCGGCGGCTCCTGGCAGAAGAAGAGGCCAAGCGCCAGGCCACGGTAGACAATGTGCCGGGAGAGCGTTGAAATACCTCGCACCACGGCGTGGGGCTTCCATGAGCCAGAAGACCGTTGAGAAACCGCGCACCAAGGTTAAGCCGAAAACACAGCGGCCACCGTTGTGGAAGGTCATCCTGCTCAATGATGATTTCACGCCGCGCGAATTCGTTGTGCTCGTGCTTAAGGCGGTCTTTCGCATGAACGAAAGCCACGCCTACAAAGTGATGATGACCGCGCACCAGAAAGGCGCCTGTGTGATCGCCGTCTATACCCGTGACGTCGCTGAGACCAAGGCGAAAGAGGCGACCGACATGGGTCGCTCAAAAGGCTATCCGTTGTACTTCACCACAGAGAAGGAAGAATAGGGAGGAGTAATGAAGCAGTATTTTTTTATTCCGCTCGCTGCGTGCGTGCTGATGGACGCCGCGGAAACGAAGGCGATGCCGATTGCGACGATGCCGGTGCCAACTTTGAGCATTCCGGTCGCGAGCGGTTGCGGCCTTGGCGTACACCGCGGGCCTTTTGACGGATGCGAAACGGTTTACGACGGTAATTATGCCGGCGTTGGCCGCAAACCTTACAATCATAACTACGTCGGGTTTGTCCGCGGCGGATTCTGCGGTGGCCGCGGCACGCACCTCGCGTGCAATAACCTCGGGCTATGTCGCGCCGTTTGTAACTGACATTCGACTGCGGCACCGCGCGACGTCTGCGCTTTGCGCAATACCACCATGCAATTCTTGCTTATGGCGCACAGTATTCGGCTGTACGCGACAAATTGCACACGGCGTTGTGATCGAGATGCCTGAACGTTCAAGCCAATTCAGGTGTTCGTTCCTTATTGACGTCAAATTTGGCGCCAGTGTGCACGTTGTTACGTCCCGTAACTCCCGCATCGATGCGATCAATCATCAGGGGCTACTCGCGAGCAGGAAATGACACAATCTGAACTGAGATCTCATACGCAAAAGTCGACAGTCTGGTTGAACTGGTCACCTTACATCTTGAGCATCGTGCGCATTGTCGTGGCGCTTCTTTTCTTCGAGCACGGTCTCTCGAAATTGTTCGGATTTCCTCAACCGATGCCGCCACCCGCATTGTTTTCGCTGGCCTGGTTCTCCGGCGCGATCGAGTTTGTCGGCGGCGGCCTTCTGGCCATCGGCCTGTTCTCGCGGGCGGCCGCCTTTATCATGTCCGGCGAGATGGCGGTCGGGTATTTCCTCAGCCACGCGCCGCACAGTTTCTTCCCCATCCTCAATCGCGGCGATGCGGCAATCTTGTATTGCTTCATCTTTCTCTATTTAGCCTTCGCTGGCGGCGGCCCGTGGAGCCTCGACGCCAAGTTATGGAGCCGCCGGCAGGCCCGATAAATACCGTAAAAAGCGGCCCGTGGACGATTGAAAGATCGGGCCCGCCGCTACACCCGGAGGGTGAGCGCCATCGCTTGATCTCATGCGGCCTTTATTGAATGATGGGCGCATGAAAAGGCTTTTGGCCGTGATCTTTGCCCTTGCGGTGCTGGCTCTTGTGCAGCCGGACATCGCCGCCAATGCGCGTGGTGGCGGCATGGGCGGCCATTCGATGCATATCAGCAGCCACTTTCGGGCGTTCCATCATCATGGACGTGGTCAGTTCGCGCGCCAAAACCAGAACCAGTGGCTTTGGTACGGTGGCTACTACACCTTGCCCTCGGATGTTTCTGCGGCCAGTGGCGTGACGTCGTCGGTACCGGTGATGTATGTGCCGGTCCGCGTGGCGAGCTGCCACAAGGTGCAGGAGGCGATGACCGTTCCATCGGAAGAGGGCGGCACGCGGCAAGTCACGGTAACGCGCTGTCAGTAACGCCGACACCAATTAACATTCGCACATTGGCAAAAATAAAAAGGCGCCGTCATTGACGGCGCCCTTTCTATTCGTGGCGTCGGATCTAGAACTTGTAGTTCACGCCGACCAGGACATTTTGTATGTCGGATTTTGCGCTGATGACCGCGCACGACCCGCCAACGCAGGCTGTGGTCGCGGCGCTTCTTGTCCCGAAGCCCATGAAATTATATTCGAGGAATGCCGACCAGTGTGGCATGAACATCCATTCGACGCCGCCGCCGGCTGTCCATCCGGTACGGTTGCCGCCTGATATCTGGCCGACTTGCACGCCCGCCGTATTGAAAGCGGTCACATCCCATGATGTCCACGCAGCGCCACCTTGTCCGTACAGCAAGACGTTCGGCTGAACGAGGTAGCCGGCGCGCGCTGTCAGGGCATCAAACCAGTGCAGATGGCCGTTGACGGTGCCGGAGAACAATGGGTCTGAAATTGTCGCGCCGTTGCTGATGCTTGTGCCGTCGAACACGTTGCGAATACCAAAGACCCACTGGCTCATTTGGTAATCGCAGCCGACCTGGCCGCCGCCGGCAAAGCCGCCTTGGTTTGGCGAGACGCTCGCCCCAGTGGTGACGTCGGTCGCGTCGATATTGCCCCACGCTCCGCCAATATTGACGCCGATGTAGCAGCCCGTCCACGTGTAGGATGGAGGCGGCGGTGGCATGTAGGCAGGCTGCCTGCGCGGCAGGTCAGCCGCCGACGCGATCTGGCTGGCACCGATCGCGAGCATGGTCGCTGTCAGGAATGCCGTTGCTGTTCGGCGCATGGTGATATCTCCCCGTTCAGTTACTTCGCGTAAAATTTGCGCTCTAATTGCACCGCAGTAAATAAAAGACATGTCCTTAAGGAACGTTACTTAGTAACCGAAAGTCGTAACAGAATACCGCTAATGGTATTCAGGTGGTCAATTTTGGTCACTATTCTCGGCTCATTGTTACGAGAAAACGAATACTGCACCTCGATTACGAATGGTTTTGCAAAAGTCAGCGTTACCTGAGTCGACAGGCGCAGCGGCGGTAATTTAGCGAAAGATGAAATGCAGACGCGCAGAGCGCGCACGATTGCGCGCGCTCTGCTGGTTGTTTCATATGGCTGCTCTTGACGCGTCTGCGGGCGCGCCAGATTTGTGTGCGTCGCCTACTGTGGCTCTGCTGCCGCCACGGGCCGCGGTGCGTCAGTGCCCGCCGCTGGCTCAAGTGCCTGCGCGATGATCGCGGGAGGCGGCGGCCTGATCGTGGCCGACGGGGGTGCCAGCACGGGTGCGACGAGGGTCGCGACTGCATTGCTTAACGCAGGCAACAGTGCGGCCTCCTTCTTGTTCTGTACGTAGAGATATAATCCCCCGAGCACCATCACGATCACGACCAGGATAACCAGCGCATTGATCGTTGAGTCCGGGTTATTCGCCCGCCGTCTGCGCGACGCCGGTTTGCGTGTTGCGCGTTTCCTGGCCGCAGCCTTTCGTTTCTTCGCCATGTCGTGGAGCTCCCTCGATGGTGTGGCCTACTCACGGCACTGCACCGCAATTCAGTAATTCCGGAAGCACTGATTTCAAAACGAACCAGCCCCGGAACCGAACCGCCCCGGCGCGCAATATCGAAGACCGAATCACTGTACCGACATTAGCCGATTCGCGCCCACGATGGGTGAATCCGGACGCTGGGCGCCAGTCTCCGTCGTCAGCGGCCGCAATTCCAGATCGGGCCAATCGGGGTCTGCGTATAGCAGGGACCAAATCCGCCGCCATTCCAACGCCCGCGATAAAAGCCTGGCCAGGCGGGTCCGTAATATTGCGGGCCATGCGTCCGGTAATACTGCTCGGCGCGCTCGCGCTCGATCACCTCTGGGGGGCGGTAGCCCGGCAGGAAGCCGTAGCCGTGCCAGTGGCGCGTGACGTGACGAGACACGGGGCGCTTCTTGGGGGGCGACGTCGTCGGTTCAGGCGCGGCGGCGGTGGCGGACACCAGCACCAGGCACGCAACGAAGGCAAAGAGGGCTCGAATCGGGCGTGGCATTGAGGGCCTTTCGCAATCAAGGAGCAGGGTGCGACCGCGGCGCCAGCTGACCGCCTTTTTCGTGGTAAAACTGAGACACGCTTGGCCGACCTGAAGGCAAGTAAAAAATTGGGAAGGGGAGAAAACAATGCCGCAACGTGTGCTGATCACCGCCGGTGCATCCGGCATCGGCCGCGAGTTTGCGCGCGCCTTTACGGCGAACGGCGCCAAGGTCTTTGTCTGCGATATCGACGACAAGGCACTCGCCGCCATCACCAGGGAGATCCCCGGCCTGATCGCGCGCCGCTGTGACATGGCGAGCCGCGCCGAGATCGAACGCATGGTGCCCGAGGCGGTCGCGGCGCTGGGTGGGCTCGACGTGCTCGTCAATAATGCGGGGATTGCGGGCCTGACATTGCCCATCGCCGACTACCCGCCGGACGACTGGGACAAGGTCGTGGCCGTCAACCTCACCGCGATGTTCGACGTGTCACGGCTTGCCATTCCACATCTCAAGAAGTCGAAGGCCGGCTGTGTCATCAATATGTCATCGATCGCGGGGCGTTATGGCTTCCCCAACCGCAGCCCGTATGCGGCCACAAAATGGGGCGTGATCGGTTTGACCAAGACCTTGGCGATGGAGTTGGGCGAGTGGGGCATTCGCGCCAACGCGATCGCGCCCGGAGCGGTGGAGGGCGATCGCATTGTGCGGGTATTCCAGGGGCGGGCCCAGATCAGCGGCCGATCGCTCGATGAGGTGAGGGCTGACGCGCTCGCGGCGTCGTCGATCAAGGACATGATCGACCCGAAAGACATCGCGCAGCTCGCCGTGTTTCTCGCTTCCGACGCAGCGAAGTCGATCTCTGGGCAAGTGATACCGATCGACAACGATCGGCAAAAAGCTTAGTGGCGGGAGCCATCGGTTGGAAAGGCTCGGGGAGCGCGCTAGGTTCGTCGTTTGAATTTCGGGATAAGGGGTTTGATCCAATGCCACGACTCTTGCGTATCTCTGCGTGCGCGCTGCTGCTTTCGTTCTTTACGGTTTCTGCGTTCGCACAATATCCGGCGCCGAAGCCGACAAGCCCGGGCGAGATGGCCGCGATCGACAAGGACAAGGCGGAAAAGCGCGCGGCATGCCAGCGCGAAGCGCGTGCACAGAAACTCAGTTATTTGAAGCGCCGCCAGTACGCGCGCAACTGCACAAGACGCTGAATTGTTTGTGCTACATTAATGGGCATTGAATCGATTACGCGCGCCGCGCACGTGTGGCGTGCAGACGGCTTTTTCAAAACCGCCTGATTGACGACCGCGCTGCGAAAAATGGGACCATAATACCTCACGCCCATCGCGCATGGGGGATGTTGGGGACATCTTCGATTTCGCCATAAAAAGAACGAGGCAATGCTCTTTTGGTAATTGTTGGCCACCGGCGTTCATCACCCGCCGGTGGCCTCATCTTGGGGCCGCCGTCTGTGGACGAGCGGCCCCTTTTTCGAAGCCGTGACCGATGGCTTCGAAAAGCATCACAACGCTAGTACCCGGTCTGCAATCCGGCTGTGATGTGAGTCACAAGTCACACATTTATCTGCTGCGCTCGACGAACGAGCGTCGGATCTGCGCAAAAAAACGGCGGCGCAGTTTGGGGCTCACGCCGTCGAAGGTAAAAGCCAAAAGGCGTGAGGGGACGGGGGGACGTGTTCCGCCTTTTTGGCTAAGGGACGTCTCCGGGCATGGGGCTCGCCCGAAAACGTCGCGCGGTGAAAAAGCGACTGACAGGAACGCGCCCCAATGAAACCGCTCTCCACCGTTCGAAAAAAGCAGAAGCCCAGATGCCGGCGTACGCAATGATCTGGATCAATGGGTCAGCGTTTATGCCTTACTTCGTCAGCTGTGGATCAGTTGCACAGCGCGGCGCCCGACGATCCAGTTGTAGATAGTGCCGAACACCACGGCGATCAGCCATCCCAGGGCGACGCTCCAGATCAATCCTTCGACCCAGACTTTGCTGGAGTCGAGTGGCGCATCGGACAGCATCGACACCCAGCCATGCGCGAGGCGCACTGGCAAGAACAAGGCTGCCAGCAAGCAAAGTGCGAACACGACAACGAGTGCTGCGGAAAAGCCCCAGCCCAATCCGCTGATGCTGAGCCGGGGATGTGCATGAGCAGTGGCCATGACAGGTCTCCCTGTTAAAACAAACTACCAAAATCACGTGTCATCGAACGCGCAATCCCGGGCCGGGGCCTTGATTTGGGTCAAGGGCGCTTGCACCGCGGGCTGAATTGAGGTTGCCTATTAAGGTGGCGGTTCGAGACGACTCGGGGCAGGGAAGGTTCTATGAAAAAAATATCCGCGCTGGCTCTCGCCGGATTACTTGCAGGTGTAGCAGCGCCGGCATCCGCTCAAATGCGCGATCAGGGCGCCTATGAGATGGTCACCACGCATCAATATGAGAATGCATCGTTCGGGACGAGCACCGCGCGCTACCGCGATCCGCATGTTCGCAGCACGACAGACAGGGTGATCATTCTCGACAAGCGCAATGGTGCGCTGTGGGCGTGGTCAGAACCGCAACAGACGGTGGTGTATCTGGGGCAGATTTTTCCGCTGACTGGCTCCGGCGTATTTGCCCGCATCATCCAGGTCGAGCCTGAGCAGAAGCGCTAGCGGCGGATCTTTATCGCGTGAGTGACGTCGTCCCGGCTGCGGCGTAGCCGAGCGCGTTGCCTTTAATTTTTGTCGGGTGCGACGCGCTGTCGCAATTTTCGCGGAACTCGTCGTTTTTTCTGCATCTCCGCGCGCCTTTAACCTTACTTGGTGAGCTTACCAGCCGGAACTGCTCGCCTCGTGCGACACACGCCGCTAGAAGCCCCCCATCCACAGAATGGACCACAGGCGGAGAAACCGATCACTCGGTCGCACCGCTTTTGAACGGAGGATGGATGTTGAGACAAGTTACAATCGTTCTCGGGGCTCTTCTTCTTTCGACCGTCGTTGCTGCAACGGCGGACGCTAAGCCAAGGCATGCACATCTTCGCGGGCATGGCCCGGTCGTCTGTGATGAGCGCGGTTGCTCGGACCACGCTGCACAGAAGGCCGTTGCGACCGCTGCGTTTGCAATGGATGCCAACGGCAATCCCGGACCCACGGCCATCAGCCGCCGGCCCGACGGTTGCCCGCATGCGTTCTGCGGTTGTGAAGCATCGCTTTACCTGTTCGGGGCGATCCGCGCTGATCTCAATCTGGCGTCGAATTGGGCTCGCAAATTCCCGCGCACGCCACCGGCGCCGGGCATGGCAGCAGTACGCAATCACCACGTGATGGTGCTGATGAGCCATGTCGAAGGCAACAACTGGCTGGTACACGACGGCAATTCCGGCGGCGGCCTGACCCGCGAGCACGTGGTGTCGATCAGCGGCTACACGATCGTCAATCCGCGCGGCGCGTAATCTCCGGCGGCGTTCGCTGCAGGGTGGGCCGGGCGCAGCCGGGCCCACCCGTCATTCCTCAAATTTGCATCTCCTGAGGCTGCTTGCCGGCCGCGTGCATTGACCGCGTTGCCTCGGTCTGTTTGGATTTGGGCCGATGCATCTTTAATATTGCGAGGCAGTCAAAGGGGACAGAATGGCACGCGCGACAAAAGGTAAATTCTCTGCCCCCGGCGACGGTAACGTCTATGCCAAAGCCAACGAAGTGATTGTCAAGATTACCGGCGATGACACCAATCAAACCTTTGAAGTGGTCGAGGAGAACTGCAAACCAGGTTTTCAATCCCGGGCGCACTATCATACTAAGGCGTACGAGACATTTTATATCTTTGACGGGAGCGCTGATTTCCAGGTCGGAGACGAACTGTTCCATGCCAAAGTAGGATCTTGCGTGCATATTCCGCCCGGCGTTCCGCATCAGGTCACCGCAAAAGATGGCGTACGCATGCTGATGATATACAGCCCAGCCGGCACGGATGGCATGTTCGCCGCCATGCACGCTCTGACCAAAGAGCAGATCATGGACGCCGAACTAACCAAAAAGATTGCGCTGGAGCATGACACCGTCATGGTTGAGCAGCCCAAAGACGGTCGGGGAAAAGGAACAATATTGGGCTGATCTTTTTCGGGCGCGGAAGTGTAATAGGTGGGCTCGGCGCTGCCGTGCTGTCGTCGGCTCTGTGGCCGCAATTTGCTGCCGATCAATTTCGAATGAGCGAGGATGAGATGATCCATTCCAAAACACTGACGGTAATCGCCGCTTGTGCATTCGCCCTGGCTTTGTACGCGACGGCTGCGCCCGCGCTGGCGAAGGAGGCGCAGCCGTACAATGCGGCGGACGCTGCCCGCAAATACTGCGGCGGCGCCTACAAGCGCTACTGCAAAAGCGTGCCGACCGGCGGCATTGAATCGCTCAATTGCCTGAAGGAGCATATGAACCGTTTGCCGCCAGCCTGCCGCAAGGCGGTGCAGGCGCTCTGACGGAAAGACTCAGGCGGCGGAAGCCGCTAATCGATCCAGCTCAACCTTGACGCGTTGAATGACGTTCTCCCAATCGCCTGGCTTTTCCTGACGGAATACTCGTGCGGTCGGGTACCAGGGGCTGTCGGTTCGGTCGAGCAGCCAGCGCCAGTCGGTATCGAAGCGGTTGAGAATCCACACCGGCTTGCCCAAAGCGCCGGCAAGATGCGCGGCGGCGGTGTCGACGGTGATCGCCAGATCCAGATTGTCCATGAAGGCCGCGGTGTCGGAGAAATCGCCGATCGCGCCGGTGAAATCCACAATCTCGGGGCCGTTCCAGGCGTTGCCCTTGAGCTCACCCAACTCGGACTCACCGGGTTGGCCTTTCTGCAGGCTGTAGAATGCAACGCTCGGATTGTTCAGTACGGCGAATTTGGCGAGCGGAATATTCCGGCGTTGATTGACCGACACCGGTTGGTGGGGGCGGATTCCGCCCGACCACACCAGCCCGACGCGTAATTTTGTTTTCGTGCCAAGCCTGGCCTTCCAGATCTTGGACTGGTCAGGATCGGCTTTCAGGTAGGGGATCGCCGCCGGTATCGTCGCAAGCTCGGTCTTGAACGCGAGCGGCAGGCTCAGCAGCGGGCAGTGAAGGTCGAATGCGGGCAGAGGGCGTCCCGTTTCAACGACCTGGGCAACACCCGGCAAGCTGGCCGCCAGGCGCGTGAGCTGCGGCGGAACTTCCATAATGACGCGCGCGCCGCGTTGCGCGACAAGCGCGGCGTAGCGGCAAAACTGGATCGTGTCGCCGAGGCCCTGTTCCTCGGTGAGCAGGATCGTCTTGCCGGTGATGTCGGCGTCGCCCAGCCACAGCGCTTGCGGATAGTCGCGTGCCGCGATCGGATTAGCCTTTATTTTTCGCCATTCATAGAGACGCCAGCCTTCCGGGAAGCGGCCCATCAGCAGCAGGAGAACGCTCTTGTTGAATAAGGCCTCGGCATAATCCGGCTTGAGCGCGATCGCGCGGTCGTAGCTCGCCAGCGCCGGCTCGCAGCGCTGCAACGAAGTCAGGGCATTGCCGCGGTTGTTGTAGGCTTCCGCGTAGTCGGGGCGGATTGCGATGGCCAGTTCGTAGCTCGCAGTCGCCTCCTCGGCGCGTCCCAGGTGATAGAGCGCATTGCCGCGGTTGTTATAGGCCTCGGCATATTTGGGCGCGAAGGCGATCGCCTTGTCATAGCTCGCGACCGCGTCTGCGTGGCGCCCGAGCGCATTGAGCGCATTGCCGCGGTTGTTGTACGCCTCCGGGTAGTTGGATCGCAGTGCAATCGCCTGGTCGCAACTCGCCACCGCGTCCTCGTGACGCATGAGTGCATTCAAGGCGTGGGCGCGGTTATTGTACGCGTCCGGGTAATCGGGTTTGAGCGCAAGCGCCTCGTCGCAGCTTGCAACCGCCTGCTCGTATTGCTTCAGGGCGTTCAGGGCCGCGGCGCGGTTGCCATGCGCATCGGCCAAGTCGGCCTTCAGCGCAATAGCCTTGTCGAAGCTTGCCAGCGCCTCCGCGTGGCGCTGCAGGGCCGTGAGCGCGGAGCCGAGGTTGCAGTGCGCGGTGGGGACGGCCGGATTGAGCGCGATGGCCTTGCCGATCAGCTCGACGGCTTGCTGCGGTTTGCGGGTCTGCAGCGCAATGATGCCCAGCAGATGCGTGGCATCGAAAGACTTGGGATCTTGCTGGAGGACATCGCGATAAATCTGCTCGGCCTCGGCAAAGCCGCCCTGCTGATGCAGGGCCACGCCTTGGCGAAATTTGTCCTGGAGCGAAGGGTGATCGTCTTTTTTTGCGAGCGGCGTTTGCGGGGGCATGCGTGAGGCTGCTGTCCCTATTTTTGATCGGTTATTTACGGGCTTTGCGCTCTTGCGCGGGTCTCACGCCGACTCGACGGCACAGCCTATTATAGATTGTTTGAAAACTCGCAAGGCGGGTTTTTGAATTTGCAACAACGTATCAGAGATAGATCTTTACTTGGCGGCTAACGTTGGTTGCTGCCGGTGCGGATAAAAATTGCGGCGACGATTTCAGGTCAATGTCGCTTCAGGCTCAAAATATAGTCGACTATGTCGTCTGTATCTGATTTTGAGATTATAAAGTTCGGCATTTGCTTGTGATTTGATCGGAGAAAAACTTTCAGGGAAAGACGCGTGGTCGACGGCAGTTTGGCAATATCCTCAAAGCTTGGAGGATATCGATACAGTAAAGGGAATGGCCGAGAAGCTTGATGACAATCGCCGCAAAGCTCTGTTGCCAACCGACGCCCCGCAGCCCTTTCGCCAGACTGGGCGAGGGCCGCAACTGAAAGTGACAACGCCGCCCCGACGAGAAGACCGAAGATTACGAGCTGGCGCATGGGTCACCCCGAGTGTGTACAACTCAGATCAGCACCAGCATTCCCCTACGAAAATGACATACGTCAATTCTATGAAATGTCGCCAATGACCGAGTGTCCGCTAATAGGCAAGAGCGGGCAGTGGGTGCGGCCGCCAATTGAGCGGAAAAAGGGATGCGGGCTCAGAACTTATAGATGAGTGAGGCCAAGGATGCGGCCGACAAGCCACGTCGCAATGGCCCAGCCCGCCCCTGTGAAAAATCCCACGCAAAACCAGACGATAATAAGTTCAAGATTGACCTTTATCGGCATTGAATTTCCTCCATCCGCCCGGATGCTTTTGTGCCGGTGCCACCCGTCACTTTTTCTTCTTCGCCGGTGCCTTTGCTTTCGACACCACCTTCATCACCTTCATCTTCTTCGCGCCCTTAGCGGGCTTTGGCGGGGGCGGCGGCGCGTTGAGCGCGGCCTCGCGCTCGGCTGCTTCCTTGGCGAGCCGGAGCGCGCGCAGGCGCTCGGTTTTTATGCGCTCGGCATTACCGGCAGCCTTGTATTCCGCCATGGCGGTCGCGCCTTCGCGCGCCTGGGCTTCCTTCTTATGAAACGCGGCTTGTGCGCGTTCCATGTCCTTCGTGTTCTTCGGCGTACTCACGAGCACCCCGTTGTTGACCCGCACGTGTCGCACTTCATGCAGGTGCCGTTTCTGACCAAGGTGAAATTTCCGCACTCGCCGCAGGCTTCGCCTTCATAGCCTTTTGCCCGGGCTTCCGCACGCTTCTCGGAAGCCGCATGCTTGGCATGCACGCGCGCATCCGTGGTGTTGATCTGCTCAAGCTGCTGCGTGGGCGAGAGCTTGGCCTCCGGCTCGACCTTAAGCGCGGTGGCAGCCCCCGAGAAGGCGGTCACGTTGGAGCCGCCCGTCGCCACGGCTTGCGTGTCGCTGCTCACCACCGACAGGCGGTCGGTGCGCGAGCGCGTGAGGCCCTTGGAGACGTAATTGTGTGTGGGCTTGCCTTCTTCCACGCCCTTGCCAAGCGCGTCAAAGCCGCCGGCCTCGCTCGGATCGACATGGGCGAGGTCGAAGCGCTCCAGATAGGAGACCGCCAGCTCGCGGAACACGTAATCGAGGATCGAGGTGGCGTATTTGATCGAGTCGTTGCCCTGCACCGGACCTTGCGGCTCGAAGCGCGTGAAGGTGAAGGCGTCGACATATTCCTCGAGCGGCACGCCATATTGCAGGCCGAGCGAAATCGCGATGGCGAAGTTGTTGATGATGGAGCGCAGCGCCGCGCCTTCCTTGTGCATGTCGATGAAGATCTCGCCGAGGCGGCCGTCATCGTATTCGCCGGTGCGCAGATAGACCTTGTGGCCGCCCACCACCGCCTTCTGGGTGTAGCCTTTGCGGCGGTCGGGCATGCGCTCGCGCTCGCGCAGCACGGTGATGCGCTCGACGATTTTCTCGACAACCTTCTCGGCGAGCCCCGCGGCGCGCGCCGCGGCGGGACGCTCGATGAAGGCCTCGATCGCATCGTCTTCGTCTTCTTCATCCGCGATCAGTTGCGAATTGAGCGGCTGGCTGAGCTTGCTGCCGTCGCGATAGAGCGCGTTGGCCTTGAGCGCGAGTTTCCAGGACAGCAGGTAAGCGGCCTTGCAATCCTCGACCGTCGCCTCGTTCGGCATGTTGATGGTCTTGGAGATGGCGCCGCAAATGAAGGGCTGCGCCGCCGCCATCATGCGGATGTGGCTTTCGACCGACAGATAGCGTTTTCCCGTGCGGCCGCACGGATTGGCGCAATCGAACACCGGATAGTGCTCGGCTTTCAGATGCGGCGCGCCTTCCACCGTCATGGCGCCGCAGACGTGAATATTGGCGGCCTCGATCTCGCGCTTGCCGAAGCCGATCGCGGCGAGCAGGTCGAAGGACGGGGAGGCGAGGTCCTCGGCGGAGATGCCGAGCTTGTCGCGGCAGAATTCCTCGCCCAGCGTCCACTTGTTGAACGCGAACTTGATGTCGAATGCGGTGGGCAGCGCCTTCTCGACTTTTGCAATTGCTTCGTCGGTGAAGCCCTTGGCCTTGAGCGTGGTATGGTTGATGGCCGGCGCCTGCGCCAGGTTGCCATGGCCGACGGCGTAAGCCTCGATCTCGGCAATGTCGCTTTCCGAATAGCCAAGCGTGCGCAGCGCTTCCGGAACGGCGCGGTTGATGATCTTGAAGTAGCCGCCACCCGCGAGCTTCTTGAACTTCACCAGCGCAAAGTCGGGCTCGATGCCGGTGGTGTCGCAATCCATCACCAGGCCGATGGTGCCGGTGGGCGCGATCACGGTCGATTGCGCGTTGCGGTAGCCGTGCTTCTCGCCAAGCGCGATCGCGCGGTCCCAGGCGGCCTTGGCATGGGCGATCAGCGTCGGTTCGGGGCAGGCGGCATGATCGAGCGGCACCGGCGGCTGCGACACCTTTTCATAGCCGGTGCGTTCGTTATAGGCGGCGCGGCGGTGATTGCGCATGACGCGCAACATGTGCTCGCGGTTTTTCTTGTAGCCGGGGAAGGGCCCGAGCTTTTCGGCCATTTCGGCCGAGGTGGCGTAGCAGATGCCGGTCATGATCGCGCTGAGCGCGCCGCAGATGGCGCGGCCCGCATCGGAATCATACGGAATGCCGGAGGTCATCAGCAGGCCGCCGATGTTGGCGTAGCCAAGCCCGAGCGTGCGGAACTCGAATGAACGCTCCGCGATCTCGCGCGAGGGGAACTGCGCCATCATCACCGAGATTTCCAGCACGACGGTCCACAGCCGCACGGCGTGTTCGTAGCTCTCGACCTGGAATTGGCCGGTCTTCTCGTCGCGGAAGGTGAGCAAATTCAGCGAAGCGAGATTGCAGGCCGTATCGTCGAGGAACATGTATTCCGAGCACGGATTGCTGGCGCGGATTTCACCGGAAGCGGGGCAGGTGTGCCAGTCGTTGACGGTGGTGTGGTATTGCAGGCCCGGATCGGCCGAAGCCCAGGCGGCATGGCCGATCTTCTCCCACAAATCACGCGCGTCGAGCGTCTTCGCGATCTTGCCGTTCTTGCGATACGTGAGGTCCCACTTGGCGTCGGATTCAACCGCCTTGAGGAAGCCGTCGGTGACGCGCACCGAATTGTTCGAGTTCTGGCCTGCAACGGTGAGATAGGCCTCGCTGTCCCAATCGGTGTCGTAGGTCGGGAAGTCGATGTCCTTGTAGCCCTGCTTGGCGAACTGGATCACGCGCTTGATGTAGTTATCCGGCACCATAGAGCGGCGCGCGAGCTTGATCTCGCGCTTGAGCGCGGGGTTTTTCTCCGGCGAGAAGCAATCGTCGCCCGAGCCTTCACAATTCACGCAGGCTTTGAGCACGGCCTTGAGGTGCTTCTGGTTGATCTTGGAGCCGGTGACGAGCGCCGCCACCTTCTGCTCTTCCATCACCTTCCAGTTGATGTAGGTCTCGATATCGGGGTGATCGACGTCGACGATCACCATCTTGGCAGCGCGGCGCGTGGTGCCGCCCGACTTGATCGCGCCGGCGGCGCGGTCGCCGATTTTCAGAAATGACATCAGGCCGGATGACTTGCCGCCGCCTGACAGCTTCTCGCCTTCGCCGCGCAGCTTGGAAAAATTCGAGCCGGTGCCGGAGCCATATTTGAACAGGCGCGCCTCGCGCACCCACAGGTCCATGATGCCGCCTTCGTTCACCAGGTCGTCACTGACGGACTGGATGAAGCAGGCGTGCGGCTGCGGATGCTCGTAAGCGGATTTCGAGCGCGTCAGCTTGCTGGTGAACGGATCGACGTAATAGTGGCCCTGGCCGGGGCCGTCGATGCCGTAGGCCCAATGCAGGCCGGTGTTGAACCACTGCGGTGAGTTCGGCGCGCAGATTTGCGCGGCCAGCATGTAGCGCAGCTCGTCGAAGTAGGCCTGCGCGTCTTCTTCGGATTCGAAATAGCCACCCTTCCAGCCCCAATAGGTCCAGGTGCCGGCGAGACGGTCGAACACCTGCTTGGAGGAATGCTCGCCGATGTAGCGTTCCTTCTCGGGGAGCGCGGCGAGCGCCTCCTCGTCGGCGACCGAGCGCCACAGGAACGAGGGGACCGAATTCTCTTCGACCTTCTTCAGGCGGGCGGGGACACCGGCCTTACGGAAGTATTTTTGCGCCAGCACGTCGGAGGCGACCTGCGACCAGAATTCCGGCACCTCGACATTGTCGAGCTTGAACACCACGGAGCCGTCCGGGTTGCGGATCTCGCTGGTGGTGAGGCGGAACTCAATACCCGCGTAAGCCGCATCCTGACGTCCTTGTCCATCCTTGGTGTAGCGCCGTGCAATTCGCATGTGTCTCTAGCCCCAAATTCCGGGCGGTTAACACCGCCCTTTTGTTTCTGGCGAACCTGTCCCGGTTCGCCGCCGTTGCTCTTACTCGTCCGACCCGTCCCACCTCATCTAGGCCCGATGCTCTGATCCGGCACCGGTTCGAACCGGGGTTTTTTGCCCCGGGCACAAGCAAGTCCCTGTCCCAAACGCCATTGTCCTGGCGTGGGTTGAGCTCGCGACTGGAAAGCCGTTCTGAGGGTCCGGAGGGAACCTGAAACTCAACGCCACCGAACACACCAAAGCTAAGTGGACTCTGCCTACGCGTCAACAAGAGATAGTCGTCAAATCTGAATCAAACACTAAATCTTGTGTCCACCCGGTGAACTTCGGGGACAACGGACCGCAAGAACACAGCCAGTATTGGGCCATCCCGGCCGTCCGGAAAGTTTTTTTCTCAGCAGAAAAACGTAGGTTTTTATGCCTCCGGTCATGACAGAAAAATGACGGAAAAATGGGACTTCCACGCGTGGCGCCGGCAGAATCGAACGCGCATTCGGCCGGGGACAAAGTCGGGAAAACTGACGGATCCGGAGGCCGGAGTCTCTGATTCTCGAAACGAGGTCAGTGCCTTACGCGGGTCGCGGTGCGTGAAGTTGCGTATGAAAACGATACCCACGCCTGTGAATTCAAATTTGCGGTCTGTATCGGTATTGCGGCGGCATAAAAAACGACGCCAGTCCCGGTTCGGACGTGGCCCGCATTGCGGCAGCGCGTTAGGCTTTGCCACTGTCGTTTTTGGGGGAAACACGAATGATAAAGGTCGTATCCGTCGTTGCGGCGCTTGGCATCCTGATCGTGTCTGCGCCCGCCTTTGCGCAGAAGAAATCGTGTCAGGAGGTTTGTCTCGAGAATTATTGTAAAATGGCGAACAGCAAAAATTGGTGCATGCAGAAATGCGTGGCGAACTGCAACATGAAGCGCAGCTCCAAGTCGTAGATACCTGCATTCAGCCACTTATGCGGTCTTGGACGCCGCGTGCATGAAAAAAGGCGGACCCGAATGGTGTCCGCCTTTTTTACCGGCACTGTCATTCCGAATCTCAGCGTGGGCGAGCCAAAACGTGGGCGACTCATGGTCCGCGCTGATGAATTCCTAGGCAGCATACCCGCGGTCGGCGTGCCGGCGCAACATGCACCGCAACATAGGCAGTTAGGGCCCTGCGGTTACGACGATCGCCGCCCGGTGCGCTTGCGCGGCGCGGCCTTCGACGACGGAGACTCCGGCGAATCCTTGTTGCCACTGACGCTGATCTGCCGGGAATGAGGCAGCGCTTCCGGATGCTCCTTTTGCAGGAAGGCGATGAGCTTTTCGCGGACCTCGCAGCGCAAATCGAATGCAGTGCCGGCAGAACGCGCGCTCATCAGGCAGCGCAGCTCCATGGTGCCCTCCTTGAAATCGGTCACCTGCAAGGCGGCGACATTGCCGTCCCATTTGTTTGACTGCTTGAGGATGTCGTTGAACTTCGCGCGAATGAGTTCGACCGGCGCACGGTAGTCCACATAGATCATCACATTGCCGATCAGGGCCGAGCCTTCGCGCGTCCAGTTCTGAAAAGGTTTTTCAATGAAATAAGTGAGCGGCACCACCAGGCGCCGCCAATCCCACAGCTTTACAACGACGTAAGTCGAGGTGATTTCCTCGATCGTGCCGTGCTCGTTTTCCACGGTCACCGCATCGTAGAGGCGGATTGGTTGCGTCATGGCGAGCTGCACGCCTGCCATCAGATTGCTCAACACCGGCCGCGCGGCGAGACCAACGACGATGCCAGCGACGCCGGCGGAGGCGAACAGGCTGATGCCATATTGCCGCACGGCGGGAAACGTCATCAGCGCGGCGCCCAGCGTGATGATTGCGAGCAGCACGTCAATCGTGCGCGTCAGCACGCGAATCTGGGTGTTGTGCTTGCGCGCGAGCAGATTGTCGTCGACGTCAAGACGGAAGCGCCGCAAGTAGAGATCGGCGGCAATGTTGAGCGCGATGATTGAGGCCCAGCCGATCAGCCCTATCACCGCCACTGCCATCAGGCGCGCAAGCAGCTCGGCGGTTTCAGGAGGCAGAGGCGCCACCGGAATGGCGACAATCATCGCCAAAATCAGCAGTGCGAGCTGCGAGAGCCCACGGGTCTGAGTGAAAGTCGAAAAGATATAAGGATAGCGGCCGGCAAGCGTGCTGCGCACCAACTTGCGCGCCCATCGGTGCAATGCGAGCGCAACGAGCACCGCGATCGCGAGGACCAGCAGCGCGACCACAGGGTCAGGCAGCCAGTCGAGAAGGTCCTTGATCCAGGTCAGCGCGGTTCTGAGGGATTCCATGTGACCATGATGCGTTGAGGGGAAGAAGAGCGATTATATCGCCGCCGCTTCCGGAAGAAATCCCGCGCGGCTGGACAAGGTCCTGGTGAGGTGGCAAAACGCCTGCAATCCAATCGTTTTCAATGCGCGACGGCAATGAAAATTTTCCTGCTCAAAGTGTTCACCTGGTGGAATTCCCAGACCTTCGGCACCCAGCTCTGGACCTGGTTGTATGGCGAAGCGGTCGGCGATGACGAATTCGGCAATCGCTATTACCGGACCACTGGCGGCAAAATCGACAAGACGCTCGGCTTCGAACGGCGCTGGGTGATCTACAACGGCTACGCGGAAGCGTCGTCGGTGCCGCCCTCATGGCACGGCTGGCTGCACCACACCGTCGACACGCCGCCGACACAGGAAAGCTACAAGGCGCGCCCGTGGCAAAAGCCGCACCGGCCGAACATGACCGGCACGCCCGGCGCATTGCGACCGCCCGGCTCGACGCTTGCGGCGGGTCGTCGCCCCAAGGCAACGGGTGACTACAAGGCCTGGAGTCCCGACAGCCGGGGGTAAAGCCATGGCGTGAGGGGGCCGGGCGCCGCCCTTCCAACGCCGTATTCCCCGTGTTAACCGGGCATTGCTATCGGTGTCAGGCGAATCCACGCCGGCCAGGCGCAAAAGCCGGATTTTGATGGGGCGTTGCATCCGTTCAGTCGCGTTCCTTGCGGTCGCCGCGTTGTTCGTGGCGAGCCCCGCTGCCGCGCAATTTGGCTCGATCTTCGGCGACGGCCCGCCGCGCCCGCCAGCCGACGTGCCCAACGCACGGCCATCGCGGCCACCGCCGGATCAGCAGCCCTATTATCCCGGCCGCGCCGACAGCCCGCCGCAGCAACCGCTACCGGCGCCGATGAGCCTGCCGCCGTCGAACCGGCCCGGTGGTGGCACGATTCAGTCGCAACCCTTGGGTCCACCGCCCGGCGCGCAATCGGCACCGCCCCCGCCACCGCAGCAGAATGCCGCGCCGCCGCCGGCCGCGCTGCCGCCGGGCCCCGGTTCGCCGCGCAATGCTCCGCAACAAGCCAACACCGCGCCGCAGCCGAGTGACGAAATTGTGGTCGCGCCGCCACCGCAGCGCATTGCCAATCCGACCGCGGTATTTTCTGGTCTCGACAAGATTACCGGCCGCATCATTTCCTTCGACGTGGCCATCAACGAGACCGTTCAGTTCGGCGCGCTGCAAGTGACGCCGCGCGTCTGTTATTCGCGGCCGCCGACAGAGACGCCCAACACTGATGCCTTTGTCGAGGTCGACGAGGTGACTCTGCAAGGCGAGATCAAGCGCATCTTTAGCGGCTGGATGTTTGCCGCGAGCCCGGGCCTGCACGCCGTCGAGCATCCGATTTACGACGTCTGGGTCACCGACTGCAAAGGCGGGAAAAACCCGAACGTCGCCGAAGTCCCTCCCGACGCGGCGCCCAAGCCGCCGGCACGCGCGCCGCAGACGCAGCCGCCCCAACGGCGTCAACCGCCGCCGCCACCGCGCGGACCACCGCCGGGCTTCCTGCCGCCGCCGCGGTAGGCATTGCTCCATACCTTCCGCTCATTCCCGCGTAAGCGGGAATCCAGATTCCAAAGATTCAGAATGCGGAGCCCTGGGTCGCCGCTTTCGCGTGGACGAGCGGAAATAGAAGCGCTGCATAGCCTCCGGTACTCCGCGACGAACGCCTACCGCCCATCCCCAATAATCGCCAGGGCCTCGCTGCCCGCGATGGGCTGGCCCAGCGGCAGCGCGGCGAAATCGCCTTCGCCGATCAGGGCCTCTTCCAGCATGCGATGATAGCGCCGCTTGGGCACCTCGACCGCACCGAAGGTCGCGAGGTGCGCAGTGACGTATTGTGTGTCGAGCAATCGAAAGCCGCCCGCCCTGAGGCGCGCGACCAGATGCACCAGTGCGATCTTCGACGCATCGCGGGCGCGATGAAACATGCTCTCTCCGAAAAACGCGCGACCGAGCGAGACGCCGTAAAGACCCCCAACAAGTGCGTCGCCGTCATACACCTCAACGGTGTGGCAATGACCACGCTCGTAGAGCGCGCGATAGATGCGCCGGATGCGCGTGTTGATCCACGTGCGCGCGCGGTCCTGTTTTGGTTCGGCGCAGCCCTCGATCACGGCGTCGAAATCGCGATCGACCCAGACGGTCCACGAGGTCGTGCGCAAGCTGCGCGCAAGTCGCGCCGGAACGTGGAAGCCCTCGAGCGGAATGATTCCGCGCATGTCCGGTTCGATCCAGTAGAGCGCCGGATCGTCCGCGCTTTCCGCCATCGGAAAGATGCCGCAGGCATAGGCTTTGAGCAGCACTTCCGGCGTAATTTCGATGAACGTATTTTCGCGGTTTGCCATCGTGCGCTCGCGCCAACAATGACCAAAATCTAGGCCGTTGTTCCCGATTTGAGGAGCCAGGAACGGCCGCGTGAGCCGTTTGTTAACCTTTTGGATACCATAATTGCAGCAACTTTCTGATGGTGTGGGGCCCTTTGCGTTGGTTTGCAGGGGACAACGGCAAAACGGGGAGAAGGATGCATGGGCGAAACCATGGCGCCGATTTCGGTTTTGCTGGTCGAAGATGAGGTTCTGATCAGCAATCTCGTCGCCGATTGCCTGACCGCATCGGGCTTTGCGGTCCACGAAGTGACCACCGCCGACGAAGCATTGCGCTACATTGATTCCGGCGCCAACATCGATGTGCTTTTCACCGACGTCAATTTGCCCGGCGGAATGGATGGCGCTGAGCTGGCGACGCGCGCGCGCGAACGCCGACCGGAAATGCCGATTGTTTACGCGTCAGGGCGTTTCAAGCTGTCCGACATTGCCCCGTTGGTGCCGCGCTCATTGTTCATGGCCAAGCCCTACGATCCGGCGGATGTCTGCGCGCTGCTGACGCGACTCACGGCGGCGGGCCCGCGCAACTAAAGCTGCGCGCTTAAGGTTCCATGCCGCCGCGGGCGAGGAACTGTTCCAGCCAGTGGATGTGGTAATTGCCGTCGATGATGTCCTTTTCGCGCACCAGCGCGCGGAATAGCGGCAATGTCGTCTCAATGCCGTCGACCACCACTTCATCCAGCGCGCGTTTCAGCCGCATCAGGCACTCGGTGCGGGTCTTGCCGTGTACGATCAGCTTGCCGACGAGTGAATCGTAATAAGGCGGTATCGTATAACCCTGATAGACGGCGCTATCGATGCGCACGCCGAGGCCGCCGGGCGGGTGATAGTGCAGGATCTTGCCAGGAGATGGCCGGAAGGACACCGGGTTTTCCGCATTAATGCGGCACTCGATGGCATGACCATGAAAGCGCACGTCGGATTGCTTGAGTGAAAGCTCGGCACCGGCGGCAACGCGGATCTGCTCAAAGATCAGGTCGATATCGGTGATCATTTCGGTGACCGGGTGCTCGACCTGGATGCGCGTGTTCATCTCGATGAAATAGAACTTTCCATCCTCGTACAGGAATTCGACGGTCCCGACGCCGAGATAGGAAATCTCGCGCATGGCTTTGGCCACCGTTTCGCCAATAGCATCGCGCGCGGCAGCATTGAGAGCAGGCGAGGGACTCTCCTCGAGCACCTTCTGGTGGCGGCGCTGCAATGAGCAGTCGCGTTCGCCGAGATGGATGGCGTGACCCTTGCCGTCGCCAAGCACCTGGATTTCGATATGGCGCGGGCGTTCCAGATATTTCTCGATATAAACGGCGTCGTCACCAAAGGCCGCTTTCGCCTCGGAGCGCGCGGTCGAGAGCGCGGTCGAAAGTTCTCCAGCCGACCGTGCGACTTTCATGCCGCGTCCGCCACCGCCGGCAGCCGCCTTGATCAGCACGGGGTAGCCGATCTCGGCGGAAATCCTGGTCGCCTCGGCGTCAGAGGTGACGCCGCCTTCCGATCCAGGCACGACCGGGATTCCGAGTTTCTTCGCGGTACGTTTGGCTTCGATTTTGTCGCCCATCAGGCGAATATGTTCGGCCTTCGGCCCGATAAATTGCACGCCATGGTCGGCGAGAATCTCGGCAAAGCGCGCATTCTCCGACAGAAACCCGTAGCCGGGGTGCACCGCATCGGCGCCGGTGATCTCGCATGCCGACAGAATCGCTGGAATATTGAGATAGCTGTCCTTCGCAGCGGGCGGGCCGATGCACACGCTTTCGTCGGCAAAGCGCACATGCATGGCGTCCGCATCGGCGGTGGAATGCACCGCCACGGTCGGAATGCCGAGTTCCTTGCAGGCGCGCAGGACGCGCAAGGCGATTTCACCGCGATTGGCGATCAGGATTTTATCGAACATCGCGTCGGTCCGGCCCGTCAGCCGTCATTCGATGATCACCAGCGGCTCGCCGAACTCGACCGGCTGGCCGTCTTCAAACAGAATCTGGATCACGGTGCCAGCGCGCGGGGCCGGAATCTGGTTCATGGTTTTCATGGCTTCGATGATCAGCAAGGTGTCGCCGGCTTTGACCTTGCTGCCGATGTCGATGAAGGGCTTGGCGCCGGGTTCGGGTGCGCCATAAGCGGTGCCGACCATCGGCGAAATGACGACGCCTGGGTGTTTGGACAGATCGAGCGGCACGGCACCGGCTTCGACGGACGCTTGCGGGGCCACTTCGACCCGCACCGGCGCAGGGGCCGCGGTTGCGGCGCGCGCGACGCGCACGCGTTTGCCGTCCTGTTCGATTTCGATCTCGGTCAGCCCGGTTTCGTCCAGAAGCTTGGTCAGCTCCTCGATCAACTCGCGGTCGACAATGGTCTTGGTTGGCTTTGCCATTTTCTGGCGCTCAATCTTTTGCCTTGGTGCCAGTCAAGCCGGCGAGTCCGGTGATCGCCAGCGCGTAACCATCTATGCCGAACCCGGCAATGACCGCCTTCGCGGCTTTCGAGACATATGAATTATGCCGGAAGGCTTCGCGCTGATGAATATTGGTCATGTGGATTTCGACCGTCGGCACCGTCGCCTGTACAGCGAGCAGGGCGTCCATGATCGCAATCGACGTCGTGGTGTAACCGGCCGGGTTCATCACAATGCCAACCGCCTTCTTGGCATGCGCTTCCTGAATGTAGTCGACGAGCTCGCCTTCCTTGTTCGACTGGCGGCAGACGACATCGAGCCCGAAGCGCGCGGCGGTGTCGCGGCAAAGCTTTTCGACGTCGGCAAGGGTCGCGTGACCGTATTTTTCCGGCTCGCGGGTGCCGAGCAGGTTCATATTAGGTCCATTGAGGACGTAGATTGTCTTTGCCATGGGTCCCCGTCCGGAGCGCGCCTGCGAGCGCGTGGAACTGTCGCGCTTTATAGGTGGCCGCGGCGTTTAGGGGAAGCCCGGATCGCGTGCAGAATCAGGGTCTGACGCTGCCCAGTGCCTGAGTTTCGGCTGCCGCCCAATCCACCACCTCCTTGAGTGCCGTTAACCTTCTGCGGCCGGTTTCGCGGGCCTTGCCGAAGATTTCGATCTGACGGTCGGCGCTGGTGCCATGCGCCGCGATGGAATGAAGATGTCTGATCTCGCCCGCACATTCGAGCGCCTCGATATCTTCGGCGATGAAATCAATAACCTGGTCGAGCCACTGCACGAGCGTGAGCGGCGAACGCGCAAACGGGTCGATAAAGGTTGCGGCTATGCCGTAGCGCTGGGCATGCCATTTATTTTCCTGCGTGATAGCGCGGCCGACGCGATCGAAACCGGCGTTGAGTGCACGGTCGCGATCGAGCGCACGCACGAGACAGCGGAACAGCGCGGCAATACCCACCGCATCGTCAAGCCGCGTGCAACTGTCGGCCACGCGGAGTTCGATAGTCGGGTGGTTGAGGGAAGGCCGCATCGCCCACCAGATATAGCTCGCATCCGGAATGATTTTTGCCCACGTCAGTGCCTCCACGAACTCGCGATAGTCGTCATTGGTGCGAAAGAGTTCGGGTAACCCGGTGCGCGGCAGCTCGTCGTATGCCGCAAGCCGATAGCCGACGAGACCGGTGAGGTGGCCTTGCCAGAATGGCGACGAGGTCGACAGCGCGAGCAGCAGGGGAAGATAGGCTGTCAGCCGCATGATCAAGTTGATGCGCGTGTCGATGTCGGGAACTGCGACATGCACGTGCATTCCGCACAGCATGTTGCGGTAACCGATCATCTGGAGGTCATCCATGATGGGGGCGTAGCGCGCCTTGCGGGTCACCATCTGCTCCGGCCAGTACGCGAGTGGAAACGTGCCCATGGCCGCGAGGCCAAGCTTATGTTCGGCCGCCGCCTGCGCGAGCGTGCTGCGATAGTGCGAGAGGTGTTCGCGTGCTTCAGTCATGCTGGCGCAGGGTGGTGTCGCTACCTCGATTTGCGACTGCAGCATTTCGGTCATGACGCGGTCGCCGAGCTGCTTTTGCGCGAGCGCGAGGAATTTCTTGTTCGAGCGGCGGACCGCGTGACGCGTCTGCGCATCGAACACGAAATATTCTTCTTCCATGCCTAACGTATACATGCGCGCAACAACCTCTGGAGCGGCCCCCGGTTCCCTTGCAGCGTCCCAGGTGTTCAGCAAAGCGCGGTGCGTCAGTCGACGACCATAGCGAAAAGGCAGGCGCCCCGACTATTAAGGGATTATTTTACAGTTTGCTATGGAATCTCGGTGCACGTCGCACGGCGCGCCTCTTGCGCGGAATGTGAAGAATCGCCCCCAATACCACTCGTGAAATGGCTTTCCTCAATTCATATGCCGTGCGCGGAATGTCATTGGACCGCTCCGAAATTCTGACCGCAAAAATCGTCTTCGGGATTTTGCTCGCCGTCTCGCTCAGTCCGCTGCTGTTCGTGGCGATTCCGGCCATGGTCGACTACCCCAACCATCTCGCGCGGATGTATATCCTCGCGAGCGCCGGGACGCCCGCGGCCAATCCGTTTTATCAGACGGCATGGGCGTTTTATCCGAATTTGGCCATGGATCTGGTGATCCCGCAGATTGCGCGGGTGACCGGCGTCGAAAACGCGACCCGGCTCTTTCTTCTGCTGAGCGAGCTTTTGCTCGTCAGCGGCACGATCGCCGTCGAGTGGGCGGTGAAGGGGCGCATTCAGCTCTCCGCCGCGGCGGCGTTGATGTTCCTCTACGCCTTGCCGTTCACCTGGGGCTTCTTGAACTTTGAGTTTGGGCTCGCCGTGGCGCTGTGGGGCATCGCCTTTGGCATACTCGTGTTCGAACTTGGTTGGGCGAGCCGCCTTGCGGTCAACACGATCTTTGTTGCCGTCCTGTTTGCATCCCACTTCTTTGCTCTGGGTGTCTACGGCCTGACCCTCGGCATCCTCGAGCTGTGGCGGGCGTGGGAGAAGAAAGCGCCTTACGGCGAGACGACGATGCGCATGCTCGTACTCGCGATACCCGCGTTGATCCTGCTGACCGTCATGAAGCTGACCGGCGGCGCGGTTGGTGGCGGGGAGAATGATTGGCATTTCCAGTTCAAGGCGCTGTGGCCCTACATCATCATGAACGGCTACAGCACTGTCGTGTCGGCAGTGACGACCGTGCTGCTGATCGGCTTTCTCTACGTCGCCGGCAAGCGAGGCTTGCTCAAGATCCAGCCGGCCGGGATCTGCGTCGCCGCCGGTTTTTTTGTTCTTTATCTCGCAATTCCGTCCCAGCTTCTTGGCACGGCATTCGTCGATCTGCGGATGATCGTTGCAGGGGCGCTGATCGTGCCCGCCTTTTGCTGGCTGTCTCTGCCGAACCGGCAATGGAAGCTTGCTGCGCTCGCTTGTGTCGTCGTCGTTACGCTTCCGAATCTGGCCGTCGTTTACAAGGTCTGGCTGTCATACCGTGCGGATTATGCGGACATGATCCAGTCATTCGACAAGCTCAAAAAGGGTTCGCGCGTGCTGGTTGGCGGCAGCAGGGTGGGTGACGACCCGCCGCTCGACGACCTGACCACATATCCGATCAGCCACGGCCCGACGCTTGCCGTTCACTACGCCGATGCCTTCGTCACGGACCTGTTCACATCAGCGGGCAAGCAGCCGATCCGGCCGCGTCCCGCCTTCGAGCGTCTTGATGACGGCGCTGCGGGTCCGGTGCCGCTCTTCATCCTCACCGCGATCGCATCCGGAAAGACCTCCGACGCCCTGCCGGTCTATCTGCGGTCCTGGCCGCGCGACTTCGACTACCTCTATTTGCTCGGGCCGCACGTCGACAACCCGCTGCCCAATCTGCTGGAGGAGCTCGCCGTCTCGCGGCGCTTCGTTCTCTATAAAATTCGCCGCGCCCCATGAGGGACGCGGCGAATTCATCCTTCAACTCGGACAATCGCGCGCGGTTTAGCAGCTCGGCTTGCCGCAGCGCGAGTTGTTGACCTTTTCCTTGAGGGCGTCGATGCCGACCGCGCCGATCACGACGTCGTCGCCAATCACGTAACTGGGCGTTCCGTTGAGGCCGAGCGCTTCGGCGAGCTTGAAGCTCTCCTCCAGCGTGGCCTTTACTTCTGGGCTCTCCAGGTCCTTGTCGAGCCGGCCCATGTCGAGGCCGATATCCTTGGCCACTGCAAGCGCATGCGCCTTGTCGGCCTGTCCGCGGCCGCCGAGCAGCTTCTGGTGGAATTCGAGATATTTCTTGCCAGTTTTGTCCTGCATGCGCACGGCGACCGCGACACGCGCGGCTTCGACCGAGCCGGGGCCGAGCACCGGGAATTCCTTGAGCACGACCTTAAGCTTGGGATCGTTCTTCAGGAGCGTGAGCATGTCGT